>Ga0070730_10000930_pt1 | contig 30263 bp, 35 predicted proteins | sample Coa_R1_3_FD_66447 | JGI IMG/M metagenome (GOLD analysis project Ga0070730, IMG submission 66447) | Surface soil microbial communities from Centralia Pennsylvania, which are recovering from an underground coalmine fire - Coalmine... | ecosystem: Environmental > Terrestrial > Soil > Unclassified ... | reverse complement strand
CAGTTCAGAGACCCAAGCAAATCACCATTGAGGCGCTCGATCAGAATGGGAAAAGGTTTCGACTTACGTGTGACGGCATTCTTGCCCGCGTTATCCAGCACGAATACGATCACCTACAAGGCGTTGAGTTCCTTGAGAAAGTTTCAGATTACAAGCAGATGATGATTGCTGATTACTATATTGAAAACGTCAAAAACACGCCTAACCACCTTGCTGCATGTCACATCTCGATTATTCAACATGAATTTGTAAAACCAAAGGTCGTCTAAAATATGAAAAACCTCATTGCTAGGGCAATGCAAATTAGGAAGCTGTATGAAGCCCTAGAGAAAAAGAAATACGGGAGAGCTTGGACGCCATCAGAAATAGCTCAAGGATTCGTCGGTGATGTCGGAGATCTACAAAAGCTTGTCATGGCAAAAGCAGGTATTCGTGACATCGAACATGTGGACGAAAAACTCAAGCACGAGCTGGCAGATTGTTTATGGTCAGTTATCGTCCTTGCAGATATATATGGTATTGATCTAGAGAAGTCATTTGTTGAAACAATGGATTCACTAGAGGATCGGATAAAGCAATCCTCATAAATTGGATTAAAAATATGTCAACTTTTTACAAACCATTTTCAGACACAATTAAAAAAGTTCCAGTCATTCTGTATCCAATGATGGGGACTGAGGATGTGTTTGATCGAACAAAGCATTGGGTTATCCAAGATCAAGTGCAACGCTTGCTTGAAAAGCATCCAACACTCCAAGAATGCACCTTCCAAATTATTATTCTGTGGAAAGATGCAGTAGTGATGACAGATATTTGGTTGTTTCGTCAACTTGAATCAGAAGATGCAGGGTTTACGATTGATTGCAAAACGTTCAAGGGTTTCAAAGAAATTACTGGAAATGGGATCACTGCTTCGGATGGACTCATTATGCTTGGGCGAGAAACAGAGCTGGAAGAAGAGATACGCAAAAGCGGACAGCCGCTCATTGAAAAGTATGTATTTGGGAAACGACCTGATTTACCAGGTGAATTAAATCCAACAGAACCTTTTTATATTTAATTCTATGAGGGGAAAGTGTAGCTTATGAATATTCAATCTTTAAACCCATCCAACCAGACACTACTTGGAGAAGTTACGGAGTCGACGGAAGCTGAGATTCAACAGAAGGTTGCAGCTGCTCGTCAGGCACTAACTGGATGGAAGAATTTAGGTATTGCTGGCAGAGTGAAGTACTTACGAAAAGTTGTCGAAAAGTTACATAAACGAGACAAAGAATTTGCGCAGCTTGCTTCCAAAGAAATGGGAATGCCTATCTCACAGAGTATTCACGACGTGCATGGCGCAATCGAGTATTTTGAATGGTATCTTGACAATGCTGCAAAGTATTTATCGCCCGAAATTGTGTATGAAGACGACACAGCAATCCACGAAGTGCACTACGAACCAGTTGGTGTTGTTGCCGCTATTACTCCTTGGAACTTTCCAGCCTCAAACTTTGTCTGGATGTGTGGCCAAAATTTAATCGTTGGGAATACGGTCGTATTTAAAGACTCAGAGGAAGTTCCCTTGTGCGGCAAATTGATAGAAGAAGTATTTAATCAGTCAGGTTTACCAGAAGGAGTTTTTGCTGAGGTCTACGGCAAAGGCAAGGTGGGTGACTTCTTGGTTCACCAAGACATCGACATGATCTGTTTTACAGGAAGCACAGCGACAGGCCAGGCGTTATACAAAATCGGTGCAGAAAAATTTATCAGAGTTTTCCTTGAACTGGGCGGATCAGCTCCTGGAATTATTTTTGAGGACGCGGACATCGATAAAACCATTGATACCATCTATGCCAATCGATTTGATAACTGTGGTCAAATTTGCGATGGTCTCAAACGACTCATTGTGCATGAAAGTAAATACGATGAAGTTGTCGAAAGATTAAAAAAGAAATTAGGCGACGCCGTTATCGGCGATGCTTCAGATGAAAAGACAGATATTGGCCCACTCGTGTCTGACAAACAACTCCAAGCTCTAAAAGTTCAGGTTGCAGATGCCAGAGAAAAAGGTGCAAAAGTTTTGTTTGAAAAGAAAGTACCAGCAAATCTCAAGGGTTCATTCTATCCTCCAACCCTGCTTGGGAACATTACTCCAGAAATGAAAGTGTGGAGTGAAGAAGTCTTTGGCCCTGTTTTACCAATCATCACTTTTACAGATGAAGCTCAGGCAATCAGCATGGCTAATCACACAAAATATGGCTTGGGTGGATATGTGTTCACAGAAAATAAGGAACGATTTGGGCGAGTTGCTGAGCAAATTCAAACAGGCATGATCCAGATGAACAATGCTGGCTACGTGCAACCACCCACTCCCTTTGGCGGGTGCAAAGCTTCAGGAATTGGCAGAGAGCATGGCAAGTTTGGATTTCATGAACTGTCTAACGTTAAAGCGATTACGAAGGAAAAATAAACATGACAGATGAACAATACATGACACTGGCAATTCAAGAAGCGAAAAAAGCAGAAGCGAAGGGATGGACACCGCTGGGTGTAGTGATTGTGAAGAATGACAAAGTTGTCGTCGCTGGTACGAGTCATGTCGGAGAAAAACTTGATCCTACTGCGCATGGTGAGTCTTGGTGTATGAAAAAAGCCTGTCAAAAACTAAAAACTCTCGATCTTTCTGGCTGCACCTTATATTCAACTTTGGAAAGCTGCTCTATGTGTTTGGGCTGTGCTGGGTGGACTGGAGTATCGCGTATTGTATTTGGCGCATATAAAGAAGATGCACCAAATAATTCGTATGAAATTGCTGACTATCACGCAGAGGAGTACGCAAATCACTTTGAGAATTTAGAAGTAAAGGGTTCGGTTCTTCGTGATGAATGTAAGTCGCTTATGAAAAATGTCAAAAATTGGGTGTTACAAAAATAAGGGGTAACTATGGGATTCAAAATTAACGTTAACAACATTCTCCGCCACGAAATTTCTGAACCATTGGTAGAAGGTAAAGAATATCGGTTCGAAAAAGACGAATTGAGTTTGCTCGCGGATGATATTCAAATTTGGCTTACAAAAAAAGATTGGACAGCTTTAGCGGAAATCCAAGTAACTAGTCAAGAGCGCAAAGATAGGAAAACGACAGGTACTTTTGTGGTGAAACATATATACGAGGGTGACGAGCAGCAAGCACTCACTGCGATTTTTAGGAGAATGTATGGCTGGAAGTAAATATCAAATCGATAAAGACAAACTCAGTGAAAAACAGCGAAATGTGTATGACCAGGTTGAGTATCTTTACTATCAAACAAATCGGCATATTGCTCGCTGGTTATGGGCAAATCATGTTCAAACCGTTGGATACTTTGCGTTGGAGTTAGCAAAAAAATATTCAGCTGATGCTGATGTCTGTTTTTCAGCTGCACTGCTTCATGATATTGCTGATATTTGGGATGAGAGAGATCATCCAGGATTTGAAGTGAAAACAAAACACACAAGCCAAGATGTGCTAAAGCAGGCTGGTTTTGATCAAGAAATATGGCTTCATACATTTGATCGAGTTATTGCACCTCATTCATGTTATCCAGGCAATATGCCGGATAACCTCGAAGCCAAAGTGTTGGCTACTGCTGATGCAATGGCGCATTTACTGACAAACTTTTATAAAGATTTTCAAGAAATGGGCGTGCCAACAGATGATAAAGAGAAATTTAAAGAATGGGTCCTTAGTAAACTGGAACGAGACTTTCATCGCAAAATCTTTTTTCCCGAAGTTAAAGGACAAGTGAAACCGAACTATGAACAATTGAAAACTTACTTTCAGACAGGAGAAAAGGAGGTAAAGTAGTTTATGAAAAATACTGAACTCAAGCAACTCATCCAAAACTATCTGAAAGAAGCAAAACTGATGCAACTGGCTACGGCAAATGGTGATCAACCATGGGTGTGCAGCGTATGGTTTGCTGCAGATAACGATTTAAACATCTATTGGTTTTCATCGTTGACGAGAAGGCATTCTCAAGAAGTATCGAACAATAAAAAGGTGGCTGGGGCAATTGTGTTGCCTCAAACACCAGCTGATCCCCCTAGAGGTTTACAGTTTGAAGGCACGGCCGAGTTGGTGACCAATCCCAAGGATATTGTGAAAGCGACTTCGTTATATGTCGGTCGAATCTTCTCGCTTGAGACAATCAAGACATTTATGAAAAACAAAGATAAACCTCATCGATTTTATAAAATTACCCCAACGCAATTTGTGCTGTTCGATACAGTGAATTTTCCAGATAATTCACGACAGGAGTACAACGTATGAACCTTTTTCTTGCATCAAGTATTAACTCTGTTGCTAAAGACGTAGCGCGACAGGTTTTCCAGCTTACCAAAAACAAGAAATTATTGTTCATTCCTACTGCAGCGGAAGCTGAAGAGGGTGATAAATCTTGGCTCTACGATGATCGAGAACAATTAGTAAAGGCTGGGTTTGATGTTTCCGATTTCTCAATTACTGGGCAACATAAATCAGCAATAGAAGAAAAACTATCAGAAGTGGGCAGTATTTGTGTGGCAGGTGGCAATACTTACTATTTGCTTGATCAGGTAAAAAAGAGTGGTTTTGATAAAGTAGTGAGAAAGCTAGTCCAGAAGGGACTCATTTACACTGGAGCGAGTGCGGGGTCAATATTGGCTGGTCCAAATATTTCAACGAGCTTAGATGATCCAGCCACTGCTCCAAATCTTACCGATTACACAGGACTGAATCTAACAGATGTTTCCGTCCGTCCTCATTGGGGCAGCGAACACTTCCAAGAACGCTATCATCAAGAAATGGATCGACTTTACGCTCTCAAGCAAAAGATGGTTTTACTTAACGACCAGCAATATCTGCATGTTACAGATGATTGGTATCAAATTGTCACAGTTGAATCGTAAATGAAAGGAAATATGAAACCTAGAGTAGTATTCATCCATGGCAATGGCTCAACCCACTGGAACTTTGCGTTCTCAGGCTGGTTGAAAGACGAGCTGGAGAAATCTGGTTTTACTACGTTCTTTGAAACGTTCCCTGATTCAGTGATTGCTCGCTCTGAATATTGGTTACCATTCCTCAAAGATCATGTTCAAGCAGGGGAAAATGATGTGCTGGTGGGTTGGTCTTCTGGAGCAGTTGCTGCGATGAGATATGCGGAGTCAAATAAAATTAAGGGTTCTGTATTAATCTCACCATGTTACACAGACCTCGGTGATGAATTGGAAAAACAAAGTGGCTATTACGATAAACCGTGGGACTGGGAAGCCATAAAGAAAAATCAAGAGAAAATCACGTTAATCTATAGTGATGATGATCCTTTTATTCCCCAAGATCAATTTGAGTACATTGCAGAAAAGTTGCACCCTGAGGTTATAAAAATACCTGGAGGAAAACATTTTATTGAATATACAGAGTTTCCTCAGTTATTGAAAAATATTAAAAATACGTATGAGCAGATAGAAAGTGCCTAATAATTGCCTATGAATACTTCTTATCAAAAAATTCTTCATCAAATTCAAGCAAAAGCAAGAAATGAGCAGAACGCATTTATGAGCACATCATATTCTGGCAGTACGCATAAAAGATATGGACTGACAGTTCCTGAAACGCGACTCATTGCCAAAACATGGGCAAAGGAGCATCAAGATTTTCCTCTCGATGAATATATTGAGCTAGTTAACTCATTATTGAGGGCTGAATCGACGGATGAGAAGAAGATTGGTGGCGAGCTACTGCACTACTTTGCCCATCATCGGGCTCAGGTTGACTTGAAACATCTCGAATCTTGGTTGGCCTGCCTTGAAGGATGGGAAGAGGTTGATAACGTATGTCAGTCCGTTTTTACGGATGAGGATCTGCTTTCTGACTGGCCAACTTGGCAAAGATTCCTGAGAAAATTGACATCAAGCTCACATCCCTCGCAACGCAGAGCTAGTTTAGTACTACTCACAGGACCAGTGGCACATTCGAGTGATAAACGGCTTACCAACCAGGCATTTGAAAATATTGAGAAACTACAAAATGATAAAAGTATTTTGATCACTAAAGCGATTTCTTGGTTGCTGCGCGAACTAATTCGGCACCATAGGACTGAAGTGGAAGCATTTCTTGAAATGAATGTACAGACACTTCCTAAAATCGCCATCCGAGAAACGAGAAACAAATTACTGAAAGGGAAAAAGTAAACCTCCCATACCATTTTTAATTCCGATGATCAAAAAATATTCATTTGCCACCGATGAAGACAAGGTCTACCAGCTCTATGACAAGGTCATTGGTAATAAATGGCCAATTGGTAAAGAACCGTTTTACGATGTTTTAGTGCATGAACCACCAGCACAATCGGTTTTCTCCTTTATTTCTGTTTCTCAAGGCAAAGTGAATGGTTTTGTTTCAACGCAAATCATGAATAAGAGAGGCTCAATAGTTTTATTACTCTTTGAACCAAAACACGAGCGAATTGGGGAAAAATTACTTGAGAAGGCAATGGAGCATTTTAGAAAAAATGAAGTAACTAATGTTCAATTAGGAGCTGGAACCCACACTTCTTTTTGGCCAGGAGTCCCAACAAATTTACCGCACCTTGTATCTTTTTTTGAACAGCGTGACTGGCAATTTAGCGAGAATAGTGTTGATATGGTACGAGATATAGGAAACTACACAACGCCAAAAGAGGTATATGAACGCATTGCATCAATGGAAGTGACTTTACAATTTTTGAAAGAGAATGAGATTGAGAAGCTTTTAGCATTTGAACACCAAAACTTCCCCCGTTGGGAACGATATTTTTCTGAAACACTAGAAAAGCAAAAACTGAATGAGATTCTGGTCGCGAAAACAAAAGATAACGAAATAGTTGGTTCCTTACTCGTTAGAAAACAAAACGTCATGTGGACCAAATTGCTTGGCGTTAATATCGGCACAATCGGTGTCTTAGGAGTAGCAGAAAGTATGAGAGGTAAAGGAATTGGTTTGGCACTGGCCGCACGGGCAACGGAAGTGCTGAAAGAACAACATGTCCAAACCTGTTATTTGAGCTGGACGTGGTTGACCGATTGGTATGGGAAGTTGGGGTATACAGTTTGGCGAGAGTACAAAATGAGCTGGAAAGAATTATGAACGAATTCTTCTTACCTCATGCAAGAATTTTTTTCTTATCGTCTAGTACACCACAAGACCTTCTAACCTGGCATGATGCTTTGGCAATTGCGGTTGTTATCTTTGCGATTACTCAATTCATGGAAAACACTAAACTCAGAAAGTATCTTTTCTATTTTGGGTGGTTAAGGAACACGACAGTTTTTCTTACGGGGATTCCCATTCTTTTAGTCGTTATTTCAACCATTATCTCTTTTTTCCACCTTGAGATGGTAGACCTGCCATTAGCCTTTATCTTTTTAAATCCAATTATTTACCAAACAACTGCGCTGGCTTCATTCAGTTTGCTAATCATTTTGTATCTGTATTTTTTATTTAAGCCTGGTTTTTTCAAACCAAGATTATCGATACAGCTGTTAAAGAATATTGCGTCGGAGCTTATAGATAATACTAATCAAGAAGAGATTGCCGCACTTTGCAAAATAGTAGGTGTTCACTTGGAGGAAATAATCAATCTAGCCTCCACCGTTCCAAGAGAATTTCCTGGTTCACAGGTAATTGTCAAAATTAAAAACAAGGAGTTGGCCGCAGCTTGTTTGGAGTTTATTGATTATCACCTATCTGAACAGAACTTCATTCAATATATCTCTAGAAATGATTTTCGATTCGTACACCACTCTGTAGAAAACGCTATAAAGTATCGTCTATGGGAAGTGGGTGGCGGGAGGTTCTTTGATAATCTTTTTCATCAATTATTAGATGATGGTGATTCAGTTTTGTCGAAGGAGCTTCAGGGTAGTTATAAAAGTGTGCCAAAAAAACTTTCTAAACTTATTTTTGGTTCATTGGAACTTATAGCCAACTATGATGTTTTTGGAACATTTGGGTTAGGTGCGGATGTGTCAAAAGATACGCTCGATAATTTACTGAGAGGTCTGGAAATTTCTTTAAGAGAATATTTCCGAGAGGTAAGAAACATTTACTACGGTGGCACTCCAAGTAGAGAACTAGGCAATGTCCTTACTAATCTAGGAGAGTCATTCAAGTCGATGTGTGTTTATGCCTCTAAAGACAAAGAAAAATACAGTTCAAAAATCTCGGCAATACTAGATTTCTACAGAAGATTAACTTTTATACTCACACCTACCGCTGAATCTCGATGGGAGGAAGCTTACGAACCAAAGTTTGCCCCCGAAGAGTTGTCTGTTGAAAAAGGCAGCATAACGGAAAGTATTGTGAAAGGATTGTTCAATCTTTATGAAGGCCTATCATGGTTGAAGGATGAGGAATATGCTCGAATGTATTTATTAACACTTTATGAGCTGGTTATGATCACTCCCCAATCTACAGCACAAAAGGCTGTTCAAGATAAACTTCTGGAAAAAATAAAAGAAAGGGTTGAACAAAATTTGCAACACCACTATCCATCGATAGTAAAATTATTACTGAATTTTTATGGTGTAAGACTTTGGACGGAAGATCAAAGGGTTGAAAATAATATAGATGCCTATTTTAAAGAAGTTTTTAAGACAAAAATTGTTTTGGCGATAAGAAATGACCAGAAATTTAGGGAATATAGTATGCCTTCAGATTGGTTTTTGGACGATGACGGCACAATTTACACCCATTCGATTGATGGAGAAAAAGTAGTTATTGATAAGCCTGTAACTAAAAAAAGAAAATGAACAAAGGCCTCGTTTTTAACCTAACTACCGCTTTCTTTCCTGAAGATGCCGAACATGCTTTAAAAACCCTTGAACGGCTTATGAAACATCTGCCTTTCTTAGTTCTGACAGGTGGAGTTGCCAGTAGCTACTACTTTTGGAAATATGATTTTCCAATAAGTCAACGAAAGCTGAGTGATTTGGACGTAGTCATTGAAGATCCCTCTAACCTTAGGAGTATTATTACGCAAGATTTTCTTGTATCGCACTATCACCCCAAGAATCACAAGGGGAAATTCCATATCATGCTCGTTGATCCCAAAACCAAAATCAGAATTGATGTTTTCCCATTTCTCTCCAAAGCTAACGAACGCGTACAAACTGTCAACATTCGTAATGTTGCTTTTTCGATTCTGAGTCTCGAAGATTTAGTTTGTCGTCTCCTCTCGAATTGTGCCGGATTGATCGAAAATAAAGAGGTAGATCCCAAGTACTTTGTGACGATGCTTTCATTATTTGGTGTAAGTGATCGAATTGTCATCAGAAAAATTTGGGAAGAATACAGAAAAGAGGGGCAGAATTTTGACGATACCTATTGTGCAATTTTAAATCAAGTCAAAAACAAGCCAGAACTTTTAAAGAAAATTATCTACTCTCAAGATTTGAACCACTCTTGTAAAGAGTGCCAACCCATAGCTGGAATACCACTAGCAACGAATCAACAGGTATTTGATTTGTTGAGGTATGTGTAAGTTAGGGAACGTGATCCATGTTAAACTGTTAACATGTCAACATATCCTACTAAATTAGATCGTGAGCTTATCCAGGCGGTGTCCAGTTTGAAAGGTGAAAAAGAGATAACTGACTTTTTTCGTGACCTCTTAACCCCTGCAGAAATAGAGGAATTCTCTCGACGCTTTCAGATAGCAAAACTGCTTTGGACCACCAACCTTTCATATGTTGAAATCGCTCAAAAGGTAGGCACAAGCACTACCACAGTGACGCGCGTTGGTCAGTGGCTATACAAAGAGCCATGGCACGGATATAGTGCTGTTCTCCAGAAAATGTGTGGTAAATCCCAGAGGTGAATGCATGTTAATGTATTAACATGTTGACATATTTTGATATTTCGATTAGAATACTCAGTTATGTTAACTAGAGATATGGTTAGTTCAGCTTCCCATCATCACCACGCAAACAGCGGGGTGATTTAACGTATATTCTTTAGAAAATAAAACAGTCACCACCCCGCTCTCAAAGCGGGTTTTTCGTTTCTACACGAAAAATCGGTGGCTGTTTTTTTATTGAAAGTACATAAATATGAACAACAAATTAGAAAGTGCTCGGGAACGAGCAACACCACAACCCATGACCTTTGCGTCTAAGGGTGAATGGTTGCAGCAACAAGTGACAAGTTTTCTGCAAGGAATTGATCCGTCGCTGAAAGTAATCACGCGTCAAAAACTCAGAGGAGAAATGCTTGGTGATGTCACGCTCACTAAAGACGTGATGCCTTTGCTGAATGAAGCATCATTGGGATCATCTTGGGGAGTTCTCTCTTTAGATAAGTTGGTGGAATGGGCGTATCAGAATGGGTACCAATCATTTGAAGAACTACGGGATGACTATAGTTTGTCCCCATTGGGAGAGGGATATTGCACGGTGGAAATTGCCTGCGATCCCATGCGCAAAGATTTGATTGACGCTTTTGCCCAAGGTGGTATTTCAGGTTTGAAGGACAAGTTAACTCAGTCTGGGGAGCGTATTGCAACTGATACTCCAGGGATTGCCGAATATTTCTTTGGCACAGAACTTTTGATCAAACTTTCAGGTTCACTTGAAGCATTACCAAAATCTTTTGCACCGGTGATTATTGGCATTGTGAGTAGTGGGGATAGTTTACGAGAAGAAGGGTGGAAAAGATTGGCCGAAAATTTGCCAAAGGCAATTTTATTGAGGTCACAACTTGTATTAGTTGCTAAAAGAAATTAGCAAGAGAGGAAAAATATGCCAATTACATTAACTGGCAAAAATCTAACAATTGAGGATGTCAAAAGAGTTGCTCGTGATAAGGAGAAAGTTGACCTCAGTAAAGAGAGTTCAAAAAAAATCGAAAAAGGTCGACGAATTTTGCAAGGATACGTTGATCGCAAAGAAAAGATTTATGGTGTGACAACAGGCTTTGGTGATTTCTCTAAAGTGTTCATCTCACCAGATGACGCAGCGCAATTGCAAGTGAACCTGATTCGTAGTCACAATGCTGGCGTGGGTGATCCAACGCCAGAAGATGTAGTGCGTGCCACAATGCTGGCTCGTGCAAATTTTTTGGCCAGTGGTATGTCTGGCTGTCGACCAGTTATTGTTGAAACACTCATTGAAGCTTTAAACAAAAATCTTTATCCATTCATTCCCCAAAAAGGTTCCGTTGGTGCGAGTGGCGATTTAGCACCATTGGCAGCAATGGCTGCCTGTTTGATGGGTGAAGGTTTTGCAATGGTGAATGGGGAAAAGTTGCCTTCACTGCAAGTTCTCAAAGAGAAAAAGATTAAACCAATTCAATTGGCATTCAAAGAAGGATTATCACTTATTAATGGTGATACATTAATGGTGGGATATGCCGCGCTTTTAGTTTATGACGCGATTCAACTCACGAAGCTATCAGACATTGCGGTTGCGATGACGTTGGAAAGCATCGTGGGTGTCATGGAAGCATTTGATGAGCGATTGCAATTCAGCCGTGGTTTTGCTGGTCAAGTTGAGACGGCGAAAAACATTCGCCTACTTACGCAAGGAAGTCAAATTCTTTCTGGAGAAAAGAAGCGCGTTCAAGATAGCTATGTTATTCGCTGTTCTCCAGTTATTTTGGGAGCATCCCGCGAGGCAATTTCTTTTATCAAACGACAAACAGAGATTGAGCTGAATGGTTCGTGTGATAATCCGCTGGTTTTTCTTGATGATGAATTGGTACTCGCTGGTGGAAATTTCCACGGTCAACCGCTTGCTCTGCCATTAGATTTCCTGAAAGTTGCAGTATCTGAAATGGCCAGTTCTTCGGAGCGAAGAATGGAGCGGATGATCAACAAAGCATATTCAGGGATGCCACCGTTCTTAATTGAAAATGGCGGACTGAATTCGGGGTTCATGGTTCCGCAATACACGGCTGCAGCTCTCATAAATCTTAATAAAGGATTCAGCTGGCCAAATAGCGTTGATTCAACACCATTATGCGCTGGTCAAGAAGACCATGTATCGATGGGCACAAATTCTGCTTTAACTGCGTATGAAGTTGTCAAAAATACACAATACGTTTTGGCAATTGAATTGATGACTGCGGCGCAAGCACTAGAGTTTGCAGAAAATACTCCGAGTACAGTGATCCAGAAACTGAAATCATTTATTCGAACGAAGATTCCAAAAATTGAAGCAGACACCATGATGAACCCGTTTATTGAACAAATGAGAGATTGGGTAACTGAAGAGTCGATTGTGAAAATTGTTGAAGCAGAAGTTGGAGTATTGTCATGAAATATATAGTGTCCTGCTTTCAGTGTAAAAAAGAATTTATCGACCAATGGTGGCTTTGCCCTGAATGTGGCGGAAGTTTGGAGGTGGAATATTCACAGGTTGTTTCTGAACCTCAATTCCCGATTGGGAAAATCTTGGAGAATACTTTGGGTGAAGGCAATACTCCATTGGTCAGGTTGACGAAATTTTCTCAACAACTTGGCTGTGAGCTGTGGGCGAAATGCGAATCACAAAACCCAACTGGATCATTCAAAGATAGGGGTTCAGTTATAGAAATAGCAAAAGCTTTGGAGCTCGAGAAAAAAGGTGTAGTTTGCGCCTCAACTGGAAACATGGCCGCAAGTTTGTCTGCATATGCTGCTCGTTTTAATTTAGAGTGCAAAGTGGTTATTCCAGCTCTTACTCCTGAATCAAAACTGCAACAAGCAACCGCTTGCGGAGCAACTTTGGTCAAAGTTGATGGGACCTATGACGAATGTGTAGGCGTTGCTCAAACTATTGCGGAAGAAGAAAATTTCTTTTTGTGTGGTGACTATCTTTTACGCCGTGAAGGACAAAAAACCATCGGTTGGGAGTTAGCAAAAAACAATTTCGATAGTTTTGTTGTGCCTGTGGGAAATGGAAATGTTGGCATAGCCATTGCCCAAGCATTTATGGAAGCACGATGTTTGCGTCAACCAAAATTCATTGGTGTTCAAGCTGAAACAGTAAATCCAGTTGAAAAAGCTTGGAGAACAAGTCAGCCCATTTTGCCGCTCAAGAACACAAAAACAATTGCGTCTGCATTTAATGTCGGCAACCCTTTGGACGGGCAACTCACTTTAGATTGGGTGAAGAAAAATAATGGGAAGCTAATTGTGGTTAGTGACGCAGAAATTCTTGCTGCTCAAGAACTGTTAGCAAAACAGGAAGGCTTATACATTGAAAGTACAGCCGCTACCTCATTGGCAGGATTATTAAAAATACAAGAAACCCTAAAGAACCAGAAAATTGTTTTGATCCTGACTGGTTCTGGGTTAAAAGAAAGGGGGTGAAAAATATGGGAGAACGAATACTGCCGCAAGGCTATCAAGGAGAAGGTAAAGGTGCTCCTGAAGCAAAAATCAGAAGCGGAGAACTCATCTATCCTGTTTACGATGGCTTTGGTAAATGGTTAGAACGAAAAGGCATTAGCACCGAAAAATATGCTTCTCTTGACGAGGCAGAACAAGAAGTTCTTACTTCAGAATTTGAAGAGGAAAAGAATCGAGAAAACTTGATTCGGTATGGTCAAACTTTGACCTACTAAAGTTTTGGACTGTAGGGAGACTGATCACCTCCCTATGGCTTATCAATTAATGAATTCTTAAAACAATTTTCCACCGACCACAGCATTTTCATTCGCCGGCTCAATTAAAATTGCAGCTCCTTCGGAGTCAGGTACACCTAAAGTTAAAGTCTCAGAAATGAATGGGCCAATTTGTCGTGGGGGAAAGTTCACAACGCCCAATATCAATTTGCCCATCAACTCTTCTTTTTTGTGATGCTTCACGAATTGTCCACTCGATTTTTTAATGCCAATTTCTGGTCCAAAATCGATTGTAAATTTATATGAAGGCTTTCTTGCTTCGGGGAAATCTTGAACTTCAATAATTTTTCCGACACGAATATCTAATTTTGTAAAATCGTCGTATGTTGCTGGCATTGTTGCTCCTTATTACTTGAAATGAATTATACTCTCCGTTTGTCCCTATAAACCGGCCATAATTGCTTTGTCTACAATTTCTGCAAAACCATCCTTCTCCAAAGATTTGATAGTGAGACTTGTATACCCACCAGGAGTTGCTACTTGATTCTCCAGCTCTTGGGCAGAGCCGGCTGCTTCAAGCAAATCCGCTGACGAACGAAGCAACGTGCTTAGCATGTGACTATACTGGCGAAATGACTGCCCCCCATGCATATCTGCGCTTAGCTCTAACTGATGCAAAAAATACGCCATGATTCCTGGGAAGCACCCAACTAACTTTGTAAATAGTTTCATTTCTTCTTCACTTTCAAGTTTGAGAACTGAATTTTTGGCAGATACAGCTTTTACCAGTTTTTCTACACGACCCCTAAGAAGAAGAGCCTCTGTATTTGCTAACTGATACGAAGAAACACCTTTACGGTTTCCCACTCCCAAAGTGGTCATCAGTTTTACAACAGAAGTTCCTGAATGATCCAGAAATGATTGGACTTCGGCTAGTGTTGCCTGTGCTAAACATGATATGACCAGGTGGTCTTCATTGAGCTGACAGTTTAACTCTGAGCCAACGACTGCCAGTTGCGCATGCTTAACACATAAAATGATTGTTGAGCATTGATGGGCAATTTCCTCAACGGTGCTAGCTCTTGAGATTTTTTCGCCCACCTCTTTGAGTTTTTGTTTGGTTCTTTTCTTATCACCATTATTGATGTGTACTTCGTAACTGGCCTTTAGATAACCTTGCGATAGTTTTTGGCCGAGGTGACCATACCCGATAATTCCAATTGTTTCTTTGTTTTTCATATTTTTTCTCCTTTTTGTATATACACACGAGTGCCAACTTTCTCACCTCTGTGAACTTTGAGAAGTACGTCTCGCTCACGACCATTTACGATGTATGCCATTCCGCCAGCAAGCGAAAAACGTATTGCAGCCCAAAGTTTTGTTTCCATACCACCGGTTCCATTGCTTTTTTCGTCTTTGTGAAAAGTAATGTCGTTCAGTTGCTCAAGACTTTGGAAGTCGCGAATAATGTTGCCATATTTGTCGATGACACCGTCCACATTCGTGCAGATAACATACGTATCTGTACATAAGCCAGCCAATCGTTCTCCGACAACGTCGTTATTATTCGCATCAGCGAAATACTTGAAACGAGAAGAGTTCAAGCCATCATGGGTATTTGCCACAACCGCTTGCGACGAAAAAGTGCTATCTAACTGCTTTTTCAATTTATGGATATTTTTCTTGGTGAATGTTTGGCCAGTGAGAGTTAGCGCAACTACTAACAAGCCAATACTCGCAAAAGAGTCTTGCCAAGCTTCCATCAGAGGATTGAACCCTCTAAATGCTGCTTCGGACTTCGACAGATCCTGTCCACAATTGTCTCTTTTTGCAAGTATTTTGCCGAGTTTGACTGCGCCGGAAGTCACCACAACCAGACCCGCTTGTTCGTGCTTCAAGAGCAATGACTGACGGGCGATTTCATGAAGAAAATCCGTATTTACGCCTTCATCATTAACGGCTAGATCACTGCCAGCTTTGACAACATATTTCTTGGCTTCCTGGAACTATCCCTTGTCGCTGCTCGTTTGCGCGACGAAGGGTACCTTCCTTTTGGCTAGCGGTCATTAATTCTGCTTTTTGCATAAGTCTCCTTTATTTATAAATTGATACAAAAAAAGCCCTTGCAAATTCTCAAGCTTTGGAGCTTAAAAATTCACAAGGACTCATCTTTCGATGTGCGGTACCACCTTGGTTCATTGAAACTGTTGCCAGTTCAATCTTATTCACCAGCTCCGATATTCGACACTGGTGTGATATGGGATAACGGGTATCTTCCGGATGAGTTAGTTCTCGCTCGCGCGATTGTTCCTCATCTACCTCTCTTGCGAGAACTTGAGTTAGGGGCTCAGTGTTAGCAGAGCTAACGGTATTTCTATATTCACTTTTGAGGTATTATACCATAACCGTTCGGATAAAGTCCCACACGGGGACCATTAGTTACGAAAATAATGTTGGAGTCATTCATCCGAACAATGTTTCTCATAGAGTTAGCCAAATGCTCTACAAAAAAAGAGATGAGGCAATTCCAGCACGCGGAAATGTCACGTATTACTGCCAGGGAATGCAAGCAAAGTCAGTAGGTTTTGAACTTGTTTAGATAACGCGTAGAAGATATTGTTTAATTTTTAGGTGTCAATTGCTCCATTATTTTCTGTAAGTCATTATCGCCATGGATGTAGTACTTATAGCTGTTATAGGAAAGTGGTTTTTCGAGTTTCGGATTGACGAGTTTTTGAATTGAACCAATCGGAATACGCAATTGCAAATAACTTTGAATTTGATCGCGGTAAGTATCAAGGATGCTACCATTTTTATTTTTACTGCCTTTAGGTCGCCCCAATAGCTTCCCACCGGCTTTGGCAGCAGCCAGTCCTTGCTTGGTGCGCAGTGAAATAAACTCTCGTTCGGTTTGGGCAATATAGCTATAAATGGCGAGCAACAAATCACGGTGTGAGCCGTGAGTAGAAAGTTCAGGTTGACGTATAAATGTGATACGAATGCCACGCGCACTCAAGCCAGTAATGATATTCAATGTCTCCAACATGTTGCGGCCTAAGCGGGACAGTTCAGCTACCAATAAGTGATCACCTTTTTCCAGCATCGATGACAACTCGGTGATGCGTCGTTCAGTCTGTGTTTTACGCGAAGAAACTTCGACCTCAATAAATTGGTCAATCACAAGTTTTTGCTGCTGAGCATATTCCAATAGCAAATGTTTTTGTTTACTTAAATCTTGCTGATCAGTGCTAACGCGGATATAGCCGATTGTTTTCATCGTAAAGCTTCGGGTCTCTGCAAAGAAAAGTCAGTTTCGCCTTTTCTTTCTCCCATTAGTTGAAATGTTATTCGTTCTTTTTCTGGTTATTTATAGCACAACGAAACGGTCATTAAAAGTGCAATAAAGAGATCAAATCAAACTGAAGAGTTACCAGTCAAGCCATATGATATTTGGTTCAACGACTGGCTTAATTTCAAAGTACATCCGCATCATCAGGCCATCACCAAAGTCTGGTGAATGACCAAGCAATGATTTGATTGTTACTCGGTCTTGGTCACTCACACCGCCTTTAGGAATAATTTGCCGCTTTTGATCTAAACCATCATTAACCTCTTTAATCACGTCCAGTTCTTCCACAATTTTGGTCTGGATATGTTCCTCGACACCGGTGATGGCGATTTTCGCGTCGTTGACTAACTCCGCCAGCTTGAACCAGCATTGCGACCGAAGGTTCTGATAATTCGCTTTGAGACCTTTGTACTCTTCACTTCTCGTAGTAATGGCCGTGGAATTATTCTGAAAGCCTTTACATTGTAACTCATCGACAATACCCACCCCAATACCGTCATAGTCGAGGAGAATTTGGCTAGTCGGCACTTGGTACTTATCCTTGAGTGCTTGGATCTTCTGCTTGAGTAGACGTTGGTCGGTGACACTTTCATAATGCATTGCTACCACCTTGAGGCCATCCCAGACATAAATTACCGTCATGTCCTTGCCTTTGCCAGCAATATCACCCGTTATAAACTTTTTACCACCTGGCACATGCGTATTCGTAAAGAGATCCATAATCCGATCATAATTGAAAATTTTTTGTGGGTCGTCGTCATAATCAAAGTTGCCGTACAGCAAGCGCTCAATGGTTGCTTTAGTGGAACGTTTAATCCGGTCAATATAGGCATCAGGCAAGTGTGGATTATCAGAAGCCAATGCTCGAATGAATGCCCTGTTCTTTGGCAAATTGTTTTCTTTGAAGGGTTTCCAGTAGCGTTGATAAATGTGGCCTTTTTCTGGATTGAAGGTTTCCAAGAAAATGGGCTTGAGTACCCAGCCATCTTTTTCACTGTAGGTGCCAAAAAATTGTTTCAAATTACTTTCCCATGCTGGATTGATATTGCGCCGACCAACTCGGGTACTTAAGATTTCAATTGCTCGGTACGGCGTTTCATTGGATTCGTCAATCCAACACCACGACAACTCCAGGCCACCAAAGCGCGTATAGAGTGGATCTTTGGGAGACGGTGCTGTATCTAAAATTAAAATCTCACTGCCGTTGCTGAATCGAATGAAGCCATCTTGCTGGTTATACACATAGTCGTTACCTTTGCCTTCTTTCAGATTCAATTTATGCGCTACCTCAAAAAAACTGGTGAGCGTCGTTCGTTTCAGATTCTTCAGCTCAAATCGACCAATTGCCCCGCGACTGCCGGCAAACACATCGGACAAGAAAATCGCCAGCAAACAGCCCATCTCTGTTTTGCCACCACCGGCACCACCTCCGTAGCCCAGTTCATCAACCGATGAATGTTCTAAACAGTCCCAGGCAATCGTTTGCTTAGGCAGTAAGTTGATTGGGTTCTTGATCAGCATAGGTTTTATTGATGACAATGGTCGCCGGCTCCTTATGAGAAACTGGCGTCACATCTTCCGTTTTCGTTGGTGTGTAGTAATCCATCATCTTATTGATGGTTTCAATGGCGCGGACTGCGCCCAAACTATCAAACTCAAAGACACCGACCTCCTGACCATCTTCTGCTTCTTCCGTCACTTGCACCACTGCTCTCTTATTGCGGTCGTACTCCATCACCGGCTTGGCTACCATGCACTTGCCTTTAATGGCGAGCAAATCTTGGATGACGGTGGCTTTGTTAAATCCGAGCAACTCTTCGAGTTCTGTTCGCCTGTGCGCGAGATATGTTTGAATGTCAGGTTTTGTAAGGTTTTCGCAAGCGATTGATCGAGCGGTCTTCTCGCTGTAGCCAGCTTTAATCGCTGCTTCTGTGGCATTTCCTAGCTTTACATACCAATCGCAAAACAGCTTTTGGCGGGGAGTTAAAAGAGTGGAAGTTTGATCAGAAAAATCCTGCATATCTTTATTATCCCCCAAACAACGTGACTGTTTATACATTTTCGATCAGTTTCTCCAAACACAGCCACGCAAAACCACTCCTAGTTTCAAGCAGTCATTTCTGAAAAAGCGTGATTTTGTTGCTCCGTAGGTGAGCAGTTTTAGTGACCAATTTGAAAAATGTATAAAGCTGCCTTTTTTAACCCCTACACTAAATAGGTAAAGGCAAAACTGCGTTTCGCATACACCGTCACAGCTCAGAGAAAAGCAAAATTTGAGCAAAATGTATAAGAAAGCAGCACAAACGACCTAAAATTAAAAGAGTGTGCAACACAAGCACAAACATCAAGATAAAAAAATATGACATCGCAAACCTTTTCCACACAATCACTTGCCCTTGCCTGTGCAATCCAAACCGTTTCACTGGCAAAACTATCATCAATTGAACTTTCCCCAGAATCATCTCGAGCAACTTTCTTCTTTGATCGGTCTCAAGATACTCAGCTCAGTACGATCATTGCCCAATTTTGGGCGAAGCAACTTCCTGTTGATGCCTTGAGTTACTTTGAAACACTCAAGTATTTCAAGTCACGCCTTTATCAAGAAAAAACAGATTTTGCAAATCATTATCGATAAGGACAGTCGTATGTAAATCGCGAACTCAAAACTCAACAACATCAAAATAATGCACGACATCACAACACACCCACCATTTGAATTTGAAGAAGAACTCCGGCTCGAACGAGAGCACGATGAGGCTGAACGCAATGCGGTTAAAGAAATCCGTTGGCTTGCGAGTTTCCCAGAAGCGATTCCCAGAGTGAAGGAGCTCATTGTAGAAAAATCTCAACAAATCGAGCAGTTGGAACGAGACTATCGCGCTAAAGTTACTCAAGTCCATCAAGCAGCTGAAGGAGACCTGACGACGTATTTTCGGGCATCGTTGGTGAAAAGCGTCTATGTTCCAAGAATTTTGGCACTGAAAAAAGACCGCGCTCGTTTACAGCGGGAACTGCTTAAAATCCAACCACCGACCAGAAAAACTGAAGCAGTCATACTTGATGTCGAACATGCAAAAGAAGTTTCGCTGTCTGATATTGTTGGGGAATTCACCGATGTTATCAAGCAAAGTGGCCGGCAAACATTGACGATTCGTTGCCCTTTCCATGAACCAGATCACCATCCATCATGCGTCATTTTTACTGCGACAAATTCTTTTTGTTGTTTTGCTTGCGGTGTAAAGGGTGACGTCATTACTTTTGTAGAAAAAGCACTTGGCTACGAATTTCGCGACGCCGTGCAATGGCTAGAGAGGAGAAGTGTATGAATTTCTCTTCTGAACATATTGATCGCGAGTCACAACGCATTGTTGGCAATACAAAATCCAACTTTGACCTGCAAGTCATGTCGTTTGCGACGTTAAACCAAAAAGAGTTTCCACAGCAAGAATGGCTCGTTGATGATCTCATCCCGTACAATGCTCGGATTGTTTTTTCAGGTCAACCGGAATCATACAAATCGTTCGTTGCCCAAGCAATGGCGATTGCAATTTCTGAAGGTCAGATGCTTTTTGGCCGCTATCCGACGCACCAAGCACGAGTACTCATTATCGACCTCGAAAATCACGAACAAACTGTTCAGCACCGGATGCGTCTTCTTGATGCGCCGGAAACCAAAAATCTCCTTTTCTCTTTTAATCCCGACTTCTCGCTCCAAAAACCCCAATGTGTTGAAGCAGTGATCCAGTTGATAAAGCAATACTCAGTCCAGCTGGTCATCCTTGACTCACTCATTCGAATGCACACCGCGCTTGAAGATAGTTCCGTAGAGATGGCCAGAGTAACCAAAGCGATCAGCCACATCAGCGATACCGGTGCAACAGTTATTTTTATTCACCACGATAAAAAGAACGACTTCAAAAATCAAACGCCACAGTCTTTGCGGGGTAGTAGTGAAATTCGAGCTGCCGTTGACCTGCAATACGGTTTTAGATCGGATGGTAACGCGGTCATTATGCAACAGCTTAAAAATAGGCTGAGGCAGAAAATATCGCCAATCACACTTTCTGTGGTTGAGCACAATAAGCATCTGAATTTTGTCTGCCAAGGTGGAGAAATAGCACGCAAGGAACCCGCAGATGACCAATTTGAAGCGATGGTGCGTGAAGTTTTGCTGGGAGAAGGCGGACTCAATTACACCGCATTGCTTCAAAAATTGATGAACTCTGGCCTCTCCAAACATAAAGCCGAAGAGACGATCACCAAGCTGAAAAATAGTAATGCGCTCCAAATTGTTTCCACCGGCAATAAAAATGAAAAGATTTACACTTTATTGAATACCCCCAATATCCCCAATTCCTTAGATGCGGGGGCATTGGGGGTATTACCTACATCTGGAGAAGAACCCTCAGCGATCATTGATGAAGCGGGGGTATTATGACTCTAGAGAAAGCCCGCATACTGCTCAAAGACACTGGCGTACAATACTCCGATAAAGAGCTTGTGAGTATCATCTCCAAAATGCAACTATTCGCTCGGTTGACTTTAGATACAATTATGGAGAGACGAGAAAAATCAAATCAACATGAAACGAGCAGTTGTCCTCATACGAGCTTCGAGTACAAAACAAGTTGTTGACGGAGATTCTTGGGAACAACAACAAGATCAGTGTATCTATTATCTTCAACAAGAAAAATGGCTAGCGGTTCGCACTTTTGAAATGGTAGAAAGCGGCGCGAAGGGTGAACGCAAATTTTTTCAAGAAGTACTCGACTTTTGCACTGACCCCCAAAATAACATTGATTACGTCGTTTTCAGAAACATCAGTAGGTTTACCCGAGAAGGTGGCGCAGAGTACATTCAATGGAAGCGCAAGCTTGTTGAACACGGAGTTGAGCCGAGAGATATTTACGGAACGATGCAGGGCAGCATCAATACACTTGCTAACCTCGGTCATTCGTTCTCATGGAGTAACTACTATCCCAGTGAAACCGCAGAAATTGCGGCTGCTGAACAAGCCAAAACAGATCGAAGAATTATTCTCACCCAAATGATTGGTGCAGAAATCAAGTTCACAAACATGGGATACATTACCAAGGCACCCACCTACGGATTTCTCAATAAAAGAGTTGAAACGGAGCATGGTAAGCGGAATATTTTAGTTGAAAATCCCGATGAGTCACGCTTTGTCAAAATGATGTTTCAAATGAGAGCGGAAGGGCACACCGTCAAAGAAATTGCTGACGCAGTCAATGCAGCCGGCTATATTTCTCGTGTCCGTGCTCGACGCGACCCCCGCACAATGAAAAGGGTTGGTCAACTGGGCGGTAAGCCGATGACACCCAACCACGTTGATGAAATCATCCAACGGACAATCTATGCCGGTGTCATTTGCGAAAAATGGACACATTACCAACCAGTAAAAACGAAGTTTCCCACCTTTATCAGCGTTGACTTGTTTAACGCTGCAAATAAAGGCAAAAAGAAAATCATTGTCAACGGTGACCTTGTGGAGATACGATATGGGAAAGATTTAAAAGAGGAGTACACCAAACAACGACGTACGAGAAATAATCCACTTTATCCCTTCAGGCATGTTGTGTTATGTCCAGTCTGTCGTCACAGTCTCAAGGGCAGTAGTTCTACTGGCGGCGATCAAGTGACCAAATATCCAGCGTACCATTGCAGCAGGGGTCATAAATTGTGGCGTGTGCCAAGGAAAGATTTCCACGACACGATTACTGATTTTGTGAGTAATGTGAAGTTTGAACCAGGATTCGGAAAATTGTACGAAGCCACTTTTTATGAAGAGTTTGATAAAAAGATGACTGATGTCATTCAAACCAGTAAACAATCCAATGTGTATGTGGGGCAACTTCTCGCCGAACAAGAAGATGTGTACCAAAACATCAAGAAAACGCCGGAAGGCGCGTTAAAAGAGCGACTCAAAAAAGATTTTGATGATCTGGAAGTCAAAATCAAAGCAGCTCGCAAAGGACGCAGCGAAAGCGAACAAAATGAGTTTGATGTGAAGATCGCTTTCAAACAAGGGCTTTATTTAGTCGAACATTTGGAAGAATTGTTGATAGATCAAGATAATCAACTTCGTCAGGATCAGTTATTTGGCGTCCTTTTTGAGGAGTTTCCGACCTATGATGAAATCGTTAGTCGAACAGTCAAATTATCCCGATTCTTCGCAATAAATTCAAAGGCGAAGTTAGCTGAAATCCAACACTGCGACCTCGACGGGAATCGAACCCGTGATCTCTTCCGTGACAGGGAAGCATGTTAACCGCTACACCACGAGGCCACTACTTTTCCAGATCCTGTATTATAGCAGCGGCTTCGCCGCTAGTTAATAAGCGATTCTTCTTGCTATAACAAAACCGGCTTACGAGCCGCGTTTTGTTATAGCAGCAGTTACATTTAACGATTCCCGCAACTGTCCCATAATAAAATTTACTTATAGGACTTATCCTATAGCGAAATCGCTATAAGCCGTTACCAGGAATGAAATATCGTGTGAAAACTGTGTGTCTTCGTGAAATGTTTGTAACCTCGTCCCCACTTTATTCATATAGAGATCAGCGATAGAATACGGACACAAGCATAATCTGGCGAAAAAATTCGCGAAAGGATTGTATGAATATTGATATCATTCTCATCGTCGTCGTGGTCGGCGTCATTCTGTACATTATTTCTGTCTTTAATAGTTTGCAGTCACTCAAGACGCAAATCGTAGCGAGTATCCAAGAAATTGGCAACCAACTGAAGCGCCAAGCTTCGCTCATTCCCAACCTTCAGGAATCCGTCAAAGGTTATCTTGGCCACGAAAAGAAAATTTTCGAGATGCTCACTGATGCCCGCAAGTTTGCGAGCAAAGCGCAGGACTCAAATAATGCCGAAGATATCAACCAAGCAATCGACAAAATTCAGTCAGTCGTTCCCGCCATCAATGTGTTGGTGGAGAGTAACCCACAAATAAAAGCTGATGAAACCGTGACCAAGTTTATGGACGAATTGACCGATACGGCTGATAAATTAACGTATGCCCGACGCTCGTTGATTGACCTTTCACAAGCCTACAACCAAAAACGTGTGACATTTCCTGGAAACATGATTGCTGGCATATTTAACTTCCAAGAAGAAAAAAGCTTGGGTGTGGCGATGAGTGGTGCACATTTAGAAGTGAGCGCAGATGAAATGAAGGATGTCAAAGTAAAATTATGACGCACTACGATTTAATCTCGAGAAATAAACAGAAGTCAGTCCTGATTATTGTGCTATTCACGGCTTTTATCGTGGGAGCAACATACATCATGGCGCGCGGCTTCGGTTTTGGCTTGGGAATCGTTGGGTATGCCCTCATTTTTTCAGGCATTATGTCTTTTGCGTCCTACTGGTGGTCGGACAAAATTATTCTGAGTATTTCCGGCGCGCATCCAGCTACGCGCGAGGAGTACTTCGACTTTTACACTGTCACCGAAAATTTGTGTTTAGGCCAGCGTATGAAAATGCCCAAGCTCTATGTGATCGATGATGATGCCATGAATGCATTTGCCACTGGCCGCGATCCCGACCATGCCGTAGTCTGCGCGACAACGGGAATTTTGGGGCGACTCAAGCGCGAAGAACTTGAGGGAGTCATTGCGCACGAACTTTCGCATGTCCAAAATTACGACATCCGCTTAATGTCGATCGTCACCATTCTTGTGGGATTGGTGGCACTTTTAGCCGACTGGATGTTGCGCATGTCCATGTGGGGTGGTGGCAATCGGCGTCGCGACAGGGAAAATGGCGGACAACTGCAAATTATTTTCTTCGTCGTGGGTTTATTGCTTGCGCTACTCTCACCAATCATTGCCCAACTCATCCAACTCGCCATTTCTCGCCAACGCGAGTACCTAGCAGATGCAAATGGTGCGGGAATTACGAAGAATCCAGCCGGCCTTGCACGGGCACTGGAAAAAATTAGTCAGGACAACTTGCCATTACGCGAAGCAAATAAGGCCACTGCGCATTTATACATTGAGAATCCATTCAGAAATGCGCAAGGTAGTCGTAGTTGGTTTGCCGGTTTGTTTGACACACACCCGCCAATTGCAGAACGAATCAAACTTCTGCGCGAAATGTAAAGCTTCATCTGCTACACTACGACTTGTGCAAAAAGTAAGTTCATCGAGCTTTCCCATCGAACACGTTATCGAGCTAGCCAATGTTCATTTGCCAGCATCACAGTTCAGTTCTTTTGCGCGCAAATTGCTAGCTGTAACCAACTACATGAATGAGATTAAGAAACTCGACTTAAAATCGGTACCAGAAACAAGCCGGGTCAGTGATGAAGAAAATGTAGTCCGTGAAGATGAAGTTCAGGCTTCACTCTCGCAGGACGCAGCACTCCAAAATGCAAAAGCAACTCACGACGGTTTTTTTATGGTTTCAGCAATTTTTGAAGATAGAGGGTAAATGCATTTAGATTTATCGATTTCAGAACTCGCAGATCTTTTAGCCAAAAAAGAAATTTCTTCTGTGGATTTGGTTACTGAGGCTTTTGCACAAATTGAGAAAACAGAAGAACTGCATGACTTTATTTCTCTGCGCAAAAAAAATGATGCGCTATTCGATGCAAAACAGGCTGACGAATCAAGAAAAAAAGATTCCCACAAACTTCATGGTTTGCCTTTTTCACTCAAAGACACCTACGTCACAAAAGGAATTCGCACTACAGCCGCCAGCAAAGTTTTGGATACGTTTATTCCTCCATACAACGCAGCTGTCTACGAAAAATTAATAAAAATGGGCGCGGTTTTAGTCGGTAAAAATAACCAAGATGCTTTTGGGCATGGCGCCTCCAATGAAAATACCGATTATAAAGTTCCAAAAAATCCTTGGGACCAGAACAGAATTGCGGGTGGGTCCTCAGGTGGTTCGGCTGTTTCTGTTGCAATGCGCTCAGTTGCTTTTTCAATTGGTGAAGACACGGGTGGTTCGATCCGCAACCCCTCCAGTATGTGCAACATATGTGGCTTGAAAGTCACATATGGTCGCGTGTCCCGATACGGCGCAATTGCATATGCTTCATCTCTAGACACTGTTGGTCCGATGGCCAAATCTGTCGCTGACTTGGCATATATTTTAGAAGCAATTGCGGGAAAAGATTCGAAGGACTCTACAAGTTCCCACCAGCCAGTTGAAAAATACAGCGAGTTTTTACACAAAGAGATTAAAGGAAAAATCATTGGTTTACCCAAAGAATTTTTTGGCGAGGGTATTGATCCAGAAGTAAAAAAGATTATTTTGTCAGCCAAGGAAACATTCGAAAAATTAGGAGCAAAAATTGTTGACGTGAGCATTCCATATTTAAAGTATGGTGTCTCAATTTATTACCTCATTGCAATGAGTGAAACCAGCTCGAACCTCGCTCGTTATGACGGCATACGATATGGTCAATCGCGAGACTTTTTTACTCCAGAAACAATGCGACGAATTATGGTTGGCTCATACGCGCTTTCTGCTGGTTATGCTGATGAGCTGTATAAAAATGCCCAAAAAGCTCGAACTGTTTTGATCCAAGAATATGAAAAAGTTTTTGAGAAATGTGATGCCATTTTAGCGCCAGTTGCACCGGGACCTGCTGCAAAAGTTGGAGAACTAATCAATGATCCATTGCGTAACTTACTTGAAGATCTGTATACCGTTACTGTGAACCCCGTTGGTGTCCCCAGCTTGGCCTTACCAGCTGGATTTACACCACAAAATTTGCCGGTTGGCATGCAGCTCATTGGCAAAAAATTCCACGAAGGTGAGTTATTTCAAATTGGCGATGCATACCAACAAGTTACGGAGTGGCACAAACGAAAGCCACCAATTTTACAATGAAACAAGACTCGCGCTACCAGCTAGTGTGCGGCATGGAAATCCATGCAGAATTAAAAACTGCATCGAAGATGTTTTGTGGCTGCAAGAACGATCCATTTGGAGCACCAGAACCAAATGTTTATACGTGCCCAGTGTGCTTGGGACTTCCGGGAGCACTACCTATCGCGAATAAAAAAGCGATTGAGTGGACAATTCAGTTGGGTTTGGCTCTCCATTGTAAAATCCATCTTTTTTCAAAGTTTGACCGCAAACATTATTTTTATCCCGACCTACCAAAAGGCTATCAAATCAGCCAGTACGATTTGCCATTTTGTTACGACGGCCACTTGGATACGGAGTTTGGGCCAGTGCGCATCCATCGTATCCATTTGGAAGAAGATACTGGCAAGTTACTGCACAAAACCGTTGATGGCAAAAAAGTGAGTCTTATTGACTTCAACCGTAGCAGTGTGCCACTGGTAGAAATTGTGACTGAACCGGATATCCATTCCGCAGAACATGCGAAAGCGTATGCAAAAAACATCCGTCAAATCTTGCGCTTCTTGGACATCGCCGACTGCGACATGGAGCAGGGTGGCATGCGTTTGGAAGCAAATATTTCGCTCACCACTGATCCAAAAGTTTTACCAAACTATAAAGTGGAGTTGAAAAATATTAACTCGTTCCGCTTTTTGGAAAAGGCGATTCATTTTGACATCAAGCGCCAAACCGAAATGTTGGAAAGTGGCGAAACGCCGAAGCAAGAAACGCGCGGTTGGAGCGAAGACATTGGCCAAACATTTTCGCAGCGTAGCAAAGAAGATGCGGAAGATTATCGCTACTTTCCCGATCCCGATTTGCCACCATTGCGTTTTACGGAAAAACAAATCGCAGAGTGGCGCACTGAGTTGTCGGAGTTACCAAACCAACTTTTAACCCGTTGGCAAAAAGAGTTTGGCATCGAAGAGCGCTATGCTGAGTTGCTTACTGATTCACGCGAGCAAGCGACGTGGGCGGAAAATATTTTTATAGAAGCGCAAAAACAAAAAGTTGACTGCAATAAATTAGCAAACGCGATTGTGAATAAAAAAATCATAACTGAAAATAAAACAGCGGCGCAAATTGTTTCTGCTTTCCAGCAAACACAACAAACAGACATCGTTGACCCTGCAACTTTAGAAAAAATTATTACCGAAGTCCTCGCCGAAAATACCGACGCGGTTGACCAATATAAAAAGGGCAAAACGCAAGTGATTGGCTTTTTCATTGGCCAAACGCAGAAAAAACTTGGCAAAAAAGTTGGTGTCCAAATGGTAAAAGAAAGCATCGAGAATGCCTTAAAGAAAGCCTAATGTCCACACAGTTCGTCCATCTGCACGTCCACACTGAGTATTCAATGCTTGATGGTCTGTCGCGCATTCCAGAATTAATCAAAACTGCCAAAGAAGACAACCAACCTGCGGTCGCAATCACTGACCATGGCGGCATGTACGGCGCGGTCAATTTTTTCAATACATGTAAAAAAGAGGGGATGAAGTCGATTATTGGGGTCGAAGCATACGTCGCCAAAAAATCGCGCTTTGATAAACAAATAAAACTTGGCGCCGACCAATACCATTTACTTTTGTTAGCCCAAAACATGACTGGCTACAAAAACTTGATGCGCTTAGTTTCCATCGCAAATCTCGAAGGTTTTTCGTACAAGCCGCGCATGGATGAAGAAATTTTACGGCAATATAGTGAAAGCGTCATTGCCACAAGCGGCTGTATGTCCAGCATTTTTAATCGCTTACTTTTGGATGGAAAAGATGAAGAGGCATTAGAAAAATTCAAACTCTACAAAGACATTTTTCCCGGCCGGTTTTATGTTGAGTTGCAAGCGCACCCAGCGATTAAAGAATTAAAAGAGCTCACCCCAAAGTTAGTGAAAATTGCGCGCGAACTTGACCTACCATTAGTCGCCACAAATGACGTCCACTATATCCACAAGGATGATGCTGAGGCGCAGGATGCATTGTTGTGCGTCCAAACGCGCAAACTCATTAGTGATGAAAAACGGATGAGCATGATTAAGTCACCGGATTTTTATTTACGTTCAACGGCGGAAATGGTAGAACTTTTTGCGCAGTACCCGGAAGCAATTGAGAACACAGTCAAAATTGCCGAACAATGCGACATTGAAATCCCCACTGGCAAACTTATTTTCCCGGCATTTCCTTTACCCGAAGGCGAGACAGAAGCGAGCTATTTCAAAAAGTTATCGTATGAAGGTTTGGCGAAAAAAATTCCGGACTTTACACCCGAGATGAAAAAACGTTTGGAGTACGAGATGGATATCATTATCCAAAAAGGCTATCCCACGTACTTTTTAATTACGCAAGATTTTGTGAACTGGGCAAAACAAAACGGCATTGGAGTCGGGCCGGGCCGCGGTTCTGCAGCTGGCTCACTCGTCGCTTTTGCGCTGGGCATCACCACGATGAATCCGCTCTTACACGGTCTCCCGTTTGAGCGTTTTTTAAATCCGCAACGCCCAACCCCGCCCGATATTGATATGGACTTCGCTGATGACCGTCGCGATGAAGTGCTGCAATACGTTGCTAAAAAATACGGTGAGGACCACGTGGCGCAGGTCATCACATTTGGACGGATGGAAGCGCGCGTCGCGATCCGCGACATTGGTCGTGTGCTGGGTATGCCCTATGAAGAGCCCGATAAAATCGCCAAACTCATTCCGAACAATCCCGGCCACAAAGTGTCACTTCAATCTGCGGTGGACACCGTTCCGGAATTGGGCGAGTACTACAAACAAGCAAAATACAAAAAATTAATCGACCTCGCCAAAAAAGTGGAAGGTGCTGTGCGACATAGTTCTGTACACGCAGCGGCTGTGGTTATCGCTGACAAACCACTTTATAACTACACGCCTATTCAGCGCGAAACAAAAACCGGCAAAATCATCACGCAATACGACATGTATGTTTTGGACTGCAATATTTCTGATGATGCGATTGGGTTACTGAAGTTTGACTTTTTGGGCCTGCGTAACTTATCGATCTTGCGTACAGCTGTGCAATTAATTAAAGCGCAGCGCGGCCTTGACATCGATGTGGAAAACTTGCCGTTAGATGACAAAAAAACGTTTGAGTTACTTTCAAGCGGCGAGACGACCGGCGTTTTCCAACTCGAGTCTGGCGGTATGCGGCGCGTTGCGCGTACGCTCCAACCCAATCAATTTTCAGATATCACCGCTATGGTTGCGTTGTACCGTCCCGGCCCGATGGACCTGATTCCGCAATTTATTGAAGGCAAGCATAAACCAGAGTCAGTCGTGTATCCGCATGAATCGCTCAAACCAGTTTTGCAAGAAACATACGGCGTCATGGTGTACCAAGAGCAGATTTTGCAGATTGCCAATCTCATGGCTGGTTATTCTTTAGCAGAGGCTGACATTTTGCGCCGCGCGATCGG
>Ga0070730_10000929_pt1 | contig 30307 bp, 27 predicted proteins | sample Coa_R1_3_FD_66447 | JGI IMG/M metagenome (GOLD analysis project Ga0070730, IMG submission 66447) | Surface soil microbial communities from Centralia Pennsylvania, which are recovering from an underground coalmine fire - Coalmine... | ecosystem: Environmental > Terrestrial > Soil > Unclassified ... | reverse complement strand
GGGTTCACGACCGCCACCTCGGCCCCTGGGCCATGTACTTCTCCCTGGCCGTGGCCGCCCTGGCCCTGAACCTGGCCTACCGCGGCTGAGCGGTACGCCGGCGGCCGCGGGCCTCGCTCCCACTGCGCCGGCCGGTGGGAGCGAGGCAGAACGGCGTCAGTCCCACCTGGTGCCTGCTGGCACCCGGAAGGTGGTGTTGATGCGGTTGAAGAAGTTGGTGATCGCCACCATCAGCACCAGGGCCTGGAGTTGCGGCTCGTCATAGTGCTTCGTGGCCTCCTTCCAGATCTCGTCGGTGACGGCGCCGGGCCGGTCGCAGAGCCGGGTCGCGGCCTCGGTGAGCGCCAGCGCGGCCCGCTCGGCGTCGTCGAAGAGCGGGTTCTCATACCAGGCGGCCAGGGCGAGCAGCTTCTCCGGGCTGACCCCGGCCTTGGCCGCGTTGCCGGCACCGGCATCGACACAGGCGCTGCAGCCATTGATCTGGCTCGCCCGCAGGTGTACCAGCTCCAGCGTCTGACGTGGTACGCCGCCGGAGTACACGGCCTTGAACAGGTGCTGGACGCCGGTCGTGACGTCGGGCTGGGCTGTCGCGTTCTGGATGCGCGCTGTCATCGTTCCTCCGTACAGCAGATCGTGAATCAGTGGACGCAACCATGACGTCTGGCAGCGGCGGAACGTAACACGGCAGGCGTGGTCAACCGCGACCAGCTCTTGCCGTTCCGGCTCTGGACCGTTTTCCCGGAGTTGGTAGATGCGGCGGCGTGCCGCAGGCACGCTTGTTCGTGGAGCGGATGCAGCATTCGCCGGGAGGTGCTTGTGCGTAACAAACTTCTTCTCGTGGCGGCCGTCGTGGTCGCGGCGTTCGGATCGGCAACCGGGGCGACGGCCATGTCCTCGGCGGCAGCCGCGTCAGGACCCTGTGGTACGACGGCCACGCCGCCGGCTTACCACCACGTCATCTGGATCTGGATGGAGAACCACAGCTTCAGCGACATCATCGGCAACAAGTCCCAGGCGCCCTACACAAACTCTCTGGCCGCCGGTTGTGGGCTGGCCACCAACTACCACAACACCACGCACCCCAGTCTGCCCAACTATCTCGCGGCCACCTCCGGCCTGGCTCAGGCCCAGCTTCCGTACCTGTCCTACACGGATTGTGGCCCGTCCTCGTTCTGTGACACCTCGGCCCCGAGCATCTTCGGGCAGGGCGAGACCTGGAAGGCCTACCAGGAATCGATGCCGTCCAACTGCGACACCTCGGACTCCGGCGAGTACACGGTGCGGCACAACCCCCCGCCGTACTTCACGTCGCTGTCAGGATGCGCCAGCCACGACGTCCCCTATACCCAGCTCGCCAGCGACCTGGCGAACAACGCCCTGCCGGCGTTCTCGTTCATCACCCCGAACCTGATCGATGACATGCACGACGGCACCATCGCGCAAGGTGACACGTGGCTGTCCAAGAACCTGCCGGCCATCCTTAACAGCGAGCCGTACCAGTCCAAAACCACAGCCGTGTTCATCACCTGGGATGAGGGCTCGGGCGGTTACCCGATTGAGGACTGCGACGACACCTCCACCACCGACAGCAGCTGTCACGTGGCCACGATCGTGGTCAGCCCGAGCACCCCGGCGGGCACCACCTCTGGGACCTTCTTCAGCCACTACTCACTGCTCGCCACCACCGAGCAACTGCTCGGCCTGCCCAAGCTCGGCTCGGCGGCGACCGCCGCGACCATGACCGCCGCCTTCCATCTCTGAGCGCAACACAAGCCGCACCGGTCCCAGGCCGCCAATCACCCGGCCTGGGCCACCGGCCGGGTCAGCATCCGGCAGGACCCGGCGGCGCGATCACTCGCGGCACGCTCAGTGCGCCGGATGAGGGTGATCGGGCGGCCCGGGAGCCCCGTACCTGGCATCCTCTGGCTATGAACAAGGCGCTGGTGCCCGCGCGTGACCTCACCGACCCCGATCAGAACCAGGCCGTGCTCGACGCGGCTTCTGCCCTGGTTGAGGGGCGCGCGGCGGCTGAGGATGTCGCGGCCAGCCACGGTCCGGCGGTGGCGGCCGAAGCGGCGGCCGTGGCTCGCTCGCGGCAGCGGCTGGGCGAGCTTGCCAGGCCGGTCCACCTGACCGTGGTGTGGGCCATGTACGGCGAGACGGGCCGCATGGTCCCCCGTACGGAGCACCCGCACGGGGAGGACTTCGTGCGGGTCAAGGCCGGCCAGCTCGACTGGCTGACCGGCGGCCTGCCCGGCGTCACCTGGAGCATCATCGCCGTCGACGACGGATGCCCGGACCGGCCCTCCAGCGCCGAACTGATGACGGCCATCGTGGCGGCCGAGGGCTACCCGCGGGAAGGCCACCGCAGCGTAACGGTGCTCAGGCTGGCCGAGGTGATCGAGAGTGACACCCCGGTCAGCCCCGCGTTCGACCGGCTGACCTCCACCGATCAGTCTCGCAAGGGCGGATCGATACTGGCCGGGCTGGCCGTCGCGGCCGGGCGCGATCCAGCCCGGGCGAACGGCGCCGGCCGGCACGTGGTCTGCTACACCGACGCGGATCTGTCGGCGAACCTGGCTCAGCTGGGCTCGCTGGCCGCGCCGGTGGTAGCCGGTGACAAGGTCGCCGGCGCGCTCGGCCAGCGCTACGGGATAGCGGGAGCGGTGCTGGTCCGGGCCGGCGGGCCGGTCACCGAACCGCACAGCACCGGCGACAAGCCGGACAAGATCATCATCTTGTTCCGTCATTTCGTCCGGGCCTTGCTCATCCCGTCCCTGGCCCATGTGCTCGACACCCAGGCCGGCTTCAAGGCCTTCGACGCGGCCGCACTCGGCCCGGTCATCGGGCAGATGACGTCCTTCAACGAGACCTTCGACGTCGAACTGCTCATCCACCTCGCCCAGCGCTACGGGCCAGCGGCCCTGGCCGTCGAGCCGATCGTCTTCACCGAGGACTTCGCCGCGACGAACTTCCCCTCCGTCACACCCGGCGCGCGCCACCTGGCGATGGTTCACCAGATCGTGGAACTGTACGACCGGTTCGTCGCACCCACCGCCCCCGTCAACGGCGCGGCGGCCGACCTGCTCGCCCTGATCAGGACCCTCGATCTCGATGGCTATGTGACCCTGATCGAGCACCTTCGCGCCGAGGACTCCGGCGACCCGTCCCTGTTCGGCCGGCGATGGCCGGTGCGGCACCTCCGCGACATCCTGCACCACTGACACCCGCTACGCGGCGCCATGCCCGGGGCGATGAGGTTCGGCGTCGGAGGTGCGGGCGATGGTCGCGCGGGCGCGGCGGACCGCGATCCGCCCGGATTCGGGCAGCACTTCCTCGATGAACCCATAGGCGCCAGCCAGTTCGGCGGCGTGGCTGGAGCCCGCGGCGGCCTTGACCCTGATGCCGGCCAGCCAGTCGATGATGTCTCCCCACCCGGGCGCGGCCAGCGACCCGCCGATGTACTGGACGGACAGGGCGGCGCACAGGTTGGCGAAGGCCAGCCGCTGCCGCAGCGGCCAGCCGCGCAGGGTACCGAGCACGAAGGCCGCGCCGAACACGTCGCCCGCACCGGTGGGGTCCTGCGCGTTGACCGGCAGCGACGGGACCCACTCCTGTTCGCCGGTGGTGCCGTCGATGGCGATCGCCCCCTGGCCGCCGCAGGTGACCACCGCGACAGGGATCAGCTCGGCCAGGGCGTGCAAGGCGTCGTGTGGATCGTCGGTGTGGGTGTAGGCCATGGCCTCGATGCTGTTGGGCAGAAAGGCGTGGAAGCTCTTGAGCTGGTCGAGCACGCTCGGCGGCCATTCCTCGTTCTGGTCCCATCCGGTGTCGGCGAACAGCAGCATCCCGGACGACGCGGCGGCCTGGAACCAGTCCCGCGGCTCGGCGTCGAGGTGCGCGAACCCGATGCGGGCCGCGGGAACCTCGGTCAGCAGTTCGCTGCTGGGCGCCGGGGCGGGGTGGGCGTGGGTCAGCAGGGCGCGGTCCCGGTCCAGGACCATCGAGATCGTCACCGGTGAGTGCCAGCCGGGGAAGCGGCGCGAGCAGCTCAGATCCACGCCCTCCTGTTCGGTGAGCGTCGACCAGCAGAAGTCGCCGTACACGTCGTCGCCGAACGCGGCGGCCAGGGAGGTGTGCACGCCGAGCCGGCTAGCGGCGATGGCCAGGTTGGCGATCCCGCCGGGGCACGACCCCATCCCCGTGGCCTGTATCTCGGTGCCGCGGGCGGGCAGGCCGTCAAGGCCGGTGAACACGACGTCGAAGAACACCGTGCCGTGCGCGAACATGTCGTACTGGCTGGGCATATCGCCTCCCATGGGTGCGCGCCGCCGCCGGCCACAGCCGCCGGATATGGTCGTGACGTGCGGATAAGCATCCTAGGCGGCGGCGGATTCCGGGTTCCGCTGATCTGCCGCGAACTCGCCGCCAGCGGCCTGCCCGCTGACGAGGTCGTGCTGTTCGACGTCTCGGCCGCCCGGCTTCAGGTGATCACCGATGTGCTGGCAGGCGACGGCCTGCCGTTGCGCACGACCACCGACCTGGACACCGCGCTGCGCGGGACCGATCTTATCTTCGCCGCGCTCCGGGTGGGCGGCCTCGACGGCCGGGTCAGGGATGAGCGGAGCGCGCTGGACCTGGGGATACTCGGGCAGGAAACCGTGGGTGCGGGTGGGCTGTCGAAGGCGGCCAGGACGGTGCCCGTGGTGGACGCGATCGCCCGGCGGATCGCGGAGCTGGCCCCCGGGGCCTGGGTTGTCTCGATGACCAACCCGGCCGGCATCGTCACCGAGGTCATGGCCGCCAGTTTGGGACCGCGGGTGATCGGGGTCTGCGACTCGCCGATCGGGCTGGTCCGCCGGGCCTGCGCCGCGGCGGGTGTCGATCCTGGCCCATCGCTGGCCCGGGTGACCGACCGGGTCGAGGTCGACTACCTGGGGCTCAATCACCTCGGCTGGCTGCGCGGGCTGGTGGCCAACGGGACCGACCTGCTGCCCGGGCTGCTGGCCGATCCGGCCCGGCTCGCCACCATCGAAGAGGGCAGCCTGTTCGGCCCCGGCCTGCTGGCCGCGCTAGGCACGATCCCCAATGAGTACCTGTACTGGTACTACGCAGAGCGGGAGGCACTGCGCGCCCTCACCCGGGCCGGGCAGACCAGGGGTGAGCACGTCCGGGCCAGGCAGCGCGAGTTCTACGCGGCAGCGGCCGCGGACCCCGGCCAGGCCCCGAAACTGTGGGCGCAGGCCAGGGACGAGCGCACCCGCAGTTACTTCGCGGAGCTGAGGACGGGTGAGCGGAATGCCGCCGACGTGGCGGCGGGCGGGTATGAGTCCATCGCGCTCGGGCTGGCGGCGGCGCTGACCGGTGCGGGCCAGGCGCGGCTGATCCTGAACGTGCGCAACGGCGGCACGGTCACCGCGCTCGCCCCCGACGCGGTCATTGAGACCGTGTGCCAGGTGAGCAGGGACGGGGCGGTGCCGCTGCCGGTCAGGGCGCCGTCCGATCATGAGCTGGGCCTGATGTGCACGGTGAAGAGCTGCGAGCGCTCAATCATCACCGCGGCCCTGACCGGCTCCGTCACCGCGGCGCTGCGGGCGTTCGCACTGCACCCCCTGGTCGCCTCGCTGGACGCCGCCCGCGCACTGGCCGCCGCCGCGGTGGACGGCGCGGCCGCGGCGCGCTAAACCCGCGGGCGGCGCGGTTGGCGAGTACCGGCCATTGCCGGCGGCCGGGGCCTGTCTGTGACGTCAGGGTGACGTGTTGCCCGCTAGCGTCGTGCCTAAAATCCGGCGACCCCCGGAGGCTGCGCACCTGGCGAGTATCGGAACATCACCCGCGGCTGGTGGCTTGGCGAGCACATCTATCGTTATCGTAATTTTATTACCTTGTTCATGAACCGTACGGAGAGTGTTATCGGAGGTCAGGGTGCGCATTCACGGACGAGCGGCCCAGGTGGCCCGGGTTCCCCGGCGGCAGGCCATGATCGCCAGCGCGGCGCTGATCGCCCTGGCGGCCACGGCGTGCAGTAGTTCCGCCAATCCCCCGGCGGGGAAGACGGTCACGATCACCTACTGGACGTCGAGCAGCCAGGCCCAGATCAACTACCTGGACTCGCACTTCAACGCCACGCACTCCGGCATCAAGGTATCCGGCCAGTACATCGCCAGTGCGGACGACACCACGGCCAAGGAGGTATCGGCGATCAAGACCGGCACCGAGCCGAACGTGGTGATCGGGCAGGATCCCTCGGCCCTGCCACTGCTGGCCCAGAGCGGCAAGGTGGTGAACCTGAGCCAGCCCCTGGCCTCGGCGACCGCCGGCCTGTATCCGGGGATCAGGCCCGCCCTGTTCTACAAGGGCCAGCAACTCGGCATGGCTCTCGGCGGCGTCGGCGACTACGTGCTGTTCTACAACAAGAAGGACTTCGCCAAGGCCGGCCTCAGCGGGCCGCCGGCCACCTGGACCCAGCTGGAGTCCGACGCCGTGAAGCTGTCCGGCCCGGCCAAGCATCACTACGGGATCTACATCCCGTGGGGGACCGCGGAGTGGATCTCCTACGAATGGGAGGGGCTGCTGTGGGCGAACGGCGGGCAGTTCCTCAACCCGGCGGGCACCAAGGTCGCCTTCGACAGCCCGGCCGGCGTCCAGGCCCTGACCACCTGGGTCAACCTGGTCCGTAAGGACCACGCGGCGCCCACCACCAGCTTCGCCCAGGCGGGCAGCTACGACGGCGCCCCGGCCTTCGCCAGCGACGCGGTGTCCATGATCATCGACGGCCAGTGGGCGGTGTCGGAGTTCAACACGGCCAAGGTCGACTACGGGGTGGCGCCGGTCCCGGCCGGCACCTCGGGACACTCGGCCACCAACATCGGCATCGGTGTGGCCTCCGTGTTCGACCATGGCACGACCGCGAACAACGCGGCCATCACGTTCGTGCAATGGCTGGCCCAGCCCGCCCAGGGCGCCTACCTGACCGCGGAAAGCAGCGGCCTGCCCAGCGCCCCGGCGCAACTGAACGAGACGGCGGTCAAGCACGAGGCCGCCACCCAGCCGACCTACCAGGTCTTCGCCAACCAGCTCAAGACCGGGCACACCAGGCCGACGGTGCCTGCCTACACCGCGATCTCGCTCGACCTGGCCACCGAGATAAACGACGCGCTGACCGGCAGCGTGACCCCGGCCCAGGCGCTGGCCAAGGCCGCCACCGAGGGCAACCAGGCCATCTCCAGCGGGACCGGCTCGTAGGGCGGCGGGGCCAGCCAGCGGCCGGGCACCGGTGAACCGTCCTCACGGCGTGGCGCAGTGAGGAGGGATGGGGAGGTGGGTGTGGGCTTGGTGCGCCCGCGCAGTTCGATCGCCCCGGCCGCCGCCAGGGCGGGATGGCGCCAGGCCCGGGGTCCCGCGGGCGGGCGGGCGCGCCGGGCCCGAGGCGGTCCGGCCGGCGGGCGGGCGTGCCGGTGGGGAACCGCGTACGCCTTCATCTTCCCGGTGCTCGCGCTGACTGTCATCTTCTCGGTGCTGCCGCTGGTGCTGGTGTTCCAGCGCAGCCTGTACCGCGGGAACATCTTCGGCACCAATCTGAGCTTCGCCGGGCTGGCCAACTACCGCGCGGTGTTCAGCACCGGCGGCGGCCACGCGCTGATCGTCACGGCCACCTTCACGGCCGGATTCGTGGCGGTGTGCATGCTGATCGGGTTCGCCATCGCACTGCTGCTGGACGTCAAGCTGCCCGGGCTGAAACAGGTGCGGGCGTTCTTCATCATCCCGATGGTGGTGCCCGCGGTGGCCACCGCCTTCATCTGGTTCACCCTGTTCCAGCCGGACACCGGACTGTTCAACCGGGTGCTGTCCACCGCCGGGCTGCCGCAGGCCACACTGTCCACGCCGAGCACCGCGCTGATAGCGGTGATCGCCTTCGGCGCGTGGCAGTTCTTCGGCGAGGTGGTGCTGCTCTACCTGGCCGCGCTGAAGGCACTGCCGCAAGATCTGCTCGAGGCGGCCAGCATAGACGGAGCCGGCGCCTGGCAGCGGCTGCGGTACATACGCTGGCCCCTGCTGCGGCACCAGACCGCGCTGATCGCCATCATCACCACGCTCAACGGGCTGCAGACCTTCACCCAGATTTACGTGCTCACCAACGGCGGCCCGCAGGGGGCCACCCAGACCGCGCTCTACTACGTGTACCAGGAGGCATTCGGCCTCGGCGCGGGCGGCTCGGTCGGGCTGGCCGACGCGATGGCTGTGCTGTTGTTCCTCATCTCGCTGCTGATCACCATTGGCCAGCTCACCGTGATCGGCCGCACCGCCAAGACGGTGGGCGCGTGAGCCGGGGGAGGCGCCGATGCGGATGAGGCTGGCCGGGCGGGCCGCCGTCTATACCCTGGTCACTGTCTCGGTGCTGGTCGTGCTCTTCCCGCTGCTGTGGATGCTGGCGGCGGCGCTGAAGACCAACGGCGAGATCATCGACCCCCAGGCACCGCTGATCCCCCTCCACCCGCAGTGGCGGAACATATCCGACGCGTGGACCGCGGCACCGTTCGGCAGGTTCTTTCTAAATTCGGCGATTTTCAGCGTGGTTACCACGGCCGGCCAGATCGCCACCGGAATGCTGGCCGGGTACGCGTTCGCCATGTATGACTTTCCCGGTAAGCGGGTGCTGTTCTACCTGGTGCTGAGTGGGCTGATGATCCCGTTCACCGTGGTACTGGTTCCGGTGGTCCAGTTGCTCGCCGACGTCGGGTGGGTAAACACCTACCAGGGGCTTATCGTGCCGAACCTGGCGTCCGCGCTGGGCGCCTTCCTGTACCGGCAGTTCTTCCTCGGCGTCCCGCTCGAACTCGGCGAGGCGGCCCGGATCGACGGCGCCTCGGAGTGGCGCATCTTCCTAAAGGTCTACCGCCCGCTGGCCCAGCCGATGACCGCGGCGTTCATGATCATCGCTTTCCTGCAGAACTGGAACAACTTCCTGTTCCCGCTGGTGGTGACCAGCAGCGAGAACCTGATGATGGTGTCGCAGGGGCTGACGATCTTCAGCGGCCAGATCAGCAAGGTGTCCTACAACCTGCTCATGGCCGGCTCCCTCATCGCCGTCGTCCCCGTCCTGGTCGTGGCCATGGTCGCGCAGCGCCGGGTAGTCGAAGGCCTCACCCTCGGCGCGGTCCGCTGACCGGCTCATCTGGAAACAAGCCGGCCACGCCGTCAGCAATCTCCGGCAAGCTGATTAAGAGCACCCAGTCACAACGGAACGTTGCCGTGCTTGCGTTGTGGCGCAGACTTACGTTTGCCGCGCAACATGGCCAGCCCGGAGGCGACCGCCGCGCGGGTATGGGCCGGATCGATCACGTCATCAACCAGCCCACGCTCGGCCGCATAGTAGGGATGCACCAGCTTTTCGACATATTCCTTCACCAGGTTGGCACGCAACTGTGCCGGGTCGTCCGCTGCGGCCAGCTCCTTACGGAAAATTATGTTCACAGCGGCCTCGGCGCCCATCACGGCGATTTCGTTCGTCGGCCAGGCGAGGGATAGATCCGTTCCGATCGAACGCGAATCCATCACAATATAAGCGCCGCCGTAAGCCTTGCGCAGGATAACCTGGATGCGCGGCACGGTCGCCTCACAGTAAGCGTAAAGCAGTTTGGCGCCGTGCCGGATCACACCTTGATATTCCTGGTCGGTGCCCGGGAGAAAGCCCGGCACATCGACCAGCGTCACCAGCGGGATGCCGAAGGCATCGCAGAACCGTACGAACCGGGCGGCTTTCTGCGACGCGGCGGCGTCGAGCGTGCCGGCCAGCACGGCGGGCTGGTTCCCGACGATCGCGACGACTTCCCCCTTGATCCGCGCAAGGGCGCAGATGATGTTCTGCGCCCAGCCCTCGTGTACCTCGAGGAAGTCCCCGTCGTCGACGATCTCGGCGACCACCAGCCGCATGTCATATGGCTTGCCCGGATCATGAGGGACAAGCTCGGCGAGCCGGGGCCGTTCGTCCGCCCCCGGCCCGCACGGTACCGGGCTGGGCGGATCGAGGTTGTTGCCGGGCAGCAGTGTGACGAGATAACGCACATCCTGCAGGCAGTTTTCCTCATCGTCGTAAACGAAGGTAGCCAGCCCCGACCGCCAGCCATGGACGTCCGCGCCGCCGAGTTCAGCATGGCTCACCCGCTCGCCGGTCACGGTCGCGACCACGTCCGGCCCGGTCAGGTACATGTATGAGCTGTCACGAACCATGAAAATGAAGTCGCTCAGCGCGGGAGAGTAGGCGGCTCCGCCGGCGCACGGTCCGAGGATCACGCTGATCTGGGGTATCACCCCGGAAGCCTGGACATTGCGCCGGAATATCCCCCCGTAGCCGTCGAGGGCGGCCACGCCTTCCTGGATCCGCGCGCCCGCGCCATCGTTGAGCGCGATGACCGGGCAGCCGGCCGCCAGCGCCAGATCCATGGTCTTGTGGATCTTGGCCGCGTGCGCCGTGCCGAGCGAGCCTCCGAAGATGGCGAAGTCCTGTGCGTAGACGAACACCCGGCGGTCTTCGATCGTGCCGGAACCGGCGACGACGCCGTCGCCGTGCGGCCGGTGCGCTTCGGGCTTCAGGCCTTCCGCGGGCTGGCGGCGGTACATGTCGATCTCGACGAACGAGCCCTCGTCGAGCAGGAGGTCGAGCCGCTCGCGGGCAGTACGTTTGCCCAGCCTGTGCTGACGGCCGATGGCCTCGGGGTTTCCGGCGGCGATCCGGTCGCGCAAGGCGGCCCGCTGCTGTATGAGCTGGCGCATCGTGGCCCCGTCCTGGCCCAGGGTGGCGTCGGCGCAGGCGCGGTCAGGCAACCCGCTCACCTGGCGTTCCGGAGGCGAAGGCTGGCACCCGAAGCTGCTCGGCCGCCGGGCCGGGCGCCGGGTAACAGGTGCAGCGGATCTCCTGGCGCTCGAGTCCGGGCACCGCGAAGAGGATGGGCAGGTCGGTGGGACGCCTGGCGCGCAGGGTGACGTCGATGGTGGTCATCGCGCCCGCCGTGAGTTTCACCGACCCCTGCCCGCCCACCAGCAGGGACCTGCGCCGCCACGGTTCGGGGTCAACGCTGTCGGCGACCGCCACGGCCCGGATGAACCACTCCCCCGGCGGGACTTTTTCCAGCCGGTAGCTGGTCACGCAGGACGCGCACGTCTCGACGGTCACCGAAGACACCGGCCGGCGCTGGACGATCGGCGTTTCGAAGGCCCCGAGGAAGACGCGGGCCACCGCGCAGTCGGCGGGCAGCGCCACCGTCCCGGTCACGGTGCCATGGGGCGTGGTTGCGGCCGGTGAAGTGCCATAGGGCATGGTGCCGGCACAGAAAGCACCGCGGGCCGGCGATGACCGCCGGGCCGGGTCAGCAGGCTCGTTCACGCCCTCCAGCCACATGCGGCGGAACCGGGTCGGCGAGGTGCCCACGCTCTCGGTGAACCGGTTTGTGAAAGAGCCCAGGCTGTTGTACCCGACCGCCAGCGATATATCCGTGACGCTTAGCGAGGTCGACACGAGCAAGCGTTTAGCCTGGTATATGCGGACGGCCGAGAGAAACCTGCCTGGCGAGACACCTGTAGCACCTCTGAAAACCCGGGAAAAATGAAATCTGCTGAGTATTGCGCTTTGCGCGATGTCGGTCAGTGACAAAGGCTCACTGTAGCTTCGCCATATGCACGCTATTGCGCTTTCTACCGCGTCGTGCATCGAATTCCTCCCCGCTTCTGGCGTGTGGTACTTGAACTGTGCAACGCCGTGCTAGAGCGCGGATAAAGCGCCGGTGCAGCCCCAGTGGAGGCTGGCTAAGTGCCAATAATTTGGCCCGCTGCCCGGCCAGAGCAAAACGTAAAACGTGCCACCGCAGCCGACAAAAAATGGCCATACTGGCCTCCTGGCCGTTACCGGTTACCCATTTGCTCGTCCCGGCGAGCCGGGACCGCAGGTCAGGGCCGGGCCCGTGATAGCCCGCAATCCAGGAGATGTGCGGACACCACCGGGCATTCCAGGATCTTCGTGTGCAAACTCACCACCCCGGCGAAGGAGGATCCGTGAGCGCTCCGCACGACGTTTACGCAGACCTGGTAGCGGAGGGCGAGGCCGTCGACAAGCTCGTGGCCGGCCTCCCCCCGGAGGGGTGGGCCCGGCAGACCCCGGCGCCCGGGTGGACGATCGCCCACCAGATCGCTCACCTCGCCTCGGTCGCCCGGCTCGTGGGGACGGCGGCAGCCGATCCGGAAGCGTTCAAGGCGCAAGCTTCGCAGGCCGGCACCGACTTCGACGCCGCGGTGAATGCCATCCTCCAGCCCTACCTGGCCTTGCCTACCGAGGAACTGCTCACCCGCTGGCGTGCCGATCGCACGGCGGCCACCAAGGCGCTCGCCGCGGTGCCACCGGACCAGCTCGTCCCCTGGCTGGCCAGGCCGCTTCCGCCCAGCATCCTCGCCAGCGCGGGAATCATGGAACTCTTCGCACACGGCCAGGACATCGCCGACGCGCTCATGACCAGCCGTGAATACGACGACCGCATCGGGCATCTCGCCGCGTTCGCGGTCCGAGTCTGGGACTTTGGCTACCTGTTCCGGGGGCTGACACCGCCGGATGTCGCGTTCAGGTTCGAGCTCACCGCTCCATCCGGTCAGCTGTGGGAGTTCGGGCCGGCCGACTCGCCGGAGCGGATCACCGGCCCGGCCGTCGACTTCTGCCTGCTGGTGACCAGGCGCCGCCACCGCGCCGACCTCGCGCTGACCGCGTCCGGCGCCGAAGCCGACCGCTGGATGGACATCGCCCAGGCTTACCGCGGCACTCCGGGCCCGGGCCGGTCCCCCGGCCAGTTCAGCACGTCACCAGCCGCCACAACGGCCCGCTAGGTCAGTCAGCCCGGCAGATGCGCCGGGAGGCCGAAGTGCGGGAACAGGCGGTCGGTGTCAAGGAAGCTGTGGACTGTGGCCACCCGCCCGGCGCAGACCTCGAGCACGTGCAGCGCCCATGGCCGGTGCCCGCCGCCGGGATCGGCCCGGTACTGCCCGAACGCAGGGCAGCCGTTCGCGGCGGCAGGCAGCAGCCTGGAACCGTGGCATTTGCTGCCAGGGCCGAGCATGAAGGCACCGATGTCGGCGGCGCCTCGCAGCCACACCGGGAACGGCGGCATCAACTGCGTGGCGTCCTCGTGCAGCAGGCCCACCAGCGTGGGAATGTCATAGCGTTCGAAGGCGTCCATGTACCGGGCGAGCAATTCCGCGTGATCGTCATCCACCTCGGCGGGACGCTCGCCGTCCCGGACCGCGGAGAGCGTGGCCCGCGCTCTGCGCAGTGCGCTGCTGACCGCCGCGGCAGTGGTGTCGAGCTGCCTGGCGACCTCCGCGGCCTCGAACCGCAGTACCTGGCAGAGCACCAGCGCGGCCCGCTGGCGGGGGGGAAGGTGCTGGAGGGCGGTTACGAACGCCAGCCGGATGGTCTCCCGGGCCACCGCGATCTCGGCCGGGTCGCCCTGCGCCGGCAGCACCGCCGCATCGGCGACCGGCCACACCCAGACGTCCTCGGGCAGCGCCTCCCAGCGTAACGGCCCGCCCGGGGCCGACGGGGGGCCGAGCCCGATCGGCCAGGCCCGGCGCGCCCGCCCACGGAGCATGTCAAGGCAGACGTTGGTGGCAATGCTGTAGAGCCAGCTCCGCAGGCTTGACCGGCCCTCGAAGGCCGACCCGGCACGCCAGGCCCTCAGCATTGTTTCCTGTACCGCGTCCTCTGCTTCAAAACCCGAGCCAAGCATCCGGTAGCAGTACCCGTACAGCTCGTTCCGGTGACGCTCTAAGCCGTCGAGCTGGATCCGGCCGGGCGTGGTCCCGATGGCAGGTGCCGTCATGGCGATCATCGTAGAGTGACGCTGCCCAGAACTCCACGTCTCGTCCAGGCGTGGCGGGTGGCAGATGAATTGCCCGCCTGACCGCTCAATCTGACTGGTGCGGCTCGTCACATTAACGGGGGTACCGCGAAGCCAGAAGGAGCCATGATGAACCTTCCTCCGGTCGTGTCGCATGAGCAGTGGCTCGCCGCGCGGGTGAAGCTGCTGGCCAGGGAGAAGGAACTTACCCGCCTGCGAGATGAGCTGACGGACGGGCGGCACCACCTGCCGATGGTGCGCATCGACAAGGACTATGTCTTCACCGGCCCGCGTGGTGAAGTTGGCCTTCTGGAATTCTTCGATGGCTGCCGCCAGCTCATCGTCCAGCACTTTATGTTTGATCCGGGCTGGGAAGCCGGCTGCCCGACCTGTGCCGCCTTTACCGATGAGCTTTCCCCTGGGATACTGGCCCGGCTGCGCGCACGAGACACTGCATTCGCGCTGGTCTCGCTGGCACCATTTGCCAAGATCATGGCTTACCGGGAGCGGAAGGGCTGGCCTTTCGCCTGGTATTCCTCCTACGGCAGCGACTTCAACTTCGACTTCCACGTGACCCTGGACCAGGCCGTGGCCCCGGTGGTGTACAACTACCAGTCCAAGGAAGAGATCCTGGCCGCGGAACCAGACTGCGACCTGGTGGATGCCGGCCTGTCGGTCGAGGTGCCGGGCATCAGCTGCTTCCTGCAGGACGGCGGCAGTGTTTTCCACACCTACTCGGTCTACGACCGGGGTCTCGAGCGGATCGCCAGCGCCGACAGCCTCCTTGACCTCACCGTGCTTGGCAGCGAGCGGGAACCGTTCCTGACGGCCGTTCAGCCGGCCAGCCAGTTGCCTGCCTGACGGGCGGCGGCCAGGCTGGCCCACGCGGTGAGTTCGATCAGCTCCCGGTCGGTGAACCGGCCGCCGCGGAACTCGCCGATGTCCTTCTGGCTGATCTGGTGTGGTGCGAAGGCGGTGAGCAGCGCGAGACGGCCCGCAATCCGGTCGGCCACCGGCAGCCCGGACACCGCGTCGTCAGCCCACGAACGGCCAGGCCCGCGGGGCCGGCCGTCCCAGCCGGCCAGCTCGCCGCGGACGAGCTCGCGCACCGGCCCGGTGACCGCGGGCCCGGCGGCTGCCTCGATGACAGCGCCCGCCCTGGCGAACGCCTTGGTGATGGACCCGCTGGCGGCGGCCCAGCGCAGCTCCCCCGCCGCCGGCTCCCCGGCCGGCCACGGCTCGGGGAGCAGGTCCAGCGAAGCGCCCGGCTGCGGGGCGGTGCGAGCCATGTGCCCGAGGAAACGGCCGAGCACGCTCATGAGCCCGCCGGCCAGGCCCGCGGGCACGGCGCCAGGGAGCGGGGTCTGTTCGCAGAACACGGTGACCATGCGGTTCAGGTAGTGGAAGGTCACCGCCACCGCGGCCAGCTCCGCCATCTGCTCGGCGGAATACGGCAGAGCAGGCGGTGGCCCGGCCGTCCGGCGGCCGGTTGACCGGGCCCAGATGGCCAGGTCCCGGAGCGCCGGGTCGGTGATCGCCCCGAGACGGTCGCCGGCGATCACGGCGGCCTCGGGCTTGTGGTCCAGCCCGGCGAGAACCGCACCATGGACCGCGACGCAGTACGGGCAGTCGTTACCGAGCGACACGGCGGCCGCCACCGTCTCCTTGGCCGCCCGGTCGCTCGCCCCCTGAGCCAGCAAGCTCTCCCGCAGCATCACCCAGCAGGCCGCGAGCGGCCCTTCGGCCGGTGAATGCAAGACCACCGGAGGGGCGAGCATGCCGAAATCCCGCTCCATCTGAGCGTAGACATCCGCGACAACGCCCCCGGCCTTGCCAGGCGGCACGATGGAGACGTACCGGATCTGGGTCACCGACCGCCGTAGCGCCCGCCGCATCAGCCGTGAGTTCAATGCTGTGCCGCTTCCCACCGCCTCATCATCACCGCCGGGCCCTTTCCCGCCATCTCCCGGCTTGCCGGGGATACCGGGCCGGGCAACCGAAAAGATTTTTACTCCGTTACGGAGGGGGCCGGCGCCGCCGGCTCATGGCCGGCAACGTGGGAGATGGCCGGATCCGGTTATTCACTCAAGATGATATTGGCGAGCCGGATCAGGTAATCGGATGCGGCGGAATTCGCAATGGCCGAAAACGCCGGTCTCATATTGCCCGGCACGGATCGCGGCACAAGGACGAAACTGGCCCGCGGGCCGCTAAGAGGGAGCCCTATCGTGCAACCTGATCCGGGCAACAGCCCGTCGCGGACAATGACGCTCGAGGCATTCGCCGACACGCTGGTCCCCGGGGAGCAGCGATTCCCAGGGGACCGCGCGATCGCTGGCGCGGCTCCTGGCCCCGGCGCGGTGGCCGCCGGCGCGATCGAACTGCTCGAAACCCCGGCGACCGGGGTGACGGACGGGCTGGACAACTACGTCCAGGCGCTGAACGCACACGCGGTGGCCTACGCGACCGAACACGGGCTCGGCCAGGACGCGTCGGTGCCGCCCTTCGTAGCGCTGTCGTTCGCCGACCGCACCACCCTGGTGAAGACACTGACCGGGAAGACACCGGCCGGCCTCGATCACCCCGAGAAGGACCTGTGGGTGCTGCTCGCGCTGTTCTGCTTCATGGCCTTCGACACCGCGGCCCACATGCACACCGTCGACGCGATCGCCTCCGGTCATCCCGGCCTGGCCACGATGAAATTCGCGAAGCCCGATGCCGACGGCCTGTGGCGGTTCGCCGATTACTCCTACCGGCGGCCGCTAGCCCGCATTCACCCGGACACCATACCCTCAGGGAGCCTGCCATGACATCCGTGGAGCAGACCGACATCCTCGTTGTCGGCAGCGGTTTCGGCGGCGCGATCGCCGCTTATCACCTCGCCGCCGGTGGCGCCCGCGTCGTCGTGCTCGAACGCGGACCCTGGCTGTCCACCGACGAATTCGAGCACGACTTCATCCTGGGCTCGTCGTCCACCCGGATCTTTGAATTCGTGGCCGGTGACGGGATGAGCGTGCTCGGCGGCAACTGCGTCGGCGGCGGCAGCGTCGTCTACTTCGCCACCATGCCCCGGGCGCCGAGGTTCGTCTTCGAACGGCACGGCAGCATCGGCAGGCGGATGTGGCCGGCCGCCATCACCAGGGACACCCTGGACCCCTGGTACGACCGGGTCTGCGAGGCGCTGCAGGTCAGTCTGCAGAGCTGGGATGAGGTCACCTACGAGGGCGGTCTGTGGGCCGCGTGCTGCAACCACGCCGGGCGCACCGCGAACCCGCTGCCGGTGGCCATCGACACCGCCAAGTGCACCAACTGCAACTGGATGATGGCCGGCTGCCGCTTCGACGCCAAGCAGTCGCTGCTGCTGAACTACCTGCCCGCCGCGGTCGCGCACGGAGCGGAGATCCGGCCGTTGCACGAGGTACAGCGGCTGTCGAAGTCCCCAGGCGGGGGCTACCGGGTGCACTACAACGTCATCGACGACGAGGACTACCGGATCCATACCGGCAGCGGCGAAATCGACGCCAAGATCGTCGTGCTGGCGGCGGGCACGGCCGCCACACCGGTGATCCTGCAGCGCTCCGAGCCGGAACTCGGGACCATGCCGCACGGAGTCGGGCGCTACTTCTCCGGCAACGGGGAACGGCTCAACACGGCGGTGATGAACGAGGAGCGGGTACGGGAGGTCCTGGGCCTGCATCGCGGTGACGGGCAGGCCTACCAGGCGGTCCAGATCGGCCGGGGACCGAGCGTGGCGAGCTGGGACCGCCTCGATCCCGCGCTGCCGGAGTTCTCCCGTTTCTCCCTCGAGCAGCTCTACTTCCCGCCGGGACTCGGCACGATCCTGGCCCAGGCACCCGGCGCCGCGGGCCCCGAATGGTTCGGCCCGGCCAAGAAGGAGATGCTGCGGCACTGGCAGTCGTGGCTGACCATCTTCATCATGTCCGAGGACGACAACGAGGGCGTCTTCGGCCCGCCCCCGCCCACCGGCAACGCGGTGCGCATCTCCCAGCAGATGCTCGGCCAGGGCCCGCTGCGGTACCGGCCGACAGCGAACACGCTGCGGGGCTGGGCCGAGGCGGACGAGCAGATCCGCGACATCCTCGAGCGGGACGGGCTGGCCAAGGTGCTGCCGTGGACCAGCGACGTGGTGGGTGCCTACACCGTGCACCCGCTCGCGTCCTGCCGCATCGGCGATGACCCGGCCACCTCCGCCCTCGACGATCGCCACGAGCTGCGCAACCACCCGGGCATCTTCGTCACCGATGGATCCGCCGTCCCGGGGGCGCTGACCGTCAATCCGGCCATGACCATCGCCGCGCTCGCCGAACGCGCCATCCCCGGCATCGTGGCGGCCGCCCAGCAGCGGGACATCCGGGTCAGGCCCGGCGCTCCGGTACCGGCCAGCACCAGCAGCGCCATGCCAGCACCGGCCAGAGTCCTGGCCGGCCAGGCCACGGCAGCCCGCCGGGCCAGTTAGGACCTGGCTGAGGACCCCCGCTCGCCGCGGGGGTCCTCAGCCAAGCTCTTACATGAGTGGTTCGGTGCCGGCTTACGCCTCCGCCTTACTGGGTTCGGTCACGCTCGCGCCCGGCCGCCGGTCCGGCTCGCGCACCCTCGGCAGCAGGGCGACGCTTCCGGCACATGCGGCCACGACGCCGCCGGTGACCAGCGCCGCCCGGACCCCCGCCGCACTCGCCAGCGCACCTCCGGCAAGGATCCCGAGCGGGGCCAGCGCCGAGGACACCAGCCAGTCCAGGGACGCCACCCGGCCGAGCAGTCCGGGCGGGACCGCTTCCTGGATCGTGGCCAGCCAGAGGATGTTCCCATAGGTGGCGGCGGCCCAGAGCAGGCCGGCGAGTATCGTCGCCATCCAGATGGACGGGGAAATCCCGAGCAGAGCGGTGCCGGCGCCGCAGCCGGACAGGCCCGCCCAGACCGCCGCGATCCGCTTGCGCGGAGCGCCGTACCGGGTGATGTACAGGGAAGCGAGTGTCCCGCCCGCCCCGTTGGCCGCGAAGATGAGGCCGAGGGCCACCGCTTTGCCGCCGAAGAAGTGCCGGACCAGCAGTGGCTCGAAGACGAACAGCGGGGTGAAGCACGCGAAGTTCGCCACCGCCATCGCCAGCATGCTCCACCACAGCCAGGCCCGCGAACGGCAGTACCGCAGCCCGGCCCGCATCTCGGCCAGCAGCTGCGCACCCGCCCGGTGCGCTGCCCCGCCAGCATCGCCTGCCGTGCGCCGGACGGTACCGCTCATCGCGGCGAGGCACCCGAAGCTCACCAGGAAGCTGGCGGCATCCGAGCCGAAGGCCCAGGCGGTGCCACCGGCGGCCACGATGACTCCGCCCAGCAGCGGGCCCGCCATGTACTGGGCGAGCCCCTGGCTCAGTGACGACAGTGAGTTCGCGTTGACCATCAGCTCCGGCGGAAGGATGTCGCGGAATATCGCCGAGGAGGCCGGCAGGAAGAAGGCCAGCGTCGTGCCTGTGACCAGCGAACAGGCGACGAGCATCCACAGCCGTATCTGGCCGGTGCTGATAACGACGGTCATCAGCGTGAACAGCAGCCCGTTGACCGTGTTCGACAGCAGCATGACGAGGCGGCGGGATACCCGGTCCACGATCGCGCCCGCGATCAGCAGCAGCGCCACCATCGGGACCGTGTTCGCGCCCAGGACCACGGCGAGATCGAGCGCGTTATCGGTGAACCGGAACACTTCGAGCGGCAGGGCCACCGCGTAGATGCCGTTCCCGGCGATGGATACCGTCTGCCCGGTCCACAGGAGCGCGAAATTCCGGTTGCGCAGCGCGCTGCCCGGCCCCGTGCTGGCGGTTTCGGGCTTCATGGCGCTGTCTCAGATGTAGATGGTGTTGGGCTCCAGGCCGCACAGCACCCGGCCGTAGAGTTCGAGGTTGGTGTCCGGGTGCATGAGCGCGTGCAGGTTGACCGCCTGGACGTCGCGTTCGATGCGCTGGATCGGTGCCGAGGTGTAGAGCGAGGATCCCCCGCTGGCCCGCCGCAGCACGTCCACGGCCTCCTGCACGAGCTGGCATGCCCGGCCCGAATCGACCCGCGCCCGGGCGCGCTCCCGCATGTCCCAGTCCTCGCCACCGGCGTTCTTGCCGTCCACCAGGTCCGCGAGCCGGCCGGCGTGAAATTCCGCCGCGTCGATCTTCAGGCAGGCGTCAGCCACCTGCAGATGAGTTACCGGCGCCTCGGCCTGCGCGTAATAGGCGGTATAGGTGATATGCCGCCCGGGAAGCCGGCCGAAGAAATCCTCCCTGGCTGCCTTGCCGAGGCCGAGCATGGTCCCCACCGACGACGCTGCGACCGTGGGCAGCACCGGCCCGCGGAATGCCGGTACCTCCGCATTCTGCTTCGACCCGTATTCCTCGTGCAGCATCGCTCCCAGCGAGAGAACGCGCTCGGCGGGCACGAAAACGTCCCTCGCGACCGTGCTGACGCTGCCGGTGCCCCGCATTCCGGCGGTGTGCCAGTCGTCGATGACTTCGAGATCCGGCATCGGCACGGCGGCCATGATCGGCTCGGCCGGGCCGTCCGGCGTGACCAGTACCGCCACGATCAGCTGCCACTGACTGCACAGCGCGCCGGTCATGAATCCCCACTTGCCATTGACGACGATGCCACCGCCGCTGGCTGGTGCCGCCACCCCGGTCGGGCTCAGCGTCCCGCACACCAGGACGCCGGGGGCCGAGAACACCTCGTCCTGGGCTTCGTCGGGGAACAGGCCGGTCAGCCACGTGTTGATCCACCACACCGACGCCGTCCAGGCGGCGGAGCCGTCACCCTGGCCCAGCTCGGTGGCGACCTCCAGCATCGCGCGGGCGTCGCTCTCATACCCGCCGTACCTGGCCGGCACTCTCATCTTGAAGATGCCTGCCGCCGCCAGCGCCTCGATGACCTCATCGTGCAGGCGCCTGTTTTCCTCCGACCAGGCCGCGTGCCTGCGAAGCAGGGGGATCAGCTCGGTCGCGCGCTGGACAAGCTCGGTCCGCGATGGTGCCTGGGCTGCCAATGCCACGCTGCCTCCCGGGGAGATTATTTCTGGCAACGTCACCGCATCGTCAGCCCGGAAGTCCTGAAGCCGCATCTCCGCCATTGCGATACCGCGCCTTACGGCGAACTCTTCTGGCCGCGCGGGCGCCGCAACCTGGGAGGTGCCGGCCGACCAGGCCGATGTAACGATAAACCGGTGCGAGCGTCCACCTGTCATTCTGGCGCATGCCATTCTCCGTTCTCACTAAGCGCCAGGACCTGAGAAAGGAAGCGTAATGGCTGAGACCAAAGTCTCCCAGCGGCCCGGCGGAGCCCAGGGCCCGAGCGATGCCGATATCGCGGCGGCGAAGCAGGTTATGCAACGGATCATGGATGCGTGGGCCGACCACGATGGCGACGCGTTCGCCGCCGTATTCACCCAGGATGCGAGCCTCGTCCTGCCTGGAAATGTGTATTTGAAAAACCAGGAGGAAATCCGGCGGTATATGGCCGCGGGGTTCGCCGGCCCGTACAAGGGCACCCAGGTAACCGGCGTCCCGGTCAACGTCAGGTTCCTCCGCCCCGACATCGCGCTGCTGATCACGGAGGGCGGGGTCCTGGCGCCGGGTGAGACCGAGGTGGCGCCCGAGCGTGCGGTTCACGCCGCCTGGCTGCTGGCCAAGCAAAACGGGGACTGGCTCATCACCGCCTACCAGAACACCCCAAGGAACCCCTGACCAGCGGCGGCGCTCAGCAAGAGCCAGTGCCCCGGTACCGGAGGCCGATCGGTGGACATCGATCTGACCGGGCACATCGCCGGTATCCCCGAGGAGCAGTTTGACCACCTCGATCCGAGCGTGGGGGTGCTGGGCTGCTACGCGAAGGTCAAACTGCGGGAAGCCGACGGGCGATGGCGGGTAACTTACGTTCGCGGCACCGACGCCGGGCTGCTGACGGCCGCGGTACCGCTGTACGCGAGCCGCATGAGGGACTGGCCCGATCCCGCCTATGACCCAAGGACCTGGGCGTTGCCGCCCACGGTAAGCGAGGGCTGTACGGCCGCCAGGTGCCTGGTGGTGGGGAGTTTCGAGGAACGGTGCTCCGCCCTGCACGTCGGGCACTCCGCCCGGGAGCCCGGCCAGCTCCGCCGGATCCTGGCGGCCATGGCACAGGAGGCCGCCAGGCAGGACCGGTACCTGGCGTTCCCCTACTTCCCGGCCGCCGCGCGGGATGCCCTGTCCGCGGCCGCGTCCGGGCGCATCGTGTGGGCCCCGCTGGGCCCGGAGGCGATCATCCGTGACCTGTCGGATCCAGGCTGGGAGGCCAGCCTGTCCAAGCGGATCAGGTACAACCTGCGGCACGACAGGGAGCTCATCGAAGCCGCGGCGATCACCGGCGGGCATTGCTCCTGGGCCGAGATCGAGGACACCGCGAGCGAGCTGATCGCCAAGCACAACGTCAAGCATGGCCACGTCGATCATCCGGAATTCGTCCGTGCGCGGCAGCGGCTATGGGCCGGCTTCCCACAGGCCGAGCACTTCGTGTTCACGGTCAGATCGCCGGTGGTCAGCGGTGTGGAGATCGCCGTGGTCTGGCGTGACGAACTCGACCTGCGTGAGATGGGCCTGGCCGGCGAGGAAGGACCCGACCGGAGGGCCGCATATCTCGATCTCGCCTTTCACCAGCCGATCCGCTTCGCGCAGGCGCGCGGGCTGCGGCTGATCAGGTTCGGGATGGAGGCCGGGAAGGTGAAGGCCGGCCGCGGCGCGATCCTGCAGGACTTGTACGGGGGGGTAATGACGGCCGCTGATGCGAGGAGATTCGCCGATGAGCATTACTAGCCCGCGGCCGGACGGCACCGGATCCCGCCCTGGCGCTCCAGTCTCGGCCCCGGGCCAGGCGGAAGCCGGGGCGACCCCTGGTGAGGTGGCAGCGCTCATCCAGGAGATCCTCGGCATCGACGAGATGGCCACGGACGAGAACTTCTTCGATGTGGGCGGGAGCTCCATGCTCGCGCTGACGCTGATGTCGAGGATCGAACAGCGCTGGGCGGTGACCCTGTCGCTGATCAGCGTGATCCAGAACCCCACACCCGAACTGCTGGCCGGCCTGATCGAGACGACCCCGCCCAGCGAACCGGTGCCATGAGGACCATCTGGGACGCGGTCCAGGCACAAGCGCAGCGCGCTCCGCTCGCCACGGCGGCCTGCGGCGAGCGCGGCTACACCTACCAGGAACTCACCGATCGTGCGGCCGGCGCTTCCAAGCTGATCCTGGCGCAGGCCGATCCGGGCGACATCGTCGCGCTCGACATCGCGACTCCCGCCGCCGGGGCCATCGCGATCCTGGCGGCGGCCAGAGCCCGCTGTCCGGTGCTTCCGCTCAGCCCGGAAGCCCCGCAGGCCCGCCGGCAGGACATGCTGGACGACGCCAGGCCGGCCGTGCTGCTCCGGGAGGCCGGCGACGACACGCTCACCGCCGAGCCGCTGGCGCCCGTGCGGCGTCCGGATGCCGCGGGCGAACGGCCGTATGACATGCGGGACGTCGCGTACATCATGTACACCTCCGGCTCGACCGGCCGGCCCAAGGGCGTGGTCGTACCGCACGACGCGCTGCTGAGCAAGCTCGAAGGTCTCGCCCGCGCGCCCGGGTTCGGCCCGGCGGACTCCTTTCTGGCGATGAGCACGCTCAGCTTCGACATCTCGCTGGCCGAGCTGTTCCTGCCGCTGATCACCGGCGGGCGCTTCGTGGCGGCACCGCCCGCTACCCGGCTCGACCCGGCGGTCTTCGACCGGGTGGTGCGGGCGAGCCGCCCTGACGTCATCCAGGCCACGCCGAGCTTCTGGCGGCTCGCACTGGCCTGGGGCTGGCGGCCGGGCAGCGGCAGCCGGCTGTGGTCGGGCGGCGAGGTGCTCACGCCGGGCCTGGCCCGCAAACTGCTCGGCGGCTGTGCCGAGCTGTGGAACGTGTACGGGCCGACGGAGACGACGCTGTGGGCGACGGCGGCGCGGATCACGGCCGCCGACTCGATCGGTCTGGGCGATCCGCTGCCCGGCAGTGGGCTGTGTCTCACCGACAGTGACGGCAAGCTGGTCAGCGAGCCCGGCCACCCGGCCGAGATCCTGCTCTACGGGGCCGGGGTCGCGCTCGGATACCTGAACCGGCCCGAGCTCACGGCGGAGCTGTTCAAGGTCTGCGGCACGTTCGACGGCCCGCGGCTGTGCTACCGCACCGGTGATCAGGCGCAGTACACCGCCGACGGAAGGCTGCAGTTCCTCGGCCGGACCGATGGCCAGGTCAAGCTGCGCGGGCACCGCATCGAGCTGGCGGAACTCGAGGCGGTGGCGGAAGAGCACCCCGCGGTGCGGGAGGCGGTCGCCGTGCTGCGCGACGCCGGGGACCCGGCGCGGGCGCACATCGCGTTGTTCGTCGTGGCCGGCCCGGAGCTGACCGCCCGCCGGGTCCGCGACTGGATGTCGGAGCGGCTGCCCGCCGCGATGCGGCCCGGCCGGATATCGATCCGGCCGGCCCTGCCCCGGACGACATCGGGAAAGGCAGACCGGATCAGCCTGGCTGGCGGCCCGGCCGGAAAGGGATAACGCGCAATGCTTCGCGAGATGCTCAAGTCCAAGATTCACCGCGCCACCGTGACGCAGTCAGATCTGAATTATGTGGGCTCGCTGACCATCGCGGCCGATCTCATGGAAGCCGCGGGGCTGCTGCCGAACGAGAAGGTGGACCTGGTGAACCTGAGTAACGGGGCCCGGCTTTCCACCTACGTCATCGAGGGCCCGGCCGGCTCGGGGGTCATCGGGGTCAACGGCGCCGCGGCCAGGCTGGCCCATACGGGTGACCTCGTGATCATCATCTCCTACGCCACCGTCAGCGATGATGAGGCAGCATGCCTGCGGCCCCGGATCGTATTCGTCGACAAGGACAACAGGATTACCGCACTTGGCGAGGATGCCGCCCGTTCCGTGCCGGGGACCGGCACTCAGCGGGGCGACCGGCTTGCGGTATCGGGCTGAGCCGGGACGGCGGGGAATCGTGCAGGTGCGAAAGCCGCGGGCCGCCGAGGTGGAGCGCTGCCCGCTCTCTCCCAGCCAGGAATTCCTGTGTGACAAGGACGAGGGCGAATTCACCGGGTCGTTCGGCCACCGGCACATCCTGGTGAACGGGTGGCGGATCACCGGGAAGGTCGGCATCGATGCCCTCCAGGGCGCGCTCAACGACCTGGTGGCCAGGCACGAGATCCTGCGCACCCGGGTGGTGCGCGACGGTGACCCGCGCCATCAGGAGATACACCCGCCATGCCCGGCGCCGCTGGTGATCCGTGATCTGCCCCCGGCCGTGGGCAAGTCCCGCGATCTTCAGGCCGAGGAACTGCTCAACGAGGCCGAGGCAGGCACACTCAGCGTCCGCCAGCTGCCGTTGCTGCGCGCCGTCCTCGGCCGCTTCGACGACGGTGACTGGGCCCTCGTGCTCATCGTGCACCACACCGCCACCGACGCATGGTCGATGTCGGTGCTCGCGCGGGACCTGATGAGTCTGTACTCCCAGCGGTGCGGGAGCGATCCGCCCGGCCTTCCCGAGGTGCGCCAGTACCGTGAGTTCGCGCGGATCCAGCGGGCCAGGTCCGCCGACGATGCCACCGGGGCGTACTGGCGGGAGAAGCTGGACGGCGCCCGGATCTTCCGCCTGCCCGCGCAGCGGGAACCCGCGGACCACGAGGGCAGCTCGTACTCGGCCCGCGTCTTCACGATCGGCGCCGCGACAACCGCGGCCGCCATCGCCTTGGCCAAGGCCATGAACGGCTCGCTGTTCATGGTGCTGCTCGCCGCGTTCTACCGGCTGGCCAACGAGATTACCGGGACCACCGACCCGGTGGTGCCGACGTTTTCGCTCGGCCGGGATCCCCAGTTCTTCGACACCGTCGGCTTCTGCGTGAACTTCCTGCCGATCAGGACGAGCCTGCCGGCCGGCCCGGCAAGCTTCCGCGAGATCGTGACGCTGACCAAGGCCAGCTGTCTGGACGCCTACACCCATGAGGTGCCGTTCGTGCGCATCGTGTCGCAGGCGCCGGGGCTCATGGCGGGGATGTCCAAGAGCCTTGCGCTCGTGCTCTTCGAAGTCGTACAGACCCCGGCGGACACGCGGACCGGGCAGGCCGGGAACATCGCGTACGCGGAAATCGTCAGGCGGCATCCACTCGCCGGCGGCCGCGACCTTCCCGGCGGGATGTTGTGGGCGTTCGAGGTCACCGGGCGGGGTGAGACAGAGGCCAACGCGATCTACGATCAGAACCAGTTCGGCGAGCCGTTCATGGACCGCCTGATCGCGCGGTACCAGCAGATACTCACCGAGTCGCTGGCCGAACCCGACCAGCGCCGTGAGCTCCGCTCCGGCGTGGGGGGAACCGGATGACGGCCGTGACGGGCAGGCACGCGGTGGTGAACGGCCTGCCGCTGTACTACGAGATCCACGGGCAGGGCCGGCCGCTGGTGTTGCTGCCCGGCGGGGTCCTCACCATCGGCTTGACCTTCGGGCCGATCATCGGCCCGCTGGCCACGGACCACCTGGTGATCGGTGTCGAGCCGCAGGGCCACGGGCACACACCCGACATCGGCCGGCCGATGTCGGTGGCTCAGTTCGCCGACGACGTCGCCGCCTTGCTTCGCCATCTCGGGATCGGCCGGGCCGACGTCGCCGGCTTCAGCCTCGGCGGGATGATCGCCCTGGACCTGGCCATCCGCCACCCGGCGATGGTCGGCAACCTCGTCCTGATCTCGGCGCCCTACCGTGGGGACGGCTTCCACCCGGAGACGCGGCCCGAGCAGGTGGCCTCCTCCGGCTCGGTGCGGCTGCCCACCGAGGCGGAGCGAGAGGTGTGGGAGGCCGAATACCGGCGGGTGGCGCCCGACCCCGGTCACTGGCTGGCGCTTCAGGACCGGGTGGGAGCGCTGGTGGGCGCCTTCGACGGCTGGCCGGCCGGCGACATGCGCTCGCTCGCGGCCCGCACGCTCATCCTGGCCGGCGACACCGACTTCGTGCGCCTCGAGCACGCCATCGAGATGTTCCAGCTCATCCCCGCCGCGCAACTGGCGGTGCTGCCGGACTGCAGGCACATGGACATGACCCGGCGCCCCGATCAGGTCCTCGCGATCGTCGGCCCGTTCCTCGCCGCCGCTGGGTGATATCCGTCAGGACAGTTCCGTCGCCCCGGGCGCGATGTCGCCGCGGAACCGGCCCGCCGGATCGATCCGCGCCCGTACCCGGTCGATCGCGCGCACCTGCTGCTGGCTCAGGTGTCCCTGCGGCTGCCCCACGGTGCCGACGAAGTTGGGCGCGGTCCGCCCCACGTCCCAGGGGCCGAGCGCATCCCTGACCGCCGCGCAGCGCTGCGTGATCGCTTCCGGGGTCACCTCCCCGAACGGCACGCCGCTGCCCACGTAGGCGAAGTGTGCGTCCAGGTGGCCGAGCACGCCGGCGTTCTCGGCCGCCACCGACAGCGCGCCGCCAAGCTGCCGCAGCTCGGCGCTGATCAGCACCGATCCCGATGCCGGGCCGGTCATGCGGAGGAATTCGGCGGCGCCCGCCCCGGCCAGCTCGCCGAGCAGCATGTGGTCGGAGAATATGGGGAACGGATCGGCCGGGTCCATGTGCGCGTGGGCCACCGCGGGCGGCGCGGCAAGCTGCCAGGTGTCGAGGATCGGCGCGGCCACGGCCCGCAGCGGTTCGAGCAGGCCGGCGGCGCAGCGCTCGGCTCCGGCCGGGACACCCGCCGGGCTGAGCACGGCGCCGTCGACGCACACCACCGGGCCCGCTGACAGCGCCGCGGGCACCTCGGGCACCGCGGGCAGGTTCAGCACACGCAGTGTCGTCGTCGCCTCCCGCGGGGCGCCGGCGCTCCAGGCCAGCCACGTGGCCATCAGCGGCTCCGCGTGGGTGGCCGGCCAGTACGCCGCCCCGGTCACGACGCTCTCGGCCGGGAAGAGCTCCAGCTCAACCGCGGTGACGATGCCGAACCCCCCGCCGCCGCCCCGGATCGCCCACAGCAGCTCCGGGTCGGCCGAGGCATCCGCGCGGTGCAGGTCGCCATCCGCGCTGATCAGCTCGACCGCGCGGACGCTGTTGGCGGCCAGGCCGAGCCGCCGGCCGTAGAAGCTCACGCCGCCGCGCAGCAGGTAGCCGGCCACGCCCACGGTCGGCGACGAGCCGTGCGGCGCGGCGAGCCCGTGCGCCGCCGCGGCCTCGATCACCGCGCCCCAGCGGGTGCCCGCCGGGATGCGGGCAAGCCGCCGCTGCGCGTCGATCTCGACCGGGCCCGCCAGGCCGGCCCGGATCAGCAGCGCCCCGTCCATGGGCCGCCCCGCGGCCGCGCCGTGGCCGGTGACGTGCACGCGGACCGGCAGATCCTCGGCGGCGGCATAGCGCAGCGCAGCGCGGACCTGATCGATGGTCTCCGCGGTCACCGCGGCCGCCGGGGTCGCGGGCGCCGCCAGATTGAACACCCGGGTGGCGGCCTCGTAGGCTTCGTCTCCGGGCCGGGCGATGGTGGCCCCCTGGCGGCCGACGGCGGTCATGAGCCCAGTCCGCTGGTCACGGCCGGCCCGAGTCTGGCCCGGGCCAGCTCACGCAGCGCGATCGTGGGCAGCAACACCGAGATCCCGGTGTGACTGTGCAGCGTCGAAAGGTCGCGCCACACCCGCTCGAGCCGTTCGCCGTCTTTGACGGAACTGGATCCCGCGGTCGGGAACAGGCAACCCTCGACCGCGTTCCAGCACAGCTTGATCACGTGCCGGCAGATGGCCGCGATTCGCAGGTCGCACTCCCTGGTGAAGGCGGGAGGCCCGAGGGCGCACGTGGCGCGCCACTGCTGCACCGCGTTGAGCAGTGCGGCCTCGGCGGTGCCGATCATGGCCAGCGCCTCCCCGAACCAGAACTGGTAGTCGGGGTTCTCGTCGCGGCCGGTGATCGGCGGCCGCACCGTGCTGCGCCGCCGCAGCAGGTCCTCATACACGTCAAGCGCTCCTTGGGCCATGCCCACGGCCAGGGCGGCTATCTCCATGGTCATATAGCTGAGCGGCCCGCCGCCGTACTCGGGATTGCCGTGCAGCGCGGCGCCGGGCGTACCGGCAGAGATGTCGATCTCGCTGATGTGCACCCCCGGCAAGGCCATATGGTCCGGGACGACGGCGCCGGTGACGGTGATGCTGTGCGATCCGCTGCCCCTGAGCCCCAGCTGGCTGCCCCAGTCGTCCAGCCGCCGCCATTGCGCTCTCGGCATGACGAACAGCAACGGAGTGGGCGGCCCATCACCCTCGAAGATCAGGGTGTGGCCCATGAAGTGGGTCGCATAAGGCGCACCCGAGCAATACGGCCAGGTCCCGTTGATCAGCCACTGACCGCCGCCGGTGCGGGTTGCCGTGCCCGCCGGGACGATGGTCGCCGGGCAGATGAAATCGCCACCGCTGAACATCTCCGCCTGGGCGCGCTCGCCGAACAGGGTCGCCGCGGCGAGGGCGTGCGTCGCGCCCAGGCTGTACATCCAGCCGGTCGACGGGCAGCCCCTGGCGAGGGTCATCGTGATCCGCAGGAACGTATCGATGCCGAACTCGTAGCCGCCGTAACGCCGGGGGACCAGGAGCCGGTAGAAGCCATTCTCCGCCAGTTCGGCGTGGGTGTCGCCGGCGTAGTAGGTGCGCCTTTCCGTCTCGGCCTGGCGGCCGATCAGGCCGGCCGCCATAGCCTGTGCCTTGGCGAGCGCATCCGCCGGGGTCAGATCCGGAACCGGCGGTGCAGGGTAACCGCGCCGCGGGCGGCCGGCCGTCAGCGTCATGACGGCTCCTCCTTTGTCCCTGGAGGCCACTCCAGGCGTAATATGCACCGACCTGCCGCCTGTCTGCCTAAACTTTCACAGCCGCCGCCATCAGGTCCATCTTCTAAATTGCCCAGCTACATTCGGGCAAGACGGCAAGCGCGAAGATGCGGTAACTCTTTCAGCCGCCGATTATGGTAACCGGATTTCCCTGGCGGCTGGCTGGAGGACGCATGAGCGGATCCAGGATTCACGATGGCACGATTACCATCGACGTCTGGCTGCAATATTACGTTACTCCGGACTTCCTGGATCCGGTCAGGCGGATGGCCGCAGAGTTCTCCAGGCTCCATCCCGGCTACCGCATAGACATCAAGGGCCACCACTTCGAAACGATCGTGCCCGAGATGCGCGAGGCCGTGCAGCGGGGCGAGGGGCCTGCGGTCGCCGAGTACTTCTGCTTCATGACCGCCGAGGCAAGGGACGCGCTCGGCCCGGACTCGCGCCCGCTGTTCACCTCGGCCACCGAGGCCATCGGCGGGCGCGACGAGATCCTCGGTGAACCGGTCGTCCTCGGCGACATCGTCCCGGCAGCCCGCGACTACTTCAGCTACGA
>Ga0070730_10000928_pt1 | contig 30324 bp, 18 predicted proteins | sample Coa_R1_3_FD_66447 | JGI IMG/M metagenome (GOLD analysis project Ga0070730, IMG submission 66447) | Surface soil microbial communities from Centralia Pennsylvania, which are recovering from an underground coalmine fire - Coalmine... | ecosystem: Environmental > Terrestrial > Soil > Unclassified ... | reverse complement strand
TTAAAGTCCTTTGTTTTGATACACTTTTGGAAGTGTTGATTCTAAACATAGATACGGATTCGCGGCGGCTCCGCGCGCAGTAAGGGCGCGCCGCCCGGACTTTTTAGAAACGAAATGATCGAAAATGTGGGAAGGAAAGGAGTTAGGGTGCCGGGCGGGTATTTCACGAAGTATTATACCATATAGTTATCGTATGTCAAGAGTTTTTTGGTCCCATTTTGGGAATAGAAAAGCAATCCAACCATGGTTTCAAATCGCTAGGGTTTCGCTCCACTCCTCAGGAGGTGAGGGCTTCAGCCCCCACGTAACGACGCGACGAGACCAAGGCTTCAGCCCCTGAAGAAAGCTTTCCTTCGCCAACCACACCTGACACTCACTTCACGTCCCGCCGCCGCAGCCGTTCCAAGATCGCCATTCCATCCTTGTCATCCCGCTTGTCTCGAGCTTCGAGGGAAGCGCGAGCCGAGAAACCCGCTTTTTCCTTGTAGCCGGCGCAGCATGCTGCGCCAGTCTGCGCCCTTCCCAGAGAGCCCCATCCTCAAAAGAAGTGTCGTATCCGCTCGTCCCCTCCCGCCGTCATCCCGAACCGCTTCGCGCCTTTCGCGAGCGATGTGAGGGACCTGCCTGCCGTCAGGGCACGGTTTCAACCGTGCCGAAAACCAACGAAGAAGCTCCGGCTTTAGCCGCTGAGGGCTGGCGCAGCCTTGAGGCGTGGGGACGTAATTATCTGGAGCGCCCGGCCGACTTTCTCCGCCGTCTCCGGCTGCCGAATCCAACAGCACGACGGCAACTTCCCGTCAGCCCACCCCACCAACTCCGGCGCAATCGACTGCGAAACGCCACAGCTGGTGCAGCAGCCCTACTACACATAGAAACCGCCTCGAGCCAACACCATTTTGGAGGTATCTGAAGTCGTACTCACGGCAATTTCCGCTTGAAGGGGATTTCAGCTAAGTTCATTCGACCGATCCGGATGTTGCCAGCACCCGCCGTCCAGCTGAATCGGTCGAGCTCTCCCGCCCTTCGACGCGCATCTCGAACGCAGCTGACGAACTGGCACCCCAATTTTCTGGTTTGTGGCAGAATATGATCCTCGTGACCGAACAGATTGATCGCATCTGCGCTCTAGATATTCTTCGGAAAAAACTGGGATGCGAGTGGCCATCAATCGAGACCTCTCTAAAAGCTACTGAACAGACGAAGGAGCGACTCGCCATAATTCTTCTCGGCAATGAAAGAAGGCTTCTGAGTGAAGACGCCAACTTCACCGCTTTTGGATCATTGGCTAGAGGAGAGTGGACAACTGGAAGCGATCTGGACTGGACATACCTAATCGACGGTGAATCTAACCCAGAACACTTGCCGATCGCACAGAGAATTACGGAACTGTTAGAAGAAGCCGGATTCTGTAAACCGGGGCCGACCGAAACGTTTGGCAACATGGCTTTCAGCCACGAGATCATTCATCAAATAGGCGGTCAGAATGACACCAACCGGAATATGACACAGAGGATTCTGCTTCTCCTCGAGTCGATTCCAATCGCAAACCGTTCCGCATACAACCGGGTTATCGCAGGTATCCTATATAGATATTTGCAAGAAGACACCAGTTTCATAACCTCTTACGGAAAGGAAACAAAAATACCTCGTTTTCTCCTGAATGACATCGTGAGATTCTGGAGGACGATGGCCGTGGACTTTGCTAGCAAACAACGAGAGCGTGCAGGAGATGGCTGGGCACTGCGGAACTTGAAGCTTCGCATGTCTCGAAAACTCATCTTCGTTTCGGGCCTCCTTACCTGCTTTAGTTGCCTCCATGATTCTTCGGCGACTATCCGCGGCCTTACATTTGACAAGGGCGAAGTCATTGAAAATTTGGTTAATCATCTCAAGCGCTATGTAAATTCGACACCGCTAGAAATTGTTGCCCGCAGCATCGACATTTATGGGGCTTCTGACGCCACGGCCGAGAAGCTTTTCACTTCGTATGATGCTTTTTTACAGAAACTAAACGACCCAGAAGTCCGTGAACATCTGAAAAGGCTGAAGTCTGATGGAGCGGCCGCCTCTCCTGTATTCCAAGGCATGCGCCAAATCAGTCATGTTTTTCAGGATGCGCTCACTGAACTTTTCTTCGGTTCAACAAAGCTTTTCGAGCTTGTTAAGCACTACGGAGTCTTTTGATGAGACCAATCGGATTCTCGACTGGAGCGCTAGCGTATTCAGATTTTCGTAAGGGGCTAATGATTCTGCGTCGTGCGAAAATCACGGTGGTCGAGCTGTCGGCCTTACGTCAGATGGAGCTTCGGCCCCTGGCTGATGCGATCAATTTACTTGATTTCTCTCCCTTTAAATACGTTTCTGTTCATGCCCCAAGTCAGCTTCAGGAGGGTACCGAAGCGGAGACAGTAAATCTTCTAATCACCTTAGCGGAGCGAGGTTTACCAATCGTTGTTCATCCAGATGTTATAAGCAACTTTGCTCTCTGGAGGAAGTTGGGGAGACTTTTATTTATCGAGAATATGGATAAGAGAAAGAAGACAGGCCGCACTGCCATAGAGCTTGCCCAAGCCTTTGAATCGCTTCCAGAAGCTTCACTTTGTTTTGATCTGGGCCACGCCAGACAGGTAGACCCTACGATGAGCGAGGCGGTGTTAATTCTTGAGAGATTTGGCGACCGTTTGGGGCAACTCCATATAAGCGACGTCAACGCCAGGAGCACTCACGACCCTCTCACGGCGGCCGCCATCTTGGCTTTTAGACGTATCTCCCACCTCATTCCAGACCATATTCCTGTCGTTTTGGAGAGTCCTGTCAGCGAGGACCGAGTCGAAATCGAACTTGCCTCTAGCCGTGACGCATTGCCCGCCAAATCGAGCAAAGTTAATAGTAATTATCTGACAGGCAGCGCCTCCTCGGGATAGCTTCCCACGCTGCCCTTTGTCTAAGGTCTTTTTAGCTTCTTTCGCAATTCTTCTAGAAGTCGCTCCGTTTCGATAATTAGGATCTTCTCGTCCTTCCGAGGCATAGTTGCGTAATAGACGCCGACCGCGATCGTGAATAACGCAATTAGAAGTGTCAGACCAAGAACGATCGAATGAATGTCTGAGCTAGCTTTTCCGCTAAGAGCCAATGAGACCACCCGTTGAACGGCGTATATGAGGAAAACGGAAACGAGCCCCGCTAGAAGACTCTGCAGAACAGTTGACGCGTTACCCGAGAAGGACATCGCCTCCTTTGAAAAAGACTCATCCCGATTCGCCCTTCCGCGCAAGGGGCTCAAACTGGCACAATACTCAGCCTGCCGAGCGGAGGATAGGAAACTCGAATCCATAACTTCCTTTATGAGTTCGTCGGCAACCCCGCCAGTGTCCAAAAGTTCCTGGCGTCTTAATCCGTACTTCCTGGCAGTTGCATTTGCCATCGCCTCTAGAATTTCTAGTGTCGGAATATGCCCTTCAGCTATCCCCGGTCTGATCGCATATATCACTTCCCGATTTGCCATTGAGACCCGCTGAACGTATTCCAGCTTTTTGCGCCTGGAGAGAAGGACATATGAGAGCAACGCGAGGGCTCCGCCAGCGAGCAGACTCGTTGCGATCCCTACAACCCAACCGTTAGCTAAAAATTCCCTCACGACCCATCCTAAAACCAAATAGCGATAAGGGAGAATAAACGAACTAGTAGAGCGATTCAAAATAGAACTATCACCATAAAGCTTCGGCAAATGGCACATTGTGTTCGGCTTTGAGGCTGCGGCTCTTGAACTTCCAGCATCGTCAGTCGCAATACAACTCTGGTTCTAGCTGTCACCCATTCCCAAAACGGAACAAAATTCTTCTTGACAATCCTTAACCAACTGGTATAATATCCTATGAAATACCCACTCAGCCCGCTAACTCCTTTCCCTCCCGCATTTGCACAGCACTCGCCCCCAACTGCGCTTCTTACCGTTATTTCCGGCGATGCTACTCCTCCATTTCCATCGCCCCGTAGATTCAATGACTTACGCACTCTTTTGCGTGATGGAGTGACGCTATCTTCCCTGTTTTCAATCGGCTGCGCACTCTTTGCCTGTAGATGGGGGTGGTATCCCCCAACCATCCGAATTCCCCCGGAGCGGTGCGTCAGACGGTTCGAGGCCTCCTCTGCGTCAACTCGGCGAACTCGGCGTCTCCGCGTTATCCGTTCGCCCCAAAGGTACTTGGGGGGACAGGAATGGCGGCTCGGTTACAATAGGGGACGCTCGCTAACCGCATGACCGACGCCTACATCTGCGACGCCATCCGCACTCCCTTCGGCCGCTACGGCGGAGCGCTCGCCTCCGTGCGCGCCGACGATCTCGCCGCCATCCCCATCGCCGCACTGCTTTCGCGCAATCCCAAAGTGGACTGGAGCGCGCTCGACGATGTCCTGCTCGGCTGCGCCAATCAAGCCGGCGAGGACAATCGCAACGTAGCACGCATGGCGCTCCTGCTGGCCGGCCTGCCGAAAGAAGTACCCGGCTCGACGGTGAACCGCCTGTGCGGCTCCAGCATGGACGCGGTGGCCACCGCCGCCCGCGCCATCAAAAGCGGCGAAGCCGATCTGCTCATCGCTGGCGGAGTCGAAAGCATGTCGCGCGCGCCCTATGTCGTTGGCAAGGCCGACGAAGCCTTCTCGCGCTCGATGCGTCTCGAAGACACCACCATCGGCTGGCGCTTCGTCAATCCGCGCATGAAAGGAACGTACGGCACCGACTCCATGCCGGAGACCGGCGAAATCGTGGCCGAAGAATTTCGCATCTCGCGCGCCGACCAGGACGCCTTCGCGCTGCGCAGCCAGCAGCGCGCCGCCGGCGCCATGCGCAGTTGCCGCATGAGCGAGGAAATCGCCGCCGTCCCGATCCCGCAAAGAAAAGGCGACACCTCTTTGGGAAAGACGACTTCACTTTTTTCGGTCGACGAACATCCGCGCCCGGACGCCACGCTGGAAGCGCTGGCCAAGCTGAAACCCATCGTAAAGCCCGGCGGCACCATCACCGCCGGCAACGCCTCCGGCGTAAACGACGGCGCCTGCGCGCTGCTGCTGGCCTCGGAAGCGGCGGCCAAGCGCCACGGCTTGACCCCGAAAGCGCGAGTGGTGGCCGCGGCCGCCGCGGGAGTCGCGCCGCGCATCATGGGCATGGGCCCAGCGCCCGCTACACGCAAAGTTCTGGCCAAAGCAAATCTTGCGCTGGCGCAGATGAACCTCATCGAATTGAACGAAGCGTTCGCTTCGCAAGCCCTCGCGGTATTGCGCGATCTGGGAATTCCGGATGATGCCGCCCACGTCAATCCCAATGGCGGCGCTATCGCTCTCGGTCATCCGCTGGGAGCCAGCGGCGCGCGCCTGGTAACCACCGCCATGTACCAGCTGCTGCGCAGCAAAACGCAATACGCGCTGTGTACCATGTGCATCGGAGTCGGCCAGGGCATCGCGATGATTCTGGAGCGCGTGTAGCCATGCCCATCGCCCACGTCAACGGAGCGCATTTGCACTATGCGGTGGAGGGCCGCGCCGACGCGCCGGCGCTCATGCTCTCCAATTCGCTGGGCACCCATTTCGGTATGTGGGACGCGCAGATGCCGGAGCTGGGCAAACATTTCCGGGTGCTGCGCTACGACACCCGCGGCCACGGACAAAGCGAAGTCACTCCCGGCCCGTACTCGTTCGATCAACTGGGCCGCGACGCCGTGGCGCTGGCGGATGCCGCGGACTTCGGTAAATTTTCCTTCTGCGGATTATCGATGGGCGGCGTGACCGGCATGTGGCTGGGCATTCACGCCGCGCAGCGGCTGCACAAACTGGTGCTGTGCAGCACCGGCGCGAAAATTGGCGACCCGCAAACCTGGGACGCGCGCATGGCCGCCATGCGCAGGGGAGGAGGAAAATCCATCGCGCCGGGAGCCATGGAGCGCTGGTTCACCGCACCCTTTCGCCGGCGCGAGCCGGAAACGGTGGCGCGCGTGCAGCGCATGGTGGAAAGCACCAGCGTGGAAGGCTACGTGGCGTGCTGCGCCGCGCTACGCGAAGTGGATTTGCGCGAAGAGATTGCACGCATCACCGCGCCAACCCTGGTGATTTCCGCCACCCACGATCCCGCCACGCCGCCCGCCGATGGCCGATTCGTGGCGCAACACATCACCGGCGCGCGCTACCTGGAACTGGACGCCGCGCACCTTTCCAACGTCGAGCTGCATGATCGTTTCACTCAGGAGGTATGCAACTTCTTGCAGAAGCCGCAAGCGGGCGCAGCGACTTGAGCGATGCCGCGCTGTATCGGCTGCGAAATTATTTTCCCGCCGGCGGCGGCGTCGCACTGGGCTTGGCGGGTTCCTTGATCAAAATCGGCGAACGGGGAAACGCGAAATTCCCGGCCACGTCATCCACCACATTGACCTGGCAAACATAGAAGCCCGGTTTCAGCGCCCGCAGCGGCAGGTCGATCTGAAAAATCACCGCCTTGCGCTCCGGCGCGCCGATTACATTCATGACCATCGGCTTGGATTCGTAAACTTTCGCGCCGCCCTGCAAAAACTCGATGCTGGAGAGCACGCGCACGCTTTCGCGCGGAATCTTGGCCGCCGAAGCTTTCGCGGTTCCATTGGAGGGAGCGGCAGCGCTACTCACCGCACCGTTCGCAACAGGATTCTTCGCGTTAGCGGCGGCGGTTGACGCGGCATCCGCATTGGCAGCGACCGCCGCTGCGGGATTTTTGCCCCGCGCCGCGTCGTACACTTCGTACTGCAGATACAGATGCTGGTCTTGCGTGAACACGTGCGTGATGTTGGGAACTAGTTCGGTCTGGTCCTGCACTAAAGGATGCGGCCCGCTGATCTTCTTCGCGCCGGCCGGCACCCGCTGGCTGCCGAGCACCACCGAACTCATGCGCAACGGCGTCTTGCGCAAATCGGGAATCTGCACGTCTGTCTCGAACGAACCCATCCGCCCAGTCTGATTTTCGCGCACCACAAATTTCAGGTGATAGCTTCCCGGCGCCAGCAGAAAGCCGGTGTTGTACTGCACGTTCTTGCGCCGCACCTGCTGCGCGCTGTCCAGGGCCAGCTTCACGGTGTCGCGCAAATGGCCCACCGCGAATTTTCCGCCGGCGCGAACTTCCCCGATGACATCGATGGTGGCATTGTCCTTATCTTTCGCTTGCACGAAGGGAATCTGCGAGCCGGGAATGACCAGCGAAACCGAAAGATAATAGTGCGAATCGCCTTTGCGGAAATAGGCCGCGCCGGCGTAGACCGCGACATCGGTCTGCGACAGCTCGGAGGCCAGCTCGTCTTGAATCTGCTCCTCGCGGCCGGCGCGGTTCAGGTGCTCGAAATCGCGGCCGGCGTAATAGCCGGAGCGATAATCCAGCTTCACGTCCGGCCGGTTGAGCTGCACCTTGATATGCCGGAACCTGCCGTCCTTGAGCGAATTCGTGCTGGTAAAACCCAGAACGTAGTAGGCGGAACTGTCTTTTTGCACTTGCGAAAAGACGCCGCTGAAATCGTTGGAATCGAAGAACGCCTTGCCTCCAGTGTCTTCGGCGAGCGTAGACAGCGTGTCCTGGGTTCCCGCGTTGCTGGTCAGGTCGTTGAGTACCGCGGCGCCGTTGTAAGCGGACTGTCCGTGCAAGCTGGCATTTTGCGCCTCGCCGCCGGGAGGAAAGGCCTGCAAGCCGCGAATGTCGACCGGATAAATGGAGACATTGGCTTTGACCGCGGAGGCGGTGGCCGCGCGCAAAGCGGATTGATTGTCGACACCGTTCTGGCTGATGCCGTTGCTGAAATAAATAATGGATTTTTTCTGGGAGATTTTTCCCAGGGTTTGCATGATGGCTTGCAGCGCGAGCAGTTTGCGATCCGCGTTGAAGGTATTGTAGTCGGTGTCGTCGGCGGTGAATGCGCCGCCAGTTTCCGCGGCTCCTTCGGCGCTGCCGGTGCTCCCGTTGTCGAATCCCTGCCCCTGCCCGGAAGTATAGGACCCCAACACACTGAGCACTCTTGTTTTGTCGCCGGTGAAATCCAGATCGATGCGCATGTTGGCGGCCAGCGAAACCAGCGCAATCATGTCCGCCGGCTGCATGCGGGTCTGCACGAATGTTTTAGCGGCATCCACCGAACGATCGATCTGCTCCGGGTCCATGCCCGAAAAATCGAAGAATAGGAGCATCAGACGGCGATCGCGCGCGTTCAGCGGAGCCGGCTTCCCTGCCGGACCCGCGGCGGCGGCTTCCGGCGCGCTCCCGCTGACGGTGGCTTCGGCCGCGCCTGCGGTGGCCAACTCATCCACGTTTTCGTAGTCGAAAGTGGAGATGGCTTGCTTCTTTCCGTCTTCCAGCAGGGTAAAGTCTTCTCTCTTGAGGCCACGAATGAGGTTGCCCTTTTTATCGCGGGCCACCACGTTCACCAATACCAATTCGGATGTTACGCGCACGCGGTACTGCGGCTGCTGCGGTGGCGCACTCTGCGACGCCGGTGGCGCGTTTTGCGCCAATGCGGGCTGCGACACGTTCAGCAGCAGAAACATCGCAGCGAAAATTGCGCGCATTTTCATAAGGCCGCCATCATCCACCTAGAACCGGAACCGTGCGAGGAGAGTGAGCCTGCGCATGTTTCCCACCGAAGTCACTTCCCCGTAGGTCAGCGAATTCACTATCGCGTTGATCGCCGCGAAATGCGCGGTGTTAAAAACATTGGCCGCCTGCAGGCGCAACTCCAGCGCGCGAGACTCTTTGATCGTGATGATTTTGTTTACGTTCATGTCGAACGTGATCTGCCCCGGTCCTTCGATGGTGTTGCGCCCGGCATCTCCGAACGAGGTTCCGTTGGGGTTCGCGCAGGCGCCGGAAGCGGGAGTGCCGGAACCGAATGACGATGCCGGCGCGCAGAAGGCCGCGGTGTTGAACCACTGCAAAGTAGTCGGATCGCTGAGGGACACTGGCGCGCCGGTTACGTTGGCGCGCAGCGAACCGCTCACCCCGCGATTGATATCCAGCGAATTGCCCAGCACCCGCGGGGTAAAGTACAGCCCCGACCCGATGGTAAAGTCCCCGCTCCATTGCCAGCCATCCAGAAGGTGCGAAAGCGCGCCGTGCTGCGCAAAGCGGTGATTTTCTCCGAATGGCAACTCGTAAATCCAGTTTCCGGTGAATTTATGCCGCTGATCAAAGCTGGAAAGACCGCGGTCCGCGGCGATATCGAAAGGATTCTGTGCCACAACTGTTCCGCCCCCACCGATGGAGGAAGCGTCATCGATCGATTTGGAATAAGTGTAAGAACCGGAGAACCCCACGCCACGAGCAAAACGCTTGCGCAACCGAATGGTTCCGGACTGATAAACGGAGTTCCCCGCCGAAGATTCGTAGATGAAGGGCTGCACGCCGGCAATGGTGATGGCCCGCTCGACGTCCAACCGCGTGCCTTTCGAACCGTTGTAATCTACGTTTAGTACCACGCCGCCGCGCAATTGCCGCTGTATGTCCGCGTTCCAGACTTGCACATAGCCCAGCCGGTAATTGGGATCGACGGCAAAATTGTTGGTCACCGCCGCGTTCGTCGCCGGGAAACCATTTTGCAGCGTAAGCAGATTCGCCGGCGAGCTGACGTTGGTAGAGGTAATCGCGAATGGCGGCTGAAAAGCGAAATTCTGAATGATATTTCCGTACTGCGCGAGATTGTAGTTGATGCCGTACCCGCCGCGCACCACCGTTTGTTTCATCGGCTTCCAGGCGATGCCGATGCGCGGCGCAAAATTATTGCGATCCGGCTGGATCAGGGACGGCGTGGAGGACGTGGCGGCGCCACTCACCGGAGCCGGCAGAACCGCGCCGCTGGGGAGAACGACTTGTGCGCTGGTAAACCCGGTTCCGACGTTCAGGTTGGCGATTTGATTCTGGGACTCGGTGTACGGCCCGTTGTACTCGTAACGCAATCCAAGATTGAAAGAAAGGCTGGGACGGAAGCGGAAATCGTCTTGGGCGTAGACGTCAAAAGCGTTAGCGCGAAAATTGTAGGAGTTCGCACCGGACTGCAGCGTGGTCTGTTGCGGTAATCCCAGCAGGAAATCCGCGAAGTCGCTCCCTGTGTCCGCAACCGGCGCTCCACTGGCCAGTTGCGAAGTCGCGAAGCCGGTGAATACAAAGCTGCCCTCCGCATTTTTCGCCGATCGAAAGCTTTGCAGGATGCGCCGGTAATCTCCGCCAAAGCGCCAGTTGTGCTTGCCCCGGCTCCAGGACAGCGTATCGGAAAACGTATACGTCTGATCGAGTTCCCGGCGCGGCGCCGGGTCGGTGAGGCCGGTAATGGTCGAGAAGCTGATGCCGGGAATGCCCCAATCAAACGGGTTGGTGGAAATACCCCCGATACCCGCATCCCCCGCGACGTTCTGAAAGTTGGAGTACAGGTTCGTGGTGTCCACATGATTGTGGTTGTAGTTCACGCGAAACATGTTGGTCGCGCGTCCGCGCCCGTAGGTCCACCCGGCGCTGGCATTCAGTCCTTGCAGGCTGTTGCCGCCATTCAGCGATGGAAAGGGATCGACCTGGGTGGTTGCGCTGCGCGTCCAATTCATTCCGAAATTAATGTTGTTTTGCGCGCGCCGGCGTCCGCCGCCTCCCCCCGGGCCGCCAAAGTTCATCAGTCCCGGGCCGCCGCCCGCTCCAAAATTGTGAATCAGCCGCAGATTCACCGAATCGCTGCTGCTGCTTCCCGAAGTCACATAATGAAAATTCTGCGTCGGGCTATTCAGGTTGGGCAGCGGAATAAAAGCCAGCAAGGCTTGCGCCGATGAACTAATCAGCGTTGGATCGATTACATTAAGCTGCCCGTTGCTTTGAAATTGCTGCCCGGTCGCGGGATTGAAGATTTGGACGGGACTACCATCTTTGTAGGTGGCACCAGAAAAATCGCCGGCGCGCTCGGCCGGCGTCGGCACCGTGGAAAACGCATCATACGGCGTGCTGCCGCGATTGCCGTTCCAGCCGCCGAAGAAAAACCATTTGTTCCCGCCGTTAAAAATCTTCGGGATACTCAGCGGACCGCCCACAAACATGCCAAAGCGCGGCAGATTATAGCTGGCCTTCGGCGTGGCCAAGCCGGTCAGCGAATACGACTTGGCATCCAGGCCCGCGGTATCGTCGGATGCGTAAATCATGCCGTGCGGCTGATTGATGTTGAGGTTGCGCGGCAGCCTCGAAATCATGATCGGCCCGCCGGCGATGCCGCCGGGACCTCCGCCACCGGGTCCGCCGCCCTGCAAGCCGCCGCCTTCGCGCTGCGCGCGCTCGCGAAATTCCTGGATGCGTTCCTGAATGTCGTCTTCGCTGCCCCCGCCAAAATCCTGCGTCCGCCCTTGCGCCCCGGTGATGCTCACCGATTCCGTCGGGCCTTCGGCTCCGGCGCCGTTGAGCGGCAGCGACGAAAGATCGCCGCCGCCATTTTGTCCGCCGCCCATCATGCCCGCGGCGGCCCCGCCGGCCGGCGCAGAAAGCATATTGTCCAGGGACAGACTCTGAAAGCCGCGGCCCGCCGTGATCAGTTCAGCCAGGTTGCCTATGCCTTGCTCCTGCTGCCGCGAAGCCAGAATCATCTCCGCGTCGAATTTTCCGCTCGGCGTTTCCGGCTTCAGCACCAGTTCCTGCGTTTGCGCCGCGAAGCCCATAAACTCCACGCGCAGCACATAACGTCCGCGCGGCAAACCGGTAAAGGTGTACGTGCCATTGGCGGCGGTGGCCACCGTAAATTTCTTTCCGGTGAGTGAGTTGGAGGCGGTGACGGTGACACCAGGCAGCGGCGTCTTTCCGGCCCGCACCGTCCCGCTGATTTCGAAACTCGCCGGGGGTGGCGAAGCCGGAGCCGGCGGCGTTGCGGTTTCTGCAGGCGCTTGTGCCGGAACAGTTGCCGTATCTTGCGCGCGGAGCAAACTAGCGGGAATCAAGAATAAACAAGATAAAAGCGGCAGGGCGAGCGACTTCAACGCGGCGGCTCCGCGGGTTTCTGCGCAGCAGCGCCAGGCTGCGAGCCTTCCGGGCCACTTAAGCGCGCACCGGGCCCGCGCATGCCGCCCATGTCCTGCACCCGTTTCCATTGCTCGGGTCCAATCACCATAACGAACCTCGGCACGAACACGTTGTCTTGCATCCCGCCGCGCGCCACAAGATGATCACCGACCTGCACGTCCGCCATGGTGATCGCATCGCGGCCTTTGCGCAGCGAAGTGTCTTCGTTCAGCTCAATCGTCTGCGTCACGTTGTCCGAGCGCAAAACCGAAATCTTCGGCGGATCGACGGACTTCACCTCGCCGGCCACGTAATCCTTGCCCAGCGTGCCGGCTTGGATGTTCGGCCCGCGACCTTCGCCATTCGCCGAGCGCGCGCCAATCACCTGCGCCGTCCAGGTGTGATCCGCATTTTCCTGCCCGCGCACGGCAATTACATCACCCACCTTAAAGTCGCTGCGTTTAGCCGCCTGGCGATCCTTGCGAAATTCGGTTTTCGCGGTGAGCTTGACGCTCACCGTCTCTCCATTCGGCGTGGCAATCTCCAAGGACCCGTCGCGAATCGCGGTGATCTTGCCAAACAACGGCATGCGCCTCTCCTCGCCAGCGGCCTGCTGATTGCCAGCGTCCTGCCCCAGCGACACCTCGGAGACCAGGAAGGATTGCGGAAGGGCCATCACAACCGGAATGGCCATCAGGAAAACAGCAACTCCAAACAACCGTAGGTCAAGTTTCATTTTAGTTTTTCGGTACTAACTCTATTTGTTATACGCGCCCACTAACTGCAAGGTTTCTCGATTCCATTGGGTGCGCTGCGGCTCCTACGCGTTACAACTTCAAGTTGATTTCCCCCTGAACGCGCACAAAGTTCCCGTTCACCACCCCTGCGCACTCTTGCGGCATCGTTTGCGTGACCATTTGCCCCTGGCCAACGTCCTATTTCGTGTTCGCTCATGGGACGATTATTCCCATTTTCGGTCAACTTCGCTTGTTTTGCGCGCCGCCGTTTGGGTGTAAACTATTGAATAACCGTAGCTTAGACGGGATACGCGAGGGCAGGCCGCGTGCCATTTTCAAGGTGAACATAGATTATGGATATCCAAAGACCATCCAACGCCCGCGCCAAGAAAATGAAACGTATTCTGTACGTAACCGTTGCCGTGCTGCTCTGCGCCGGCGTGACTCTCGCGTTATCGCGGCTGAAGCCCGCTGCGCCTTCGGTAGACGCCTCGACCATCTGGCCGGACACCGTGAAGCGCGGCCCGATGCTGCGCGAGGTGCGCGGCTTGGGCACTCTGGTTCCCGAGGAGATTCACTGGATTCCCGCGCAGACCGCGGCCCGCGTGGACAAAATCGTCATCCGCCCCGGCCACCTGGTGCAACCCGACACGGTGATCCTGGAAATGAGCAATCCGGAACTGCAACGCGATGTGCTCGATTCCGAATATGCGCTTAAGGCCGCTCAGGCCAATTACGCCAACCTCAAGGTGCAGGTCGATAGCGACCTGATGAGCCAGAAAGCCAACGAGGCGTCTGTGCGCAGCGATTACGAACAGGCCCACCTGCAGCACGACGTCGATGAAAAGCTGTTCAAAGAAGGTATCGGGTCGGAGAACACCAAAAACCTCTCCAAAGTAAAGGAAGATCAGCTCGCCATTCGGCTGCAGTTGGAGAGCGAACGTACCAAGATTTCCGAAGAGTCCGCCAAATCGCGATTGCAGGCGCAACAGTCGATGGTCGACCAGGCCAGGGCCACCTACGGATTGCGCATCAGCCAATCGCAGTCCCTGCGCGTTCGCGCCGGCATCACCGGCGTGCTGCAACTGGTTCCGGTGGAGGAAGGCCAAAACGTGGCCGTTGGCACCAACGTGGCGCGCGTGGCCGATCCCAAGAAGCTGAAGGCCGAGATCAAAATCGCGGAAACGCAGGCCAAGGACATTGCCATCGGGCAGAAAGCCACGGTGGATACCCGCAATGGAGTCGTGACCGGCCATGTCTCGCGCGAAGATCCCTCGGTGGTAAACGGCACTGTCACCGTGGATGTGGCTTTCGACGAACCGTTGCCGCCCAGCGCGCGCGCCGACCTCAGCGTGGATGGCACCATCGAGCTGGAAAACCTCAAAGACGTGCTCTATGTTGGCCGCCCAGTTCACGGCCAGGCCGACAGCACCATCAGCCTGTTCAAGATTACGCCGGACGGCTCGGAAGCTTCGCGCGTCAACGTAAAGCTCGGCCGCAGCTCGGTCACCACCATCGAAGTGCTTTCCGGATTGCAGGCGGGCGACAAGGTGATTTTGTCCGACATGTCCCAGTGGGACAATGTTGACCGTATCCGGCTGAAATAATCGGCATTTGCGCGCCGCTGAGAACGATTTCTGAATATTTTCCGTCGTTATCCGCAAGACGGCTAGGCAGGCTGCAACGTCTTAGTCAGCAGGACTGGTATAGGTAAAGGTTGCCATATGACCGCCGCGGCTCGATTCTCGCTCGCCCACCTTTCTCATGGAACAATGTTGCCGGTTCCCCCGTATACCCGAGACATAGACGGCTTCCTGCGGCCTGCCGTGTGGTTATTGGCTGCTTTGCCGGGGAAAGGCTAGATGCGAGCGATGTGGCAGGACATTCGGTTCGGCGCGAGGATGCTGGCCAAGCATCCGGGGTTCACCATGATCGCCGTCCTCACGCTGGCGCTGGGAATCGGCGCCAACACCGCCATCTTCTCGCTGGTTAGCCAAGTGCTCCTCCGCCGCTTGCCGGTGCAAAATCCCAGCGAATTGGTGATCTTGCGTTCTCCGGGTCCCACCACCGGCCACGTCTGGAGCGACGGCGACGAAGCGCAATCTTTCTCCTATCCGATGTACAAGGGCCTTCGCGACACCAACAGCGTCTTCTCCGGAATGCTGGCCCGCTTTGCTTTTCCCGCCACTATCGCCGAGCACGGCCAAACCGAGCGCGGCTCCGGTGAACTCGTCTCTGGAAATTATTTTGACGTCCTCGGCCTGCGTCCGGTTCTCGGCAGGCTTTTCATGGCAGACGACGACCGTATCCCCAGCGCTCAGCCCATCGTCGTCTTGAGCTATGCCTACTGGACGCATCGTTTTGGCGGCAACCCTGATGTCTTGAATCAATCCCTGCTGGTGAACAACACAGAGTTGACCGTGGTCGGCGTCGCGCAGGCCGGCTTCACCGGCATTCAGGTTGGCCAATCCGCCGATATCTTTGTTCCTCTGATGATGAAAGCGCAGATGACGCCGGAGCGTAACGGCCTCGAGGAGTGGAATAACTATTGGCTGGCCGTTCTGGCGCGCCGCAAACCTGGCCTTTCCATGTCCCAGACCGAAGCGGGAATCAACGCCGCTTATCGTCCTTTGCTGCAAGAGCAACTGGCGAAAATTAACGACTGGGGTAAAGAGAAACGACAACGATTTACGGACAAGAAAATTCTGCTGATCTCCGGCGCCAAAGGCCGCACCACGCTGCAAAGCGATTCCGGTCAAGCGCTGACTGCGTTGTTTGTCATGGTCGCCCTGGTATTGCTGATTGCCTGCACCAACGTGGCGAATCTTCTTCTGGCGCAAGGCGCCGCGCGCCAGCGCGAACTGGGCATTCGCTCGGCCATGGGCGCCAGCCGCGGTCGAATGGTCCGGCAGTTGTTGGCCGAGAGCCTGCTGTGTGCGCTGGCCGGCGGCGCGCTGGGCTTGTTGATCGGCGTGTGGCTCATGAATTTGCTGACTCCCATAGTCGCTGCCAATCTCTCGATCAAGGGTTTGAGCACCAGCTTGGACCCCGGCATCCTCAGTTTCGCGGCGGGCGCAACGATTGTCTCGGGCATCTTCTTCGGGCTCATTCCCGCATGGCGGGTGACCCGCACGGCTGTGGCGCAAACTCTGAAAGATCAAGCCACCACCACCTCCGCGGGAACTTCCCACGTTGGCGCGCGCAAAATGCTGGTCGCCGGACAAGTGGCCTTCACTTTGCTGCTGCTCGCCGGCGCCTTCCTTTTTACGCGCACGCTGTCGAATCTGCGCAAACAAAATCTCGGGCTACGCACCGAAAATGTAGTCACGTTTGCCATTTCGCCGATCCTGAACGGCTACGACACTCCGCGCAGCATCGCCTTGCTCGATCAACTGCGCGCTCGTATGGCCGCCATTCCCGGCGTCCGCGCCGTAGGCACATCCGAACTCGGTACGCTGACCGGCAGCGACATGGGCAGCAACATCACCATCGAAGGCAGCAAGGATCTTTCCTCCGAAGACTCCCACGTTAACTTCGATCCAGTTAGTCCGGGTTACTTTTCGACTCTCGGCGTTCCCTTGCTGGCCGGGCGAGAATTCAATGAGGGCGACGGCCCGGGTAAACCGAAAGTAGCGGTCATCAGCGAAGCCATGGCCAAAAAGTATTTTGTGGGGCGCAATCCTATGGGCCTCCATTTTGCATTTGGCTCCGGCAAGGTCCAGCCGGATATCGAGATCGTCGGCGTGGTGAAGGACGTCAAGCAGTCCCACGTGCGGGATGCCGATGTTCCCTACATCTATTTGCCGTACGCACAGCGCCCCACGATTCGAGAAATGACTTTTTACACTTACACGCAACAGGATCCCTTGCTGGCCGTGTCCGCCTTGCGCAGCACCGTTCGCGAATTGGACGCCAATCTCCCGATATTCGACATCAAGACCATGGAGCGGGTGGTCGACCAGGATTTGTTCGGCGAGCGCATTGTCGCCGCTCTCTCCGCCACCTTCGGCACTCTCGCCGCACTGCTCGCGGCCATGGGCATCTATGGAGTGCTGGCGTATCTGGTGGTGCAGCGCACTCGCGAAATAGGCATTCGCATGGCTCTCGGGGCGGAAACCTCGCACGTCCGGTTTCTCATCGTCAAAGAGGTGGGCTCCATGGTTCTGCTCGGCGTCGCGATCGGCTTGCCGCTGGCCTATGGACTGGCGCGCTTCAGCGAATCGCTGCTGTTCGGCGTTCACGCCGGCGATCCGGCCGTTTACGCGCTCGGCTTGGCCCTCATCGCCGTGATTGCCTTAGCGGCATGCTATATTCCGGCGCGCCGCGCCACACGCGTCGATCCGTTGGTCGCGCTGCGGTATGAGTAACGCAAGCCAACGATTTTTGTAGCCCTGGGTGACGCACACGAGTTTCTAGTACACGATTATGGATCCAAAGGAGAGGCCATGGCGGACGCGAACGGCACCTTGATCAAAATGCAAGGCGTGAAGAAAGTTTTCTTCACCGATGAAGTGGAAACCCACGCGCTCGAGGAAATTCATCTCGAGATCAAGAAAGGCACGTACATCTCGATCGCCGGCCCTTCCGGTTGCGGCAAATCGACGCTGCTCTCCATTCTTGGTTTGCTCGATTCTCCCACCGGCGGCGATTATTGGCTCAATGGCCAGCCGGTCGCCAACCTCACCATCAGCGAACGCACGCGCATTCGCAATCGCGAGATTGGCTTCATCTTTCAGGCCTTCAACCTGATCGGCGACCTCACCGTGTACGAAAACGTCGAGCTGCCGCTCACCTATCGCGGCACCAGCTCCAGCGAACGCAAACAAAAAGTGCAGAATGCCCTCGAGCGCGTCGGCATGGCGCACCGCCTCCGCCACTATCCCTCGCAGCTCTCCGGAGGTCAGCAGCAGCGTGTCGCCGTGGCCCGCGCGTTGGTCGGCGATCCGCTCATCCTGATGGCTGACGAGCCCACGGGAAACTTGGACTCCAAGAATGGCGAAGCGGTCATGGAACTGCTGCGCGACTTGCACCGCAATGGCGCCACCATCTGCATGGTCACCCACGACCAGCGCTACGCCAATTTCGCCGAGCGTACCATTCACCTATTCGACGGCCGCATCGTCGAAGAAACCCAGGAAGCCCGCGTCGGCGCGGATTAACCCGCCGAAGCCGTCGTTGGTGCCGTGTGCCACGCCGCTGACGCTCAACGAAACCGTGTTTCGTTGTAGCGGCCCAGCACGCTGCGCCGCGGCAGGTGCTGCTCGGCCCGGTCCCTTAGCCGCATGCTAGCGGCCTGCTCGGCGCGCCCCCACGCTTGAATCCCTTGCAAACCATGCGCTATGAGTAGAGCGCCGCTGGCGGGAAAGGTACACTAGAGCGGGCCAATCGCGCGATAAGGAGAATCCGTGGAATCTTTGATTCAGATGCGCAATCTGGAGAAGACCTTCGAGGCCGGGGGCAGCAAATTTTTCGTCCTGCGCCGCATCACCCTGGATATTCAGCAGGGCGAATTCGTCACCTTCATGGGGCCGTCCGGCGCTGGAAAATCCACGTTGCTCAGCATCATTGGCATGCTCGATAGCGCCTGGAGCGGCGAATACTATTTCCTCGATCAACCGGTCCATAAACTCAACGTCAAAAAACGCAACGAGCTGCACAAAGCCAACATCGGCTTTGTCTTTCAGAGCTACCACTTGATCGACAATCTCACCGTCTTCGAAAATCTGGAAATCCCGCTCTCTTATAAAAACGTCCCGCACAAGGAGCGCGTCAGTTTGGTCTGCGATGTCCTGGACCGCTTCAACATCGTGGGCAAAAAAGATCTGTTTCCCAATCAGCTTTCCGGCGGTCAGCAGCAACTCGTGGGCGTCGCCCGCGCGGTCATCCAGAATCCCAAGCTCATCCTGGCCGACGAGCCCACCGGCAACCTGCACTCCGCGCAGGGCGAAGAAATCATGCAGCTCTTCAAGCGCCTCAACGAAGCCGGTACCACCATCATTCAAGTCACCCACTCCGAGCGCAATGCCACCTTTGGCGACCGCATCATCCAGCTAAAGGACGGTTGGGTGGTCAGCGAAGAAAAAGCCAGCGCCCGCGTCGGCTGACCCCCAGCTACAATACATGAAACAATTTTGTCGCTCTCTCCGTTTCTTTATAGACGGAGGTGTCGCTTGACCACCCTGGTGCAGGATCTGCGCTACGCGCTGCGTGTGCTGCTGAAGAATCCCGGCTTCACCCTGATCGCGGTTCTCACCTTGGCCCTCGGCATTGGAGCCAACACCGCCATCTTCAGCGTCGTTAATGGCCTGTTACTCCATCCCTACGGCATTCCCCACCCCGAACGCCTGATCGCCGTTCGCGCACGTTACGAAAAGCTTAATCTCAAAAGCATCGTGATCTCCGCGCCGGACTATACCTTTGTGCGCGACGACCAGCGCACCTTCGCCGCTTCGGCCATCGAGAACCAGATGGACTTCAACTACGCCACTGGTTCCTGGCCGCTCCGCCTTCGCGGCGCAAAGGTTTCCGCGCAATGGTTCGACGTCTTTGAAGCCCGGCCCTTGCTCGGCCGGGTGTTCACTCCAGAAGAAGACCAGCCCAACGCCGACCGTGAGGTGGTGCTGGCCTACCACACCTGGAAATCGATTTTCGGCGGCGACCCTGCCATTGTCGGCCGCTCCGTGCAACTTAATCAGCAGCCCTACCAGATCATCGGCGTCATGGCCGCAAACTTTCAGTGGCCCAGCCAGAGCGATTTGTGGGCTCCGCTCGGTCTTGCTCCCAACGCTTTCGTCATCGACAACATCTTCAACGAAAACTATTTCGCGGTCGCTCGGCTGCAGCCCAACGCCAAGCTGTCCACGGCCAGCACCTCTCTCCACATGGCCTCCCAGCGCGTCATCGACGACCCGCGCGCCAAGGGCTACCCCGCCGCCTCCGGCTGGAGCATCTTCGCAGTTCCCTTCACCGAATTTGTTTATGGCGACGTGCGCACTCCGCTATTCATCCTCCTCGGCGCCGTCAGCTTTGTCCTGCTCATCGCCTGCTCCAATGTCGCCGGTCTGCTACTGGCTCGCGCCTCCGCTCGCGCCAAAGAATTTTCCATACGTACCGCCCTGGGCGGTTCCCCCTGGCGCCTGGCCCGCCAGATGCTCACCGAAAGCGTCGCATTAGCTTTCGCCGGTATGGCCCTCGGCCTGGTAGTTGCCTGGCAAGCGATTCGCGCTTTGCTTTGGCTCGCTCCCGAAAATCTTTCGGAGGGTCTCGATATTCATCTGGACGTTTATGTTTTGGTCTTCACCGCGCTGGTCGCCGGAGCCGCCGCCATTATTTTTGGCGCCGCTCCCGCCTGGCAAATTGCCTTTCTCGATCCGCAGCAAAATCTCAAGCAAGGCCGCGGTACCGATGACGGAGGCAAGGGCCGCCATCGCTTCCGCAGCGCCCTGGTCGTCGCGGAACTGGCCTTGGCCCTGGTTTTGCTCGCCAGCGCTGGCGTGTTCCTGAAGAGCCTCTCTAAGCTAAAAGACGTCGACGTCGGCTTCCGGCCCCACGGCCTGATGACCGCCGCGTTTGCCCTGCCGGATCGGCAATACGACACCCCTGCAAAGCAGATCGCCTTTCTCAACAGCGCGCTCGACAATCTTTCCAACGCTCCGGGAGTTACATCCGCGGCGGCGGCCGTCCCTCTTCCGTTCAGCGGCTTCGGCGGCGCCGCTTCCTTCCAGGTAGAAGGACGGGTGTCTCCTCCTGGTGATCCCGGGCCGCACGGCAACATTCGATCTGTCAGCCCGCGTTACTTTGAGACCATGGGCATTCGGCTGATTCGCGGCCGCGCCTTTACCGATCAGGATCGCCTCGGCACGCAGCCCGTTGCCATCGTCGACGAAAATCTTGCCCGCGATTACTGGCCCGGTCAGGACGTACTTGGCAAGCGCCTCCGCTTTCTAAACAATTCGCCCTGGAAAACCATCGTCGGCCTGGTCGCCCCGGTTCGGCACTCGCAAGTGGTTGGCGAGGAATCCTCTTCGGAAGGCGTCGAGAGTTCCGGCAAGGGCGTCTACTACTTGCCGCTGTATCAGGAAAATTCCAACGCCGCCTTTCTGCTTGCGCGCACCGCTGGCGACCCTGCCGCTCTCGCCGCCACCATTCGCGAAGCGGTCCACCAGGTCGATCCGGCCCAGCCTATTTCCGATGTCAAAACCATGGACCAGCGCATCCTCATCTCCATGGGACCGCGCCGCTCCGCCGTAACCCTGTTGAGCGTCTTCGCCGCCATGGCCTTGACGCTGGCCGCCGTCGGCCTATTTGGCTTGATTCGCTACAACGTCACTCGGCGCACCCAGGAAATCGGCGTGCGCATGGCCCTGGGCGCCTCCCGCCAAGACGTTCTTCGCATGATTCTCGGCGAAAGCCTGCGCCTCGCCGCTTTCGGGGTCGTCGCCGGTCTGATCGCCGCCTTCGCCCTGACCCGCGTCCTGGCCAGCCTGCTCTACGGCGTCAGCGCCACCGACCCGCTGACTTTCGCCAGCATGGCCATCCTGTTGACACTAGTCGCCCTGCTGGCCTCCTGGATCCCGGCACATCGCGCCACCCGCGTCGACCCGCTGGTAGCCCTGCGCTACGAGTGACCGGAAACAACCCGCTTTCTTCCTCGTTTGTAAGAGCAAAGAGCATCCTGCGATCGCGCGACACTACGGCTTGCCGGCTCGCGCCTCCAACGGACAGGTGTGCGCTTGTGGTGTTGCTGAAGGCGATAGAATAGACTTTAGATTAAAGACGGATGAAACCGACCAACTCCCATCCTCATCGCGTGCTGGTGGCCGACGACCAGTCCGATATACGCGACGCCCTGCGCCTGTTGCTGCGGCGCGAAGGCTACGAGATTCACGGCGCCGCCTCGCCCACCGAAGCGCTGGCCGCCGTCGAAGCCCGCGAGTTCGACGCCGTGCTGATGGACCTCAATTACGCCCGCGACACCACCTCCGGCCAGGAAGGCCTGGACCTTCTCCCGCGCATTCAAATGGTCGACTCCACGCTTCCCGTCATCGTGATGACCGCGTGGAGCAGTGTGGAAGTCGCCGTGGAAGCCATGCGCCGCGGGGCTCGCGATTTTATCCCCAAGCCGTGGGAAAACACGCGCCTCATCACCGTCCTGCGCACGCAAATCGAATTACGGCAGGCGCTGCGCCAAGCCTCCCGTCTGGAAGCAGAAAATCGCCTGCTGCGCGCGGAATCCCGCCCCACCATGATTGCCGAATCTCCCGCCATGCGTCCGGTCCTGGACCTCATTGGCCGCATTGGCCCATCCGATGCCAACGTGCTCATCACCGGCGAGCACGGCACCGGCAAAGAAGTCGTCGCGCAAACGCTGCACGCTCTTTCCCCGCGTTCCTCCACGCCCATGGTCACCGTGAACGCCGGTGGCCTTTCCGAGGGCGTTTTCGAGAGCGAACTTTTCGGCCACGTCAAAGGCGCGTTCACCGACGCGCGCGCCGATCGCGTCGGCCGCTTCGAGCTGGCCGACAACGGCACACTCTTCCTCGATGAAATCGCCAACGTCCCGCTCAAACTGCAAGCCAAACTGCTGCGCGTCCTCGAAACCGGCGAGCTGGAGCGCGTCGGCTCCTCCAGCACTCGCCGCGTCGATGTGCGCGTCATCGCCGCCACCAATGTCGACGTCACCGCTGAAGCCGCCGCTGGACGTTTTCGCCAGGATCTCCTCTTTCGCCTCAACACCATCGAAATCCATCTGCCGCCGCTGCGCGAGCGCAAAGAAGATATCGATCTGCTGGCCCACCATTTTCTCCGCGGCTATGCGCAGCGCTATCGCAAGACCATCACCGCATTCGATTCCGTAGCCACCCAACTCCTTCACGAGCATCCGTGGCCCGGCAATGTGCGCGAACTCGATCACGCTATCGAGCGCGGCGTCCTTCTCGCCAGCGGCCCCACGGTTCGCGCCGCCGATCTTGGCTTGCGCGCGGCCGCCGCCGGCGCCAACCCGCGGCTCGAAGACATGAGCCTGGACGACGTCGAGCACCATCTCATCCAGCGCACCCTCTCTCGCCACAACGGCAACGTCAGCCAGGCCGCCAAAGCGCTGGGCCTCAGCCGCAGCGCGATGTACCGCCGTTTGCAAAAATACGGCTTGGAATGAAGCCGCTCAGCTACGAACATCGCATCCAGCTCCTGGCCGTCGCGGCGGGACTGCCTGGTTCGGCCATCGCCTTGATTCTGCTGTGGTCTGGCGACTATTCCTCGCGCACCATCTGGACTTTGGGCATCCTCATCGTCGGGCTGTGGCTTGGATTTGCCATCTCCGTGCGCCATCGCGTCACCTTCTCGCTGCAAACTCTTTCCAATCTTCTGGCCGCCATGCGCGAAGAAGATTTTTCGGTGCGCGCGCGCGGCGCCAATCGCGACGACGCCATGGGCGAAGTAATGATTGAAGTAAATTCCCTCAGCGAGACCTTGCGCGAACAGCGCCTCGGCGCACTGGAAGCCGGCGCCCTGCTGCGCGCCGTGATGGAAGAGATCGACGTGGCCATCTTCACCTTCGACAACGAAAATAAATTGCGCCTGGTCAATCGCGCCGGAGAGCGCCTGCTGGCTCGTCCCCCGGAACGCTTGTTGGGCTTCACCGCCGCGGAACTCGGTCTCGGCGCCTCTCTCGAAGGCGACGCCGTGCGCACCATGGAACTCACTTTCCCCGGAGGCTCCGGCCGCTGGGGCATGCGCCGCGGGTCGTTTCGTCAAGCCGGTCTGCCACATCACCTGCTGGTGCTGAGCGATTTAAGCCGCGCCCTCCGCGACGAGGAGCGGCAAGCCTGGCAGCGCCTCATTCGCGTGATGGGCCATGAGCTGAATAACTCTCTCGCGCCCATTCAGTCCGTAGCGCAAAGCCTGGAAAGCGGATTGAATTCCCTGCGCAACGAAGGCGACCTGCAGCCGGAGGTAAATCGCGCTCTGCTCGACGACATGCAGCAGGGCTTCGGCATTATTCGGTCGCGGACGGAAGCGCTGGCCCGCTTCATGGCCGCCTATTCGCGGCTTGCCCGCCTGCCGGCGCCGAAACTCGCTCCCGTGAGCGTGCGGGAATGGATCTCCCGCGTGGCCAAGCTGGAAACCCGCGTCAAAGTCAAAGTCAACGAAGGCCCGGACGTCATCATCCGCGGCGATGCCGACCAGCTCGAGCAGGTGCTCATCAATCTGTTGCACAATGCCGCCGACGCCGTCCTCGAGTGCGGCTCGCAAGCTACCGTCGGCTGGGCTCGCCAGGATTCTCAACTCCAGGTTTTGGTGCTCGACGATGGCCCTGGCATCCAGAACACCGCCAACGTGTTCGTTCCGTTCTTCACCACCAAACCCGGCGGCACCGGCATCGGCCTGGCGCTGAGCCGGCAAATCGCCGAAGCCCACGGCGGCACGTTGACCCTGGAAAACCGGCCCAACACAAAGGGCTGCGAAGCCCGCCTGCGCCTCCCTCTGTAGTGGCCGGTCTTCAGACCGGCCACCGCGACGACCCCGAGCGGTCTGTTCCTCTTGACTTAGAATGTGCAGATCCAGGAAAGCTGGGGGGAGGGGGGGTATCCCCGCCGCATACGATGGATTCGCGCGGCTCAGTGCTGGGGGGACCCCGCCGGTGGTAGAGGTTTGGAGTCGCGGATGCCGGAGCCTTCAACTAGCGTGTAGATGGCGTCGGCGGGGAGGTTGTGCAAGGTTTCTGTGGCGCCACTGGGCCAGCGGATTTCCACGGAGTCCATTTTGGCGGCTGTCCCCAGGCCGAAATGCAGGCGCAAGTCGTTCTGGGAGAGGTAGCTGCCGCCGCCGTGGACTTCGTTGAATTGTTTTACGCCGGCGGCCCGGATGGTGACGCGGGCGCCGATGGCGGCGCGATTGCTTCTCGTGCCGACCAACTTGAACAGCACACGGTGATTCGGATCGCGATTGGTATTGAGAAGAACGGAAGGTGGCTGGCCCACGTTGAGCACTACGACATCGATGTTACCGGTGTTGAAGATGTCGCCGAAGGCGGCGCCGCGGCGACTCTCCAGCGGCATGTCCTGGAGGCCGGCTTCTTTGGCCACTTCGTCAAAGGTGCCATCACGATTGTTGCGATGCAGCAGCATGGGTTGTTTGTAACGCGCGCCAATATCGGCCTTATCGATCTGCGGATAGACGTGGCCGTTGGCGACGAAGATGTCGAGCCAGGTGTCATTGTCCATGTCGAAAAATCCGGTGCCCCAGCCGACGTACGGATAACTGGGCTGGCCCACACCGGAAGTCCAGCTCACGTCGTCAAAACCTTTGGAGCCCATATTGCGATAGAGCGAATTGGGTTGATCCTCAAAGTGGGTAACAAAAAAACTTAGGCGTCCGCTGTGGTCGTAGTCGCCCCAGTCGACGCCCATGTTTCCGAGCTGCATGCCTTCGCCACTCAGGGCCACGCCGGTGAGCATGCCGGCGTCGGTGAAGGTGCCGTTGCGATTGTTGTGATACAGGTAGTTGGGCACGGAATCGTTGGCCACCAGGAGAGCGGGCCAACCGTCGTCGTCGTAATCGACCCACATGACGCCGAGTCCGTAATAACCGATGTCGTTGTGCACGCCGGCTTTTGCCGAGACTTCCTCGAAGGTGCCGTCACCGCGATTGTGATAGAGAAAATCGGATTCGCCTTGCAGGCCCCAGGGACCGCACTGCACCCGCATGCCTTTGTACTGGCAAAATTTGTTGCTGCCGAACTGCGGGAGATGGTCGAGGTCCAGGTGGGTGTAACGCGAGACAAACAGATCGACGTGGCCGTCGCGGTCGTAGTCGCCCCAGGCCGCGCCGGTCATGAAGCCGCTGCCGCGCACGCCAGCCTTGTCGGTGACATCTTCAAATTTGCAGTCGCCGAGATTGCGATACAGGGCGCTGCCGGTAAAGCCAGTGACGAAAAGGTCCAGCTTGCCGTCGTTGTCGTAGTCGGCGACGGCCACACCCATGCCCCAGCCTTTGCGCACCAGGCCGGCCGCTGCGGTGATGTCCTTGAACGTGCCGTCCGGTTCCTGGTGGTACAGAGTCACCAGGGGATCGCCGCCCTGGCGAAGGCGCTCGACCGTGGAGCCGTTAACCAGCACGATGTCGAGACGGCCGTCGTCATCGCAATCGAACAGGCCCACGCCGCCGCTGGTGGAATCGATGACGTAGCGGGCTTCGGGAGCGGCGATGTGCGAGGCGGTGACGCCGATTTGTTTGGCGATGTCCTTGAAGATGGGGATGGGCGGAAGTTGGCCGCGGCCGGACTTCGGTTTAGCGGAACTTGGTTTTTTGAGAACTGGCGGGAGCGGGACGCGCTCCGGGCCGTTGGCTTGCGCGAAAAGGATTTGGGCTGCGAGCAGAACGAGCGCGAAAGAGATCGGGCGTGCCAGAGAAAAAAGCGCCGAATGCCGGGGCATGTTTCCATTCTAACGTATGGGAATTCTTTCGGCTGAAACAGAACAAACTTCCGGCGGGACAGACCGGCGTTGACGAGACCTTTTACGGAGGCGAGGGAGGCGGCGGATCGGACATTTTGGTTCCTACGTCTTCGGCTTTTTCCTGAAGTGCCTTGAACTTGGCAAACTCCTTTTGCGAAGTTTCCGCATGCCCCATGTCGCGGTATAAACGCGCGAGCCGGTAGTGGGCGTCGGGCTGCGCGGGATCAAGTTTTTCCGCGTGCTGCAGTGCGGCGAGCGCTTCGGGATATTTCTTTTGCTGCGAGTAGATAATGCCGAGGTCCAGGTAGGCAATGCGAATATCGCCGCGCAGATGCACCGCTCGGTTGAGCTGGGGAATCGCCTTTTCCGGGTCGTTGCGCTTTAGATCGATATCGCCAAGATAAGCCAGCGCCTGGGCATGCGCAGGGTCGATGCTCAGTTCGGTTTCAAAGGCGGCTTTGGCTTCGTCGTACTTGTGCTGTTTCCAATACAGATAGCCGAGACCGAAATGGACGTTGGGCTCGCGCGGGGCGGCTTTGGCGGCGGCTTCAAATTCCGGGATGGCTTCCACGGTGCGTCCCAGGCCGTCGAGTGCTTCGCCGCTGAGCATATGGGCGGCGGCGGAATCCGGATTTTGCTCCAGGATCTGGCGGAATTGAGCCAGCGCGCAATCGTACTGCTTGGCCGACAAGCAACTCTGGGCCAGGACCCGGTGCAGTTCGATATTTTGTGGATCGGATCGGGCCGGCAACTCGAGATACTTGGCGGCTTCCGCGAACTGCTTGGCGCCGTAACAGCTCAAGCCCAGCAAGGTCAGTACCTGAATATTTTGCGGGTCGGCGCTCAACGCGGCGCGGAGAGGAGCAATAGCGGCCTCGAAATGCTGCTGCTTGAATTCAGCCAGTCCCCAATTCAGATGCACGGGGAGCTGCGGATTTAAGGCGATCGCTTTTTTGTAAGCCGCAACCGCTTGATCGTATTTTCCTTGTTTGGAGAGAACCACTCCCAGGTTGGCGAAGGCGGCCGCGTCCTGCGGGTCCGCTTGCGTGATTTGCCGCCAGGCCTGCTCGGCCTCCGGGAGTTTGCCCTGTTGCTCGAGAGCCTGAGCTTCGGAAGGAGAGGGCGCCTGGGCATGAAGCTGCGGAGCGCATAAAAGGCTGAATAGACAGAAAAGTAGTGACCGGACCTTCATATAATAAGAATGTGGAGTGGCCAGACTAGTGTACCTGCGGACTTCGCACGCCGCTACCGAGGTAAAAGCGAAAAAAAAGGATTCTATTCCGCGCGAATCTTGCCGCTTTTCACCAGGCCGTCCAGCCAGCGTTTGGCGGTGGCGGCTTCCGGACGATCGCCGTGCACCTTGATGAAATCGCGCAGAACGTTGGCCGAAGCGTCATACTGGCCGACGGCGGTGAGCGCCTGGGCGACCAGCAGCGCGATTTCCGGGGCTTTGCCGTTGGAATCGGCCAGCGCTTGCTGCGATGTCTTCAAAGCCTGCTCGTACTGCTGGTGACGATAATAGGCTTTGCCCAGAGTCCACTCCGTTTCCCAGCCGCCGGGTTGCAATTGCAAGGATTTCTCGAGCGGCGGAATGGCGTCTTGGTATTTGCCCTGGTTGGAAAAGGCCATACCCAATGCGGCAAAGGCTCGAGGGTTGCTCGGATCGAGCTGCGTCGCTTTTTCCAGAGCCGTTTGCGCTCCGGGCCAGTTCTGCCTGCGGAGGTACAGCACGCCTTGCACAAACAAAACGTCTGGATGCCCGGGGGCCAGCCGCACGGCCTCGCCAACGTATTTTTCGGCGTCAGCGAGCTTGTTGGCATTGATGGCTTGCAGGCCTTTGTCGAAGGCTTCCTTGGCCTTGGGAGCCAGGATGGGCTTGCCTGGGACACCCACATTATCATTGCCAACAGGCTGAAGAATAACCTCCACCTCGGCTTTGACGGCCACCGGCATGGATACTTCCTTCTGTGCGGTCTTATAACCGGTGGCTTCGACGACGAGGGTAAAGCCGCCTAAAGACCTGGTGATGAAAAACACGCGACCGTGGGAGGTGGCGCCCTGGTCCACGGGATTTCCTTCATGGAAAAGCTTTACGGAGGCGGGAGCGGAGATGGGCTCACCGGAACTATCGCGCACGGTCACCGAGATTTCGCCGCGGTCGCCGCGCAGCATGATGCCTTCGGCGCCGCTGTCCTGAGAGAGAGCCGGGAGGGGCGAGGGCAGAAACAAGGCCGGCGCCAGCACGTATGGAAGAAATCCCCGAGGCGCGGATGGATGAGTGCGACGCATGAGAGAGCTTGTCTGCGGCATTTTACGGCTGACGGTCGATTTTGCAAAAGGAAAGCGGGGGGCGGTAAACAACCCGCTCCCCCGCGAATCGGAACTATGCGGCCTTGCGGTGCTGGGCCGGACCCAGTTAGGTTAGAAGTACAGCTTCAACCCGAGCTGCATGATGCGCGGGTCGTAGGCCGAAGTGAAGCGGCCGAAGTTGCTGGCGCCGAAGTTGTTGCTGACCTGGTTGAATTGGGTGTGGTTAAAGGTGTTAAAGGTTTCCACGCGGAACTCCAGGCGGCTCCCGCGAGTCTCGCTGAAGACGAAGCTTTTGAAGAGCGAGATGTTCCAATTGTCGCGGCCCGGTCCACGCAGTGCGTTGTGGCCCAGGTCGCCAAAGGCTCCGAGGGCCGGATTCGTAAAGGCCGACGGATCGATGTATTGGATTTGCTGCGCATTTGCCGCACCGGTGAGAACCGTCTGCGGATAGGCAACTGTTCCCGTCAGATCTGGCCGGTTAGTCGCGTTGGGGAGACCGTTGCCGCCCTGCTTACCGCTGATCCCGATGTTGATGGGCAGACCGGACTCTATGGTTACGATGCCGGAGGCTTGCCATCCGCCAAGAGTCGTCTTAAGGAGCCGGCTCTGGTTGCCGCGGAAGATGGGGATGTCGTAGATGAAGTCCACGACGGCCATTTGCGTCCGATCATAGCCGCTGGGACCCACGTCATAGGCCCAACCTAGATAGGGATTGGAGACGTTACCCAGGTCGCCGCCGCCGTTACCGGCAGTGGTGGGGTCGATGGAGCGCGACAGAGTATAGAAGGCGCGAAGGTTAAGATCGCGACCGACTTGCGAGTTGAGGTCAACCTGCAGTGCGTTGTAGTGAGCGTTGGCTTCATTCTTGGCCAAGTCGATGGAGTGGAACCCAGGGTACGGCAGGCCCGGTGCGGTGTTGTACTGGCCGCCATTGATGATGCCGGGAAGCGCGCTCTCGCTGGGGAGGTTGAGCTGATTGTAATCGTTCTGGTGCCGGCTCTGGTTTCCTACGTAGGAAATTGAGAGGACGGACTTGGCATTGAGCTGACGCTGAACGCCGACGCTGTACTGGTAGCTGACCGGCAGCTTGTAATTGTTGACATCCAAGCCGGTAATGCTGGCCGCATTAATGGGCCGAGCCGCCGCTGTGCCGCTAGAGAGCAAGAGGCTCGGATTGGTGAACTCCACGCTGTTGAGGTTGACGTTCAAGCTGAACGGAATATTGGGGCCAGCATTGTACATGTCGTTGCCCTGAATGCGCTCGTACATGATGCCGGCGCCGCCACGCACCACGGTCTTGCCCGTGCCGGTGAGGTCATAGGCGAAGCCCAGGCGCGGACCGAAAGCAGCCCAGTGATTGTTGACCAAACCCTGCGGCACGCCGTTTTGGCCAGGAATTCCGATTCCGTTTAGGTAGAGCGGAACGCCGGCGAGAATCGGGTTTGGGCTGGTTCCCAAACCGGGGCTGGACGGATTGATCGTCCCGTCCGGATTAACCAGTGCAGTATCTGCCGGGTTGTATAGGCCGGGATAGAAGTTACCCATGCGGTTGTTGGCTTCGTAGGTGTGCGGCACGCCGTCCCAGCGCAGGCCGAGGTTGAGGGTCAAGCGGCGGTTCACGCGCCAGTTATCCTGTGCCCATGTGGCCCACGATACGTTGTTCCAGTATCCGTTGTCCTGCACCGCCAGTTCGCCATAACCCTTGGCGTCGCCAAGAAGGAAATCGGCGAAGTCCAGTCCGGTGAAGGTGCCGTCAAAACCGAAAGAACCTTGGGTTTGACCAAAAAGGTCCTGGATCTTCTTG
>Ga0070730_10000927_pt1 | contig 30353 bp, 23 predicted proteins | sample Coa_R1_3_FD_66447 | JGI IMG/M metagenome (GOLD analysis project Ga0070730, IMG submission 66447) | Surface soil microbial communities from Centralia Pennsylvania, which are recovering from an underground coalmine fire - Coalmine... | ecosystem: Environmental > Terrestrial > Soil > Unclassified ... | reverse complement strand
TGCTCTCCGTCGCACTCTAAATGATCCGAATGAAGGTGTAAGGGTCGCTGGAGCACATGCCATTCTCAGCATTGATAGGACGGGAGATGAGTCGTCTGCTGTCGATGCTCTCGTCGACTGTGTACGGAATTGGCTCACAGTCGGAGGCAGATCAGCTGTTGATGCTGCGATCAGAGCCTTGGGAGACGCCGGGTATAGGGCCAGACGGGCTGTACCTGTTCTACAAGCCGCTGCAGGTAGCTCTTACGGCAGCGTCCGATCTGGGGCGCGAAGAGCTCTCGCCAACATTCAGTGATATCGCAGACAGATTGCTTCATTTACGACTGGTTTACAACGAAAGAGGACGCACATGAAACTGTCACAGGCATCTCTTTGTTCTCTTGTTTTCCTCTGCATGACATTTGTCAGTTATCAGCGGGAAGCTGTAGCCCAAGCAGGAAGTGTCTGGCAGGCTCGAGACTGCCAGACAATAAGTGATTGCTATGCCATGGCAATCGACAAGAATCAGAACAAAGTGCGGCGAGAAGAGGCGATTGCAAAACTCGCTAGAGGTGGTGATGACGGCCTTAATGCATTGATTCGTCTCTTGTCTGCATCTGATGCCAATACGGTGATCCCGCTCAGCGGAAAACAGTTTGGCATTGAGGTAGCTCCGGGTTTTGTACGCTGGACAGCTGCCCAGACGCTCGGAGATATGAGGCGCTCCGCAATGCCTGCCAGCACTACGTTGGCTAATCTCATGGTCAGTGATCCATCCACTGACGTGCGCCAAGCCTCCGCAATTGCCTTGGGCAAAATGGGATCCAGGGACCAATCTGTGGTTCGAGCGCTGAAAGGCGTTTTGAAAAGCCGTGATTACTATGTTTGGCAAGGCGCAGCCTTCGCAATTGGCCAATTACGACCGGAGGATCAAGAGGCAGTTAACCTGCTTCGGTCGCTCGCCCACCTGACTTATCAAGACGTTCAGTCTATGAGAGTCGATTTCAACACGAGCATTGCCATCACCAACGCAGTTGTCGAAGCAAAAAAGGCTCTTCTGTGACATTTACATCGGCTCCGGCCACAAGAGCGAGTTCTGCACTACTGACCCCAATCGCGGCCAGTGGCCTTTACGCTGGCCTTGGCGTAATGGGAGCAGAATTGTTCTTGCTGGGACTAAAGCAATTCGGGCAGTTTGATCCGTTGCGCACGACGATTGAGCTTTCCTTGTTCCTGCTGATATGCGCTATCGCACTCGAACCGGCGATAGTCCTCCTTGGAATCAAGATTGATTATTCCGCAAGACATCCGGTTCACTCAGGTTTCGCGTTTGGGGCTGTCGGCGCAGCGCTGGCAGTGATATTCATAGGATTCAATTTGACGGTGAGTGGAGCTTTTAACAGGAATGGTGCAAGCGTCTGGCTTTATTTAGTGGTGCATATTCTGATGCCGCTAATGAGCCCTGGTATTGTCACAATTGCATGGATCGTTGGAAGCCGCCGACGTTACCGCTCCTCTATTTACGGTGCCCTCGCTGGCTTTTTCAGCGACGCCCTTACGAGACTGATCCTTTCGAGCGCGACTGGATCAGTGTTTGCTGACTATAGCGTTCCAGCACAAGCGATCAGCGGAGGCGTACAAGCTGCTTTCTATGGCGGGATTGGTGGCCTGATACTTGAAACAGCACGGCCTCAAGGACTGCTTCAGAATTTAATGCGTGGTTGGTGTGGAGCTGTCGGCCTCTGGACTCTTGGTTACTGGATGATTGGGCGTTCCTTGGGCTTACCCTATGCCGACCTGCAGAATCAACTTCGTTTCCTGATAGTGCGGCTTGTTGACTGCGGCGGATGGATTTGTGGGCTAGCGCTCTATCCTGGCTTTCGATCAAGCTTTCGGCGCGCAAACGCTCTCCCAGCAAAGCACGGAATAGTGCTGCTCCGCGCGGTACTTTTTGCTCCCGCAGTCATTACCTTTGATCTTCTCCTTCTGGTGGTTGGCCTGCATAAGGCGAGCATCCACTCCCCAAGAGAATTTTGGGGGCTAATGCTCGGCATCGCATCTGGTCTCGCATGGCAACTGAGTACGGTAACCACAATCAATGACGATGTGTGGGGCAGAGTGTTGAATAACGGCGCCGGCTTGTGCGCGATAAGCTCGGCGGCATTTCTTGCGTCCACGATGTGATGTTGTGCCTTATCAGCATTGTTGCAAACAGCCGCGCTGCTGCACTCGCGACATTCGTCCCGCATTCACGCCATCCAGCGCCTTCCAAAGGGCCGTAGCTGCAAGCTCTGCAGCAGCAAGCGTTTGGTGAGCAAGAATCGGCTCCTTTCCCAGTATCTGGTCCAATTGGCCGCGCCAGATCTGAGAATGGACTATGTCTGCAGTCGCGTGAAGAGTGAAATACGCACAAGCAGAAGATTCAACCCCGTAGATGCTCTGCAGCGAGTGAGCCTTTTCCTCCGCGATACCCGGCACTTGCGACTCGTAGACATAGAATGTGACCAATGCCTGTGCCACGTCACCGAATTTGGCGATGCGGTGAAATGTTGCGATGAGCGCCTTGATAGCGGGAATCGGCTCGCGATTGAAGACTTCGCTCGGCAACGCTCCTGCGGCTACCGCAAAATCAAGCCAGAGCAGATTGTGGGCTCGATCCTCCCCACCGTTCATGCCAATCTCTTCCCATAACGTCCGGAGCACACTTTGCTTCAGTTCACTGTCCGGAAGTTTTGAGGCGAACTCACGCAAGTACACAGGAAATGACGCTACCTGTTGGTAATACTCAATCGCGTATTCGCGAATGTCTTCGCGGGAAAGATCTCCGTTTCTCCACGCCTGGTAAAACGGATGCAGGAGGAGACTGTGTTTCTCCAGCAGTTCTGCTAAAGCACTCCAAAAAGCCTCTCGATTCATCTCATTTCCTTTCACGCCGGCCTGAGATTCTCGCGCACAACTCTCAAGAATCTGCGCGGCCAGAGCGTAGATCGGCCTTTTGGGCCTCAACGAAGTGAACAACCGTCTGCAGCACCTGTGCAAGCGAGATTGGCTTGCCAAGCACGGCATCCGCATCTGGGAGCATCTGCCGCGCGCGCTCCGGGTCGCCCGAGAGCACGATGACCGGAAGGTTGGGGCGGGACTGCTTTAACACAGCAATTGCGATCGGGCCGGCTCCCGAGAGAAAACAATCGGCAAGGACCAGATCGGGAGCAAATTTCTGAACAATTGTCATTGCCTCGGAATTGGTTTCGGCCATGGCAACTTCGAATCCGGCGTTGGTAAGAACGGTATTCAAGATGTCACGCAGATCCGCCGAGTCCTCCACGACGAGAATCCTGTGCATTGGCTCCATGGAGCTTCAAGCGAGATTCGCCAGTGGTTATTTCTGGAACAAGCGCCCGGCATTTTTGGCCCGGGCGCGAGCGCCAGTTCGAGGCGATGGTGCTTGAATTACTGCTATCTACATATGCAGGCCCGAGAGGCAAATTGTCCCACGACTAACAATCAAAGCTCGCTGGGGCGATCAACGCTCTCAAATCGTCAGTTCCACAGTTGGGACGAAACAATTCGGGAATAGTGCGGGCAAAAAGACCGAAATGAATGGCATTCAGAAACAGGCAAATCTTCTCTTGCCTCTGACCGTCATTTACAAGGACTGCGTTCAATGCCTGAGCTTCCTGCGCCTGGCAGTAAGAAGTGGGCAGTTCGGTTCGTGCCATCCGAGGATGGCGGCTTTCTCCTGGACATTGAGCGTGATCGTATTCTCAAGCTGAACCGGATCGCGACCGAGATTTGGCATTTATTCGGACAAGGGCACGACGAAGGCCAGATCGTAGACTTCATATCTCGGAAGTACGGGATTGAACATTCTCGTGCGTCTGCGGACGTGGCACCGATCCTGTTGAGGCTGGCTAGAATGCAGGTTTCTCCGGGCGAAATGCTTGCGGAGACTGAGGGACCCAAAACGGGGACCGCTGCACCAAAGCAGCCTTTCTATCCCTGGTATGGCCAGACAGCTGGCGAGATTCATCCCGCGAAAGCAAATATCGCCGTCGTATTGGGAGCGCTTCTTGGCCTTTCGGTATTCGACATGCTCCTTTCTCTCTCATCCTTGAAGCATTTGTGTACCTGCGTGGCAGCATGGCCGGTTCGGAGACGTAAGAATGCCGACGGCGAAGCGGCGGGCCGGGTTTGTGCTGCGGTACAACAAGCCTGCGTGTGGTATCCCAAGCGGACGCTTTGCCTTCAGCGTTCAGCGGTTACGGCCTGTCTTTTGAAGTCTTATGGGTTGCCGGCCCGGATGGTTGTTGGGATTCGTAACATGCCGTTCATGGCGCATGCGTGGGTTGAAGTCAATGATGCCGTGGTCAACGACTGGCCTGGAGTGAGGAGATTTTATCGTCCTGTCCTCGCAAACTAGCACCGTTCAAGAATGAAACTTCAAACTGGGTTGTTGTATCTCGATGAACGAATGGCGACCGCAGCAGATTCCGTCGCGTTGCTCGGTGAACTCGCGACACGGCGAGTTGATCTGGCGGGCGGGATTCTTGAAAAGCAGCTTTTCATGGCTTTTCGCGGAGATCGAATCACCCCTGAGGAGAACTTCGAGAGCCAGCCGCTGCGGATCAATCAATACGTCCTTACCTGGGATGGCAGGCTCGATAACAGACAGGAAATCGCCACCCGTCTGGAAATGACCGCGATCGACAGCATACCGGACACGGTGATCGTCCTGAAAGCCTACATGGCTCTTGGCGAGTCGGCATTTGATGATCTGATCGGTGAATTTGCGCTGGTTTTATGGTGTGGAAGAACAAGGACACTCAAGTTTGCACGCTCGGCCTGCGGCGCGCGGAGTTTGTACTACGTCCTGACCGGAAACATATTGACCTGGTCCAGCAGTTTTGGACACCTGGTCCGAGCGTCAGGCGTCGATCTCACCGTCAACGACGATTATGCAGTGCGCTATCTGGTTTCCCAACCCTCAGCCAAGGATTCCCCTCTTACGAATGTCCACGCAGTTCCTCCGAACAATGTCGTGCATTTCGAAGACCGGCGGATCAAGTTCATGCGCGAGATGTGGGATCCGACCCGCGTGTCGCCGCTCAAATATCGGTCTGACCAGGAATACGAGGAGCACTGTCGCGCTGCCATCAAAGATGCCGTGAAGGCCCGGCTAAAAGCAAAAAGGCCCATTTTTTGCGAGCTAAGCGGTGGCCTCGATTCCTCCACCATCGTGATGACCGCAGACCAGATTCTCCAGGAGCGCGGTGAATCGCCGAGCAATCTCCAAACTGTGTCGTGTGTGTACGAGGAGTCTTGCAGCTGTGACGAACGAGAGTTCATTCGCTCAATTGAGGAAAGCCGCGGGATAGAAACGCTCCTGATCCATGAGCGCGACCAGAGAATTACATTGGGGCTCGACGATCCAGTGTTTTCAGGCCTACCGAATTCTCTCCATTGCTTCCCAGGCCGGTACGAAACCATCACAAGGCTCATGCGAGAGCGAGAAGGACGCGTGCTGCTCACCGGCGGGGGCGGAGACCACCTGTTCTGGAGCGAACCAGACGGCGCCGCCGTGGTTGCCGATCGACTATTCGATCTCGATCTCGCCGGCGCGCATCGCCAATGTCTTGACTGGAGCCGAATCGCGAGCATTCCCTATTACGAGTTCATGGCGAAGCGAGCTGTCCCGCTTTGGATGCGCAGCATACATTCACGAAGATCTCCGTCACAACAGGCTGAACTGCCACCGTGGATTAACGCCCGTCACAAAGAGACAATCCTCCAGCACAACCCAGACTTTGAGAATTATTCAACCTGGCGGTCCTCACCCAGTCGAAGATCGCATGTCTATTTTCTGGAACACATGTTTCGCGCCTTCGGTTCAGGTTTTTTCCAGGAGTATGACGAGCTGTACGTGAGTCACCCTTACTCCCATCGTTCGTTGGTGGAATTCTGTCTGAGTGTGCCGATTTCGCAATTCCTCCGAAATGGTCAGACGAGATCGCTCATGCGACGGGCGTTGGGGACTCTATTACCAACTAAAGTTCGGAATCGCACGAGTAAAGGCCTAACAGACGAAACGATTATTCGAATGCTGCGCAGCGGTTCGTCAGAAATCTCCGATATCCGCTCGTGGCAAGTCTGTCGGCGCGGTTATGTCGAATGTCTCCGCCTCCTCGATTCGATTAACAGTTCTCGATTAGGCATTTTGAAGCTCAGCGGATCGCTGTTTCGAGTAATTTCACTCGAACGATGGCTTCGTTCTTTAACCGTCAGCCGCATAAGCGGGCACTCCAGGACAGGGCTGCATTTCAAAGTGACCTCGTATTCGTGATTTCAGCAAAGTTCGGAGCTTCCACCGGGTTCCGGGAAGTACGGTTGCGTCGGGGGAGAAAGGAGCATCCATGTACGAGTCACCAAGAATTGACGAAATGGGTAACGCTAGCAAGGTTATCCAAGCATTCCAAGGGCCGAGCTACGATGGCGGTCCGTATCAGTTTAGTTTTGGCTTGATCAGCAGCCAATTGGAAGAGGAGTAGGACTGAATACCGGTGGGAGCAGGAATGAGTTCTGCTCCCGCACTCTGTTCAGAACGCTGCCTTGAACGTAAGTTGCAGAGAGCGAGCCGCACCCAGCTGATACAACGGACTAAAGCCAAACGATCCCGCTTGGAGCCCTTGAGCCAGCGTCGTCTGGGCAATACCAAATCCGTCTTGCAAGACAAACATGCCTTTTGAATCCACTCGGCCGAACTGAGCGAACGGCGATGCGAAATTTGGATGATTGAGGACGTTGAATGCTTCGACCCGCATTGCTAAATCTAACTTGTTTAGCGCATGAAAGCGACGCTCAAGCGCCAGGTCCGTCTGAAACAGCGGAAATCCCCTGAAAGAGTTTCTTTCAAGGTTACCTTGGCGACCGTCACTGGAAATGGCAAGCGCAGCCACATTTATTCGACGGCCGCCGGGAACGCCGGCATCCTCGACATATAAAGGCAGACCTTTGAGCAGATCCGGGCGCAGGGGATACACTCCGAATCCGATGTTCCTTATTAGGACAACATCAACGGGCGGGGCCGAATGGACCGTCACTATCGAATCCACAGACCAGTTAGAGAAAACACTCTTGAGAGGCTGCGCTTGCCATTGAAATGGCAAGCGATAATCGATCCCGGTCGTCGCGGTTTGCCTAATGTCCATGTCGGATGGCCCGTAATCGCTGCGAGGCTTCAGAAACCGCGCTGGTATGCCTTGAAAAGTAGAGTCCGTGGAGACGTTGTCTAGCGAATGCGACAGCGTATAAGAAGCGACAACATGGGGGCCAGTTCTCGACAAACGCCGAAACTGTACTTGTAAAGCGCTATAGTTTGAGAAACCCGCATTATTCGTGAAGAATACGTCTGTGAAGGTGGGCGGCACACCAGCGTTTCCACCAATATATCTCTCAGTCCGCAGCAAGTTGTACCCTGCTGATCCTATAAATCCGACGCCGAGTGCTTGTTCAGTTCCCAACGACTGCTCCAACGAAAGATTCCAATGAAATGAATAGGGCAGTTTTAACACGGAAGGAAACGTCTGGATTGAGCTAAATGGGGGTGTTATCGAGAATAAACGTGGCTGCGCGTCTGCAGGACTAAGGGGGAAAGGCACACGGGAGAGAAACTTCAGCGCTGAGAATGGGAATGATAGCCCAGAAGCTGCTGTACCGGATGGCCCGTTGCCGAGGTCGAAAAACGTGCCTGCACCAGTTCTGAGAACAGTCTCAAATCCGACAGAGTTCGAAAGCTCATATGCGACTCCAAAGCGAGGACCAACATTCGCCAGGGTCGTTTTATAAAGTGGCGCCCGACGTTCCGACAGTGACAATCTTGGCAGATCATCGATTCCTGTTAGAAGAAAGGGACGTAGTCCGTTACTTGCCTTTATTGCGGGAGCGGGATTTAGGTCCCATCTGACCCCATAGGTAAGACTCAAGCGGGCATGAAGCCTCCAAGTGTCTTGAATATAGGCAGAGTAGTTTGCGAACCGGGAGTGCACCGCGACACTCGCCGCGACAGCAGTGAACAATGGGGCTAAAGCGAGCGCAGAACCGATGCCGGCGAAAAACGTGCTTTGGTTATAGGCAGGGGCAGAAACATCAGGTGCAAGTATCCTCAGGTCAAACCCGGCCCGTAGAACGTGTCCAAGCAACTGCCAAGAGGAATTCCCGAGCACGTTTGTCTGGCGTTGCGAATTTGTGCTGTCCCTGCCCAATGTTAATCCGATATTGGTTGCGGCACTGGCAGGGAAAAATTGAAACAGACTGTTCGTGCTGGTAAAAGGTGCTGGAAATACCCGATCTCCGGACACGGGCACAGCCCCGCCGAAACGATCCAGTCTCTCCGTTCCCGCTGCAGAGAACTCGCTCCAATTGAACCTGAGATCATGAATGACGTGCGGGTCGCGAAAATAGGTCAGTCCAAATGTGAAAGTCTGCAGGCCAAACTGTGCGTCAGTAACAGTACTCAGACTGTTGGCTTGGGAACCTCGTTGCTGTCGGTCGGATGCGGAGTAAGCATAACGTGCGAAGAGATTCAATTTTGGGCTCATATGATGGTCTATTCGAACGCTCTCGCTATTCAGGTGTGATGGATCGGAAAAACCGTATGTAGCGCGCGACAGACCGTTCCCCTCGTCAGGTCCGTTCGGTAAAGGATAGGCATCGAAGAATGGTTTTATCGAACTCGGAGCGGCATTCCTCACCGCCAACGACGGAACATCCGTCACACGTGAAGTGGGCTGCCGAAGCCGAAGCCCCTCATAAGACAGGAACAAAAAGGTCCTGCTTCTCCTGATAGGGCCTCCCAGAACAAACCCGAAGTCATTCTGGCGCAGCGGAGGTCGTGGTAGGCCCTCTTTGTTGGCAAACCAATCATTCGCATCCAACGCGCTGTTTCGGAGATAATCGAATGCGCTCCCGTGAGTCTCATTTGTTCCCGTTCGAGTAAGAATTGAGACCTGCCCGCCGGGCACCCGTCCGAATTCCGGAGAGTAATTGGACGTAACGAGCGCAAATTCCTGGACGTCATCCACCGAGACTAGGCTGTTTGTTCCTCCAAATGCCGTGACTGCCGGCAGAGAGCCGCCGGAGGATTGGCCGGGGTTCACGCTCGCAGCGATGCCGAAGTTTGCGCTGACCCCGTCGATGATGAAGTAATTAGCGTTCGTCCGCTGACCATTTACGGAAAATTGTCCCTGACTGGTCGGGCTAGAGGGTGTGATGACGACGCCGGGCGTGAGTTCGAACAGAGTCTGAAACGAGCGCCCGTTCAAAGGCAACGACGTCACCAGCGTATGGTCAACCACAGTGCCGACGGCCGCAGACATCTGAATTGGGGTGCCGCTTGCATCCAGCGTTATTGACTCGAGCGGGGAGCCCGGCGTCAGAGTGAAATTCCGTTGGATCTCATCCTGTGTATACAGGGTCAGATTATTCAGAGTGACTGATCTGAAACCGGGAGAAAAAACCTCAATTCGGTAGCGCCCAGGCCTGACATCGAGAAACACAAAGAAGCCAGCAGTGTTGGTTGATCCTGAAGTCCTGGTGTTGTGATCCAGGTTCACCAATTCAACCCTGGCATTGCGCAGCGTTACTCTGCCCGTTCCAAATACATGCCCTGCCACGGTGGCTGTGTCCATCTGTGCGAGCGCAGGACACAATATCCCATTTGCGGATAGGAGCAAGAGGACGGTGATAAAGCGCTTCACGGATGATTCGGCCTGATCGCCAAAGAGGTTGTCATGATCTGCTCACCCGTTGGTCGATTCACAACTGCGTTCTTCGGCTCGGCTGTCACGAACACCGCATTAATTCGCCCGAGAATATCAGGATCGTTCAATCGAAAACTCCAGCGATCATCCTTCTTGTCCTCGCTTTCAAGTCTTCCGAGACTTCGAGCCTCCTCCCCAGACCCCTCTTTGACTCCCCAGACATAAAAGGAGTTTCTGGATGCCAGCTTTCCCGCTTCGTTAAGGTCGTAGGCATAGAAGACCAGGCTTTCGTTCTTAACGTAAAATATTCGCCCTGATGGACGGTCGCTTTTCCCCCGTGAGTTCACATCTCCTATATCGATAACATGCACATTTCGAGAAACGATAAGCCTTCTCGCCTCTTCGAGCGCCGCGTTCAGCTGGCGCTCTTGATTTAGCTGGCCGGTGAGCTTCGCAATGCTCGCTCGAACGTCTCTCAGATCGGCTTCGACTGCCGAAGCTGCGGCCTTGGCAGCATTCTCCGCAGAGCGCAACGTTTCATTTTCCTGTTTGGCGGCTGTCAATTCTGCCGATGCATTCTGGAGCTTGCTGTTCTCGGCATCAAGGGTTGCAACACGTGCGGCGAGATCGTCTTTGTCGCGCTGTAACTGTGCGAGCCGGTTCTCCTCCGCCTTCAGCCGCGCTACCAGCGCCCGTTCCCGCTCCTCGGCAACCTGAAGTGCCTCCCTGGACTTTGACAAATCGCCTGAAAGCCGACTAAGACTTTGATCGTTGCTGACCACAGGGTAACTTTTGGCGAATTCCTTGTTCCTCGGACTTCTGAGTCGCGCGCCAGCGAGAAATGCAAATAGTCCGACTAGGGCCGCAATAGCCCCCCATACCGCGATCGACCTGAACGACGGCAGATACCTGACACGCTGCGCTGTCGCAGTCACGCCCGCCAGCGGAATACCCTCTGATCGCGCCCGTGCAACAAAACGCTCGACCTGCTGCGCTACCTCTCGGCGATTAGCCGGCACCCCAGGAGATGGCACTTGAGCCAGCATCAGCATAATGTTCGAAAACTCGCCTTGGGCCTCGCGACAGTTTTGGCAGATCTTTAGGTGCTTGCGAAGCTCTTCCCACTCCTCTGGCTCGAGTTGACCCGCAGCCCCCAGCGCACACAGCTCCTCATAATGACTGTGGGACGCGGACGGTTGTGCGTCGTCTACCTGCACCTCAGCTACTCCCGAAGTTTCCTCGATTTGTCGGGACCTTCCTTCAGCATCGAGCGCAGTCTCCGAAGTCCCTCATAAAACAGGCGCTTGACAGCCGGAAGGCTTTCTCCGACCCTCTGGGTGACCTCCTCGGTGGTCATGCCTTCAAAGAACATTGCTCTGATCACCCTTCTCTCGCGAATTGGCAGTTTCTTCAACAACTCATTCGCAAGAAACGAGATCTCCTGATCGCCCATACCCAATCCGACCTCGCGTTTTCTGTATAGCTCAAGCTCAACGTCACCATCGATCTCCTGGCTGTCGTGATGATGAATACCACGCAGATGCTGTTTCCGGTTGATCGCACGCGAAACCGTTCTCCTCAATAACCAAGTTCGAAACGTACCCCGCTCTGGATCAAATTGGGAAATATGGTGATACGCCTCGATGAATACCTGCTGGACCACCTCTTCCGCTTCGCTGTGGCTGCCCAGAATTCTTCTTGCGGTCCGAAAGACGACCGCACTGTGTCGTGTGAACAAAACTACGAGAGCATCGTGCCGGCCTTGAGCCAGTTCAGCAGCCAGAATGTTGTCGTCTGCATCCTCTAATCGCGAGCCGTCCAACACAGCAGCCCCGCTTTGTCGTGAGCGCATGACCACGCCCAGCATTTGAGATATCTGGCCACCAATCTCCACCGACAGGCAAGGAACTCACGCGATGAGTCTCCTTGTAACTATTAGGTAATCATAAAGGGCAACATCTCATGTCTAGTTACTGTATTTAGTACAGTGTACTTTAGAGCTCAGCACACCGTAGTTCATTAAACAGTTCTCACCTGATGCATTGCTTTGCGGCGGGTATTGTGTCCATCGTAAGAGCAGCTTCACATACACGTCGCAGCCAGCGCTGCTAAAAAATAACGCACAAATTGATCACTTGCCCTGTATTAACTATTGAAGGGGCATAGTAGTCGGCTTTTGTACTGTCCCGACGACTGGACAACATGTGTCGCTGTTGCTTTACAAGTACGCGGTGGGTGATTCAATGAATCTGGTAACAAACGAACCGCTAAAACGATCACCTCGTATACGGGAGACCCACAACCAGGATGCAGCCGTTTTGCTCGACCCGCACCGCGGCAAGCTGTATCCGCTGAATCCCGTTGCAGCCTTAATCTCGAAGCGAGCCGGAGAGGGCCTAACTCCTTTACAGATCGGTCAGAATGTCGCCACAACCTGCAACGATCCTTTGGAATTGGCGAATGCCGACGGATTGGGCGTTTGTGGACTCGGTTGTTGCCGAGCAGCTAGGGAGATTACACAGGCACGAAGGGGGCATGCTCTATGAGCTTAGATGCTGAAAGCGTTATGAAACCATCGGCACTTGTCAAGGAGTGCGACACGCAGGATGGAATTGTTCTGCTCCACCCGAAAACCGGCATGATGTTTCCTCTGGATTCTGTGGGGACGGTGGTCTGGAAAGGCATCAAAGCTGGCTTGTCTCTCCAGCAAATTGCGCAGCAGATTGCAACGAATTCCAATGTGCTACAGGAGCAGGTACGAAAGGATTTAGAGGAGTACGTGGCTCAATTGCGAGATGCGCAACTGTTGGATTCGGCAGTATCCAGCGAGAGCAAAACTCACTGGTTCAGGACGTTGCTAAAGAAGTTGTTTGGCCGGCGCCCAAGTCAGGCGGTTGCATAGCCGGTAAGCCTTTTGTCCGGCTTCGAGGTTTGAGAGCTCGTTAGAAAGCTGCCGGAATCCGTGCATTGTGTAGAGGACAGATGTCAGCAGTATTGACGAACATTCCGTTAACCCCATTTGAGTTGCCTGCATGTGACCCTTATCGCCTGCTCATCTTCGACCGCAGCGGGACTCAGGTACTCCTCTCAAACAAAGGCGGCAATCTGGCGCTGCCAGCTGTTGAAATACCAAAATTCACGCGGGTGCTCGAGCGGATCACTTCGCACGCGCGACAAATCTGGGGACTGACAACATTTTTGTTGTTTTCAGACTTCACTCCAGAGAATTCGGGAATCGTCTATGTGGCCCTTGAGGTGTGGCGCGAATCCGCACGATCGGCGGAATTGGAATGGCATTCTGTGCATAATGCTCGATGCCTGCTAACTGACATCGAGCACCTTAATGCTTTCGATGAACTGCATTCGCGGGCGACGCAAGATCGCTCTGCTGCAGGTCCATTTAGTGGCCTGGGCTGGGTTTACAAAACTCTGGATTGGATTCGCCAAGCGTCAAACGCCGTCCAAGTCATCGACCTGTTGCACTTGAGTGGAAGCGACACCACTTGTCTTTTGCGCATCGATCTCCCCTCAAAGTCACTCTGGTACAAAGCTGTCGGTAATGGAACGCCTAGAGACTTTACCAATTCGGTCTTTCTTGCCAAGTGCCTTCCGGATTATATCCCGCCGCTGTTGGCCGCCGATTCCACGTTAAACGCCCTCCTTATGGAAAGCGGTGGCGAACAAACGCTGAGGGAAAGACGTGATTTCGATTCGTGGGCCGGCGTAGCTGCGCGGCTTGCTGACATGCAAATCGAATCAATTTTCCACGCCTCCGAGTTCGTCAACTCCGGGTGTATTGACCTCCGCATTCCTGCATTGCAGGCTCCACTTAACCAGTTCTTCGAGTTTATGGGCGAGTTGATGCAGCAGCAGGAAAAACAGGTCCCTGCCCCTCTGAACCGGGAAGAAGTTGCCCAAGTTGCTGAGGCAGTTGCACAGGCCCTGATTGAGCTATCCGAGATTGGCCTGCCCTATGTGATCGGTCACAGTGATTTCAATCCCGGGAACATTTTGCAGAAAAACGATCAATCCGTATTTGTGGATTGGGAAGCTGCGCACGTTGGAAGTCCCGTACTGACGATCGAGTACCTGGTCGCTCATTTCAGAAAGAACTGCGCACCTCTTCCAGGCCAAGAGTTCATGCTGCGCCAAGTCTTCTGGGACGAATGGCATTCGATCATCTCTGAATCTGGAATTCGCCGAATCCGCGAGATAGCCCCTTTGATTGCGGTTTACGCCAGTGCAATCGCAAGTGGTTCTTGGCGTGATTCAAGTCGCCTCGCTCGCCCCGGTGTTCCCGGGTATCTGCGCAGCCTTGGGCGCCTCATGCAGCGTGAAAGCCAAGCCCTTCACCAGAGGAGGAGCTGTGCCTGATCTTCTTACGAGTGTCCCGCGTTCGGAGACTGAGCCCGTGACCGACATCATTCACGGAGTCTCTGTTACAGATCCCTATCGTTGGTTGGAGGACCAAGAGTCCCCGCGGACGAGGCAATGGTTGATACAACAAACCGCGTATACGCGCGAATATCTCGATGGTCTTCCGGGGCGGGAGCGAATCCGCAGTCGCATCCGTGAATTCCTCGAAATCGAGACTTATGATTCGCTGCTCGTCTCGAGCTGCCGGTATGTCTTTCGAAAGCGCCGCCCGAATGAGGAGCAGCCCTGCATATATACGCGAGACCTGGAGGGCGATGATCGGCTGCTGATTGATCCAGCCACGCGGGCAACCGGCAAATTCACTGCCGTCAAACCGCTTGTCATATCACCGGATGGCCAGCTTCTTGTTTACGAGGTAAAAGACGGTGGTGAGCGAGCGAGCCGTGTGGAGTTGATAGACATCCGTAGTGGAGCGCAGCTCCCGGACACGCTACCACATGGCTATTTGCGGGCTTTTGGATTTTCTCCGGACTCTCGAAGTTTTTACTACGCTCAGGAACCAATCCAACATAACGAAGCTGTGCCTGCAGCTATTTATCAACACAAACTCGGCACGTCCTTCGAAGAAGATGAGTTGATCTTTCAGCTTCGGGATCCCAACAATGTCCGGCTAGGGCTGACGGTCGGTCCGAAGTACCTGCTCATTATCGTTAGCAAGTTCGATGATCGCAAAACGTTGGACTGCTATTTAAAGCCATTCGAAGTGAGTTCACCAGCACATCTTGTCCTGTCTGGCGTTGACTACTTGTTTGGCCCCCGGTTCGTAGATGACCGGCTCCTCGTGATTACAAACAAACAGGCCCCCAACCTCCGCGTCGTTGAATTCCAGATCGATTCTCAGGGAGCTCGAGAAGTCCGCGATGTTGTGCCGGCTCGAGATGCTTTGATTTTGAACTGGGCACCGCTGCGTGATCTCGTCGCAGCTTCCTACCTCGAAGGAAAAGCTTACAGATTGCGCACGTTTGACTTCTCAGGTCGTGAAGTTGGAGAAATTCCCCTTCGAGAAGGAACAACACGACTAATCACTTCCGATCGCACACGTGACGAACTTTTCTTGCACTACGAATCATTTTTTCAATCGCCCGCCATTCATCGCCACTGCTATGAAACTGGGACAACGCATGAGTGGACGAGGAGTGCGGTCACCTTGGATCCGTCGCTTTATGACCACCACCAAGGCATCTACGCCTCAAAAGACGGAACCCAAATCCCAATACACGTCGTTGGCCGTAAAGATGTTCTGGAAAGAGAATGTAATCCAACGATCCTCACATCCTACGGCGGTTTTCGACACGTAATGACTCCGCAGTTCAGTGTCTTTGTTTCATTTTTGATGGAGAAAGGCTGTGTTTTCGCACTCCCGGCAATTCGCGGGGGAGGAGACTTCGGACCGGCATGGCACGAAGCAGCAAAACGGAGAAAACGCCAAAACGCATTTGATGACTTCCTCAGCGCGGCAGAGTGGCTGATCGAAAGCGGGATTTCAGATCCCAAGAGGATCGGAATCTTCGGAGGCTCCAATTCTGGTCTGCTGGTAGGGGCAGCGCTGACGCAAGCTCCTGAACTGTTCCGGGCCGCTCTGTTCAACGCTCCACTCCTGGACATGTTGAGGTACCACCTTTTCAACGGTGCCGTGAAATGGGTGGATGAATTTGGAACTTCGCAAGATCCAGACGACTTTCCTGTGCTCTGGAGCTACTCTCCGTATCATCGCGTGCGTGACGACGTAGCGTATCCCGCTGTCATGATGATCTCGGGAGACTCTGATCAAAATTGCAACCCGCTCCACGCACGAAAGATGGTCGCGCGCCTGCAAGCGGGCAGTTGTTCGCGCCATCCAATCATCCTTGACTACAACCAGCATCGTGGACACTCACCGGTGCTGCCCTTGAGTATGCGCATTGATGCACTCACTGATCGCATGGCGTTCTTCTGCGCTCAGTTGGGATTAGCGGCCTAGAGAGGTGCCCATGTTTCTACTCGTAATCAGAGCTCTCGCGAGATTTTTACTTTTTGACCTTTACGTTCTTTGCCGCAACTACGACAAGCTAAATCAAAAAGTCAAAACACATCCAGTCTCGAGTCGGCCTCATACAGAAGACGCTGTTCGCCGTGTTTGCTATGCGATGGACCTGGCTTCCATCTGGTACTACAAGGTTATTAAATGCACGCAGCGTTCCGCAGCAACCACCTGCCTGCTTCGTGATTTCGGTGTGCCGGCACAGATGACCATCGGCATTCAGAAAGTACCCTTCAAATCTCACGCCTGGACGGAAGTCAATGGCCAAGTCGTGAACGATAAGCCCTATATGCGCGAGATGTGGGCTGTGGTCGACCACTTTTAGCTCGCGGCAGGAGATCAGAATGAGCGTGCAATTTGGAATCTGGAATTTTGAGGGTAAGCCCGTGGCACCCCGATCAATTGAAGCTGTCGACCCGTTCCTAAGTCCCTATGCCCCCGACGGAGTGGGCCGTTATGTCAGCCGAGGAACAGCGCTGGTCTGCCACGCGCTTCACGCGACCCCCGAATCTCACTTGGAAAAGCAGCCATACGTCTCTCCTTCAGGCCGGGTATACGTTTGGGACGGCAGACTGGACAACCGTGATGAACTAATACCTGCGCTTAACATTCAACATACCGTTTCAGACATTGAAGTGTTTGCAGCTAGCTTCGACAAGTGGGGTGCCGCCTGTTTCGCCAAACTCTTGGGAGACTGGGCGGTCACGGTCTGGAACGAAGAAGATCAATTGCTGATTTTGGCGAGAGATCTAATGGGCATTCGGCCCCTATACTATCTGACGGAGCGCACTCAAGTCAGATGGTGTTCTATCCTCGATCCTATCATTGCCCTTGCCCACAGGGCATTCGAACTGAACGAGGAGTATGTCGCTGGTTGGCTCGCGATGTACCCGGCTGCGGACTCAACCCCTTATGTTGGCGTGACCGCTGTTCCGCCCTGCTCCTTCGTCAAGATACGACCACACGGAAAGTCAGTCGTTCAATACTGGAACTTCGATCGACAAAAGCGAATTGTCTATCGGTCTGACTCTGAATACCAGGAGCATTTTCGCGTTGTATTCCGGAAGGCAGTACATCGTAGGTTGCGATCCGCTCAAACGGTTTGCTGCGAGCTGAGTGGTGGGATGGACTCTCCGTCTGTTACTTGTATGGCAGACTTGATTGCCAATAGCTCGCCAGATATTCCGAACATCGTGACGCTCTCAAGCTTTGACGATTCCGAACCACATGCCAACGAACGGCCATACGTCGAAGCGGTAGAGAAGCAGAGAGGCCGCGCCGGACTACACATCGAGGCAATCGCAGGGAGATCGAGGTTTGAGTTAGATTATGCAGGCGTTTTTCAGACCACACCTGCGGCATTTCTCTATCGGACTTCGAGTCCACAATCCCTCTTCTTCAGAGAGAACGACATTCGAGTGGTCCTCTCTGGGCTTGGCGGAGACGAGGTGATGGGAGGAGTGCCCACGCCACAGCCTGAGTTCCAGGATCTGATTGTTGCAGGAAGGTTTAGGCAGCTGGCTCATCAACTCAAGCTATGGGCTCTCAATCAAAGGAGACCATGGTTTTTCCTTTTGCTAGAAGCGATCGGCGGCTTTCTTCCGCCTAGCTGGGTTCCGAAAGCCAAATATCGCAGGCCAGTTCCATGGCTGACGGCGCAATTTATCGCTCGGCATCGAGATGTGCTCAGCGGTTTTGAGAAGCGTGTTTCACCGTTCTTGGGTCTCCCAAGTTTCCAAATCAACTTAAGCACGCTCGAGGTCTTGCGACGCCAGTTCGGTACAAAGGGCTTGTCTAAAGACCCGGCGCACGAACGCAGATATCCATTCCTGGATCGAGACTTGCTTGAGTTTGCTTATGCCATTCCGCGCGAACAGTTGGTTCGGCCAGGCTATCGCCGCGCACTTATGCGACAGGCGCTAACTGGCATCGTTCCGAGCCAAGTTCTCGAAAGGAGGCGCAAAGCTTATGCCAATCGGGGCGCACGCGTTGCTATTTCACACGAATGGGATCGTGTGCTCCCTCTTGCTCACAACATGGCGATAGGGCGCCTGGGAATTGTGGAGGAGCACCCATTCAGAGAAGCGCTGGAAGCAGTACAAACCAGCGAGGATGTCTCGCTTATTCGCTTGCTGCGAACGATATTGGTCGAGGTTTGGCTAAGGAACGCGCTGCACCACGGAATGATCGCCGAACGGAGCAACAATCACGGATCAGAGGGCATTAGGCAAGAATACGAATCTGCGATCGAGGTTGCGTAAAAGGCGATGAATGTCCATTTGCCTCACTACCTCCTTGGCCCAGACATCATTAAAGAAACGAAGGGATGGAAAGTCCGTGAAATACACGAAACCGCTGCTCAACTCATGCCTCGCATTCTTTAAGGGTGGGTTGCGAATGGAGTTCCAAAGCAGACCGATCAGGTCGAACCGCACCGAAAGGTGTTTCAGACTGATCCGGCATATCAGGGTGATGTAGCCGGATATGGCACGTCACAGCGTAACACCCAACGCATGAGGGCGGGGCCCATCTGCTCCCATGACTCAAAACAGAAAGGAGGAAAAGCCAATGACATACTTGAAGCCAGTGCTACGGTCATACTCAGCGCTATCGGTAGTCCAGGACATCACTCAGGTCCCAAAGCAAACCGATCTCGCCGAGGCACCGCCGAATCAGGATTTTAACACTGATCCAGCCTATCAAGTTGATGAGTAGTCAGCTACAACCGGGAGGCGGGACTTGTCCTGCCTCCCAAAGCTAAAAAGACGGAAAGATTGCTGATCAGCGCTTGTCTGCCCTCCCACTATCCGGTAATGCCTCGGTCTGGGAAATAGAAGGACTGTAAGATTTCACTTCTGCGTTTTGCAATTCCCGCAGCCTGCGCCAGCGATGATATTGCTCTCGCTTTGAAATATCGGGGTCTTCTTCCCCTTTTAGCCAGAACACCATCCAATCTACGTTGCCTTCTTGTGAAGTCAGCCGGTCCCACGGCCTGTAGACTGGGTGATATCCGTGTGGAATGTAAATCAACTCGACCGGCCGCTGCAACCGCCGAAGCGCAAAGAAGTTCTCCCATTCGCCTATAACTTCGCCTGGATTATTGTCGGACTCCAGTCTCAATGGCGTATGGATCTTGTCGTAGTTGAAGTCGATTGCCGCTTCCACCCACTTTTTCCAACTACCTGACCACGGCGGGCCTCCGTACGGTGCTTCTGATTGGCTAACCCATTGAGGAGAATGACTCCAGGCCACATATTGCCAATAACCGAAGTCGTTACCTTCAGCGGAAGTTGCGGCAGCGAAGGGATATCGGGAATGAATTAGTGCATAGCGGACCGCGAAGCCCGTGATGCTGAATCCTACCAATCCCACCTTCTGACGATCAATCAGCCCCATTCCATCCAGATAATCTATAGCGCTCTCATACTGCGAAAGTTGTACGGGGCCAAACTCCAGCGTTCGTGCTGCTTGGTCATAAAGGGGACTTTCGCCTAATTGTAGAACCGCAATACCTTTGTTTGAGAGCTCTTGCGCGGCCATAGCGGTGGTAAACGGACCGTCAAGCAAGAAGATCTCTGGATCAAATCCGTGCGTCTGTATCACTAAGGGATAATGCACGCCGGGCTTGTAACCCACCGGGTAAATAAATCCTCCGACGAGCTTTTCCCCACGCTTACCTTCCCAGCGAACCACCTCAGCACGACCAAACTGCAAATGATCAAATTGCGGGTTTGGGTCAAGTATCACCTTCTCCGGGCGAGTACCCGAGCCTACCACTATCAGCCGTGGGCGTTGGTTGATCGATTGAGAAACCGTGATATTAGATCCTGATTTGGTTTCTTGCGCTCCAGGGATTCGATCCCAGGTGTTATTTGACTTGCTGAATACAACGCTTGAAGCTGCACTATATACATCACCTTCGGCAATCTTATATATCTTTGCCGTGACGCTATCCTTTCTAGTGGCGTCAGTCAACTGCCACACTTCATTCTCAGGAATTGTCGCGACAGTGTCTGATCTAAGCGACGGAATCTGAACGTGGACAGCGACCGTACAGCACTTCCGCTTTGCCAGTTCCTCGGGATCAGTTGTATTAAGCGGCATATACACCCCCGCAAGAAAGGCAGATCTGCTATCAGGAGACCACGCTACAGAGAAGTAATGAACCGGTGAGTTTAAGACAGGTGTAATCTGTGCTGTCTTCGTGTCCACTATCATTGCCTGGGTAATACTCCAGCTCCTTATATCCTGAGAAGAAGACGTGTCCTCCTGAGCACCTGCCCTAATAAACGGCTCATTATATGCGCCCCACTTAGGATCGACCTTGAAGGCGGGCTGCTCTGTAATTGCATACCGACCATCTGCAGATAACCACACCTGATGACGCGCCGAACGGAATGGTTCCGCTTTTACTTCAAGTGTTTGATGAGTAGAACGATTTACAATATATAACTGATACACGCCTAATTGGGTCTTCCATTCGCCGTTCATCAGAGCCGCTAGCCCTTCGTCGCTAACCGCAAAGCCGTGGTCTTCTTTATATTCATTCAACTTTTTGTCGCCGTGCCACGTCGCATAGTAGGCAACAGTTTGCAGGTCAGATGAAACACTATAGTCTGTAACTCCGTGGGGATCAGCTGTTAGCTTCTCTATCCTACCGTTGTGCAACATTACCGCATAAAGCTGAGGTACATCCCTAGGGTTCTCTCCAATGAAGGTAATCCTGTCGTTGTCCAACCACTCTGCATCTTTGATGCCTGGTCGGTTGGACGACGACTTTAGTACGGCGACTTTTCGAGGAGTGCTCAGTGGAGCAAGCGAACTATAGACAAACAGGCAGTACTCTCTCAGGTTTGTCGTCAGATCACCCTTTTCTGTGACAACCAAGAATCGCTTACCGTTAGGAGAAACCCTGGGATGTGGATGCCGACTCCCATCATACGGATCGACGATGTGGGTCATCGTAATCGAGTCGGATACAGTGAACGGCTTTAACGTAAGCTGACGGTCTGGCTGCTGCTCGATTAGGGCAGGCACAACGATTGGATTAAACAGCATCACCACTATTGCAGCGGCTGCCTGTAACAAAATAAACATACGCGCGCAAAGAAATGCTGGAACGGGTTGTAACGTACGAAAAAATCTGCCGATCACCTGACTGAGTTCTCCTCATGGCAATATTGGGTTTGCTCATTCTGCAAATGCGAGCAATAACAGGCTTTTAGAAGCGGATTGTCAGAGCGAATTGCACCGACCTCGGTCCTCCAATTTGGTAAAGCGAACTAAAGGACCCGTTGCCCTGAATTCCTCCGCTCAGGTAATTTCCGAGAGTTTGAGTCGACAATCCAAACGTAGGCGACGTAATATCCCCATCTTGCGGAGAAAAATTTGGATGATTTAGCGCATTGAATAGCTCGGAGCGAAACACCATCTTGACAGATTCGTGAAGGGTGAACTCCCGGTGAACTCCTAAGTTCCACTGAAATAATCCGAATCCGCGGACCACGTTTCGGCCGAGAGTGCCCTGCCGGAGGGCAAAGCCATTGGCATCAGAGGGAGGATCGCAGAATGGCCCTACGCTGGGCGAGCCATCTGGGCACCCTCCAGGCAACGCCCCTACCGTGTTATTAATGGCCTTGCCGCCTGGGTATTGTGGTCCGTACAAGTACAACGGAACCCCAGAGACGATGTCAGGCCTAATATCCGGGTCAAAGCCGTTTGTTAGGGTGGAAAAATTCCCATCTAGGATCGGAACTGGCCGCGCAGATTGAGCCTGCACAATGTTTTGAAGCGACCATCCGCCCGTGACCTCCCGGAGGAAAGTACTCTTCAGGGGATTAGGAATGGAGTACGTTAAGCCGAGAGATAATGAGTGGCGAATGTCGAAGTCGGACGAGCCTCTATTGCCGGGATTTCCCGGCGACGCAGGTAGATTTGAAGAGGTGCCCGTAGAGCCGCCAGAAGCATTATCAATGGAATGAGACCATGTATATCCGGTTGTTACTTGGAGTCCCGATCTCAGTCGGCGCTCGAATTGGGCCTGGAAGGAATTGTAACTCGAACTCGCTGAGTTATTGACGAGACTGAGCCTAGTAATACTCGGGCTGGGTGGGATGCCTACCGACGCGGTCTGGATCAGTCTGCGTCCCGAAGAGGCCACATAGGCCGCAGATAAAGATTGCTGGGATCCTAGTCCCTGTTCAACTCCAAAATTCCCCTCTACCGTGTACGGAAGTTGTAGATGCGGATCGAACGCGCCGAGCGGACCGGGATTTGCGGGACTCGGAGGAGCAATGGCTGGTGCCGCCGCGCTCTGCTGCGAAAGTGGGAACGATCCACCGCGAACAACATTCCGACCGGAGCCGTAAGGAAACCCTCCCGCGAGAATTACATTTGCGGCTTCGGAGGAAGCCAGATCATAGAAGACGCCAACGCCTCCCCGAACGACAGTCGCCCAGTTCTGGCGTTGCGCCATCTGATACGCGGCGCCGAAACGTGGCGCGAAGTTCCTATAGTGATTCTGAAATGCCGGCGTTCCCGCCGGAGCCAATACTGCAGCCGAAAGATTGCCAATAGTTGAGAATCCCGTAATTGCCGGAAACGAGGGTCCCGAGGCTGCAGAGGGCGCGAAATCGGTATCCCATCTCACACCAAATGTCATTGTGAACCTTGGAATTACTCGCCAGGTATCCTGGGCGAAGAAGCTGAGGTTTTGAAATTTCAGCGTCGCGCCAACTCCGGTGCTCACCGAGCTTGTTAACACGGTGCCGGCGGCCGCGGATGTCACATTTCTAAATGAAACGGTCTGACTATATCTCCTGGGAGCAAACACCGGCCTCAATTGCCGATAATCGACTCCAATTCGGAGACTGTGTGAGCCACGTTGCAGGGTTACGTTATCTACAAAATTATATTGCTGCTGAATGCTCTGAGTTGAGGGCCCAATGCCGAGAATGCCAAATGGATTCAACGCAACGATGAACGCTTGGAACACACTGTCATTTACCGTGAACGGAGCTGGGAGCGCAACCGAACTCAGCGGAGTTGCTCCGCCAAAACCATCTAAAGATTGGATGAGGGTGGCGTTGGTCCTGCTGTAGTTAAAGCGGGCTTCATCTATAGCCAGCCCCGAGATGTTCCATTCTGCACCAGCAGTGATTTGCCTGCCGTCTATACGACTCGTCGCCATGGTACTCAATGGAGCTCCACTTGCGCCACGTTGTCCAATTTGGGATGGTGAATCGTTGTAGCGACCGAAGATTGTCAACTTTCCGGAAACTTGGTGGTCGATACGAATACTGTAATCATCCAAGCTTGCGGGATTGGAAAAACTGACATTAAAGCGAGATACCCCGTTGCCAAGATCGGGCTGCTGCGGATCAAACGGAAATGCGTTTAGCAACGGCTGAACAGCGGGATTTGCGTTTTGGCGGGCCAGCGCATCAGGGACCCGGGAAAGGGCTGTTACCGGCAACCGCAGACGAAGTCCCTCATACGAGAAGAAAAAAAACGTTTTATCCTTGAATATTGGACCGCCAAGAGTGCCCCCGAAATCGTTCTGGCGCTCTTTTGCTTTCGGTAGCGGAGGATTATTGATGTATCCGTTAAACCAGTTGCTTGCATCGAGTGCATCATTCCGCAGATAATCAAAGACGGATCCGTGAAACTCATTCGTACCAGACCGCGTCACGATTGATATTTGACCTCCTGGCGTTCGTCCGAACTCAGGAGCAAACGTGGAAGTTTGGATCCGGAACTCTTGCATTGCATCGACAGAGACTAGGCTGTTAGTTCCACCTAAAACACTCGTTGCCCCGACTGATCCAGCTAATTGCTGGCCGGCAAATGTTGTGCTCGCTCCGACATTGGCACTGACTCCGTCAACCATCCAATAGTTGGAGGCCGCGCGCTGGCCGTTGACGGAAAACTGCCCAGAATCTTCGCCTTGAACTGCGACGGGTATCACTCCGGGTGAGAGATAGATCAGTGTTTGAAAACTGCGCCCGTTTAACGGAAGCTTGTCCGCAAAGTTTCGATCCACAACAGTACTCACCGACGCATCGGTCGTATTTAGCAATGGCGACGAGCTGGACACGGTTACGCTTTCAGACGCCGACCCGACCTCAAGCCGAAAGTTTTTCTCGGTGTGGTCCTGAACATTAAGAATCAGGCCTGTAACTTCTATTTGCCTAAACCCCGGCTTTGCAACCGTCATATGGTATTGACCCGGTTGCACTCCAACAAAGACATATATGCCCGCACTATTGGTTGCTGCTGTCTGGGTTGTTCCACGTTCAATGCTTTCCAGTTGAACCTTAGTTCCTACGACGACGGCACCGTCTGTGTCGGTTACTCTCCCTGAAACGGTAGCGGTTTCAGTTTGGCTAAACAACATCGAAGTGAGGGCCACAATAGACAACAAAGCAGTGATTAGCGAGATACGGGTCGACGTCATGGAATTTCATCCTCTCACTCTGTATGTGCAAAGCGGTAGAACACAATTTCCCAATCAAGAGCGCAATTCAGAAGGAACGCCTTGCTTTACCGGGGCTGGCGGCTGGGATTGAGGAGATTATCGGGCTAAGGGTGGTTTATTGTTTTGCCGAGCGATGCAAAGAGGAGTTGTTTACCAGTGGGTTGAGTCACTGCTTTCTTTGAGGATTCTGCGGTGACGAAGATGCAGTTGATCTGAGCCAGCACATCGGGATCCTCAAACTGCAAAACCCATCTTCCAGTAGTTGCGTCATCCGAGTGGAAGATCCCGAGACTTTTGACAGGCTGTTTAATCCCTTCCCGGCTGCCCCAAACGTAAAAGTTGATTTTGGCGTCCAATCTCCTGGGATCACTCAGGTCGTACGCGTAGAAGATGATTCTCTTGCCTTCTGTGTAAAAGATGCGTCCGAAAGGGCGTTGTCGATTGCCGTTTTCGTCCGTATCGTCAACATCCACGATATGGAGATGCCGGGCAACGATCAATTCTTTCGCCTGATTTGCGGCGGCTGATAACTGTTCGCTGTTGCGAAGTTTTACATTCAAATTGGCAACCTGCTCGCGCAGATTGTTCAGTTCGCTCTCTTCAACTTTGAAAGCGAGGGCATCGGTATCTTTAAGTTCCCGTAATTTTTCGAACTCGCCATTGATATACGCTAATTGGGCATCGCGTACGGATACGTCGTGGCGCAGTCCCGCGTCCGTTGTCTCCGCACTCGTCAAGCTCGCTTGCAACGTGGCTTTTGCGGCTTCCGCGGCACTGACCCTTTCTTTGTCAGAATTCAGCTTGGCCTCAAGGGCGGCGAGATCTCCTCCCATCCGCTGGACCTGTTCTTTGAGCCGTGTATTTTGCCGAATTAGTTCTTCGTTCGGATATTCAGCTGCCTTCCTTGCTCCCGTTCCAGGTTGGGCCTGACCTGCATTGAACACCGTTGCCCGTGAATGACTTCTCATCGCCCCATAAGATTGGAATTCCCGAAGAAGAACCAAGCCGACGGTAATAATGACTGCAGCCGCCACAAATCCCGCCACTCCGAAGGTAACTCCAGGTAGGGCGCGGCGTCTTTCCTCCTTTTCCGTCATGCGGCTGAGGGGGATTCCCTCCGAGCGAGCCCTTGCCAGAAAACGATCAGTTAAGCCAGATGGCAGAACGACAGGATTGCGCTTTGATGCAACATCGGGCATTTGCGCAACAATCCGCGCGAAGTCGCCCACTTCTGAGCGACACTCAGGACAGAGAGAGAGGTGGTTCTCCAGTTCTTCAATTTCACTCCGCGAGAGCTGGCCGCTGAAGGCAAGTGCGCAGAGGTCCTTACAGTGATTCTGGATAAGCAAGTAGTGCGCCCTCTCGTACGCTCTTGACTTTCTCTTTCCTCTGAACCTGCTCGTGCTGCGTTAGCGCAATGCGCAATTTACTCAGCCCCCTGTACAAGTTGTGCCGCACAACTGAGGGCGTTTCCCCAGTCTGGGCGGCAACTTCTTCAGCCGTCAGGCCAAAGAAAAAGGTCAGTTCGATGGCCTGACGCTGTCGCGGCTGAATCGTATTCAGCAGCTGCTCGATCAGGTGCGCGAGTTCCGATGAACTCAGCTGCAGCGAGCGACCGGCGCCTTCATACAATGCGACCGGCAGGATCTCGTCGGTGAGTTCCTCTGCTGTATAGAATCCCTTTGCCGCCAGATGCTTCTTGCGATTGAGCATGCGGGTATATGCATATCGCACTATCCAGATTTTGAAAGAGCCCTTCTGTCGATCAAAAAGCTTTGCCGCTCTGTAGATATCGAAAAACACCTGCTGCATCGTCTCTTCCGCTTCGCCATCATCTTTCAATGCACGGCGCGCCATGCTGAAGACCATCTGGCTGTATCTCTGGAACAGGACGCGCAATGCATCCTGTGCGCCCAGTACCAACTGTGCAACCAAATCCTCATCGCTGAGAGCCTCGATATCAGCGGATGGAAATCCGATCAGCGACTCATGTTCATTGGAAACGGACGCGCAGTCTTGACGTCGGCCGCTCTTTGAACGGAACCCGAAAGACATGGTGAATACGCCTCAGCTGTTTAGCCAAAGACTGTGAATGAAATAACAGGAGCCCGGTTCATAAACGAAAACGTGTTCAGATGTGTGTGTGTTCTTCTTGTCCAGGACAAGGATGAGCGTTCCAGCAGTATGCCGTCAGTCCTGGAAATCAGCAAGGACTTTATACCGATTGTTGCAAAGGAAATGCAGGAATTGCTACCCGGTCAACATATAAAAATCTTTTGCAGCGTGGGAAAATCCTGCCGTTTTGTTGGCAGTCACAATTGTGGTTTCTGTTGTTCTTGCAGACTCGGCTCGGCGTCACACGCTTACGCCGGACGTGGGATTAACGCGATGCTGAATTTCTAGGCAGCGAAGGGTAAATCGCACTGGTGGACACTTGAGACGAATGCGATGGAGGGGTTCTGCGGGACAGATGCAGCGCGGTTAGCCCCGCAATCGTGAACCGCGCCGCTGGGTTTGGCTTCTGGTTAGCTTCCCTTGGAGTTCCTTTTTTGCTTCGCCCAACGCGCTTTTTGCGCGGCTGAAATTCGGGCGCGCGCCGCAGCACTCATCCTGCGCGTACCGCGTCGCCGACCTCGGCGATTTTGGCTTGTGCCACCAAGAGCGGCAATTGCTGCGTCTATCCTCGAGCGCTCAGCCCGAAGCTGTTCCACAATTCCTTCGATATCCAATGTCATCCCCTTTTTGTGGCAGTGGGCCTCTTCTTCAAATGGTCCTATCAAAGACCCAGAAGAAGTGTACCAGCCTGTTGGTCCCGGCGAATCCACTTCAAGGGGAATTCTATTCGACATAGGAGGCAACCGCTTCGGCAGCCCGGGAGAAAACATGCTGGTATGGCGAAAACTCCCGTAAGGGCATGACTCTTAAAGGGACTTAATGAACAAGTTGACTACGCGCCCTTCTTACCATCCGCATTAATAATCAGCTGCGACGCTTGAGTATTTTTCCAATCGCTCTGCCAACGGCGCGCGCGCAATAGAAAACATATACAGCAACCAACATAGAGGTATGTCTCCGGTCATCAGGTTTGATGTCAGTGTAGGTGGACTGGGTTTCGTACGGATCACCGCGTATCCTGTTTCGGGATACGGCAAAGCGGCCAGCAGTAGGATCAGTGGAAATCGTGCGACGCAACATCGGCCGCGCTTACACTCAGCGGCATAATCTTCTCTGCTTTCAGATGAACGACTCCATCCTGGTTCTGCACGAGGCCCTGCACGCAAACGAAGCGTTCGCGCAGAACGACCAGAGGGTTGCCGCTATACACGTCCGGCATCACGATTATGTTCGCGTGGCCGGTCTCGTCCTCCAGTGTCAGAAAGATCAGACCCTTTGCTGTTCCCGGCCGCTGACGGGTGATGACCGCGCCGGCCACGACTGCAGGCTGGTTGTGCCAAAGTTGTTTCAGCTCCCTGGCCGACACAACACCCATTTCACGCAACTGCTGGCGCCGGTAAGCCATAGGATGAGCACCGACCGTCATACCGGTGCCGCGGAAATCGGCCACGAGTCGCTCTTCGATTTGCATCCGTTTCAACGGAGATGGCGTGTCCTGTTCGATGACTCCTTCCAGCATCGGCGGAACCCGAGTTCCGTATTTCTGGACCTGCCACAATGCATCTCGCCGATGTAGTCGGCCTCCAGAGTCTGTTTCGATACTATTGAGCGCGCCTATCGTGGCCAGCATTCGCAGGTCGGACTGTCTCAGTTGGGAAATTCGGGCTGCAATATCTGAGATCGAAACGAATCGCTTTTCCCGCCGAGCCGCGACGATCGCCTCCCCTGCGCTTTGCCGCAACCCACGGACATAACGCAGTCCAAGGCGCAATGAGAGGGAGTCCTGCTCCCCCTCCAGCGTGCAGTTCCAATCCGAAGAGTCAACATCAACCGTTCTCACCTTCAGACCGTGCCGCTGAGCGTCTTTTACCAGCGTAGCCGGCGAGTAAAAACCCATGGGCTGATTGTTCAGCAAGGCACAGGTAAAGGCGGCCAGATAGCGGACTTTCAGAAACGCGCTTGCATACGCCAGCAGCGCAAAGCTGGCCGAATGCGATTCCGGAAATCCGTAAAGAGCAAACGAAGACACAAACTGGACGATCCTGTCCTGAGCCTCGGGCGATATCCCATTCTGAGTCATCCCGGAACGAAGTTTGATTTCGATCTGCTTCATCCGTTGCTCAGAGCGTTTGTGACCGAGAGCCCTGCGTAGCTCTTCGGCTTCTCCCCCGGTAAAGTTGGCGCAGATCATGGCCATGCGCAGCAACTGCTCCTGAAAAAGTGGGACTCCGAGGGTTCTTTCGAGCACCGGCACCAGCGATGGATGCGGGTAGGTGACCTCTTCCTTGCCCATGCGGCGCTTCAGATATGGGTTGGTCATCTGCCCGACAATTGGTCCAGGGCGGATGAGGGCGACCTGGACCACGAGGTCGTAAAAGCGCTGGGGATTATTGCGTGGCAGTGACGCCATCTGCGCTCGCGATTCGATCTGAAAGGTCCCGACGGTGTCTGCTTTGCGAATCGCGTCATACACATCGGGCTGGTCCGCCGGCAGATGCGCCAGATCGACTTCTTCTTCGTAGTGAGTTCGAATGAGGTCGATTGACTCTCTCAGCGCTGCCATCATTCCCAGTCCGAGCAGATCGACTTTGACGATGCCCAGATCGGCACAGTCATCCTTGTCCCACTGCACCACGACTCTGTTCGGCATGGACGCTGGCTCCAGTGGCACCACCGAATCGAGTGAGCCCTGGCAAACCACCATCCCGCCCGAATGCTGTCCCAGATGCCGCGGCAGATCAATGACGCGTTTGCATAACTCAAGGAAGCAGGCTATCCGGGAATGATTGAGATCGAATCCCGCTTTTCGGAAGTAGTCATCGAAATTGTCGTCCGGTCCCCGCCACTCCCATGAGCCGGCAACTTCGGAGAGACGGCCTAAAGCATCCGGCTTGAATCCCAGGACTTTTCCCATCTCCCGAGCCGCGAGTTTCGAGCGAAACGTAATGACGTTGGCCGTCATCGCGGCGCCACGTTCGCCGTAGCGTTGGTAAACATACTGGATCACCCGCTCCCGTTCGTCCCCGCTGGGCAGATCCAGATCGATGTCCGGCCACTCTCCTCTTTCCTCTGAAAGAAAACGCTCGAAGAGCAGGTCCATGGCAATGGGATCAACAGCCGTAATGCCGAGTGAATAACAAACAGCGCTGTTGGCTGCAGAACCCCGTCCCTGAACCAGGATGTTGTTTGTGCGACAAAACCGAACAATGTCCCAGACGATGAGGAAGTAGCCGGCGAGTTTCAGCTTTTCGATAAGTCTCAGTTCTCGTTCCAACTGGCGGCGTGCCTTGTCTGTAATCGGCCGATATCGCTCCCGCATTCCGTGGTCCACCTGCGTTCGCAGGTAACTGATTTCTGTTTCCCCCGGAGGCACGGGGTAATGCGGAAATTCATAACCAAGGCTTTCGAGAACAAACTCCAGCCGTGACGAAAGCTCGGCGGTATTTGCGATGGCCTCCGGCAGGTCACGAAAGATCAGAGCCATTTCTTTGCCGGAGCGAATGTGCCGGCTGGAATTGGTCTGCAGAAGCCGGCCTGCTTCGTCGAGCATGCATTTGTGCTTCAGGCAGGT
>Ga0070730_10000925_pt1 | contig 30394 bp, 31 predicted proteins | sample Coa_R1_3_FD_66447 | JGI IMG/M metagenome (GOLD analysis project Ga0070730, IMG submission 66447) | Surface soil microbial communities from Centralia Pennsylvania, which are recovering from an underground coalmine fire - Coalmine... | ecosystem: Environmental > Terrestrial > Soil > Unclassified ... | reverse complement strand
GGAGAACAGCGCCGCGTGAGCGACCGCGTTCTCGGCTACGCTCTCTATGTCGATCCGCCGCTCGGGCGCGTCGGCATGACAGAAGCGCAGGTTCGCGCCCGCGGCTTGCCTTATCTGTCTTCCACCCGGGCGATGACGCGCGTCGGCCGCGCGGTGGAGAAGGACGAGACGTTGGGGTTCATGAAGGTGCTCGCCGATCCCGCAACCAGGCAGATCCTCGGCGCGTCAATCCTGGGCACGGGCGGCGACGAAGCCATTCATGGCCTTCTCGATGCCGTCAACGCCAAAACCCCCTATGATCAGTTGCGTTGGGCCGTGCCGATCCACCCGACGGTGTCCGAGCTGATCCCGACGCTGCTACTTGGTCTGCAGCCCGCGCCGGTTGCTTGAGATCGACGGCACCCCGTCTAGCCGCGCACCGCGGCGCTCAGGGTTTCTACCTTCGCTTTCACCTCGGCGACGGCAGCTTCCTTGATCGGGCCGAAGCCTCGTATCTCCATCGGCTGCGCGGCGATGTCGGCGATGTTGTCGCTGGTGTCGGGGCCAAGATGTGGAAGCAGTTCGTCAAGTAACTGCTCATACCAGCCAATCAGGCCGCGCTCCATCCTTCGGTCGGCCGTGCGGCCAAATGGATCGAGCGGCGTTCCGCGCAGGAATTTCAGCCGCGTCAGCAAGCTGAGCAGCGGTGTGACCCACGGACCGAACCGCCGTTTGAGCGGCCGGCCGCGTGCATCATGACCCGAGGGCACCAGCGGAGGGGCGAAATGATAGTTGATGGTGAAACCATCCTCGAATTCCTCGCGCAGCTTCTCGCGGAATTCCGAGCTGAGATGCAGTCGCGCCACCTCATATTCATCCTTGTAGGCCATCAGCTTGAACAGCGACTTCGCGACCGCTGTCGCAATCCTTTCGGAACCGGGCGACCGGCTACGCTCGATGTCGCGTACCTTGTTGACTCGGCTGAGATAGCGAGCCGCGTAGTCGTCGTCCTGATAATCCCTGAGATAGTCGGCGCGGCGGGCGACGATGTCCTCCAGTGTCTCCGCTTGCGGGAGCGATGAGCCGGGACCGGCGATGAAAGCGGGATCCGTAGCGGCGAGACGGCCACTGGCAAAGGCCCGCTTGTTTGCCTCGACGGCAACGCCGTTCAACTCGATCGCGCGCATCAGCGCATCAAGCGTCACCGGCACCAGGCCGCGCTGCCATGCCGCGCCGAGCATGATCATGTTGGCAAACACGGTGTCGCCGAACAAAAGGCTCGCGGCGCGATTGGCGTCGAAGCTGAGGAGGTTGTCTTTGCCGACAAGCCGCTCGAGCTGCTGCGACCGCGCGCTGACCGAGAGGTCGGCTTCGCGATTGCGGACAACGTCGCCGGTCGGCATCTCTGCCGTATTCAATACCGCGCGCATCGTGGGGCCGTAGGTGGTCGACGCCTTGGCCGACGAGCTGACCACGACGTCGCAGCCGATCAGCGCATCTGCTGCGCCCTGATCAATCCGCACCTGATGGATCTCCTCGGGGGTTGATGCGATCCGGATGAAGCTCAACACGGGCCCGAATTTCTGTGCAAAGCCGGTGAAGTCGAGCACGGAGGCGCCCTTGCCCTCCAGATGCGCCGCCATCGTCACCAGCGCGCCCAGCGTGATCACGCCGGTGCCGCCGACGCCCGTGATCAGGAGATTATAGGGCCGATCGAGTGCGGGCAGGTTTGGAGCGGGAAGGGAGCCCACGCGCGCCAGCGCGTCACCGGCCATTCCGTTCTTCTTGCGCCGTCTTGCGCCGTCGAGCGTGACGAAGCTCGGGCAGAAGCCATTGACGCAGGAAAAGTCCTTGTTGCAGGTCGACAGGTTGATCTGGCGCTTGCGTCCGAACGGCGTCTCCTTCGGCTCGACGCTGAGGCAGTTCGACTCGACGGAGCAATCGCCGCAGCCTTCGCAGACGAGATCGTTGATGAAGGCGAATTTCGGCGGGTCGGCGGCCTGACCGCGCTTGCGCCGCCGCCGCCGCTCGGTGGCGCATTCCTGCTCGTAGATAAGGACGGAGACGCCCGGCAACTCGCGCAGCTCGCGTTGCACGGCGTCGAGATGCTCGCGCCCATGGAGCGTCGTGCCGTGCGGAAAGTCGCGCATGTCGAACTTGCCGGGGTCGTCGGTGATGACCGCGATGCGTACCACGCCATTGGCGCGGACCTCGTGTGCAATCGCCCGCACGCTGATAGGCCCGTCGACGGGTTGTCCTCCGGTCATCGCGACGGCATCGTTGAACAGGATCTTGTAGGTGATGTTGGTGTTGGCGGCGATCGCCTGGCGGATGGCCATCGAGCCCGAGTGGTAATAAGTTCCCTCACCAAGATTCTGGAACACGTGCGGGCGGCCCGTGAACAGCGAGGACGCCGCCCAATTGACGCCTTCGCCGCCCATCTGGATCAGCGATGTCGTGTCGCGATCCATCCAGCTCGCCATGAAATGGCAGCCGATCCCGGCCAGCGCCTGCGATCCCTCCGGTACTTTCGTGGACGTGTTGTGCGGGCAGCCTGAGCAGAAGTAGGGCGTGCGCGCCGCGCCCGCTACGTCGATGAGGCGCGCGGCCTGTGGCTGTAGTGCCGCCGCGCGTGCCTGTAAATGAAAGCCGGGAAATATCTGATCCAGCCGCTTTGCGATGATGGGCGCCAACAGACGCGGCGAGAGCTCGCCGATCCAGGGCACCAGCGGTGCGTTGTTCTCGTCGGTCTTGCCGACCATGTGCTCGGGCTTGTGACCGGGATAATCGTAGAAATATTCCTTGAACTGGCTCTCGATGATGCCGCGCTTCTCCTCGATCACAAGGATCTCGCGTTTCTCGCGCACGAATGCGAGCGCATCATGATGCGCAAGCGGCCAAACCATGCCGACCTTGTAGATGTCGATGCCAAGCCGCCGGCATTCGCGTTCGGTGAGGCCAAGGAGCTGGAGCGCCTCCATCACGTCGAGATGGCCCTTTCCCGTCGTGATAATGCCGAAGGTGGCATTGGCGATGTCGTAGATGCGGCGGTCGATCGGATTGGCGGCAGCAAAAGCCGATACGGCATTCTTCTTGGCCTCCAGGCGCTGCTCGATCTGGGGGCCGGGCAGGTCCGGCCAGCGATAGTGCAGGCCGCCGCCGGGCACCACGAAATCGGGTTTGATGAAACGCCGACGTAGCGGCAACTCCACCGAGGCGCAGGACTCGACCGTCTCCGAGATCGCCTTGAAGCCGACCCACATGCCGGAAAAGCGGCTGAGCGCATAGCCATATTCGCCAAAGCTCAGATACTCGGCGACATCGGACGGATTGAGCGTCGGCATGAACCACGCCATGAAGGCGACGTCCGACTGGTGCGGCATCGAGGACGACACGCAGCCATGGTCGTCGCCGGCCACGACCAGCACGCCGCCATGCTGCGATGATCCGTAGGCGTTGCCGTGCTTCAGCGCATCGCCGGAGCGGTCGACGCCGGGACCCTTGCCGTACCAGAGGCTGAACACGCCATCGACCTCGCGCTTCGGGTGGGTCTCGACCTGCTGCGAGCCAAGCACGGCGGTGGCGGCGAGATCCTCGTTGACGGCGGGCAGGAATTCGATGCGCCGCTCCTCCAGGAACCGCTTGGCGCGCCACAGCTCGAGGTCGAAGCCGCCGAGTGGCGAGCCGCGATAGCCCGACACGAAGCCGGCCGTATCGAGACCATCGGCCCGGTCGCGATCGCGCTGATCGAGCAGGATGCGCACCAGCGCTTGCGTTCCCGTAAGCAGCACGCGGCCCGTTTGTCGCGTGTAGCGATCGAGCAGGGAATAGGTTTCGAGATCATTGCGGGGAGCGGCGATCGCCTGTGTCATGGCCAATCCTCCTGAGAGGAGACGGCTGATTGTCGATCCGATTGAATGGTCAGATTATTCATTTTATCCGTATTTTGACGGAACTTTGGTATAATTATCCAAAATCGCCTCATAGTGAGGATAAGTTGTCCAAGGAGGATCACATGCTTGACCCGCAAGACCGGCGCCTTTTGCTGCGCCTCCAGAAGGACAGCCGCCTCAGCAATCAGCAACTGGCGGATGAGGTCGGGATGTCGGCTTCGGCATGCTGGCGGCGGGTGGATTCGCTCGAGAAGTCCGGTGTGATCGCGCGCTACACCGCGCTGGTCGATCGCGAACAAGCGGGCTTTGCGATGTCGGCGATCCTGCATGTGGCGCTCGAACGCCACGACCAGACCTTCGTCACCCAATTCGTTGCGCGGGTGAAGAAGCGCCCCGAAGTGCTGGAATGCTTTGCGACGACCGGCGATGCCGACTACCATCTTCGCGTGGTCGTCAGCGACATGGCGGCGTACAACCGGTTCCTCGATGATTTCATGTTCAAGATTCCCGGTCTTCGTCACGTGCGGACCAACGTGATCCTCAAGGAGATCAAGTACGAGGTCGCACTGCCGTTCTGACCGCGATCAGCCCGTCAGCGCGACGCGGATGTCCGGGAACGGCACAGCCGGCGCCTCGTGATGTCCCGCCGTGAGACGCGGCGGTCCACCGTTGGCATGCACCATCCCAGCGTGGAGCCGGTGCGCGTCGTTCGGCTGGTCGAATGCTCGACGCGCGCTGCGAGCGGCGCATCAGCCGAAGTTCCGCGCTGATCACCCTTTGAAGTGAGCCAGCTCTTGAGAGTGAGCCAGCTCCTGGTTCAGGCCGCGCTCTTCGGAACGTATTTGCCAAAAACGCATTTGTAGCTCTGCAGCTTCCACGACCGGTACGGTCCGTTTTGTAGCCACTCGGCGATGCCTGCTTGTGCATGCATCTCGCAATCCATCATCGTGATGCTGGACAGATCGCTGTTGGTAACGACTTTTTCCAAACAGACTTCGCCGTTGCAGAGCAAGGCAACAAGGGTAATGAGCATGGAATCTCCATTAAATGAATGATTCGGTAAAAGCTTAACATGCAGCGTTTATGCCAAACTAATGTCGCTTCGCAGCGCCGCTCCGTAAGAATACGGAAAACGCGGAAAAATCCCCAGAATTCGTCGCTTCGAAGCGTCGATGCTGGGACACCAGGAACGTAGCGGACGAGGCTGGTGCCGCATTTGCGATCTTGAGCGCTGCGCCACGGCGTTGCGTGCCGGGAGCATCGCTGTGCACATTCAACTCCTGCGCGTTCGCACGACGTGGCACGCTCGCGGTGCAGTGACGCATCGTCCCGCGGACGACGCCGACTGCATTCGCGACGCACTTGTTGCATTGCAGCCAGCATCAAGACAATCAAAAGCCGCTGCCGCCCTCATTTTGTCGGAGTTGCGTGACGTGATGGCGTATGCCTGACGTTGAGCCACGAATTGAGTGCGACGAAGCAGAAGGCGGCGTCCTCTCGGCCTATGCGCGTTGGACGCGGCGGTCGCTGCTTGCAACGACACTTGCCGCGGGCGCTTGCCTTGCCGCGAGCCGGGACGTCCGCGCGCAGGACGATCAACCCGGGAGCGACGAGCGCCCGCAGAAGGACGATCTGCTCGTGGCCTCCGAAGGACCGCAATCGGGTCAGGTCATCAAGCCGTCGGATCTCAAGCTCGGCGGGCCGCCGGTCCATGCCTGGCCGAAGGACCCCAAGACCTCAGTGGTTCGTGACGGCTCGCGGCTCAACGAAATCCTCGTCATCAAGCTCGATCCTGCGCAGCTCGACGACGACACGCGCGCGCATGCGGCCGACGGCATCGTCGCCTATTCCGCGATCTGCTCGCATGCCGGATGCTCCGTCACCGGCTGGGTGAAGGGCGAGCAAACCGACAAGACCGTCTTCAAGTGTTTCTGCCACAATTCCGAGTATGACCCCCGCGCCGACGCGCAGGTGGTGTTCGGGCCGGCGCCACGGCGTCTTGCCGCGTTGCCGCTGGCGATATCGGGCGAGTCGCTTGTCGTGGCTGCGCCCTTTGCCGGAAAGGTAGGTGTTCAGCAACCAGGATGATGACGACGGCGTCGTCGTTTGGACCTCTGCACGACCATAACCATACAAACAGGGAGGTAGTGACCGTGACCATCAAGCAATGTCTGCTATCAAGCGCCGTAGCTTTCACCTGCGTGATCGCGACCGCAGCAACCGCGGGGCCGATCGAAAACTACAGTCCGGTGACCGCCAGTCGCCTGGAAAATCCCGAGCCCGGCAACTGGATGCTTTACCGCCGGACTTACGACGGGCAGGGCTATAGCCCCCTCGACCAGATCAATGCATCGAACGTCAAGAACCTGACGCCGGTCTGGACCTTCTCCACGGGCGTGCTGGAAGGTCACCAGGCGCCTCCCATCGTCAACAACGGTGTCATGTTCGTCGCAACGCCGATGGGCCAGGTGATCGCGCTGAATGCGAAGACCGGCGAGGAATATTGGCGCTACAAGCGCCAGCTTCCCGAAGATCTCTTCCAACTGCATCCGACCAGCCGCGGCGTAGGCCTTTGGCAGGACAAACTCTATCTCGCGACGACGGATGACCATGTCGTGGCGCTCGACGCCAAGACGGGCAAGGTAGTTTGGGACAAGAAGGTCCAGGACTACAAGAAGGGGCAGTACATGACCCTGATGCCATTGATCGTCGACGGCAAGGTGATCGTCGGCGGCTCAGGCGGCGAGTTCGGCGTTCGCGGCTATGTCGTCGCCTTCGATGCCAACGACGGCAAGGAGTTGTGGCGGACCTTCACCATTCCGGGCGAGGGTGAGCCGGGCCACGACACCTGGCAGGGTGATGACTGGAAATCCGGCGGCGGCTCCGCCTGGATGACCGGCACCTACGACAAGGATACCAAGACCATCTATTGGGGCGTCGGCAACGCCGCACCATGGCCGGGCGAAATGCATCCGGGTGACAACCTCTATACCAGTTCGGTGTTGGGGCTTGATCTCGACACCGGCAAGATCAAGGCATACCACCAATATCATCAGAATGACTCATGGGATTGGGACGAGGTCGACGCGCCCATGCTGGTCGACCTGCAGCGGGACGGAAAGCAGATCAAGAGCCTGATCCATCCCGGACGCGACGCGATCTTCTGGGTGCTGGAGCGGCAACCCGACCGCATCAACTATGTCGCGGGCTGGCCGTTCGTTCACACCGACGTCTGGAAGGGTATCGAGCCCGGGACCGGCAAGCCGATCGTCGATCCCGCGCACAAGCCGGTCATTGGCAAGCGGGTCGACTTCTGTCCATCGTTGTGGGGCGGCAAGGATTGGCCGTCGGCGGCGTATAGCCAGAAGACTCATCTCGTTTATGTTCCCGCCAACGAGAATTTCTGCGGCGGATTCACCGGCGAGAAGGTGCCGCTCAAGCCCGGCCAGCTCTGGCTCGGAACCAAGCCCGAAGACATCGGCCTGACGGTACGCCCGGGCGCCGATCATTTCGGCGAATTGCAGGCATGGGATCCCGCCACCGGCAAGAAGGTGTGGGCGCACAATTTCGCCAAGTCGCAACTGTTTGGCTCGGTGACGGCGACCGCCGGCGATCTCGTGTTCGCCGGTGGCACCAACGACCGCAATTTCCGCGCGTTCGATGCCAAGACCGGTGACGTGCTCTGGGAACAGAAGACCAATTCCGGCATCATGGGCATGCCGGTCGCCTACGAGGTCGACGGCACAGAGTATATCGCCGTGCAGTCTGGCTGGGGCGTCGATGCCGAGCGCATCCAGGAAGCACTGGCCGGCGACCATGTCGGCGTCGAAGCCAACGTGCCGCAGGGCGGGGTTGTCTGGGTGTTCGCGCTCAAGAAATAGCCACCGGCGTCACACTATATATCTCCATATATAAAGAATGCGGCGGAGATGATCTCCGCCGCATTCGTTTTGCTTTCGTTTGACGACGCCAGCGCAGGGCGCCGCCTCACGTCTCCAGTTGCTTGCCGATCGGCAGCGTCCGGATGCGCTTGCCGGTCGCCGCAAAGATGGCGTTGAGCAGGGCCGGCGCAAACGGCGGGACGCCAGGCTCACCGACGCCGCTTGGCGGCGTATCGGCGGCCGGTGGCACGATGTGGACATTGGTCACCAGCGGCGCCTCGTCCATCCGGATCACCGGGAAGTCGTCAAAGTTCTTCTGCTGCACCTTGCCGTCCTTGAAGGTGATCTCGCCATATTTGGCAAGGCTGAGCCCCATGATCGCCGCACCCTCGATTTGCGACTGGATGCGCTCGGGATTGACATAGGTGCCGCAATCGATCGCGGTATCGACCCGCGGTACCGTCAGCTTGCCTTTGTCATCGACGGCCACTTCGACGATGGTCGCGATGTAGCTGACGAAGCTGCGGTGCACGGCAATGCCAAGGCCGCCGCCTTTCGGCACCGAACGTCCCCATTGGCCCTTGTCCGCGACCGTCTCGACGACGCGCCTTAGACGCGCGGTGTCGATCGGGTAGCTGTCATAGGGCTCGCCGTAGTCCCAGAGGTTCTTGACGAAATCGAGATTGATGATCCGCGGCGAGCCGATCAGCTCGAGCAGTGTCTCCTTCTGGTCGCGGCCCGTCGCATGCGCGATTTCGCCGACCATCGACTGGATCGCAAAGGCGCGCGGAATATTCGAGACCGAACGGAACCAGCCGATGCGGGTGTGCGCGACCGCCTCGGGATTTTCGCATTGGACATTCGCGATCTCGAACGGCATGTCGACGAGGCCCATGCCGAGCTCGAAGGAGGCCTCGTGCACGGCCTTGGCCGCGAAGGTCGAGCCGATGCTTGGCGCAACACTGCGATGACGCCAGGCGATCACCTTGCCACTCTTGTCGAGACCGGCCTCGATCCGCTCCACCGAAACCGTGTGGAGGAAGTCATGCTAGACGTCGTCTTCGCGCGTCCATTGCACCTTGACCGGCGCGCCCAGCTCCTTCGAGAGCAAAGCCGCTTCCAGCGCATAGTCGCACTTCGACTTGCGCCCGAAGCCGCCGCCGAGCAGCGTGACATTGACGGTCACGTTGTCCACGGAGATGCCGAGCGTCTTGGCGACATCCTCGCGCGTGCCGCCCGGGCTCTGCACCGGCGCCCAGATCTCGGCCTTGCCATCCTTGACATCGGCGACCGCGACCGGCGGCTCCATGCTGACATGGGCGAGATGCGGCGCATAATATTCGCCGACGATCACCTTGTCGGCGCTCTTCAAGGCGGTGTCGACGTCGCCTTCCTTGCGCACGACGAGGCCGGGCTTGCGTGCAGCCTCCTCAAGCTCGGTGCGATAGGCGGCGGACTCGTATTTGGCGTTAGCGCCGTCATCCCACACGACCTTGAGCGCATCGCGGCCCTTGATCGCGGCACCCGTGTTGCGCGCGATCACGGCAACACCGCCGAGCGGCTGGAATTTTGACGGCCATGGCCAGCCCTTGACCTCCATGACCTTCTCGACGCCCGAGACCTTCATCGCGTCCGCCCCATCGAAGGATACGAGCTTGCCGCCGGTCACCGGCGGCCGCGCGATGACGGCATATTTCATGCCGGGCAGGCGGACGTCGGCACCGTATTGCGCCGCGCCTGTCGTGATGTCGCGCAGGTCGACGATCGAGATCTCGCCCTTGCCGAGATAGCGGAAGTCCTTCGGGTCCTTCAGCTTCAGGCTTGCGATCGCCGGCACTGATTCTTTCGCCGCGTCGGCGGCGAGATCGCCGAAGCCGATCTTGCGGCCGCTTGCGGCGTGCACCACTTCGTGGTTGGCGGCCTTCACCTCCGTCACCGGCACGCCCCAGCGCTTGGCCGCGGCGTTTTCAAGCATCGCGCGAGCCGACGCGCCGATCTGACGCATCGGCATCAGATAGTGCCGCGTGCTGCGTGATCCATCGGTGTCCTGGTTGCCGTATTTGACTTCATCGCCATGCGCCTGCTGCACCTTCACTTTGGTCCAGTCGGCTTCCATCTCTTCGGCGACCACCAGCGGCAGGCTGGTGCGCACGCCCGTGCCCATCTCGGAGCGGTGCGCCACGATGGTGACGATCCCGTCCGGGGCGATCGCCACGAAGACGCGCGGGTCGACCACGACGCCATGCGGCATCTTGCCGGCGCCGGTTTCATAAGCGAAGGCAGGGCGTGACGACAGCACCGGTGCCGCGAGCACGAAGCCACCGGCGATGCCGAGCCCTTTCAGCACGCTTCGGCGCGAGACGTTCTCGACCTTGACGACGTGGCGCTCAAAGCCGCGGAGTTTTTTGGGGTCAGTGATGATGTTCATGATCAGACTCCCGTGGAAGCGAGATGCACGGCGTTCTCGATGCGCTGGTAACAGCCGCAGCGGCAGATGTTGCCAGCCATCGCTTCGCGTATCTGGTCATGGGATGGTTTTGGATTGTCGGCCAGGAGAGCGGCCGCCTGCATGATTTGTCCGGCCTGGCAGAAGCCGCATTGCGGGACGTTGACCTGCCGCCACGCCTTCTGAACCGCATGGTCGCCGGTCGGATGCAGGCCTTCGATGGTGGTGACTTCGCGGCCTGATGCGTCGGAGACGGAGGTGATGCAGGAGCGGATCGCCTGCTTGTCCATCATCACGGTGCACGCACCGCAGAGTGCCTGGCCGCACCCGAATTTGGTGCCGGTCAATCCGGCCTCGTCGCGGATAAACCAGAGCAGCGGAAGGTCCGGATCGCCGTCCCAGCTTTGCTCCTTGCCGTTGATTTTCAGCTTGATCATGATCGTGCCTCGCTCTTCTTAAGCTGTTGACGTCCTCCGGGTGCAAGCCAGAACATATTTCATTTGCTCGCAGCCGCCGCTCGCGCTCGCGTCAGCCGCGAGGTGCGAGGCGGACAGACCTCGGTTCTCGACCAATGATGATTCGAGCTCGTCCCCGTTTGAGATGCCGTGCTGTGCGCTAGCGCTGTGATGCTATCAGAAGCGAGCGCCATGAACGCTTCACAGAGAAGTGTTCTGCATTTATGGCTAAAAACGGCCTCGCGGCGGAACGCGGCGAGGCCGATGGTTCCGCGGTTCAGGGGAGGAACGCAGAACGAAGACGAACTGGATGCATGCTTCCCGCGATTGACGCCGGCCGCCTGCCGGTTTTCACCGACCGCTTTCACGCAACATCAAACATCTCTCGCGCGGGATCGAGATGCCGCGCGAGATGAAGCTGTTGCCGGCTTCGCTGCCCGCTCAGGCGGCCATCTTGGACTTCGCCACATGGGTGGCGATGGCGTCCATCAAGGCTGGCGACAGGCAGTCATAGGGCTCCAGCCCAAGTTCTTTCAGCCGGCCGCGAACTTCGTCCATCTGCCCCGGGTTGACGCCGGATTCGATCACCGAGGAAACAAAGGCCGCAAAGCCCGGGGCCGCGGATCCGGATTCCTGGAACAGTTCGGGATGGATGAAGTCGAGGCCATAGAAGGGATGGCCCTTGTTCTCGATGCGGCCATACATATGCGTGCCGCAGACCTTGCAGGCATAGCGCTGGATCACCGCGGACGGATCGACGATCTGCAGCTTGTCGCCGTTCTCGAGCACCGTCACGTTCTGACGGGGTACCACGGCGACGACCGAGAACATCGCGCCTTGTGGCTTCCAGCATTTGGTGCAACCGCAGGCGTGATTATGCGCCACGTCGCCCTTGATGCCGACCTTGACCGGCTTGTCCTTGCATTTGCAGACCAGGGTGCCGCCGCTGAAGCTGCCCGAGCCTTTCTTCACGCCGCTGTCGATCGATGGGTGGAGTTGAACGCTCATGAGTCTTTCCTCCTAGTGTTTTGCGTTGTGATTCGATGTTTGCGCATGATCTCGCCGGAAAACCGCTGCACGCTTTTCCGGATCATGCGCTAGTAAACGACAACCGAACGGATCGACTTGCCTTCGTGCATCAGGTCGAACCCCTTGTTGATCTCCTCCAGCTTGAGAACGTGGGTGATCATCGGATCGATCTGAATCTTCTTGTCCATGTACCAGTCGACGATCCTGGGCACGTCGGTGCGGCCGCGAGCGCCGCCGAACGCCGTGCCCTTCCAGACACGGCCGGTGACGAGCTGGAAGGGCCGGGTGGCGATTTCCTTGCCGGCTTCCGCCACGCCGATCACCACCGATACGCCCCAGCCGCGGTGACAGGCCTCAAGCGCCTGGCGCATCACGGTGGTGTTGCCGGTGCAGTCGAAGGTATAGTCGGCGCCGCCGTCCGTGAGCGTGACCAGATGCGCCACGATGTCGCCGGAGACCTTCTTCGGGTTGACGAAGTCGGTCATGCCGAACTTGCGGCCCCATTCTTCTTTCGAATCGTTGATATCGACGCCGATGATCTTGTTGGCGCCGACCATCCTGGCGCCCTGAATGACGTTGAGCCCGATGCCGCCGAGCCCGAACACGACGACATTCGCACCCGGCGTCACCTTGGCGGTGTTCACCACCGCGCCGACGCCGGTCGTGACGCCGCAGCCGATATAGCAGCTCTTGTCGAACGGGGCGTCCTCACGGATCTTGGCCACCGCGATCTCGGGCAGCACCGTGTAGTTCGAGAACGTCGAGCAGCCCATGTAGTGGTAGATGGTCTTGCCCTGGTAGGAGAAGCGCGACGTGCCGTCCGGCATCAGGCCCTTGCCCTGGGTGGCGCGGATCGCCGTGCAGAGATTGGTCTTCTGGCTGAGGCAGCTTTTGCACTGGCGGCATTCGGGCGTGTAGAGCGGAATCACGTGATCGCCCGCCTTCACCGAGGTGACCCCGGCGCCGACCTCGCGCACGATACCCGCACCCTCATGGCCGAGGATGGAGGGAAAGATGCCTTCGCTATCGAAGCCATCGAGCGTGTAGGCATCGGTATGGCAGATTCCAGTCGCCTTGATCTCGACCAGAACCTCACCGGCTTTCGGCCCGTCCAGATCGAGCTCGACGATTTCCAGCGGCTTCTTTGCCTCGAAGGCGACAGCAGCGCGTGTCTTCATGATCTATCCCTGTTTCGCTTCTCGCGTGCCCGTCTGCTCGTTATTTCGTGCCCATGCAGGAGTCCTCGGCGTCGGCATAGGCGTTGGACTTGTCTTCATGCTTCGCAGGCCGCACGCGGCCGAGCGCATTGTTGGCCCGCGCGCGCAAATACACGTAGATGTCGTCCAGGTGACAGGCGACGTTCGGATTGTTGCCAAAGGCCGGCATCACGTTCTCCGTCGCCGTGGTGACGTTCTTGCGGCCGCTCGCGACGGTGGCCAGGAAGTCGCCGTAGCTCATGGTCTTGAGTGAATCCTTTAGCGCCGGCGCATAACTCGATCCCATTCCGTCGGGGCCGTGGCAGACGTGACAGTCCGAGTGATAGCGGCGGTAGCCTGAATAGGTATACCAGTCGACCGTGCCGTCCGGCTGAATCTTGTAGGTCGGATTACCCTGTTTATCGAGATATTTTCCATCTTCGGATTTGACGGCGGTCGGATCGCCGGAGCCATCAGCGAAGGCAATTCCTCCAGCAGCGAAGAGAATAGTCGCTGCGGCCACTAGACAGATGATACGCAAGAGCTTGTCCTCGAGTGTCGATGCTAAGTGATCCGGCGCGTGGGACGGGCCCACGCGCCGGAGCGAGGTTCTTCAGCTCATTGCGGCAGCGCGAACACGGTGAGTGTTCCGCCGAGCGCGGTGTAGTTGCTCAGCGCAGCGTAGCCACCGACGGCACCAAGACCTGCGGTCGGATCGGTCAAGCCGGCGGCGAGGCCAATACCTGCCCAACCACCGACACCGGACAGCACGGCGACGTACTGCCTGCCGCCATGTTGATAGGTCATGACGTTGCCGATGATGCCCGACGGAGTCTTGAACTTGTAGAGCTCCTTGCCGGTCTTGGCATCGACCGCCTTGAGGTAGCCCTCAAGCGTTCCGTAGAACACCACGCCGCCTGCGGTCGCGAGTGCGCCCGACCAGACCGAGAACTGTTCCTTGTCCGACCAGACGATCTTGCCGGTCTTGTTGTCCCAGGCGATGAAGTTGCCCATGTTGCTGTCGCCCGGAGGCGGATACATCGACAGCGTCGCACCCACATAGGGCTGGCCGGCGGTGTAGCTCACCTTGAACGGCTCATAGTCCATGCAGACGTGGTTGGTGGGGACGTAGAACAGCCCGGTTTCCGGCGAGTATGCTGCAGGCTGCTCGTCCTTGGAGCCGAGCGCGGCCGGGCAAATACCCTTGCTGTTGTGATCCTCGCCATTGTGCTCGGTCGAATATTGGTCGACCACTTTCGGCCGGCCGTAGGTCGGCGAGCTCTTGTTCATGTCGACGCCGGTGGTCCAGTTGACCTTCGGATCGTACTTCTGCGCCACGATCAGTTCGCCGTTGGTGCGATCGAGCGTGTAGCCGAGACCGTTGCGATCGAAATGGGTGAGGAGCTTGCGCGGCTTGCCATCGATCGATTGATCGGAGAGGATCATCTCGTTGACGCCGTCATAGTCCCACTCGTCATGGGGCGTCATCTGATAGACCCACTTCGCCATGCCGGTGTCCGGATTGCGCGCGAAGATGGTCATTGACCACTTGTTGTCGCCCGGACGCTGTTTCGGGTTCCAGGTCGAGGGGTTGCCCGAGCCGTAGTAGACGAGGTCGAGCGACGGGTCGTAGGCGATCCAGCCCCACGTGCAACCGCCGCCGATCTTCCACTGATCGCCTTGCCAGGTCTTGAGGCTCGAGTCCTTGCCGATCGGCTTGCCGAGCATGGTGGTCTTCTCGGGGTCGATCAGGAGCTGGTCATCCGGCCCTTCCGAATAGGCCTTCCAGGCCTGCTTGCCGTCCTTGATGTTGTAGGCGGTCATGCTGCACTGGACGCCGAATTCGCCGCCGGAGGTGCCGACCAGAACCTTGTCCTTGACGACCAGCGGCGCCGAAGTTCCGGTCTGTCCCTTGCTGGGATCGCCGTTCACGGCGGTCCACTCGACGTTGCCGTTCTTGGCGTTGAGCGCCACCAGCTTGTCGTCGGCCTGATGCAGGAAGATCTTGCCGTCGGCATAGGCGAGGCCGCGGTTGACCGTGTCGCAGCACATCACCGGAATGACGTTCGGATCCTGCTTCGGTTCGTAGGTCCAGAGAATTTTGTTCTCGTTTGAAAGGTCAAGAGCATAGACCTTGTTGGGGAACGGCGTGTGCAGATACATGACGTTGCCGATGACGAGCGGAGCGCCCTCATGGCCACGCAGCACGCCGGTCGAGAAGGTCCAGGCGACCTGAAGCTTGCCGACGTTGGAGGCGTTGATCTGTTTGAGCTTGGAGTAGCGCGTATTGGCGTAATCTCCGCTCTGCATCACCCATTCAGCCGGATTTTGCGACATCCGGTTTACTTCATCGTTGGCTGCGGCGCTTCCGGCGGCAAACACCGCCATCGCACTCATGCCCGTCGCGAGTAGCACCTTTCGCATCGTGGTCCTCCCAGTTGAGTAGCCTTGGGTTCCGCACACACGGCCCAATTTCGAATTTATTAACTGGTACGCCTAGCCGCTCCGGACGGGCGAAGCTTGCCCAAGAGCGAAACGCATTTGCTCAGAAGCGAAGCCGCGCGGAATTTTTCATTTCCACGCTTCGATGCCGACGGCTCGAGCCTCGATATTGCGGGGCATCAAAGTTTCGGGGGAGGTTGCCCACCAAGAGGTTTTTCTTGACGGCGCCGAAACTTAGTCGGAGGATCAACCTCAGGGAGAGCAAGGGGGACGCTTGGCCATTCCCGTTTTGACCGTTTCGAGAAAATGCCTCAACCTGAATGTCGCTTACCGTGATTTGCCGCGAGCCTTTCACGGTTGATCTCAAATCGGTGGCAGAACATGTCCGACACAGTCCACTCACTCAGCACCGCCGGACTGGCCCCGAAGAAGCAGATCCAGCGTTGGTCAGATGCACTGACGGATCTCTGCGGCCAGTTCAATGTGGATCCGCTCGAGGCTTCGAGCCTCGAAGGACGAATCAACTACACGACCGTTTCGAGATTGAAGCTTTGCCAGATCGAGGCGAGCCAGCACCGGATCGCACATTCGTCGGCGCAAAGCCACAGCAGCGAACATCCCTATGTCAAGATTTTGTTCCAGACTCAGGGGATCTCGTATTTCGAACAGAATGGCTTCCAGATCCAGGTGAAGCCCGGCGATTGTCTCGCCTATGACGTTTCCTGCCCGCACACCATCATCAGTCCGGCGCTGACACGGCACGAGGTGGTGATCGTGCCGAAAGAATTGCTGCGGGAGCGCGGGTTCCATTTCGGCAGGATGTACGCCTGCAAGCTCTCGGCTCGCAACGGCACCGGCCGCATCGCGCATGATTTCGTGCATGCAGCCTTTGACGAAGCGAACCGTCTTTCGGCGAACAGTGCGGTCGGCGTCGCCGATTCGTTGATCGACCTGTTGCTGTTGCCGCTGCGCGAGGCCGACACCGCGTTCGACCGCGTCGGCCCCGAGGCGATGTATGTGCGGGCGCAGGCCTTCATCCGCGAGCACTTGCGCGATCCGGAGCTTTCTATCGACCAGATTTCGGCCGCACTTGGCTGCACCAAGCGCTATCTGCACATGCTGTTCAGCGAACGCGGCATGACGGTCAGCGACTACATCTGGCGCGCGCGATTGCAGCATTGCCGCCAGGAGCTGGAATCGCATGGAGGCAAGACGATCACGGACGTCGCCTTCTCCTGGGGATTCTCGAGCTCCTCGCACTTCAGCCGTGTGTTCCGGAAGTGCTTCGGCGTTTCTCCATCGGCCATTCACAGGGGACAGGTCGGCGGCATTGCGCCGGACGTTACCTAAAGCGCGATGATTAGCGGATGATCATCGTCGCGCTTTAGCCCTTGTTTGCGCGTGATCCTTTCGGAAAACCGCTGCACACCCCGCATCGCGTGCGGGGCAGTCTTTTTCCGGATCATGCGCCAAGCACAGGCCATCAGCTTGGCGGAGCGTCAGGGCAGGCGCTTGGTCGCGGCTTGGAGCCGCGCTTGTCGAGAGGAACTTTGCAATTGTCGATCCGTTGCTCGTCCGTCCATTTCCGGCCGAGCCTCTCCTTGCCGGTCAGCTTCGGCGAGGTTGCCTTGGCCGCACCCGCTGCAGGCTTCGCGTCCTCGGCCATCGCGAACGACGCAGCGCCCGCCAACGCCAACGAGAGCGAAATCGTCAGGAATTTCCGGTGCCGCAATGCCATGGCCACCTCCTCGAAGGTCCGACCTGGGAAGACCGGATTTAGCAAACACGAAATGGCCGCCGCCACCCGGAATCCGATGCCGGGCGATCCGATTTGAGCAAGACAACAATGAAGATCACAATGCTTACGCGCCGATCTATCTTTCTGATATCCGCTGCGTTTCTGTCGGGAGCGGGCTCCGCGGCACTCGCCGCGCCGCGCCACAATCCGGTTCGGATGTTTGACACCGACAATGACGGCACGCTCGATCTGGCGGAGGTGAAGAAAGCCGCTACCGCGTTGTTTACTAAGCTCGATCGCGATCATGAAGGGACGCTCGACCGCCGCGAGCTGGGTGGCAGGTTGAGCGCGCGCGAGCTGGCTGCGGCCGATCCCGATCATGACGGCACGCTGACGCTCGACGAATATCTCGGGGTCGTCGAGCAGCGCTTCCATGCGGCGGACGCGGACGGCGACGGCACGCTCGATGCGAAAGAGCTGAACTCGCGGGCCGGCCGCGCGCTGTTGCGTTTCTTGAGGTGAGAGCGGGTCCGCGGCGCAAGATTCGCGCGAGCCCTTGCATCAATCGTGTCTCGGTCTTACGCTTAAGCCGGCGCTGAGTGTTGCGCCAAACACTTGGGAGAACCGAATGACCTGGAAAACTCCGAAGATCGTCGAAGTGCAGGTGGGCATGGAAATCAACATGTACGTCTGCGCGACGCGAAAATAACACGAAGCGATCTGCCCGGCTCCGGTAGTTCTCTGCCGCGAGTCGTGGCAGACGTTTGCTACGGACTCTGTTGCTGTTATCGGACTCGGTTGCGTCAGAACATATCGAGAATGGATACGATACAGCTGATTATCACGGTCTGCGCCGTGCTCGCGCCAACCAAGTGCGAGGAAAGGAGCTTGAGCTTTTCCGCGAACTTTTCGCCGCGGCAATGCGCCATGGCGGCGCCGCCCTATATTGCGCAATGGATCGGCCAGCATCCGCAATGGACCGCGGTGAAGTGGCGCTGCGAATACCCGCATATGCACGAGAAGATCTGAAATTCGCAATTCGCCACTTCTACTTGTTGCAGTCCTTCAGATCCTTGTCCGAGATCGAGAACACCGCGTCCGCCTTGATCTCGATGTCGCGGACAAAGCACTGCCGGTCGTCGCGATAGCCCACCCTGGCATCGTAACGCCCGGGGACAATGCCGGTGATGCGCAAGCGCTCGTCGTGATCGACTTCCTTGTCCTTGTCGTTCAAGGTCTGGTTCGGTCCCCAGTGGTTCTTGCCGGCCGGCGACAACTCAAAGCCGGAAATGGTCGAGGTGGTGAGGTTCCACAGCCGGATGCCCTTGCCCTGCGCCGTGAGCTGACCCGGCAGCGTCATTGCAAGCAGGCAGATCGCAATCAGCGCACGCGGCATGGTGACCTCTCGACAGCTCCTGCACCGACAATCTGAAACGAGCCGAGGGGTGCAAGCAAGCGCAAAATGTGCCTCACCCGTCGGCCGGCTTCAATCGCGCGAGCTCATGTTTGATCGCCGTGATGTCGGCGTCGCTCCGCGCCGACCGTGGTGGCCGTAGTGGCAGCGCGTGCAGAAGCGTCGCAGGTCGCTTCGACAACAGGAACAGGCGGTCGCCAAGACGAACCGCGTCGTCAAGATTGTGCGTCACGAGCAGCGTTGTCGTGACGCGGTCCTCCAGCAATGTCGCGATCTGGTCGCGGAGGCGAGCGGCCAGCGCCTGATCCAGCGAAGCGAACGGCTCATCGAGAATCAGGAAATCGGGCTCGACGGCGAGCGCCCGTGCCAGCGCGACGCGCCGCGCCAGCCCGAGCGACAATTCGCCGGGAAAATGACTGCGGTGGGCGCTCAACTCGAGCACTGCGAGCAGGGCTGACAGCCTTGCTGCGTCGACCTTCGGTGCGGCGAGCAGGATATTGTCCTCGACCGATCGCCACGGTAGCAGCCGCGGTTCCTGAAATACCATGCCGATCCGCGCCTGCGCCGCGCGATCGACAGACCCTTGATAATCGTGATCGAGGCCGGTGAGGATTCGCAAAAGGGTGGTCTTGCCGCAACCCGAGGGGCCGACGATGACACCGACCTCTCCGGCTGCAAGGGTGAAGGCAATATTGCGCAGCACTTCGTGGCGTTCTCCGGCCGCGTTCGCAAATACCTTGCTCGCAATATCGACTTCAAGCCGCACGAGGCCGCCACCGGGATAGCCGCGCTTCGAACGGCTGCACCAACGCGGTCTCGATCACGAAGATGATCGCAGCGAAAGTCAGCGAATAAGCAAGCAGCAGCGGGATATCGAAGAGCTGGAAGGCCACGCCAATCTCGAAGCCGACCCCGTTGGGTCGGCCGAGAAATTCGGCCACGAGGACGATCTTCCAGATCAGGGCAAGGCCCGATCGGGAAGCGGCGGCAATATAGGGCGCAAGCTGCGGCAGGACGACGTGCCGGAAGGCCTTGCCGCGCGGAAAGTCGAAGATGCGCGCCATTTCGTCGAGCGAAGGGTCGAGGGCGCGCGTTCCCTCGCGCAGCGTGACGACTGCGGTCGGAAGCTTGTTGATTGCGATCGCGGCGATGGCCGCAGTCTCGGTCAGACCCGCCCAGATATAGGCGAGCACGATGATGACGAGAGCCGGCAGATTGAGCAGAACGATCAGCCAGGGATCGCCCAGCCGGTCAGCCACGCGCTGGCGTCCCATCCAGTAGCCGATGGCCGTTCCGAGCGCCATCGCCAGTACGAAGGAGACGGCGACGCGCGCCAGCGTCGCGCCGAGGTTGAGGAACAGCGCGCCGGTTCTGGCTTGGGCGATGATGGCCTGCAGCACGTCCGGCGGAGGCGGCAGCTTGGCGCTGCCCACGAACAGAGACGCAATCCACCAGGTCACGAAGAACACGGCAACCGACAGCAGGCGCATCACGTCAGCCCCCTGGTATCGCGTGATAGAACGTGCCCGGATCAAGCTGCGGCGCCGGCCCGACGAGGTCAGGTCCGCCGATCTTCGCCAGCACGCGATAGAGGACGCGTGCGTCGCCTTCTTCCTCGGCTATGGACCGGCGCGGAATCCCCTCGCGGTAACGGTCACGATAGACGCGCAGCGTGGCCGCGTCGGTGGCGCCGGTGAGGGATTGAATCCGGCTCCACTCCGCATCCGAGGATGCGAGAATCTCCTTCGCTTGCCGGGTTGCCGCGATGAATCGCGCAAGCAGGTCCGCGTGCGCGTTGCCCCATGTCTCGTCGAAGACGTAACCGATCATCGCGGTCGGGCCCTTGGCGCCAAGCTTTGGAAGAATGTCATCGATGCCGGCCAGGCGACGGAAGCCCTTGGCCTCCAATGCCGCGCAGAAATTCCAGTAGTCGAGCGTGGCATCCGTCTCGCCGCTCAGTGCTTTCGCGGCCAGGAGCGGCGGCGCACCATAGATGATGTTGGAGGTAGCCTTCAGGTCGGTCCCGTCCTGTTTCAGCGAAGCTTGCAGCAGAAGCCAGCTCTTGTCGATCGGGCCGCCGGCGACGGCGAGCGTGTGGCCCTTGAGATCGGCCAGCGTTCGAATGGTCGAGTCGTTTCGCACCATCACCGCGCCCAGGGCGCTCGAATAGGGATAGAACGTGAGCTTGCCGCCGAGAGAGCGTTCGCGCGAAACCCAGGGCCAGTCGGACACGATGATGTCGGCGCTGCCGGCGCGCAGCGCGACTTTGCCGGCCTCGGGGCTTGCAAGCTCGATCGGCTCGATCGAAAGGTTCGCCTGCTTGTCGAGCCCGTGGGCGCGGATCACCGCCAGTTCCCAGGCGAATGTCCCGGTTTTCTGCATCGCAACCCGTATCGTCTCCGCATCGCAACGCACGGCGGTCGATGCGGAGAGGGTGAACGTGGTGAGCAACAGAGCGGCAAGGTGTTTCATGACTTCGTGAGCCGTTTCCTCGAATGTCTGCTTTTCAGTGCAAGAGCGATAGCATAGCTTTTGCTCTCAGGAGAAATGGTATGAAATTAGTCAGATGGATACGACCGATTGTCGCCGGGCTTGGCGGCCTCGTGCTAACAGCCATGATCGCCCAGGCCGATGAAGCCAATGATTACCCGACATCGGCGCGGGCCGAATATGTCTATGGCTGCATGAAGGCCAACGGCGAGACCCGGCAAACGATCGAGCAGTGCTCGTGCTCCATCGACATCATCGCTTCGCTCCTTCCTTATGCCCGCTATGTCACCGCGGAAACGGTGCTGAGCATGTCCCAGGTCCGGGGCAATCTCGGCGGCGAGTTCCGCTCGTCGGAGCAGGCCAAGAATGCGCTGGACGATCTGCGACGTGCGCAGGCCGAAGCCGAGGTGAGGTGCTTCTAGCGCTAGTCGTAGCCCGGATGAGCGAAGCGACATCCGGGAAGGGCCCCGCATGTCGCTTGCGCTCATGCGGGCTACGACCTTGTCACGTTCCGGAATCGTCGATCTTCCACTCCTTCTGGAAGACGTGGCCCGATGTATCCTTGGCCTCTGCGCGGAACGTCTTGGCGCCGTTCGAGACATAGGTGAAGCGGATATTGGGGTCTTCGGAGATGGAGATGCCGCCTTCCATCGACAGCACCGGGCTGTTGTCCTGCCACACATGCAATTCATCGATGAAGAAGGCCGGAATGTAGAGATGGGTCAACTGGTCCATCTGCAGCCCGGAATTGTTGGGATGCCCGATCATGATCTGGGCTTCTCGCGTGGAGTTGCTCGACCCCTGATCAGCCCTGGCGAACTGCCGGTATTTCATCTGGCCCAGATGATTCCTGGCCTCTTCGGGATTCTTGACGGCCGGCGCCGAGCAGCCGCCGGAGGCCTTCACAAAGGTCTTGACCATGTAGAGCTTGCCGTCGCTGAGCTCGGCCACGGCATGCACGTTGGTGTAGCTGTTGACGCGGACGCGCGTCGAAATTTCCGACACGCGCGCGTCCGCTCCGAGCTCGAACCTGGCGGCCATCGGCGCCGGATTTTGATCGATGACGAGCGTGATCGCCCGGAGCTGCCGGCTGTCATCAGGCGAAAGCTTTGAGCGCAGCGTCACCGGGACGATGGCCGCATCCTCGGCGCGGTAAGGCATCTCGATCGCGATCACATCGCTGCCATCCAGCATCGGGCGATTGTCGAAGATGTCCTGCACCAGACCCGGCCAGGGATCGTAGGGCTCGGTCGCGTGTAGCGGAAAAGCGCGCAGGCCCAGTGCGGCACCGAACAGGGCAAGCGCGCAGAGCAGGCGGAGGCGAGGTCCGAGCATGGTCGTGCTCCCTGACAAGCGAAGCAGCAACAATTTGAACGCAGGTTATCGCCTGCGCTACTCCCACTCAATCTCTGAAAATGCTGCGGTTGCGTTGCGCGTGTTGTAGTCGTCAAACAATTGCCATCGCGATCGCTCGGAAGCGGCCGCCGTCTCGGCGGCCGTGATCGGCGCGCCGCGCCTGACCAGGGCGCGTACATCGGTTGCGAGCGTGTCGAGATAGCGGCGCTCGTCGGCAAGCGCCGCCGGCCATGCGCTCACAGGTCCGTGACCCGGAACCACGCGCTGCGCGGGCTGCCCACTCAGCTCGCCCATCAGGCGCTGCCAGCCGCGGATGCTGCCGTCCATCACCGGAATGTGGGCAAGGAAGACGAGATCGCCGGCGAACAGGGTTTTCGTTTGCTCGTCCAGCACGGTGAGGTCGCTGTCGGAGTGCGCGACCGGCCATGCGCGAAGGACGAGCGAGCGGGCACCGAGATCGAGCTTGAGCGTGCCATCGACGAGCAGCGTCGGGGGCACGACCTTCACCTCGTCGATCAACGCAGCGCCCATGATCTTGCGAAAGGCATCGACATAATACGGGCCGCGCATGGCCAGGGCTCGCGGCAGATTCTTGTGACCCACAAAGATGGTTCCTTCGGCCGAAAAGGCTGCGTTGCCAAAGACGTGATCCGGATGTCCATGCGTGTTGATGACGTAGCGGATCGGCTTGTCGGTCCGCTCGCGAATGGCAGCCAGCAGCTCACGTCCCTCGCGCACGCTGCCGCCCGTATCGATCACCGCGACTGCGTCGCCACCTATGACGAACCCGACGTTGGCGATCGCGCCCTCGTTCTCGCGCGTCATCAGCGCGATCTCGCCAGTGTGAACGAACAGGCCGGGCGCAATTTCAGTGACGGGCAGCGCCTGCTGCTGCGCGCGTGCCGAGGCGGCGGAGAGCATCGCGAGTGCGGCAAGCAGCAAGAGGCGACGGCTCATCCTTTGGTCTCATCCCTCGTCGAATAAGGCCGACGCCTCGATGTTCCAATTTGCGACGCAGCACGCATCGTGAAATTCGCACAGAAAGCGGCGCTTTGGATAATCCTGTTGCACGCTCCAGTTTCGAAGCATAGCATTTTTCACGGGGACGACCGGCGCGAGCTGAAAGCAGCATCTGATGAAACATGTCTCAATCCATCGCGGCCTGCTGATCGCGCTCGCGATCGCTGCAACGTCTGCAAGCCATCAGGTGGCGCGGGCGCAAGGTGACAACGCGCAGCCCCAAGCCGGCAATGGCGGCCTTGACCTCTCGATCGAGCTCGTCGATCCCAAGGTGCTGCGGGTCTGCGCCGATCCGCGCAACCTTCCTTTCTCGAACGAGAAGGGTGAGGGATTCGAGAACAAGCTTGCTGAGCTGTTTGCGAAGAAACTGAACAAGAAGCTTGACTACATGTATTTTCCGCAGGCGACTGGCTTCGTCCGCGTGACGCTCGGCGCGCATCGCTGCGACGTCATCATGGGTTTTCCGCAGGGCAATGATCTCGTCCAGGGCACCAATCCCTATTACCGCACGGCCTACACGCTGGTCGTAAAGCAAGGCTCCGGGCTGGAAGATGTCACGGAGCTCGGCGATCCGCGCCTGAAAGGCAAGCACATCGGCATCATCGCCGGCACGCCGCCAGCCACCTATATGGCCACCGATGGGCTGATGGCGGATGCAAAGCCTTATCCGCTGATGATCGACACCCGCGTCGATTCATCGGCAGGGGCGATGATCAGCGATCTCAACAAGGGCGATATCGATGCCGGCGTCCTGTGGGGACCGATGGCGGGCTTTTATGCCAGGGAGTCGAATCCGCCGCTTCATGTCACGCCGCTCGTCAAGGAGAAAGCCGGCCCCCAACTCGTCTATCGCATCGGCATGGGTGTGCGGCATTCGGACCAGAACTGGAAGCGAATGCTCAACCGCCTGATCCAGGAGAACCAGGCCGATATCAACAAGATCCTGCTCGATTTCGGCGTTCCCTTGCTCGACGAGAACAACAAGCCGATCAGCGTGGAGACGGCGACGAAGTCGCCATGATCCGATCCGCCATCATCCTGCTGCTCGCGATGTGCGCATGTGCTTCGGTCGTGCGCGCGCAAGAGGTCGTGCTCGAGCCGGAAGGTTATCGCACCGATGAGTACCGGGCACCGGTGCCGGAGACGCTCGCCGGTGCACGCGTGATCACGACCGCGGAGGCGGAAGCGATCTGGCGTGCCAAGAACGGTGTTTTCATCGACGTCTTTCCGCGTGCGCCAAAGCCGAATCTTCCGGCGGGCACCATCTGGCGCGACCGGCCGCGCGAGAATATTCCCGGCAGCATCTGGCTGCCGGATACGGGCTATGGCCAGCTTGCAAAAGCAACCGAGGACTATCTGCGGCGGGGCGTTGAACGCGCTGTTGGCGGCAATCATGCGGCGTTGATCGTGGCGTATTGCCAGGCCAAGTGCTGGATGTCCTGGAATGCCGCCAAGCGGCTTGTGTCCTATGGCTACACCAACGTGGCCTGGTATCCCGAGGGGACGGACGGCTGGGAGCACGCCGGTCTGCCGATGGTTGAATCGCAGCCCGAGCCGCGGCCAGGCGAGCACGGTTCGGCGTCGAAATAGCGGCGTGTCAGCCTTTTGGTGCATGATCTCCGTGCAAACGGGTAGCTCCGTCATTGCGAGGAGCGAAGCGACGAAGCAATCCAGAGCCTTCACGTGGAGATATGGATTGCTTCGCTTCGCTCGCAATGACGGGCGCAGCTACTCCATTTCCTGCTGAATGGTGCGGGCGAGCGCAAACAGGCGCTGGTCGATCATGGTCGGCACTTCGCACACGAACTTCACCACGCGCCGCCGATCCTCGAAGATCCGCGTTTCCCAGACAAGCTGGTTGCCGAGCTCGTCCACCTTTTTCTGATCGGGGGGCGTGGCGTCCTGCAGCGCCTGCAGCGCGATCGTATCGGTACGGATCTTGTCCGCTGCGACACGCTGCTTTCGCGTCACCCGCTCGAGCCCGCTCATCACTGAGGAGCGCTCGGCGTTGAGCGTATCGAACAGGCCGGCAAACAGCAGCTTGCCTGCCGCCGCCTTGTCGGTTCCCGGCGACGACAGAAAGTCCGTGATCGTCTTTTCTGCATCCTCAAGCTTGACCTTGCGTGGCGCGAGTTTTTCGACCATTGCGCTGATCTTGGGATCGTCCTTCCATTTGTTCGAGGCGTCGTCGAGCGCCGGACCCGCCCAGACCTGCGCCAGCGAGATTTCGAGCACCTTGGCCTGCGCGCAGGGCCAGTCCGGAAAGCGCGGGTCGGCGGCCAGGCAGGGCGCCGATGCGGCGACAGCGACGAGGGCTGCAATGGTAATTCGCAGCGTCATGTCTCGCCTCCCGCAGGCCCGCGCCGGACAAGTCCGCGCGAGGGATCATAGGCGAAGATCGCTCCCGCCATGAACACAACCGTGCAGCCGCCAACCACGGCGAGCGAGACCCAGTCCACCTTGCCATAGAGCGCGAAGCGGATCAGCTCGACCGAATGCGTGAACGGATTCCACTGGCAGACGTAGTACAGCATCGGGCTGCCTTCCTGCACCCGCCACAACGGGTAAAGCGCGGATGAGGCAAAGAACATCGGGAAGATCACAAAGTTCATGACGCCGGCAAAATTCTCGAGCTGCTTGATGCCGGAGGAAATCACCATGCCGAGCGCCCCGAGCATCAGGCCCGAGAGGATCAATGCCGGCACCACCGTGAGGTAGCCGATCGGAGGCGGCGTGATGTCCCAGAACCACGCGATCAAGAGGAACGCGTAGACCTGCAGCAGCGAGACCGCGGTTCCCGCAAGCAGCTTGCAGAACAGGAGATAGCCGCGCGGCAGGGGGCTCACCAGCAGGGTGCGCATGTTGCCCATCTCGCGGTCATAGACCATCGAGAGCGAGGACTGCATGCCGTTGAAGAGCTGGATCATCGCCATCAATCCTGGCGCGATATAGACCTCATAGAGGATGTAGGTCTCGTAGGGCGGGATGATCGAGATGCCGAGCACCTGGCGAAAGCCGGCGGCGAAAATGAAGAGCCAGACCAGCGGGCGCACCAGCGCGGACACGAAGCGCTCGCGCTGGTGCAGAAAGCGCAAGCCCTCGCGCCACACGATGCCGGTGAGGCAGGTGACATATTCGGCGAGCGTGAAGCCGCCCGAGCGATGATCGAGAGCCGTGGAGCTCATGGCGCGATGCTCCCGGAAAGCGCGCCGGTCAGGCGCATGAAAGCCGCGTTGACATCCTGTGCGCCGGCTTCGCTCAGCACGCGCGCCACGTCGCCGCGTGCGAGCACCTTGCCCTGATGCAGGATGACGAGATTGTCGGTCGGGATCACCTCGTCGAACAGATGCGTAGCCCACAACACGCCGATGCCCTCGTCGCTGACGAGCTTTCGAACGTGCTTGAGGATATCGGCGCGGGCCTTGACATCGAGCCCGACCGTCGCCTCGTCGAGCAATAACAGCCGCGGCCGATGCAGCAGCGCGCGCGCGATCTCGACGCGCCGCATCTGCCCGCCCGAGAGATCGCGCACCTTGCTGCCGGCGCGATCGGCGAGCTCGATCTGCGCGAGCACGTCAGTGGCTCGCGCCCGCGCATCGCGCCGGCCGATGCCGTGCAGGGCGGCGTGATAAAGCAGGTTCTGCATCACCGAGAGATCGAGATCGAGCGTGCGCGGCTGGAACACGACGCCGAGCAGCCGCAGCGCCTCGCCCGGCTCGCGGGAGATGTCATGGCCGAAAATGCTGATACGGCCGCTCTGAATTCCGAACAGCCGCGTGATCAGCGAGAACAGCGTGCTCTTTCCGGCGCCGTTCAGCCCAAGCAGGGCGCTGAAGCTCGCCGGCCGCACCTCGAAATCGACATCGATCAAGGCGCGGCGGGGGCCATAGGAATGGCTGACGTTGCCGATCGACAGCGCGGGTACGGCAGCATCGGGCCGGGCAGCGGTGTCCGGCAAAGTCTTGGCTGTTGCGCCTTGTGCATCTGACATCGTCATGGCGATATCGTCACACCCCACGGAAGCTCGCCGACCTGGATGGTCTTGATGACCTTTTGGCTGGCGACGTCGATGACCGAGACGTCGTTGGAGATGCCATTGGTCACGATCAGGTATTTTTCGTCCGGCGCGAAAGCCATGTGCCAGACCCTTTGGCCGACGAGAAGGTATTTTTTCACTTCATGAGTTTTGGCATCCACGACGGCGACGCGATTGGCCGGGCCGAGGGCCACGAAGGCGGTCTTGTCGTCCTTGGTCATGCCGATGCCGACCGGCTGGATCGCTTCGCTCCGCAGGCCGGGGATCGCGAATGTGACCTTGCCGGTCACCGCGTGCTTGGCCGGATCGATGATCGACACGGTGCCGCCGACCTCGGAAGAGACCCAGAGCTCGGAGCCGTCGTGCTTGAATTCTGCAAAGCGCGGCCGCGAATCCACAAGCACATTGGCGACGACCTCGCGTTTTTTGGTGTCGATGAAATGCGCCATGTTGGTGGTCTCGGACGTGCAGATCAGGGTGGTTCCGTCCGGGCTGACCATCATGCCCTCGGGCTCGACACCGACCTGGATGTCGCCAAGCCGCGTGCGCTTGGCGACGTCGATGACGGTGACCGTGTTATCATTCTCATTGGCGACGTAGAGGATCTTGCCGGCGGCATCCTGGGTGAACAGTTCCGGATCGGGGCCGGAGGGCAGGGTATCCACGATCTGCTGGGTCTTGGTGTCGATCATCTGGATGGTATCGTCGTCGCCGACAGCGACCATCACGAACTTGCCGTCTTTCGTGAACTCGATGCCGCGCGGCCGCTGGCCGACCTTGATTGTGGTGGTGACGGCCCACTTATCGGTGTCGATGACGGTAACTGTGTTGCCCTTTTCGTTCGACACATAGGCGATGTAGGCGCTCGCCGGGCTCGCCGCCGCCAGCCACAGCGTTGAGAGGGAAAGGACACAACACCTCCACATGCGCGACTCCACCATCATTGCAGCTTGCATTTGGTCTCGGGCCGATCGACGCCGAGCGTATCGAGCTCCGAGGTCTGGTGCAGAAAGCCTTCCTGCGGCGATACCGAGACCACCATGCGTCCATCGGACAACAGGATCGGCTGGCGAAGCTGCAGATTCCAGTCCCGCAATGTCAATCGTTGGCCCTTGAAGGCGGCGATCGAGAAATCCGGCGACTTGATGAAGGCGAACAGCTTCTTGGGATCGGCCGAATTGATGCGCGAGGCCGCCTCGCCGACGATGCGTGCGGCGGTCCAGGCCTGCATATCCAGCGCCGTCATGTGACGCGCATTCAGCTTGACGAAACGGTTCTGGAGCTGGATCGCGCCCCACTGATTGTGCGCGGCGTCCCAGCTCGTTGGCTTGAGGCCAGCGGAACCGGCGACAGGGCGCGGGTCCCAGGTGCGGTAAGGCAGATAGGACGCAAAGACCTCGCTCTCGTCAGCGGCGATAAGCACGTCATAGGCCGGCGCCGATTGCGTGAACACCGGCATCTGGCGCTGGATCAGCGTTATGCCAGAGTCGGTGCGGCGCGCGCCGCCGGTATCCTGGAAAGTGCGTTCCTGGACGATCTTGCCGCCAAACCGCGTCGCCGCGCGGCGGTAGGCGTCGGCATAAAGCTTGTCGTTGTCGTGCGAGCCGACCACCAACAGCCAGCGTCTCCACTGCTTCCATATCAGGTATTGGGCAAGCCCATCCGCCAGCATCGTGCGGGTTGGGGCGATGTGAATCACATTGGCGCGGCAATCCTGCTCACGCAGCCGGTCGTCGATCGATCCCGCGTCAATCAGTACGGTGCCGCGATCGCGCAAACTGTCGGCCACCTTCAAAACTTCGTCCGCGGATAGATCGAGGATGATCGAAGCGTCATGGTCGGCAAGCGCGCCGGCCGCCTTGACGACGTCCTCGCCTTGCTTGAGGCGAACTTCGTCCAGCGTGAAATGCTGGTTCAGGAACTTGCCGGTGGTGTTGTTGTCCTCGATCGCCAGATGTGCGCCGGCCACGCCGTCATTGTCGGCCGGCTGCTCGACCAGCGACAGGGTCTCTGTGACACCGGCATGACGGAGATAGCCGATCCCGATCTCGAGCGGTTCGGCGGCGAGCGCGTGGCTCGCCACGACGCTCAAGCCGATCGCGCCGATCAAGGACCGAATCATGACGTCTCCCTGGTGGTCCTCACTTGACGAGGAGGACTCGTCTCTTGAAACAAGACCGAATTGTCCTAGGTTGCAAGCCTACTTTTTGTCGTTGCGTGGGCGCGAGAGCTTGCAGGTCACGATCATGAGAGCACTCCTTGTCCTGTCGATATTGATGGTCGCGAGCGCGACGCCGTCACGCGCGGCCGACACGCCAAAGCTCGCGGTGTTCGATTTCGAGATGCTCGACACCAGCCAGGAAGGCCGAATGCCGGCCAAGCGCACCGACGAGCAGGAACGCTTGATGCGGATCGGCGATCAGTTGCGCAAGGAGCTGGGCGAGTCCGGCAAGTTCCAGATCCTTGACATTTCACCGGTCAATGCTGCAGCGCATCAGAGCAATCTGCAGAGCTGCGGCGGTTGCGACGTGAAGCTGGCACAACAGCTCGGCGCCGACCTCGAAATCACCGGCGTGGTGCAGAAGGTTTCGAACGTCATCCTCAACATGAGTGTGTTCTTGCGCGACGCCCACACCGGACGTCTCGTCACCGCGGCGAACGCCGACATGCCCGGCAACACCGATGAAACCTGGTCGCACACCACGCACTACCTGGTGCGCGAGCGGTTGCTGGCGCCGAACTACGGGAGGCCGCAGGCGAATTAGAGCGGGATGAGTTTTGATCGAATCGTTCGCCGCGAGTTCGCTTCACCTCTCCCTGTCGGGGAGAGGTCGGATTGCGGAGCAATCCGGGTGAGGGGCCGCGGCTCCCTCCATAGACACTAACCCCTCACCCGATTTGCTGCGCAAATCGACCTCGCCCAAGGGAGAGGTAAGCCTCCGACGCCGCTCCAGTTGAACCCAATCTCATCGTGCTGGCGCGATTCAAGCCTTCAGCCGCTGCGCGTGCCAGCGCAGGT
>Ga0070730_10000924_pt1 | contig 30413 bp, 29 predicted proteins | sample Coa_R1_3_FD_66447 | JGI IMG/M metagenome (GOLD analysis project Ga0070730, IMG submission 66447) | Surface soil microbial communities from Centralia Pennsylvania, which are recovering from an underground coalmine fire - Coalmine... | ecosystem: Environmental > Terrestrial > Soil > Unclassified ... | reverse complement strand
CCGAACCACGTAGCGCTTTACCCCAACTTCCCGCGCAGCCATCCTCGCCTCCGTCACCTCAGGGTGTCGAAGGCAGTGAATCGATCAAAGGTTCTGAATTAGTTGAAGCGTCCGACTAGGACTTCCGGCGCGTCGGCGACCTCTCAGCCGTCGCACCAGGGCCCCTTGGCGGCGGCGACATCGCAAGGGATCGGCTAAGGGCGAGGCTCAAGCATGGCCTATCCGTCGGCCGGCTCGTCAGCAAGCCTGGTCCCCGACATCTAGGCGCCAAGCCGCGCGACGCGATAGGAGTTCGGTCAAGGGGAGCTTTCATGATCGACGGCCTAACGACTATCCAGCTCGCAGCCGCCATCGTCGGCGGCTACCTACTGGGTGCGATCCCGTTCGGCGTGATCATAATGAAGGCGGCCGGGGCTGGTGATCCTCGATCCATTGGCTCTGGGAATATCGGGGCCACCAATGTGCTGCGCAGCGGACGGCGGGATCTGGCGGCCCTGACGCTCATTGGGGATGGGGCGAAGGGGGCTTTGGCCGTTTTCTTCGCCTGGTTGGCGACGCGACAGGCTGATCTTGAAGCTCAGGCGGCGCTTAGCAGCCTCGCAGGGGGCGCTGCGTTCTTCGGCCATCTCTTTCCGATCTGGCTTGGGTTTAAGGGCGGCAAAGGCGTGGCCACCTTTTTCGGGACGCTGCTTGCAGCGGCATGGCCGGTCGGGCTCTTGGCAGGGGTGACGTGGCTGGTGATGGCTGCAATTTTTCGCATGTCGTCCCTTGCCGCCCTAACAGCGGCTCTTATGGCGCCCGCATTTGTATTTCTTGTTCATCGGCCAACGCCGCTGGCTGTGTTGGCCGCGGTGATGGCGGCTTTGATCTATATCCGGCACGCGCCCAACATCAGGAGGATCCTGAAGGGCGAGGAACCCAGGATCGGGCGGAAGAAAGACGCGGCCTCCTAGCAGCGCCCGACCCTATCGCTCTTGTGCAAAGGCCCAGAGCGACGCTAGCTCGTGGCGAAGGGAGCACCGCAATCCAGCCGCATGACATCGAAATAATCCAGACAGGGACAGCGTCCATTATCCGAACCCAAATCAAGTCGGAGACCAGATCCATGAAGCTAAAAATTGCGGCGGCGCTGACCGCTGTGGCGATCGCTGGAGCAGCTTTCGCCCAGCCTCGAGCTGGCGGCCCTGCGCCTTCGCCGGAAATGCAAGCTGCGCGTCAGGCCATGGCTCAGGCCTGTGCGGCCGATCAAAAGACGCTTTGCAGCGACAAGGCTCCGGGCCGCGAGACGATGATGTGCCTTGCACGCGACAACGCCGACAAGGTGAGCCAGCCGTGTAAGGACGCCATCGCTAAGATGCGCGCCGCGCGCCAGGCCGCAGGCGGCCAATAACCAAGACCAACGTCCAACGACCATAGGGCCGGTGCTCCATTTCCAGGGCGTCGGTCCTAAACTGGTCGGGGGTTGGGAGGCCATTTCCGCGCGCCGCGCGGGCATCGAATATCTGCGGCTCATGGCATTTCGCCTCCGTCCCGAAGGCCAGCTCCAGCGGAGCTGGATATTCCGCGGCTTGGCCATGGCGAGCTCACTGTCCTTAGGTGATCCAATCCATCGCTCAGGCCTTCAGCCGGCGTTTCGCCCACCTCCTACGACCTCGGATCGGCTTCTCCGACGCGGGCGCGGGCCTTAGGACCCGCTCAGTCCAGGGTTTCCGGACGTCGGAGACCTCCCGAGGTAAGACTGGCCGCCTTTGATCATTCGCCTGCTCGTCCGGCCGGGCAGGCCTGGTATTTGGTTCTTTTTCATTGGATCGCGGCTTTGCTCCGCGCCGCCTGAGACCCGCGTGGCGAGGCCGCCCTTGCGCTTGGCTAACCCTTCGCCGTCATCAGGCTGGGGAGAGCCTTGCACCTCCAAGCCGCCGTTCGTGCTCGGCGCATAAAAAAGAGCCCCTATAGGGGGCTCACGCCGCGCGGCGTTAAACCCCCGTTGACAGGGCCTAGGGGCCAACGCCACTTTCCGCGTCCTTCTTGTCCCCGACCAGGGTCGGGTGGCGGCGTTATGGAACGACAGACCCCTCGCACATGAACATCGTCGTTGTCGAAAGCCCCGGCAAAGCCAAGCCGATTAACAAGTACCTGGGCCCCGACTTCAAGGTGTTGGCGTCTTACGGACACGTGCGCGACTTGCCGGCCAAGGACGGCTCTGTTCGGCCGGACGACGACTTCGACATGGTTTGGGAGGTGGACGCCAAGTCCGCCAAGCGGCTCAGCGACATCGCCCAGGCGATCAAGGGCTGCGACAAGCTCATTTTGGCGACCGACCCGGACCGTGAAGGCGAGGCTATTTCCTGGCACGTCTTGGAGGTTCTGAAGCGCAAGAAGGCGCTAAGCGGGGTGACCGTCCAACGGGTGACGTTCAACGCAATCACCAAGGCCGCCGTCACCGAGGCCATGAAGGCGCCTCGCAACATCGATATGGAGCTGGTGGACGCCTACCTGGCGCGGCGCGCGCTCGACTACCTGGTGGGGTTCACCCTTTCTCCCGTGCTTTGGAGGAAGCTGCCCGGCTCGAGGTCCGCTGGGAGGGTGCAATCGGTGGCGCTACGTCTCGTCGTCGACCGCGAGATCGAGATCGAGAAGTTTCGGACACAGGAATATTGGACCGTCGAGGCCGATGTCTCGGCAGGAAGCGACCCGTTCCTGGCGCGGCTGGTCAAGCATGACGGCAAACGCCTCACCAAGTTTGACCTGGCTAACGAGGTTTCAGCTTTTGCGGCCCGCGACGCCGTAAAGGCTGCGACCTTCAAAATCGCGGCCGTTGAAAAAAAACCCGCCCGCCGCTCGCCGCCGCCTCCGTTTACAACCTCGACTTTGCAGCAGGAGGCGGCGCGCAAGCTCGGCTTTAACGCGCAGCGAACCATGCAGGCCGCGCAAAAACTCTACGAAGGTATCGATATCGGCGGAGAAACCGTTGGTCTGATCACCTATATGCGGACCGATGGCGTCCAGACCGCGCCCGAGGCGCTGGAGGAATCCCGTCAGGTTATCGCAGGCCTCTTCGGCGGCGACTACGTGCCCGACAAGCCGCGCTTCTATTCGACGAAGGCGAAGAACGCTCAGGAAGCCCACGAAGCAATCCGGCCGACCAGCCTTGCCCGAAATCCGGGAAAACTGCGCCTGGAGCCCGATCTGGGGCGGCTCTATGAGCTCATCTGGAAACGGATGATCGCCTCCCAGATGGAGGCGGCCCGCATTGAGCGCACAACAATCGATCTTGAGAGCAGTGACGAAAAAACTGCGCTGCGCGCCTCCGGGGATGTGACGCTCTTTGACGGCTACTTGGCCGTCTACGAAGAAGGTCGCGATGACGCTGAGGACGAAGCCGTCTCCAAGTTGCCGGCCGTCACGCAAGGCGCCTTGGCCAAGACGATCGCCGCGCGCGCCGATCAACATTTCACCGAGCCGCCGCCGCGCTATTCCGAAGCCAGTCTCGTCAAAAAGATGGAAGAACTCGGCATTGGTCGCCCCTCGACCTACGCCTCGGTGCTGACGGTGTTGCGTGATCGCGCCTATGTTCGGATGGAGAAAAATCGCTTCATCCCAGAAGACAAGGGACGGCTAGTCACCATCTTCCTGGAAGAATTTTTCGGCAAATACGTCGAATACGATTTCACCGCCGGTCTCGAGGAGAAGCTTGACCTCGTCTCGGCCGGCGAACTCGACTGGAAAGTTCTGCTTCGTGAATTCTGGCAGGACTTTTTCCCGAAGACCGAAGAGATTCTAGGACTGACCACGCGCTCGGTCCTAGACACGCTGGACGAAGCCTTAGCCCCATTCCTCTACCCGCAGAAGCTTGACGGCTCCGATCCGCGCGCCTGCCCGACCTGCGGAGCTGGGCGGCTGAGCATGAAGACCAGCCGGTTTGGGCCTTTTCTTGGGTGCTCGAATTATCCGGAGTGCCGCTACACCCGCCCCATCGGTCAGTCGGAAGACGCCGAACAGCTATCGGGCGACCGGGAACTGGGCGTCGACCCCGAGACCGGCCTCACGGTCTTTCTGAAGACCGGCCGCTTTGGCGCTTACGTCCAATTGGGCGAAGGCGAAAAGCCGAAGCGCTCGAGCCTTCCCAAGGGCTGGTCTGCGCCCGATATGGATCTTGAGAAGGGCCTTCGCCTCTTGCGCCTTCCGCGTGAAGTCGGCCTGCATCCAGAAGACAGTCAACCGATTGTCGCCGGCATTGGCCGCTTCGGACCGTTTGTCCTGCATGCCGGCACCTACGCCAACCTTTCAGGCGCCGAGGAGGTGTTTGAGGTGGGCTTGAACCGGGCGGTCACCTTGCTCGCCGAAAAGCGCGCTGGCGCACGTGGCGGGCGCGGCGAGACGGCGGCCTTGAAGGAACTCGGCGCGCATCCCGCCGACGGTGCGCCAATTCGCGTGCTCTCAGGGCGCTATGGACCCTACATCAAGCATGGCGCGACCAACGCAAACGTGCCGCGTGGAACTGACCCGCAAGCCGTCACCCTAGAGCAAGCCATAGTCCTCCTGGCCGAACGGGAGGCCAAGGGCGGCAAGAAGAAGTCGCCGCGCTCGACGAAGGCCAAGGCCGCGCCAAAATCTGCAGCGGCCCAATCGCCTGTGAAGAAGGCGCCTGCGAAGAAGCCGCCTGCGAAGAAGCCGGCGGTGGGTAAGCGCCAAGCCGCCAAAAAAGCGACCTTGGCCTAACGCGGCTTCACCGGAGGCTTAAAGATGCCCATCGCAAACTTGCCGGGGATCGACCTTTACTTCGAACGCGCAGGATCAGGGCCTCGGCTACTATTCATCTCCGGTACAGGCGGAGACCTGCGCAACAAGCCGAATGTCTTTGATGGGCCCTTGGCCAAGACCTTTGATCTTTTAACCTACGATCAAAGGGGTCTTGGTCAGTCGCAAAAACCTGATGCGCCCTATTCGATGGCCGACTACGCAGACGATGCTCAAGCCCTCATGACGTCGCAAGGCTGGGACGAGGCCCTGGTGATCGGGGTCTCGTTCGGCGGCATGGTCGCTCAGGAGCTCGCGATCAGATATCCGCAGCGGGTGAAACGTCTGGTGCTGGCTTGCACCTCCCCAGGGGGATCGGGTGGATCCTCGTTCCCCTTCCATGAGATCGAACACTTGAGGGGCGAGGCCCGGGGCCGGCACATGATCCCGATCAGCGACACAAGGCGCAATGACGCTTGGATCGCCAGCCATCCCGAACAATATGCTCTCTTCGTGGCCATGGGGGCCGCTGACCCTTATTGTGACGAGCCGGGCCACGCCATGGGCGCCCATCGCCAGCTGGTGGCGCGCGCCGCACATGACGCCTGGGAGCGGCTGGGAGAAATCAGCTGCCCCACCCTGATCGCTGGGGGCCGCTATGACGGGATCGCGTTGCCGTCGTCACAGCAAAACATGGCCTCTAGGATAGCTGGGGCGCAGCTTCAGTGGTTCGAAGGCGGACATCTGTTCATCATCCAGGACCGCACGGCTGCGCCGGCGATCACGGCGTTTTTGACGGCGACCTAGCCTCGCGCAATCTCCAAGATCTGAACGATGTCGTAGGGTCCCTCTATGGGCCTGGGGTTTGAACGCACGCCGCTGTCATGCATCGTATGCTCTGCAATCGCCAAAAACTGATCGGGTCCTATTCCAACGGCGGCAAGGTCGGTGGGCAGGCCGAGGCCCGCCACGAGCCTCTTCACAGCCTGAGACGCCGCAACGCCATCAAACCCCATGAGCTCGCTCACCCTGGCCTGTCGGGCGTCGTCGGCGCCCGCATTCCACTGCAAGACAGCCCAGAGCATGACGCACGACGTAATCCCGTGGGGCACGCCATAGGTTCCGCCCAGCGTATGGCCAATGGCGTGGCTGGCTCCCAAACCCCTGCCCGCGCCCGCGCCGCTCATCGCCAACCACATGCCGAATTGGCACTCAAGGCGAGCCTCTAAATCGAGAGGCGCCGCCTTCGAAGCGGCAAGTCCGCGTGAAAGACGGCGCAGGCCATCTTCGGCAAGCGCGTCTGCGTAAGGCGTTCTGATCGGATTGCAGATTTGCTCGACCGCATGATCGACGGCTTTCATTCCGGTTGAAAACCACAGGTTGGGCGGCGTTTGGCTGGTCATCGCAGGATCAAGGACGACCGCGCGCGGCGCCAACATAGGATGGGCGAAACCTTCTTTTGCATGTCTGGCGGTGTCCGTTACGCCGGCGAAGGGTGTGAATTCCGCAGCCGACAGGGTCGTTGGAACGGCCACCATCCTGATGCCGGCCGCAATCTCGGCGACATCGATCCGATCAGGACCCCTGCCCGCTCGATAGGGATCAAGCCCCTGCGCCGTGGCGATGTCAGCCCAAAGGCAAAGCTGGATCACTTTTGTCGCATCAATGGCCGAACCGCCGCCAAGCGCTACGAGAAGGTCGGCGCCAAGATCGCGGGCCTGCGCCGCCCCGGCGATCACGCTGGACCTCGGCGCGTGAGCGCTGACGTCCGAAAAGACGCCCACGCACAGCTCGCCAAGCGCCGAGGCGGTCTGCTTGGCGAGACTATCGGCGAGGGAGGCCGTCGTAACAATCAACAGGCGACGCGCGCCAAAGTTGGCGGCGAGCTCCTCCAGCACCTGGGCGGCTGGGCGGCCGTAGACGACCTGTTCCTGGCGAGAGTTGCGATGGGTTCCGCTGAGCATGGGCGCGTCCTCTTGCCGGTCGGTCACGACCGCCGATCCTCATCGGATATAAGCTTTGGGCGAGCCTCCATATAGGCCAACCCAGAATCGGTTCGGGTCGTGAGGCGCTGAGCACGCCTTGGTTTTTCAAGGGCGCACGCGGGGTTTGGCGCGCCGCTCTCAAGACGCCTCGGAAAGGTGCTAAGCACGACCCATGTCCAAATCTAAGCGACCCAATTCCAAGGCCACCCGGTTCAATCCTTCTGCCTCCCGAGCGCCCAAGGGGCTGCCGGACCGCGAGACGCTGCTCAAATATATTCGTGACGGCGGCGAAACCGACAAAGCGACGCTCGCCAAGGCCTTTGGCTTAAAAGGGGAAGATCGCCGCGCGCTGCGCCACATGCTGCAAGCGCTCGAAAGCGACGGCGCGCTCGGGCGGCGTGGGCGACGCGGATTTGCTGAAGCAGGGGCCCTTCCCGAGGTCGGCGTCGTCGATGTCATCGAGCGGGATACTGACGGCGAGCTTCTCGTCAAATTGACCAAGGGCGAGGACGCCCCCCTTGTCGTTCTGGCCACCGTGCGCAAGGGCGACACGGCCCCCGCGCCGGGCCTTGGGGACCGGCTGCTGGTCCGCTTCGTCAAACTAGACAACGGCCAAGCTGAAGCACGCCTGATCAAATCGCTTGGCGCCGGGGCGCAACGCATCCTTGGCGTGGTGCGCAAAGCCCGTCGAGAAGTCCGCGTCGAGCCGGTTGATCGCCGGTCCAAGGATAGCTTGCTGCTTTCCGATCCCAATGCGCAGGACCTGCGCGACGGCGACCTGGTCTTGGCCCAGGCCACCGCCGCAGAGACCCGCTACGGCCCTAAACGAGGAAAGGTCCTTGAGGTCATCGGCCGCGAAGACGAACCGCGCGCCGCATCGCTCCTGGCCATCCACGCTCACGCCATTCCGACCGGCTTTTCGGCTGGCGCCGAAGCTGAGGCGGCCGCGGCCCAGGATCCAACGCTCGCCGGGCGCCAAGACCTACGCGGCGTCCCCTTCATCACCATCGACCCGGCTGACGCGCGCGACCATGATGACGCGGTCTTCGCCGAGCCGGATGCCGACCCCAAGAACGCGGGCGGATGGATCGTCTGGGTCGCCATCGCGGATGTGGCGGCCTATGTGCGCCCCAATTCGGCGCTCGATGAAGTCGCGCGGGAAAAGGCGAACAGCGTCTATTTCCCCGACCGCGTAGAGCCCATGTTGCCAGAACGGCTCTCCAACGGCCTTTGCAGTCTGCGCGAAGGCGAAAACCGCGCGTGCATGGCGGTTCGGATGGTGTTTGGTGCGGATGGACGCAAACGCAGTCACACCTTCACCCGCGGCCTCATGCGCTCAGCGGCCAAACTTTCCTATGAGCAGGCCCAAGCCGCTGCCGACGGGACGCCTGACGATCAGACCGACCCGATCGCAACGACGATCATTCAGCCGCTCTACGCCGCCTATGCGGTTCTCAAGAAGGGCCGCAAGGCCCGCTCCCCGCTGGCGATCGAAAGCGCCGAGCGACGGATTATTATCGATCGCCAAGGTGACGTGGCGTCCATTACCCCACGCACTTCGCTTGAGGCTCACAAGCTGATCGAAGAGATGATGATCCAGGCCAACGTCTCAGCGGCCGAGACGCTCGAGGCAAAGCGAACTCCACTGATTTACCGGATCCACGACACGCCCAGCATGGAGAAGGTTCAGGCCCTCGTGGACTTCCTTCAGACCTTGGATATCGCCTGGTCGAAGGGCGAGGCCCCGCGCACGGATCGCTTCAACAAACTCCTCGATGAGACCCGCGAGACGCCGAACGGCGACATCGTCAACGAGGTCGTGCTGCGCACGCAAATGCAGGCGATCTACTCCACGGAGAATATCGGCCACTTCGGTCTGAACTTGGCCAAATATGCTCATTTCACCTCACCGATCCGCCGCTATGCCGACCTCATCGTTCATCGTGGATTGATCTCAGCCCTTGATCTCGGCGCCGATGGCCTGAGCGATCGCGACATCCAGAAGATGAAAGACACCGCCGAGGCCATCACCCATGCAGAACGCCGCGCCATGGCCGCTGAACGTGACGCGACTGACCGATATGTAGCCGCGTTCCTTTCCGATCGGGTTGGCGCAGAGTTTGACGGACGGATCACCGGCGTCACCCGTTTTGGGCTTTTTGTGCGGCTGGATGAAACTGGCGCGGACGGACTTGTGCCGGTTTCCACATTGGGCGGCGAATACTTCATCCATGATGATCGCACGCACGCCTTGGTGGGCGAACGAAGTGGTGCGCGTTGGCCGCTGGGCATGCCGGTCCAGGTTCGCCTGACCGAGGCCACGGCGATCACCGGAGGACTGCTCTTCGAGATGTTGAGTGAACCGGCCGCGCCAGACCCCGCCGCGCCGCGTCCGCGCTTGGGGATGCGGGCGCGCAATGACCGTCGCCCAGGCGGCGGGTCGGGCGGGGCTTTTCGCGGTCCGCCGCGTCCGGGCCAGCCGGGTCGGCCGAAAAACATCCGCAACGGTCGCAAAAAGGGCGGCCCCAAACGCTAGACCCTCCCTGAGTCGGCGGGCTCGTGCTAGGTTGGCTTGGCCTGAGCCCTAGGTTTGATAGTCCGGTCCAGAATCAGGATTTGGACTGGGATTAAGATCCCGCTGAACCAAGACGCCCCTAGAAATCCGGCGCCTAAAAGCAGAAGCCCAACACCGAAGGCGATGCCCGGGCTGGCCGCGCGCGCGGCGCGAAACCACCTCTCCCGTTTCGTCACCGCGCCAAGCAATCGCCCGCCGTCGCGCGACACCGTCAAGACCAAGGCCACATTGGCGATGGAGCACAAGACCATGGTCGCGCAATACATGCCCCAGGGAAAGGGCGAGGTGATGTTTCGACCCCACCACTCGGTCGCGAACGGAATGAGGCAGACCGGGAAGATAAAGACGAGATTGGCCACCGTGCTCGCCCAGTCAAAATGACGCAACCGCCGGGTCGTCGATAGGTGGGCGATCCAAAAGACGGAGATCACAAAGAAGCTCAAGATCAGCGCCAGGAAGTGGCTGGCCATGCTCGTCATCGCTTTGATGTCGCCAAGCGGGGATTTAAAGGGCGGCGGCTTGAGATCGAGGATCATCAGGGTCACGACGATGGCGAAGACCGCGTCGGTGAAGAAGATCACGCGGTTGAGCAGACGCTCATCGATCGTCTCGTGCCGGGTTACGTTGATATCGCCGCTGTCATTCATGACTGCCCCGCGTCCCCGTACCTTTATCATTGAAGATGGCGCCGTGTGACGAGGCTTGCGCAAAGGCGCCCTTCCCATGGCCGGCAGTCGGGTCATACAGTTGTTTGATGATCGATGATGCAGCCCAGACCATGACGCGAAAACCTGAAGGCCCGCCACGGGTCCCAGGAGCTCGCGCCGTTCGCCCGAAGAACGCAGCGACCGTGATGATCATCCGCCGCGACGGAGCCAAGCCCCGGGTCCTTATGGGCAAGCGTCATGGCGGACATAGTTTCATGCCCGACCGCTGGGTGTTTCCCGGCGGCCGTATCGATCGCTCAGACTATCGTGCGCCCGCCGCGAGCGAAATGAAGGCCGAGGTGACGGACCTCTTCGCGCGTTACCTGCCCGCCGGCCGCGGACGAGCCCTGGCCATGGCGGCGATACGCGAGACATGGGAGGAAACCGGCCTTCTTCTGGCCCAACCGGCTCGCGTGGGCCCTGCAGTTGGCCCTTGGCGCGATTTCGCGGCTCAAGGCGCGCTGGCCGACCTGGAAGCGATGGACGTCGTCGCCCGCGCCATTACCCCGCCCAGTGTCGGCAAGCGGTTCGACACCTGGTTTTTGTTGGCGGATGCTGAACGGCTGATGAGCCTTGAGCGCAAGCCTGACTGTGGCGAACTGGAAGAAATCGCCTGGGTCGACTTCGATGAAGCCCAGGCGCTCCCGCTTCCCACCGTCACGCGGATGATGTTGGAGGAGGCCGTTCTTCGAATGGACGATGGGGAACGGCCAAAACCGTTCATGCGCTTCCGCCACGGTGCAATGCGGCCCGACCGGCTTTGACCAAGCGCTCCTGGCTTCACACTGAAGCTTGGCCCCAGGCCCCATCTGTTCGACGACTTCGACCTTGAGGCCCTTCCAGGCGTTATCCGGGACAGCAAGACCGCGTGGCGCCTGCGATAGGCTATCGATCCGCGATCGACGCGCGCCATTGACTTTGGTCCGCGGATTCGTATTTTCCGCGGCTCTTCGAACACTCGCCGTCGGTTCGTCCGTCCGGCCCCGCCCAAGGACATCCCATGGCGAAGCCCGCCTCCATTAAGATCCGCCTGAATTCTTCGGCGGACACCGGCTACTTCTACGTCACCAAGAAGAACGCCCGCACCAAGACCGACAAGCTGGTCATGAAGAAGTACGACCCCGTCGTGCGCAAGCATGTCGAGTTCAAGGAAGGCAAGATTAAGTAACAAGATCAATAGTTTAGGTTGTTTAGTAAAACGCCCGGCGCCGCCCGGGCGTTTTTCGTTTCACCCCGTCTTGGGTCTTCGCCGGTTTAGGACCCAGCAAGGCTGGCTGTGATTGCGTCCCATCGACGTCAACCCGTTCACCTGGGGGCGAGCTTAGGCCGCCTTAGCGACGACTTGGTTGCGACCGTGAGCCTTGGCCTCGTACATGGCCTCGTCGGCGCGCTTGATCAGCTTGGCTTGGTCGTCCGCTATGACGCTGGCCGCGACCCCGATTGAAATTGTAACGGTCAAAAGCTCCTCACCGCCCAGGACACGGAACGGCGAACCTGCGACATGCAGCCGGATCCGTTCAGCGATACGATGAGCATCGATGAGCTCGGTCTCGGGCATCACAACCAAAAATTCCTCACCGCCAAACCTCACCGGAAGGTCGATGGCGCGAACGTTGGAGGCCAGTCTTACGGCGAACTCGCGAAGCACTTCGTCGCCGACGCCATGACCGAAGCTGTCATTGATTTTCTTGAAATGATCGATGTCGATGACCATCAAGGCGACAGGAGCGCTTCCCCCCAGGATCGCACGGCGCACCAGGGCGTCGAGCTGGGTTTCCATGTAGCGCCGATTGTGCAGACCGGTGAGTTGGTCGGTGACCGCCAGCTCCAAGGATTGGTCGAGGTTTTCGCGCAGATAGTCGGTGTATCGCTTGCGGCGAATCTGGGTCTTCACCCGCGCGGCAAGTTCTTGGGGGTCAATCGGACGCGGAAGCACGTCGTTGACGCCGATCTCTAGGGCCTTCACCAGTCGCGACCGCTCATCGAAATCCACGATCGCAAGGATCGGCAGGTTACGTGTGACTTCATCCGAGCGGATTTGAGCGGCGAATCGAAGCCCATCGAAGGTCTTGGCCGCGGCGTTTATGACGATGAGATCCACAGGACCACGCGCCGCCAACATTGCGGTTTCGGGCGTCGTCTCGACAATTGGCCGATGATGAACGGACAGTTCGCTACAGACCCTTTGGGCCTGACGCTCATGGTCATCAACCACTAGAATGCGGCCACCCGTCCCGCCGAGCCTGGACGCCACGCCGGCGATAACCCCTATTCGACGTCCTGAGGCTTCGCGTTCGCGAAGCTCGTCAATCACCGACTTCAAGCGCGTCAAGCTTCGCACGCGCGCAAAGAGCAGGACGTCGTCGATGGGTTTGGTGAGAAAGTCGTCGGCTCCAGCTTCCAGCCCCGCGACGCGGTCTGCCCGGCCATCCAAGGCCGTCAACAACACCACCGGAATGTGACGGGTCTCGACATCGTCCTTCAGCCGGCGACATACCGCAAAGCCGTCCATTCCCGGCATCATGACGTCAAGCAGCACAATGTCGGGCCGCTCGGAGGCCGCCAGAGCTAGCGCCGTTGGACCGTCGGACGCCGTCAGCACCTCGTAATATTCAGCTTCCAGCTTGGCCTGGAGCAATCGAACGTTGGCCTCGATGTCATCGACGACCAGAATGCGCGCTGACATCGTCTCAGACCATCAGTCGCCGGATGGTCTCAAGGAAATGGACCACCGAGATCGGCTTGGAAATATAGGCTTCGCATCCCCCCTCGCGAATGCGCTCTTCGTCGCCTTTCATCGCGAAGGCGGTGACCGCAACAACCGGGATGGCGGCCAATTCTTCATCTTCCTTCAGCCACTTCGTGACTTCCAGGCCGGAGATCTCTGGGAGCTGGATATCCATCAAAATCAGATCGGGCTTGTGCTCACGCGCCAACGCCAACGCCTGCAAACCCTCACGGGTCTGCAACGTTTCGTAGCCCTGGGCATCGAGGAGATCATGAAAGAGCTTCATGTTCAGCTCGTTATCCTCGACGATGAGGACCTTCTTGGTCATTTAGGACCCGGCTCTGTGTTCTGTGGACTCCGCGAGACGCGGACTTCCCCAACGTGGTTTATTCATTCCACGGATATCCTTAAATTTGCCTAAGATTGATCGAGGCCGCCTTGGCCATGGCTTGCTTCGAAGCGTTGTCCGGCGATGGGCTGGAACCGTTTTGACTAGTCTTAATTGTCCACGGAATTGTCCGCGGCCGCCGGACACGCAGGCCGAAGCGCGCTATGGCGAATCCGAAGGTCTTCATTTCTATCGTCGGCCTGCCGAAGCCACGCATGCGCAAACAAAAGGCGCTACGGCTGGCGGCATTTCAAGAACATTCGCGCAATGGTGGTGGACTGTTTTGGGTTGGCGTTGGGCCGAGGCGCTGAGTAGATCGCGCCACCCAAAAAGGAGGTTGAGGCGGCGGGCCGAGGCGGAGCCGAAGGGCTGGATCGTGGCGAGGGCTCTCCTCTCCCGTCGCCAGGGTCACGACCGAAAAGTCCACCCTGGGATCGGGTGCACGTCGCACGTTGGCTGCACCACAACCGGCGCCGGTCACCAGAAGCTGTGGCCCAAGTGATGGTGAACGAGATCGATCACTCTCATTTCGCAAACCCCATGCCGCACCGCATGGACGAGATGGAGCTCGCCTAGCCGGCGGCGATCACATGCTCAGAACAGCCCGATGAAAGTCGCTGCATTTTATGTGTCCACGGCCTCGACAAAAATTCCATACAATATTGATTATGTTTAATATTATTCTTCAAGTCGTGTATCCTTAAACTTCGCTGGTCGAACGAGCCGCCATGGCCGAAACCTTCACTCAGCCGAGTGCGCCGGCCTTGCAGAGCCTGGGCCTTGCCCATGATCGCCCCCTCGTAATTGTCGATGTTGACGAGGTGCTGGGGCTGTTTATGCGCGGCTTCGGAGAGTTTATCGCTGAGCGTGGCTTTGAACTGCGCTTCGAGCGATTCGCCCTCTTCCAGAACATTTACCGGCCTGGAGCCAGCAAACATCTTGACCTGGCGCAGGGACGTCAGTTGTTCGATGAGTTCTTCCGATCGAGTTGCGGAAAGATCGAACCGGCGCCAGGGGCCGTCGAAGCTCTGGATCGCCTAAGATCCCGCGCCGAGATCCTGATCCTTTCCAACGCGCCGGCTGAGGCCCAGGCGCTGCGCAGCGACTGGCTTAGGCGCCACGGCCTGCCCTGCGCCCTGATCTTGTCGAGCGGCCCCAAGGGTCCGATTACAGCAGCGCTGGTGGCGCAGACCTCGGGGCGCTCGGCTTTTGTCGATGACCTGATCCCAAACCTCGATTCCGTCGCGGAGCACTCGCCGACGACCGCCAGATTTCAGCATGTCGCCGATCCCAGGCTTCGCCCGTTGGCGCCGCGATCAGATCTGCATCCCCGGATCGACGATTGGGCGCAACTTGGCGACGCTATCGCTCAAGCGATCAGCTGAGCGCCTGGTCGAGATCAGCGATCAGATCGTCGACATTTTCGACGCCCACGGACAAGCGGATGAATGCGTCGGAAATGCCGAGCTCTTCCCTGACGTGCGGCGGGATCGAGGCGTGCGTCATGATGGCCGGATGTTCGATAAGGCTTTCAACGCCGCCAAGGCTCTCCGCCAGAGTGAAGAGCTGGGTCCTTTCGAGCACTCGCATTGCGCCTTTGAGATCGCGATCAAGAACGACGCTGACCATCCCGCCGAAGCCGTGCATTTGTCGTTTGGCGAGCTCGTGCTGAGGATGGCTAGAAAGCCCAGGGTAGATCACCTGCCTGACGGCCCGATGAGCCTCAAGATGCGCTGCGATCGCCATGGCGTTGGAGCAATGACGCTCCATGCGCAAGGCCAGGGTCTTGACGCCCCTCAGCGCCAGAAAACTGTCAAAAGGTCCGGCGATCGAGCCTATCGCATTCTGCAGGAAGCTTAGCTGTTGAGCGATCTCGTCGTCGGCGCGTGCGACAACGACACCGCCAACCACGTCAGAGTGACCGTTCAGGTACTTGGTCGTCGAATGCATCACCATGTCGAAGCCGTGCTCGAGCGGGCGCTGGCAGTAGGGGCTTGCGAAGGTGTTGTCAGCGGCGATCCAGACTCCGCGTGATTTAGCCAGGGCCGCCAACGCATCAAGATCGGCCAGTCTCAGCATTGGGTTGGTCGGCGTCTCAACCCAGATCAATCTGGTCCTTGGCGTGATCGCCGCCGCTACGGCGTCCAGGTCGGCCAGGTCGATGAAACTGAAGGTCAGACCAGCTGAACGGCGCCGCACCTTGTCGAAGAGGCGATAGCTGCCGCCATAGAGATCCGAGGAGGCGATGACGTGGTCGCCCGCATCGAGGAGCTCGAGGATCGTGGAAATGGCCGCAAGGCCGCTCGAAAACGCATAGCCTCGAACGCCGCTTTCGAGATCGGCCACGGCGCGTTCAAAGGCGAACCGCGTGGGGTTCTGGCTGCGAGAGTATTCGAACCCCTTGTGAACGCCCGGGCTCTCCTGGGCGTAGGTCGACGTCGCATAGATGGGCACCATCACCGCACCCGTAGACGGGTCTGGATGCTGGCCGCCGTGAATCGCCCGGGTTTCAAACGCCAGGCGATTGGATCCGTCGGTCATGAATTCCCGGGCCTCTTATGAGCGGCGAAGATGGTTGATCAGGTCGACGCGCGTGATCAGGCCTAGAAAATCGCGGCCCTCCAGGACAATCGCGACTTCGTCGCGTTCGAAGATCGGGATCAGCGCGTCAAGCGGTTCATTGGCTTGCAGTGTATTCAATTTTGCGACCATCGCACTCGCGACGCGGTCGCCAAAGCGGTCTGGCCCGCCTTCGACCGCAGCCAAGAGATCGCTCTCATCGAGCAACCCGATCAGCCGGCCGTCGTCCAACACCGGAAGCTGGCTGACATCGGCGGTTCGCATGCGTTTGTAGGCGGTGTCGAGCGTATCGTCAGGCCCGACAGTCTCGGCTGCGCCCGATTGAGCGTTTCGCGCCACAAGGTCGCGAAGCGAACCGGTAATCGGGCGGTCAGTGAGGCCCTGGTCGGCGAGCCAGTTGTCATTGAAGACCTTCGAGAGGTACTTGTTTCCGCTATCGCAGACGAAGGTTGCGACGCGCTTGGACGTCGTCTGAGCCTGACAGTAGCGAAGCGCTGCTGACAGCAGCGTGCCAGACGACGATCCCGCCAGGACCCCGGCCTTGGATAAAAGGTCTCGCGCGGCTTGCACGCTTTCCCGATCCGTCACCGAATAGGCGTTGCCCTTCTTGATCAGGGAGAGGTCACAATTGTCGGGGACGAAGTCCTCGCCAATGCCTTCGACGATCCATGAGCCGGCCTCGATCTTTTCGTTGCGATTGATCAGCGGCTCCAGAACAGAGCCCAAAGGATCGGCCAGCACCATTTCGGTCTTTGGGCTCACCTTGGCGAAATAGCGGCCAAGCCCGGTCAGGGTGCCCCCTGAACCCACCCCCACGACAATCGCGTCCACATCGCCCGCCAGCTGCTCAAAAAGCTCCGGGCCTGTCGTCGTCTCATGGGCCATGGGGTTCGCCGGGTTGCCGAACTGGTTCATGTAGACCGCGCCTGGCATATCGTCGGCCAGCCGCTGGGCGATGTCTTGATAGTAGTCGGGGTGGCCTTTTCCCACGTCGCTGCGCGTGATCCTGACGTCCACGCCAAGGCCGCGCAGGTGTTGGATCTTCTCTCGCGCCATTTTGTCAGGGACCACCAGCACCAGGCGGTACCCCTTCAAAATCCCGACCTGGGCCAAGCCAAGGCCTGTGTTGCCGGCCGTGGCTTCGATAATGACGCCGCCTGGCCCCAGGCGCCCGTCGGCCTCGGCCGCCGCGATCATGGTGCGCGCAATCCGATCCTTGATCGAACCCCCGGGGTTTGCGCTCTCGAGCTTTGTGAAAAGCCGACAAGGTCCGGTGTCGAACATATCGGTGAGCTCGAGCACAGGCGTACGACCGATCAAGTCGAGCGCCGACGTCACAGGCGCCGGGGCGAGGGTGTTTGAGGAAGGTATCTTCTCAGCGGGAAGCATTGGCGGCCGACTCCGTGCGCACGACCCATCAGTACCCCACCTGGATCAAACGCAACATCCAAGCTCGCAGATCCTGGGCTGTGGGCTCTATCGGGCGCGCAAGCGGGGATGCTAGGGCACAGTCATGTCCGACAACATCCGAATCTGGATCGAAATTTCTCATAGCAGCGCCTACCGCGCAGGCGGCTGGTCTTATGTGCGGGCCGAAGGCCGCGCGCTCAGCGGCGCGGCCGGCGGCGAACGCACCGCCTCGGCGGATGCAATCGCCCTGAGCGGTCTCATCGCGGCGCTGGGAGACCTGCCGGCCAATGCGAGGATCGAAATCCTGAGCGCCACGCCAAGGATCATCGCCATCGGCCGGCGCCTCGTTCATTTGAGCGATGGCGGCGACTTTTCGAACCCCGGCGACGATGGGCAGGACGATGACTTGGCCCTCTGGGCTCAGCTCGCCGCGACGCTAAGAGCCCGCAGCGTGTCGTTTGCGCCCTTCGCCCAAGCGCCGCGGACCCCTTCAGCTTTCGCCTCGGCCTGGGCCGAACTCGCCGCCGACAAGGCCAAGACCCGCCCGTTCAGCGCCGCAATCCCAAAGTCCAACCTCGCCAAGGCGGGCGTGCCAGCTTAGCGGCCTTTTCGCCGACCAAACCCAGCCCGACGATTTCGGCCCTGCCCGAGCCAAGTAAAGTTCAGCTATATCAGGTCCATGATCCGGATCGGCGTGGACTTCGGCGGGACCAAAATCGAGGTGGCGGCGCTGGATGCGGACGGCCGCTTCCGAGCCCGTCTGCGCGCGCCCTCGCCTGGCGACTACGGCTCGAGCCTCAAGGTCGTCTGCGACCTGATAGCCAGCGCCGAGCGGGAGGCGGGGGTATCAGGCGCGAGCATCGGTGTTGGGATACCCGGCTCGCCTTCGCCCGCCACGGGATTGATCCGCAACGCCAACACGACGCATCTGAACAACAAGCCCCTTCAGCGCGACTTGGAGGCGGTGTTGGGGCGCGCCGTGCGGCTGGCCAATGACGCCAACTGTTTCGCGCTTTCCGAGGCCACGGACGGCGCAGGCGCAAATGCAGATGTGGTCTTTGGCGTCATCGTTGGGACAGGTTGCGGCGCGGGCCTGACGGTCGCGCGCCGCATCTTGGCCGGACACAACGCCATAGCCGGCGAATGGGGACACACGCCCCTGCCCTGGCCGCGGCCCGACGAACAACCCGGACCGGGCTGCTTCTGCGGGCGGCTCAATTGTCTGGAGAATTGGATTTCAGGAACAGGCCTCGCGCGCGCTCACGGGACTGGCCAGGACGCGCGCGCCATCGTGAAAGCCGCTGAGCGGGGCGACGCCTCGGCGCGGGCTTCCGTGGCGGCCTACAAAGACCGCCTTGCGCGAGGCCTCGCGGTGATCGCCGATATTCTCGATCCTGATGTGATCGTGCTGGGGGGCGGCATGTCCAATATAGACACGCTCTACACTGACCTCCCAAAGGCCATCGGCTCCTATACGTTCTCCGATGTATTCACCACGCCAGTGCGCAAGGCTGTGCATGGCGATTCATCCGGCGTGCGCGGCGCCGCCTGGCTCTGGCCGCTGGATCCCGGCTGATGCTGGCCTTCTGTCGCGACTGCTTTTGGCAAGGCCAAGCGCCGCGCCGGCGCTGCCCCGCATGCAGCTCGCCGCGGGTCGTAGCGCATGAGGAGCTGTCTCAGCTTTGCATAGCCCACATGGACTGCGACGCTTTTTATGCATCCGTCGAAAAACGCGACCGACCAGAACTTCGCGACCAAGCCGTGATCGTCGGCGGGGGCAAGCGCGGGGTCGTGACGACCTGCTGCTACATCGCCCGCATTAAGGGCGTGCGTTCGGCGATGCCCATGTTCAGGGCCCTGAAGCTTTGCCCAGAGGCGGTGGTGATCAAGCCGGACTTCAACAAGTACCGCGCGGAAAGCAAGCGCATCCTTGGCATGGCCGCGAGCTTGACGCCGCTCATTCAGAACCTGTCGCTCGACGAGGCCTGGATGGACCTTTCCGGCACCGAGCGGCTGCACAAGGCGCCGCCAGCCGTAACATTGGCGAAACTGCAATCGCAGATCGAGGACGAGACGGGACTTACCGTCTCGATCGGTCTTTCCGCCAACAAGTTTCTCGCAAAAATTGCTTCGGACCTCGACAAGCCCAGAGGCTTCTCCGTGATCGGGGCCAGCGAGGCCCAGGCCTTCCTTGCTCCAAGACCCGTGGGCATCCTTCCAGGCGTCGGGCCTGCAATGGCGGCGGGTCTCCTGAAAGCCGGCTTTCGGACGGTGGGAGATCTGGCGAGGGCGGACGCCAAGGCGCTGGTGCAAGGGTTCGGCTCGCATGGGCTTAGGCTATCGCAGCTCGCCCGGGGCGAAGACCGCCGCGGCGTCAATCCGAACGAGGAGCGCAAGGGGATCAGCGCGGAGACAACCTTCCTTGAAGACTTGAGCGCCCTGGGGGACCTGGAAGACGTTCTCGCCGAACTTTCGGAAAAGGTCGCCCGTCACGCGCGTTCCGATGGGCTTGCCGGCCGCGTCGTCACGCTCAAGCTGCGCACGACCGACTTCAAAATCCATACCCGGCGCCAAACGATCGCCGTGCCCACCCAGACAGCCAAGACATTGTTCGCGGTCGGACGCTCACTTTTGGCCAAGGAGGCGACGGGCCGCGCCTACCGGCTGATTGGCGTCGGACTTGCGCAGCTTGTCGAGGCTGACGCCATTGGCGACGATTTTTTCGCTGGCGATGAGCGCCGCGCCCGTGCGGGCGAAAAGACGCTCGACGCTATCCGTGCGAAATTCGGGGCTGGCGCGGTGACATCAGGGCGTATTTTTCGGGCAAAAGGCCCCGTACGGCGAAATTGACGCATGTTAACCGTGCGGAAGGCATGGCGATTATGCTCACTGACTACGGTTTCGCTGGGGATCGTGGCGATTCGACCCTTCCATCTGGGACGGGTTTGCATATCTAATCGAGTGGCGGCGATGCGGCAGCGCCGGCAGGAGATTTATCGAATGGCCGAACGTAAAATGGGCGACCAAGACACCGGCATTCGATCGGCGGTGGTCACCCAAACAAAGCCGAAGACGCAAAAGCCCTCGATGTATCGGGTGCTGATCTTGAACGACGACTACACGCCAATGGAATTCGTCGTCTATGTGCTTGAGCAATTCTTCAACAAGTCGCGCGAAGATGCGACTCGCATAATGCTCCACGTGCACCAACATGGTGTTGGGGTCTGTGGGGTGTTCACCTACGAGGTTGCGGAAACAAAAGTGGCCCAGGTTGTTGAAACAGCGCGGCGGCATCAGCACCCGCTGCAGTGCACCATGGAAAAGGATTAAGGGCCTTTGCCTTCATTCTCGCGCCCCCTCGAAGAATCGCTCCATCGCGCTGTGGCCTATGCGAACCAGCGTAAGCACGAATACGCGACGCTTGAGCATCTGCTCTTGTCTCTCGTCGACGACGAGGAAGCCGCCGGGGTTATGCGCGCCTGCGACGTGGACTTAGGGGCTCTTCGCACCACGCTCACAAACTATGTCGACACCGAGCTGCGATCGCTGGTCGTCGATGATGGCGAAGACGCTAAGCCGACGGCCGGATTCCAGCGGGTGATCCAACGCGCCGTAATCCACGTCCAGTCATCCGGACGTGAGGAAGTCACCGGCGCCAATGTGCTGGTGGCGATATTCTCTGAACGCGAGAGCCACGCGGCCTACTTCCTGCAAGAGCAGGACATGACCCGCTATGATGCGGTCAACTACATCGCCCACGGCATAGCCAAGAAAGCCGGCGCCACCGAATCCAAGCCCGTAAAGGGTGCGGCCGACGATGAGGACAAGCCCACCGTCAAGACGGGGGGCGAAGCTCTTGAAGCCTACTGCGTAAACCTCAACGAGAAAGCCAAGCAGGGCAAGGTTGACCCGCTGATCGGCCGTTCAGCTGAAGTTGAGCGCTGCATTCAGATCCTTTGCCGGCGAACCAAGAACAATCCCCTGCTGGTGGGAGATCCAGGGGTCGGCAAAACCGCCATCGCCGAAGGACTGGCGCGAAAGATCGTCAACAACCAGGTTCCTGAAGTCCTGGCCGGCTCGACCATTTTCTCGCTGGATATGGGTTCGCTTCTGGCGGGCACGCGGTATCGCGGCGATTTCGAAGAACGCGTCAAACAGGTGGTGAAGGAACTCGAAAACCACCCCGACGCGGTGCTCTTCATCGACGAGATCCACACGGTGATCGGCGCCGGCGCCACCTCAGGCGGGGCGATGGACGCCTCCAACCTGCTGAAACCCGCGCTGGCCTCGGGCACGCTGCGCTGCATGGGCTCGACCACATACAAGGAATTCCGCCAGCATTTCGAGAAGGATCGCGCGCTGGTCCGTCGCTTCCAAAAGATCGACATCAATGAGCCCACGATCGATGACACGATCAAGATCTTGAAGGGCTTGAAGATCTACTACGAGGAGTTCCACAAGCTCCGTTACACGAACGACGCCATCAAGGCCGCCGTCGAACTCTCGGCGAAATACATCAATGACCGCAAGCTGCCCGACAAGGCCATCGACATTATCGATGAGGCCGGCGCCAGCCAGATGTTGCTGCCCGAAGGCAAGCGCAAAAAGATTATCGGCCTGCGCGAAGTCGAATCCGTCGTCGCCAAAATTGCGCGAATTCCGCCAAAGTCGGTTTCAAAGACCGATACCGAGGCGCTGAAGCAACTCGAGACGGATTTGAAGCGGGCCGTCTATGGCCAGGACGACGCCATCGACCAGCTCTCCTCGGCGATGAAGATGGCCAGGGCCGGGTTGCGCGACGCCAACAAGCCAATCGGGTGCTATCTGTTCTCCGGACCTACCGGCACCGGCAAGACCGAGACGGCGCGTCAACTGGCCTCCACGCTCGGCATCGAGCTCCTTCGCTTCGACATGAGCGAATACATGGAGCGCCACACAGTGAGCCGGCTGATCGGGGCGCCTCCCGGATATGTCGGCTTTGATCAGGGCGGCCTGCTCACCGATGCAGTCGATCAACACCCCCATGCGGTGGTGCTTCTCGATGAGATCGAAAAGGCCCATCCCGACGTCTACAACATCTTGTTGCAGGTCATGGACCACGGCTCGTTGACCGATTCCAACGGCAAGAAGATCGACTTCCGCAACGTGGTCCTGATCATGACCACCAACGCCGGAGCCGCTGACGCTCAGCGCAACTCCATTGGCTTTGGCCGTGGGAAGCAGGACGACGAAGCGGAAGAGGCGATCAAACGGGTGTTCACGCCAGAGTTCCGCAACAGGCTCGATGCGGTTGTGGCGTTCAAATCGCTCACTCCAGAGATCATCCGCCAAGTCGTCCAGAAGTTCATTATGCAGTTGGAAGCCCAATTGGCGGACCGACATGTCACCATCGAGACATCGGACGAGGCGGCGGATTGGCTGGCCAAGAACGGTTTCGACGAACTCTATGGCGCACGACCGCTTGGCCGGGTCATCCAGGAGAACATCAAGAAACCTCTCGCCGACGAAATTCTGTTCGGAAAGCTGGTCAAGGGCGGCCATGTCAAAGTCGTCCTCAAGGATGGCAAGATGGCCTTCGAGATCGAGGGCGACGACCGCGAACCGGGCGCGCCAATCATAGAGACGCCAACCGAGGACGTGGCTGACGCCCCTGCGCCCGTCGCCTGACGGGGCTCGCGCGGCGCAGGCCGCTTGGCGCGACGAACAAACCTGAAGGACCCCGGGGCGCGCCCCGGGGTTTTTTCGGCCGCTAGCTGATCTGGGCTGCGATCTTTTCCGCCAGCTCCTTCAGCGTCGCCGGATCGGCCATCGCGCCTGTCGCATGCCGGCCAAGGCTCACGCCCTCCCAGCACGGGATGATGTGGAAATGCAGGTGATAGACGCTTTGCCCAGCTGGGGCGCCATTGAACTGCGTCACAACGATCCCATCGGGGTTCAAGGCAGCGCGGACCGCGCGTGCGATGCGTTGGACCCCTAAGATGACGTCGGAAAGAACCTGCGGCTCCTCATCCAGCAGATTGCGCGCGCTGGAATGCTTTGGAATGACCAGGGTATGGCCGTGCGACTGCGGAAAGACATCCATAAAGGCCAAGATGTGATCATCTTCAAAAACCCGGGCGGCTGGCGCCTCGCCGCGCAGGATCTTGGCGAAAATATTGCCGCCGTCGTAAGTCCCGTCCAAGCTCATAGCCTGCTCCCCAATCGCTCTTGGTCGTAGCAAATCGAACTTCGGGGTGGAACGATGACCATCACAAATTCAACGGCTGATGTCGCCGGCCAAGGCCTTACGCCGCGCCAGCAGAAATGGTTCGCATCGCTTCGCGCGAGCTTGGAGCGCGAAACTGGCAAGTCACTTGAAGAGTGGGTGGCGATTGCAAGGACCTGCCCGCAAACCAAGCCTCGGGCCCAGTGCGCGTGGCTAAAGCAGAACTACGGCCTCTTGCAAAATCGCGCCGCCTACGTCCTTTCGATCGCCTTCCCGTCCAACATGACCTGGAACGCCGGGGACAAGTTATGCGACGCGCTTTGGACGGATCCCCAGTCTCGCGCGATCCTGGAAGCCATCCGCAAGGCGGCCTGCGCATTGCCAGATGTGGTCACCGGCCAGCGCAAGACCTTCACCGCTTTTTCCCGGGCGTTTCAGTTCGCATCCGTCCGACCGCTCAAGGGTGGAAAGGCTATGCTGGGCCTGGCAATCCCGCCGCAGGCCGATCCACGACTGCAACTGCCGAAAAACGAGGGGTGGTCAGAGCGCCTGAAGTCCAGTCTGCCGCTCGCTGATCCATCCCAGGTTGACGCGTCGGTCTTGGCGCTGATCGGCGAGGCTTGGGAGCGCTCCTAACTCTGCTCCTTCCGAAAGGGAGAATATTCCTCCGCCAACCATTCCATTTCGTGCTCCACGCCCTCGCGCTCCTGCGCGACAAAGCGCTCCACGGGCCCGCGTAGCGCCGGGTCGGCGATATAGTGCGCGGAAAAGACAGGTTTTGGGAGGTAGCCGCGGGCGATCTTGTGCTGGCCCTGCGCGCCGGCTTCGACGCGCGCCAGGCCACGTTGGATCGCCCATTCGATGGCCTTGTAATAGCAGAGCTCGAAGTGGAGGAAGGGCACCTCTTCGACGCAGCCCCAGTTTCGTCCAAACAGGCAGTCGTCGCCGATCAGGTTTAGGGCGCCGGCGATCCAACGCCCATCGCGTCGGGCCATGATCAGGAGCACTTGATCGGCCATCCGTTCGCCAAGCAGCGAGAAGAACGGTCGGCTCAGATAGGGCCTGCCCCACTTGCGCGAGCCGGTATCCATATAAAAACCAAAGAAGGCGTCCCAGTGCTCCTCGGTCAGATCAGCACCCGTCAGGCAATGGATTTCCAGACCGTCCACTGCGTCGCGCCGCTCGCGGCGGATCGTCTTTCGACGTCCAGATGAAAGCGCGCCCAAGAAATCGTCGAACGTCTCGTAGCTGCGATTTTGCCAGTGGTATTGCTGGCCTTCGCGACGCGCCAGACCTTGATCGCCCATCCAGCGCCATTCGCTCTCGGTGGGAAAATTCACGTGAAAGGACGAAGCGCCATAGCGCTGGCAAAGGGTCAGGGCGGCGCCCAACAGCAACCCGCGCGCCGAACTTTCGTCGATGTCGGGCCGGACCAGGAAGCGTGGCCCCGTGGCCGGCGTAAAGGGCGTCGCTGAGAGGAGCTTCGGATAATAGGAGCCGCCAGCTCGTTCATAGGCGTCAGCCCAAGCGTGGTCGAAGACGTATTCGCCCTGACTGTGAGACTTCACATAAAGCGGCATCACCGCAGCCACCCTGCCCTGATCGTCTTCGAGCGCCAGATGCTGGGGGCCCCATCCGGTGGCCTCGACCGCGCAGCGGGATTCTTCCAATGCGTCCAGGAAATCGAAGGTGACGAAGGGATTAGCGCCGTAAGCCGGATTGGTGGCGCACGCGTTCCAGGCCTGGCGGCCGATCTCGGCGATGCGGCGGCTGACCGTGACCGCCGGCTTCAATTTCACGGAAGAAAGCCCTCGAAGATCAGGTTGTCGCACGCCTCGCGGATCGCCTCCCATTGCTGAGGCGCACGCACGGTCCAGGCGAGGATTGGAAATCCCGCGCCGCGAAAGTCGGCGGCGATCGGGCTTGGCAGCATGTCAACGCCGAGCGCCAGGAAATGGGGCCTGGCGATCGCGACGTGTTCGAGCTTTGCAAAGCTTGCCCGCTGCTCCTCATCCATGTGCGGCGCGCGCTGGTAGGAATAGCTGTCGAGGCCCCGCAGGACGCCAGGAAACTTCTCGGCGAACCAAGCATGCGAATAGGGGTTAAAGCCGATCACGCAAACCGGACCGTTGTGATCCATGATCACTTCATGGACCCGCTGCTCAAGAGGGCCGACCTGACCGTATGGTGTTTTCAGCTCAATATGCACCATGGCGCGGTGGCCAACGAGTGCGAGCGTCTCCAGCAAGGTCGGAATTCGTTCATCCGAACCCTTGAGCTGCATCGCGCTCAGGTCAGCGGCGGTGTGATCGCAGACGCGGCCTGCAACGCCGGTCAATCTGTCCAGGTCATCATCATGGAAGACCATGGCTTCGCCGTCTGCAGACAGTTGGACGTCCAGCTCGATGCCATAGCCCGCTGCGCAGGCGGCTTGAAACGCCCCAAGAGAATTCTCCGGCGCGCCGTCCGGACTCCAAAGGCCGCGATGGGCGATCGCAGGTTCGAAGAGGCGTTCCCAAGCCTCGCCAAAGATATCCCTCACGAGATAGCCACCACCGCATCAACCTCAACGGCGAAGTTAAGAGGCAAGCGATAGACGCCAACGGCCGAGCGTGCATGGCGCCCGACGTCTGCGAACACCTCGACCATTAGATCAGAGGCGCCATTGATCACCTTGGGGATGTCGAAAAACGTCGGACCTGCTTGCACAAAGCCGTTCAGCTTCACTACCCGCAGAACCCTGTCGAGGTCGCCTTCGCAGGCGGCTCGCATCTGAGCAAGAAGGTTCAACCCACAAAGGCGCGCAGCACTTTGCGCACGTTGCAGATCGACATCTTCGCCGACGATCCCGCAGATCCCGCCGGAGGCGTCGAGCGAAACCTGACCGGAGATGTGAACCAGCTCTCCACGTCTGACGAAAGGCACGTAGTTTGCTACGGGTGCGTTGGGCTGCGGAAGGACAATACCAGCGGCGGCGAGGCGGTTTTCAATCTGTGACATGACCCACGTCTAGCGCCCCTCCTCAGGCGAGAAAAGGGCCGGAGCGATGCTCCGGCCCTTTGCGCCCGTCGGCCCGGCGGCCGAATGTGGGAGATGACGTTCTTAGCGAGCGGCCTGCAGGCGCTCGACCATGGCGGTCACGCGCTCGTTCAGCGGCTTCATGCTGTCTTTCACCGACGCCGAAACCGTCTCGGACATACGGCCCATTTCGGCGATGTAGGCTTCCAAAGCCGATTTCGCGAACGAGGTTTGCAGTTCGACGACTTCCTGGACCGACTTGGCCGACGTCAGCGACTTGGCGGCCGCGACCTGAGTCTCGAAGGAGCTCTTCGAATAGGCCATAGCCTGAGCGCCAAGGGCTTCAGCGCCCTTGGTCGCTGCGGTCACGGAGGCGACAACGGCTTCCAGGTTTTTCTTGGAGTGGGCGTTTGCATCGTTCAGCGCAGCGAGGGTCTTTTCCACGCCATCCTTGAAAGCGACGCTGGAAGCGGAGGTGAATTGATCGACTGTGGTCTTAACGGCGTCAGCAGCAGCAGCCATGGGTTCAGTCCTCAAGGTTCGGGCGCGGCCGGGAGCAAGCCGCCATGCAATTTGAATAGGACCTGGGGCAAGGCCCCGGAAAACACCGGTGTTATCTCATGCTGCAGTGCAGCAGTCAAATGCTTTTTGTGCACTGCAACATGCGATATTCCCCTCGACGCGCGACGGGATTCACGTGATTTTCGGGTTCCGCGACAAAAGCGCCCGATTAACAACTGTTTACTCTAATTTCAGGTTCAGGCTGTCATGTTATGCAACTCACGAGCGGTTTGGTCGCCGTTTGCAAACCTCTGATTTGACGGACGAAGCATGATCCAGCACGCCCGCCGGCTGTTCCTCGTTTTGGGTTTGGCCGCAACCACAGCGTTTAGCGCCGCCGCGCCGCCTGCTGCTGCTCAAATCCCGTACTTCCAAAATCTCTTGGCGGCCTCGCAGACCAAGTACGCCGCCATCGTGGTGGACGCGAAGTCAGGAGAAATCCTCTACGCCAAACACGCCGACAGTCCGCGCTATCCGGCTTCGATCACCAAAATCATGACGCTCTATTTGACCTTTGAAGCCCTGGCGTCGGGCAAGCTCAATCCTGATGACCGTGTGCTCGTCTCGCCGCATGCTGCAGCGCAAGCGCCAACCAAGCTTGGCGTCCGCGCCGGAGATTCGGTGAGCGTCACCGATGCGATGGATGGCATGGCCACCAAGTCGGCCAATGACATGGCCGTCGCCATGGCCGAGAAACTCGGCGGAACGGAAAGCCGCTTTGCAGCGCTGATGACCCTGCGCGCCCAAGAGCTGGGCATGCAGAATACTCACTTTGTGAACGCCTCGGGGTTGCCGGACAGCCGGCAGATCACCACGGCGCGCGATATCGCCATCTTGTCTCGCGCCGTGATGCGCGACTATCCGCAGTACTATAAGCTCTTCAGTCTTCAGGAATTCACCTTCCGCGGCCAGGTTCTGGCCAATCACAACCACTTGCTGGGCCGCATGCCAGGCGTCGACGGTCTGAAGACCGGCTTCACCAATGCGTCAGGCTTCAATCTCGCCGTCTCAGCCGTCCGTGATAACCGCCGCCTGATCGCAGTAGTGATGGGCGGCCCGACGACGGCTTTGCGTGACCAGAACGCCGAGGACCTTTTGCTCACCGGCTTTGACGTGATGCGCCGCCGGGCGAACGGGGAAAAGATCGTCGTTGCGCAAAATATGTTCGAGCCGACCGAGCTCGATGGTCCGGTTGTTCGCCCGCCGACGGAGCAAGGCGATGGCGAACAAGCGTCATTGAAGATCGAATTGGCTCAGGCGCCGGGCGGCCATGCCGGCAAGATCGATGTTGTTGAAGGCCGTCATTCTAAGTCGCTCAGGGTCGGCTGGGCTGTGCAGGTCGGCGAATTCCGCTCCAAGGGTGATGCTCACAAGCAGATCGCGCTGGTTGAAAAGAAGTTTGGCGATCACTTCGATGGCGCGCGTGGAGCCGCCGAGAAAGAAGGGCGCAAAAAATATAAGGCCGTCTTTACCGGGCTTGGCGAAGACGACGCTAGAGATGCATGCAAGGCCCTCAAGGCCAAGCGTCTCGCCTGCATGGTGATTCAACCCGCCTGATCAGCCCGGCCCTAGTCCTGCAGGAGCCGGTCTCTGGCCGCGTTCAGCTGCCGGGCGAGGCCTGTCGTGCCGCCCTTGTCTGGGTGAGCCATTCTGATGAGCCGCATGTAGGCGGCCTGAATTTGTTCTGCACTCGCCTCAGCATCCACCCCCAGGATCGATCGCGCCTCTTCCAGGCTCATTCGGCCGGAACCTGGAGGCGCTACTGGAGGGGCGGGACTGTTTAGGCGCGCAGACGTGACCAGCCACAGACCAAGCACGATGAGGACAATCGATATCTCCCAGCCCCCGCGCAACCCGACATAGGCCGCCGCCGCAAAGGCTGCGAGGGCGAAGGCGCCTGAGACCAGTCGCCACTCACGGCGTTTGAAGACGGATCGCCCCTGCCCCAGCGACACCAGGAACCAAAGAACCGCAGCTCCCAGAACAAGGTAGACCACAGCGCCTATTCCGCCGCGATTTTCTCGCCATCGGAGAAGCCCGAAAGCCCTAGCGCCGTCATCAGGGCCCGCAACTCCTGGCGCGCAGCGACATGCTGAAGTGACATGACGACAGGCCGGATCGTCGGCGAAAGGTCGGCCACCGTCAGCCCGAATGGAAAAAGCTCGCGATAGATGACCCGATCGCGCAGCCCAGGGCCGATGCGAAAGCCCACCTTGCGGGACAAGGTCTCGATCCGCTCCTCAAGACGCTTTCGATTGCGCGCCTCGGTGGGCGCCAACCGATTTCGCAGAACCACCCAGTCAATCTGTTTGCGATCCTTTAGGGCGCGGGCTTTGCGGCTGTTCCAGACCGTTTCGGAATAGAGGCTGTGACGTTTGAGTTCGAGCGTCACGGGATCCACAACACCCAGCATGTCGAAATCGACAAAGCTGTCGTTCATCGGCGTGACAATGAGATCAGCCATGCCGTGAGCAGCGCGGCTGATGGCTGTGTCGCTGCCGGGCGTGTCGATAAGCACAAAGTCGGCGCTCTGGCTCACGTCGCAGAACGCATCCTCAAAGCGCGCAAGCGCTTCATCGTCGGCAGCCTTGGCCAAGGCTGCGCCATCGGTGCTCAAGGGATGTTCGATAGGCATGGGCGCGATGACGCTGTTGGCGTCCAGCCAGGCGCGACGGTTGGCGAAGAAGTGCGACATCGACTGCTGGCGCAGATCAAGGTCAAGAACAGCCACCTTGGCCTCGGCGTGCAAAAGGGCCGCGGCCGTATGGATGGCGATTGTAGACTTGCCCGCGCCGCCCTTTTCGTTGCCGACCACGATGACACTGGCCTGCGGCATATCCAAAGCTCCCAGAGAGTCGCGACTCACTTGCGCTTAGGTGAGCGCGCCGTAACGAGCGAGGTCAACGCGCCGATCGGCCTCGCCTGTGGATGAAGCAAAGATCTACCAGGCCCCCGCCTCACGAAGCTGGCGGGCGAGTTCTGTCGGGATGTCGCCGAAGGCCTCTGCCGAGAGATCTTGCGGCGCATCGCCAGGTTCGAGGTAACGCCACCCTTGAAACGCCCGCCGCGGCGTCGGCGCCACGCGAACCAGAGCCTCATCCAAGGTCACCTCACACCGCGCTGTCACCCCCTCGCCCACCGTGTTGATCGCCAAAATCGGCTGCCGGCATAGGATCACGCCCTTGAACACCCGGAAGAGCGACCCCCCGCCTAGGAGCTCAGCTGCACGCTTAGGGGTTTGGCGGGTTCGCATGATCCACGGACTTTCAGGATCGTCATGGGCCTTGCGCCAAACCAGCAGGTCTTCGACGCTCGCTGCGCCGACGCAAAGCTTGATCAAATGTAGCGTCATAATGCTGGCTTAAGGCGGGCTTTGGCTTTTGACCAGCATGTCGATTGGCTAGGTGTGAGCTCTCAATAGGTTGTCCATCCGACCCTGACCGGGGAAGCTGTGGTTGCGAAACTCCAGAGTCTCAGGAAGGGGTCGGATGAACGTCCATAAGAATGCCCGTTTGACGG
>Ga0070730_10000922_pt1 | contig 30535 bp, 34 predicted proteins | sample Coa_R1_3_FD_66447 | JGI IMG/M metagenome (GOLD analysis project Ga0070730, IMG submission 66447) | Surface soil microbial communities from Centralia Pennsylvania, which are recovering from an underground coalmine fire - Coalmine... | ecosystem: Environmental > Terrestrial > Soil > Unclassified ... | reverse complement strand
CGACCGACCGTCCTCACTACGGTCGGTCGCTCTGTTTTCCTCGTTACCCTACTGCATCGCCACGCCTCGCCTCCGTCTCATCCCTGCACCGTGCTTCCACAACTTCTGGGCACACCCCCTCCGACGCCGCCGGCTTCATGACCGGCCAGACGCTGTATCTTGACGGCGGCCAGAGTCTGAAGAAGTACCCGGAGATGTTCGGCTTCGCCCAGCAGCTCGCGGCCGAGCCGTAGCGCTACGCCAGCGCCCGCAGAAATGGCCCGATCGCCGCGTTCATCGCCTCCCACTCGATCAGGAAGGCGTCGTGGCCGTGCGGCGAGTCGATCTCGACGTACCGCGCCGCGTTGCCGTTCTGTCGGAACAGCGCCACGATCTCGTGCTGCTGCCAGGTGGGATAGAGCACGTCCGAGCTGATGCCCAGGCAGAGCACCGGGCCGCGGAAGGGCGCCAGCGCCGCCGCAGCCGAACCGCGTCCCGCGGCCACATCATGCCGGTCCATCGCCTCGGTGATCGTCAGGTAGGTGTTGGCGTCGAAGCGCTCGACCAGCTTGTGACCCTGATAGCGCAGATAATGCGAGACTTCGAAATCGCCGCCGCCGGGCACACGAGCATTGCCCTCGTCGCGCCACTCCAGCGGGTTCGGCCGCGCCGCGCCGGGCGCCAGCAGCCGGCCGAAGCGGCGCTCGAACGAGATATCCGAGCGGTACGAGATCATCGCGACCTGCCGCGCCAGCCCCAGCCCTTCGCGCGGCTGCGCCTCCGGCGAGTAGCGGCCGCCCTGCCAGGCCGGGTCGAGGCGGATCGCCTCGCGCGCGACCTCGTTCAGGCCGATGCACCAGGCGGAGTGCCCGAGCGCGGTGGCGATCGGCACGATCGAGGCGACCACTTCCGGGTACATCGCCGCCCATTCGAGCACCTGAAAGCCGCCAAGCGAGCCGCCCGCCACTGTCACAAGCCGGCGCACGCCCAGCCGGTCGATCAGCAGCCGCTGCGCCCGCACCATGTCCCGCACCGTGATCGGCGGGAAGTCCGGTCCGTACGGGCGGCCAGTCGCAGGATCGAGCGAGGTCGGACCGGTGGTGCCGTAGCAACTGCCGAGGAAGTTCGTGCAGATCACATAGTACCGATCGGTGTCCAGCGCGAGTCCGGGACCGATCAGCGGCTCCCACCAGCCTGGCTGGCCATCGAGCGATCCGTCGGCGGCGTGGAGGTTGCCGGCGTGGGCGCTGCCCGTGAGAGCATGACAGACGAGGATGGCGTTGCCGCCATCCCCGCCCAACCGGCCGTAGGTTTCGTAGGCCACGGTGAGCGGCCCCAGCCGGCCGGCGTCCAGCTCCAGCGCCTCAAAGGTCGCGCTGGCCGCGAGCGTGGACGGAATGCGCGAGGCGCCGGCAGGCATCACGTCAACTCGCGGCGAGCGCCTGCTCGAAGTCGGCCGTGATGTCATCGATGTGCTCGATGCCGACCGAGACGCGCACCATGTCGTCGGTCACGCCGGCTGCCTGCTGCTCCGCGGCATCGAGCTGCTGGTGGGTGGTGCTCGCCGGGTGGATCACCAGCGTCTTGGCGTCGCCGACGTTGGCCAGCAGTGTCGCCAGCTTCACGTTGTTGATGAACGACTTGCCGGCCTCCATGCCGCCCTTCACGCCGAAGTTCAGCATCGCGCCGAACTTGCCGGCGCGCACGTACTTGTTCGCGTTCTTGTGCGAGGGATGCCCTTCGAGCCCCGGATAGTTCACCCAGGTCACCTTCGGGTTGCGGCTCAGCCACTGCGCCAGCGCCATCGCGTTCTCGCAGTGCTTGTCCACGCGCAGCGAGAGCGTTTCGAGGCCCAGCAGGAACAAAAACGAGTTGAAGGGGCTCATGCAGGGGCCGAGGTCGCGCAGCCCCTCGACACGGGCGCGGATGATGAAGGCGACGTTGCCCAGACCGGGGAAATCGCCGAACACGTCCCAGAACTTCATGCCGTGGTAGCCCGGCGAAGGCTCGGTCATGATCGGGAAGTTGCCGTTGCCCCAGTTGAACTTGCCGCCGTCGACGATCACGCCGCCGATCGAGTTGCCGTGGCCGTTGATCCACTTCGTGGCCGAGTGCACGACGATATCGGCGCCGTGGTCGATCGGCCGTACGAGATAGCCGCCGGCGCCGAAGGTGTTGTCCACGACGAGCGGAATGCCGTGCTTGTGCGCCACGGCGGCGACGCCTGCGAAGTCCGGCACGTTGTAGGCCGGGTTGCCGAAGCTCTCCAGGTAGAGCGCCTTCGTCTTGCCGTCGATCGCCTTCTCGAACTGCTCCGGCTCGTCCGTGTCGATCCATTTGACGTTGATGCCGAGGCGGGGGAAGGTGACCTTGAACTGGTTGTAGGTGCCGCCGTAGAGCAGCGGCGTGGAGACGATGTTCTCGCCCGCCTGCGCGATCGTGGTGATCGCCAGCAGCTGCGCCGCCTGGCCCGAGGCCGTGGCCAGGGCGCCGCTGCCGCCCTCCAGCGCGGCCATGCGCTGCTCGAAGGCGTCCGTAGTCGGGTTCATGATGCGGGTGTAGATGTTGCCGAACTTCTGCAGCGCGAACAGCGCCGCCGCGTTCTCGGCCGTCTCCAGCGCGAAGGTGGCGGTCTGGTAGATCGGCATCGCGCGGGCGCCGGTGGTCGGGTCGGGCGCCTGGCCGGCATGGACCTGGAGCGTCTCGAAGCGGTAGCCTTCGGGCATCGTTTCAATCCTCGCTGGCATTAGGGCCGAGAACGACGGCGGCCCTAAGGATTGTCACCGAACTAGATCGAAGAAATCAACTTCTCGCACTCCGCCCTATCAACCGACCCCCGTAGCCTCCCCCTCTCCAGTTGCTGGAAAGGGGGCCGGGGCCAGAGCGCAGCGCAACCGTCGGAGACTTGAAACGAGGTGACCCAATGCAGATCAGCCCCAGCGTCCGCGCCGTGCAGGTGCCCGACGAAGAACCGATGCACCCGCTCTTCACCTCGATCTACCTCGTCGGCAAGCACGGCGCCGGCGAGGCGCTGACGATCGACTCCGGCGAGGCGATCGACCGCTACAAGTGGATGCTGCGCGGCTACCTGGCCGCGACGGAGCGCTCGGAGATCGCGCTGGCCGGCATCACCCACTTCCACCTCGACCACAGCGGCAATTTGAAGTGGGTGCAGGAGACGCTCAAGGCCGAGGTCGTGCTCGCCGACGAAGCGCGGCCGTTCCTCGAAAAGGACGACCGCCTACCCGAAAGCGGCACGCGCCCGATCCGCGACGGCGACGTGATCACGCTCGACGGCGGCGTGCGCGTGCAGATCATCTTCACGCCCGGCCACTCGCCCGATTCGCTCTGCTACTACATTGAAGAAGAAGGCGTGCTGTTCACGGGCGACACGCTGCTGGGCAGCAGCACGACCACGGTGCACGACCTGGCGGCCTATCGCGCCAGCCTGCAGCGGCTGCTGGCGCTGCCCAAGCTCGACGTGATCTGCCCCGGCCACGGCGCCGTGGTCAACGACCCGCGCGAGCGCCTGCAGATGTACGTGGACCACCGCAACGAGCGCGAGCGCCAGATCATCGCGGAGCTGGCCGGCGGCGGCGAGCACACGAGCTGGGAGATCATGCTCAAGCTCTACCCCGAGATCAACACGCGCCTGCGCCGCGCCGCCGACAGCAACGTGCAGGCGCACCTGCGCCAGCTTGAAGCCGAGGGGCGCGTCAAGCTGTTCGAGGGCGTGCGCAAGGAGCCGGAGCCGCCGGCGCCGGCCCAGGTGGCCGAGCACGAGCGGCGCGAGGCGATCAAGGCCGAGGCGAAGAAGCTCGAGGACGAGGAGCGCAAGGCGGCGATCGCGCGGCAGGAGAATCCGCCCGACGACGAGTGGGTCGAGCGCCCGCGCTACGAGCTGGTCGGCACGGCGCGGGCGTAGCCACGGGGGCCGCGATGGTGACGCCGCGAGGCACGACGAGCAAGGTCTGCGTGGTGGGCACCGGCGCCTTCGGCACGGTGCTGGGGCTGCTCATCGCCGAGCGCGGCGCCCGCACCGTGCTGCTCTGCCGCGACCCGGACGAGGCGAAGCGGCTGCGCGCCGAGCGCGAGAACCGGCGCTTCCTGCCCGATGTGCCGCTGCCGCAGGATATGGCCTTCACCGCCGATCCCGCGGAGGCGATCGACGGCGCGCGGCTGGTGATCCTGGCGCCGCCGGCGCAGCGCCTGCGCGAGAACCTGGCCTGGATCGGGCCGGCGCTGCCCGCCGCCACGGGCCTGCTCTGCGCCAGCAAGGGCATCGAAGTGCGGAGCGGCCTGCGCATGTCGGAGGTGATCCGCGAGGCGCTGGGGCCGCGTCCCGGCGTGGTGCTGACGCTCTCCGGGCCGAACCTTTCGGGCGAGATCGCCGGTCACCTGCCCGCGGCGGCGGTGGTGGCCGGACCGCCCGAGGCCGAGGCCGGCATCGTGCGCGTGCAGGAGGTGCTCTCCTCCGACCGCTTCCGCACGTACGGCAGTCACGACCAGATCGGTGTGGAGCTGGGCGGGGCGCTGAAGAACGTGATCGCGATCGCCTGCGGCATCGGCGACGGGCTGGGCTTCGGCCACAACGCCCGCGCCGCGCTGCTCACCCGCGGTCTCGCCGAAATCACGCGCCTGGTGGTGGCCTGCGGCGGCGACGCGCGCACAATGTCCGGCCTGGCGGGCGTCGGCGACCTGATGACCACCGTGGCCAGCTCGGCCAGCCGCAACTACTCGCTCGGCGTGGCGCTGGGCCGCGGCGAGCGGCTTGCGGACTACGCGGCGCGCAGCGTGCACATCGCCGAGGGCGTGCCCACGACCCGCGCCGCCGTGGCGCTGGGCGAGCGGCTGGGCGTGGAGCTGCCGATCGCGCAGCAGTTGCGCGCCGTGCTGGACGAAGAGTGCACGCCGCTCGCCGGCGCGACCGCCCTGATGCGCCGGGCACTGGTGGCGGAGTAAGCGGGGCACGGTGAGACAGCGACGCAGCCAGCGTCCCTTATGCCCCGCGCTCCGCCCTCGTCAGGCCACCTGGTCCAGGACTTTGGCGCGCAGGCGCTCGCCGGCGCGGCGCAGCCAGTCGGCGTCCGGCAGGGCGTAGGGGCGGAAGCGCTCCAGCCGGCCCTCCTCCTCGTTGCAGTACAGCGCCTGGTGCGGGCCGAGCTTGCTCGCCGCCTCCACGTCCACCAGGGTGCGCGAGTCCTGGGCGCTCATCTGCAAGACCACGCGCAGCACGAACTCGCGCAGCAGGCGATGGTCCAGCACGCGGTTCAGGTTCGTCAGCGTGTCGCACCAGGCCAGCGTGTGCACGCCCACGTCCGGCCCCTCGCGCAGGATCGTGGGGAAGCGCTTCGCCGGGCTGGGCGCCTCGTCCGCCTCGCCGCCGAAGCTGAAGCCGAACTCGTCGAGGGGGCGCAGGTCGCGCGCCCACTGCAGGCCGAAGATGACCAGGTAGATCGGCCCGCCCGAGGCCTGCTCCTCGATGCGGCGCTCGACCGTGGCGGCGATCTCCGCGATCAGCTCGGGCAGGTGCCGGCGGCCGGCGACCTGGATGTCGTGCGGCAGCAGGCTCGCCATGCGGGCGAAGCTGCCGGCGTGCGGCCAGTCGATCGGCGTGAAGTCGAGCACACAGAAGCGGGCGCGGGCGCCGCCGGGCAGCGGCGGGGTGTGCGCCGCCAGACTCAGCAGCGTCGTGGTCAGCACCCCGAGCGCCGCCTCGTCGTTCTGGCCGACGACCAGCAGGTTGGCGCCGCTCTGGCGCACGAAGGGCGCGGCGGTCGGGTCCTTGATCGCGATCGGCTCGCCCAGCCAGGCCGGCGTGGCCCGCAACTGGCCGGGCCAGTCCGGCGCCTCGATCAGCTCCGCGATCGGGCTCTGGCTGATGTCGGCCGGCTCGTTGCCCTCGAACACGCGCTGCGGCGCCGGCGGCCGGTAGCCCTGCTGCTGCGCCAGCTCCTGCGCCGTGGCCAGGTAGGCGTCGCGCTGCGCGTCCGCGAGCCAGCCGACCTGGCAGGGGTTGTTGCTTTCGACCACGCCGTTGTTCGAGTTGTAGATCGCCGCCCCCGGCCGCGTCAGCGAGCGCGCCGCCAGGTTGTCGTCGGAGAGGATCAGGCGCGAGTCGGCCTCGGAGCACTGCAGGGCGATGCGCACCTGCATCTGGTCGATCGTGCTGCGCGGCAGCATGTAGCTGCCGGTGAAGGCGCCGGCCAGGCTCTGCGAGGCGAGCAGCACGTGAATGCCGAAGGAGCGGCCCTGCCGCACCAGCCGGTCCAGCAGCTGCGCCGCGCCGGCGGCGATCGCGTCGTTCTCGGTGAAGAACTCCTGGAACTCGTCCACCAGGAGCAGGATGCGCGGCATCGGCCCGGCGATGCGCTCGCGGTAGGCGGGCACGTCGTCCACGCCCGCCTGGCGGAACAGCTCGCCGCGCCGTTTCATCTCCGCGTCGAGCCCCTGCAGCACGCTGAGGCCGAACTCGCGCTCGCTCTCGATCGCCACCACGCGGGCGTGCGGCAGCGCATGCCGGGCGTAGGTCTTGAACTCGACGCCCTTCTTGAAGTCGATCAGGTACAGCTCAACCTCGTCCGGGCTGTAGAACAGCGTCAGGCTGGTGATCAGCGTGTGCAAGAGCGTGGACTTGCCCGAGCCGGTCTTGCCGGTGAGCAGCACGTGGTGCGCCGTGCCCTTGCCCAGCGTCAGGCACTGCACGCGCGTGGCGCCGGCGCGGCCCACCAGCGCCGTCAGCCCCGGCGCACTGCCGCCTTTCCACCACGTCGTCGGGTCCGCCGGGTCCACCTGGTCCAGCAAGCCTTCATAGTCTTCCGGATGGGCCAGCACCTGGTCGCGGAAGAGGTCGTACAGCCGCTCGAACGGCACCTCGACGCGGCTGGAGTCCTTCGCCTCTTTGCCCACCGTGGTGAGAATGCGGCCGAACAGCGTCTTGTCGGGTTCTTTCTGCATGGTCAGGTCGGGCGGCGCATCCAGCACGAAGGTGGAGGACTGCACGGCCTCGTCCTGCCAGACGAAGCGTTGGCGGTTCCAGTAGATCACGCTGCTGACGCGCTCCAGCTCGCGCAGGTTGAAGCCCTCCGGCAGCGGCAGCTCCGGGTCGACCAGCATGATCGTGTAGACGCCGCAGCGCGGGCCGTTCTGCGCGATGCTGAACAGCCGCCGCGCCGCCGTCTCGCTGAAGGCGGCGGGAAAGTCGAGCACGACGAGCAGGCGGTACGGCTCGGCTACTTCGCCGGCGTTGGCGTTGAACTCCTCGATCGTGGCGTACTGGTTGCGCAGGTACTTCTGGATCACCATCTCCATGTGCTCGGTGAGGTCCACCAGCCGCTGCTCAATCTGCTGCGGCTCGGTCCACGCCTTGCCGGTCACCAGCGCCTCGTTGTAATCGGCCAGGTGCATGAAGGCGGCCACGTTCTGGCCAAGGCCGATCGGGTCGAGGAAGGTGAAGCGGACCTTGCCCGGCGGCAGCGTGGCCAGCACGCGCAGCAGCATCGACTGGATGCAGCCGATCGCCTGCTGCTTCGCCTGTCCGGAGACCTTGAAGAGGATGTTGCCCGCGTCGATGAAGGGCAGCAGCGCCGGCACGGAGATCGAGGTCATGTCGTTCAGCCCGCCGGGCACGACGAGGCCGGTGAGCGGGTCGCGCGGGCCTTCGTGCAGCGTGCCGGCGCGCACGTAACGCGGGATCGTCTGGTCGCTGCCCGGCTGCCACTCGTCCCAGATCGGATCGTCCCAGTGTGCGCCGGCCATACCCGCTTCGCGCGTGATCGCCTCGGCGTCCTCGGTAATGCGCACGATCGTGTCGTCGTACTCGCGCTGCATGGCGCGGATCGCGGCCTCGTGCTCGGCCTCGGCGGCGCTGATGCGCTCGTCGTGCCGGCGCTCGGCCCCGCTGATCTGCTGCTCACAGGCGGCGCGCGTGCCGACCGTGCCCTGCTCGTACTCGCGCTCGGCCTGTTCCAGGCGCGCCGTGCACTCCTGCTCGCTGCTCTTCAGCCAGTAGTCGTGCCAGAACTGCCCGTCGCTCCACGCCTGGCAAAGGCGGTTGACGTGCTGCTGGAGCTGCACGGTGGGGTCGCGCCGAAAGGGAAGCCGCATCACGATCGCTCCGGGATGAATGGGTCAAACGACGCAAGGTGCAGGGCGCAGGCAAGGCGCCCTCGTGTTCATCCCTTCGCCCTGCGCCCCACGCCCTACACCCTCTATTCCCTGTTCCCTACCGCAGGTGATAGACCCGCACGTTGTGGTCGCTGGTCCAGGCGATGAGCGCGCCGCCCTTCGCGAAGGCGACACTCCACACCGGGCTGCTGGCCCCCAGGCTCTTGAGCCGGTGACCGTCCAGGCTCCAGAGCTTGACCGACTTGTCGACACCGGCGCTGGCGATCTGCTTGCCGTCCGGCGAGAAGGCGACGCTGCGCACCGGCTGGCTGCCGGCGTTGATCACGCGCAGTTGCCGGCCCGTCGCCACTTCCCAAAGCCGCACGGTGCCGTCGCTGCCACCGGAAGCGAGCAGCGTGCTGTCGGGCGAGAAGGCCACGGCGAAGGCGTCCCCATTGTGGCCGGAGAGCGTCTTCAGCTCCTGTCCGCTGCTCGCGTCCCAGATCTTCACGGTGCTGTCGTTGCTGGCCGAGGCGATCAGGCGGCCATCGGGCGAGAAGGCGACGTCCCACACCCAGCCCTGGTGGCCGCTGAGCGTGCGCAGCTCCTGGCCCGACTGCGCGTCCCACAGCTTCACCAGGCCATCGGCGCCGGCCGAGGCGATGGTCTTGTCGTCCGGCGAGAAGGCGACGGCGCGCACGCCGTCGGCGTGGCCGGAGAGCGTCTTCAGCTCGCGCCCCACGGCCACGCTCCAGAGCTTGATCGTCTTGTCGTCGCTGGCCGAGGCCAGCATCGTGCCGTCCGGGGAGAAGGCCACGTCGTTGACGAAGCCGGCGTGGCCGTTCAGCCTCGCGAGCGTACGGCCGCTGCCCGCGTCCCAGAGACGGACGCTCTTGTCGGCGCTGGCCGAGGCGAGCGTCTTGCCGTCGGGCGCGAAGGCGACGGCGTTGACCACGCTGCTGTGGCCGCTGAGCGTGGCCGAGCAGCCGGCGTGGTTGCCGAAGGCGGTGCTGACGAAGCCGCAAGAGCCGGTGCCCAGCTTCACCGTGGCGCCCAGCAGCAGCACGGCCGCGATGGCGACGTAGGCGATGCGCATGTGCGTCTTGTGGCTCTGGCGGCGCTTGCCGAGCACCTGCTCGACGCCGCGGTCGATGCGCTGCGAGGCCTTGGCCGCCTGCGAGGCGCATATGCCAAGCTGCAAGGCGGGGTCGCTGATCGGCTGCGGTGTGGGCGGCGGCGCGGTCTGCGCGTGCTGCAGGAGCTGGTTGAGATGCGCCAGTCCGAGCACGGTGCGTCCGCCGTCGTACAGCGTGCGCACACTCTCGATGCCCTTCTGCGCCGCCTCGTGAACTTCCTTGCGCTTGCGCTCCACCGCCTCCAGCTCGGCGTGGTAGCGCTGCGTGGCGCCGGACTCGGCGTAGGTGCGCTGCTCCTCGGCGACGTCGCGCGCGGCGGCCAGCTCCTTGGCGGCGGCCTGCTGGATTTGCTCCACGCGCGCGGCAGACTCGCTCTCCGTCTGGGTGCGCTGCATCGTCACGCGGCGAAAGGCGGCGAGGATCTCGCGCTCACGCAGGGCCAGGTCGGCGCCGGGCATCGCAAACCACCTGTCGTCTGTGCGGCGTTGCAGGGACGCCGCGTTGGCACTGAACTTGTCGTCTCGCGGCCGCCTGCGGCGGCCGCGCCGTCAGGGCACGTTGCGGTGGGCGGCGGCCAGCACCTGCAGCAGCTCGCCCAGCGCTTGCCCGGCGGCGATCGTCTGTTTCTCCAACGGCGCCCAGTGCTCGCGCGCGAAGCGCGCCTGTACGGGGTCGTTCCAGACCTCGCCCAGCGCGTGCCAGCGCGTGCGCAGCGCCTCCCACGCCGTCTGCAGCTCTTCCACGGCGCTCGTATGATTCATCGTCACGTGCGCACCGCCTCTGCATGGTCTGCGGACGCATCATCCTCGCTGGTTTCGCCCTCCTCGGCAGCGGCGCCGCCGGCGGGCGCGGCCGGCCAGGCGACGGGCCCGAGCGGACGCTCCGGCTCGGAGGGCAGCGGCACGGAGACGTAACCCGCCAGCGTGGCCAGCTTCTTCTCCAGCACGGAGAGCGCGGCGGGCAGGTTTTCCTGCAGCACATCCTTGAAGCGGACCTGCTGCGTGCGGTAGCTCTCGATCGCCAGATCGAGCGTCCTCTGCCACTGCATGGCGTTGGCGCGGCCGCCCTCGGCGTCGCGCAGGCGCTGGCGGGCGCGAGCCAGCGTCGTTTCGTAGCGGTCGCTGCCGCCGACGGGGCGCAGGTGGGCGGGAATCTCGGGGTTGGTGCTGATGGCCTTGAAGCGGGCCAGCGTCAGCTCGGCGGCGCGGATGTCTTCGCGGCCGCGGCGCACCTCGCGCTGCCAGTGCGCGAGCCGGCCCTCGAACCACTCGAGCTGGCGGGCAAGGAAGTAGTCGAAGCCTGCCAGCGTCTCCTCGGCCTCGGCGCGGTAGCGCAGCAACGCCCCGCGGAAGCCGCCGAGCGCTTCGATCGAGCGGACGTTGACGGACTGGGACATGCGGCGGCCTCGCGGGCGGCGTTCGGGCGCCTAGCGCTGGGTCAGATACTCGTTCGCCTTCTGCGCCTTGCGCATCAGGTAGGGGATCTGGTCGTCGGCGGTCTTGATGAACTGCTGCAAGACCTGCATCGTCTGGTCGAACTCGGCGGCGAAGCGGGAGTGCTCCTGGTCGCGCCAGGTGTCGCCCAGCGCCTGGAACTGACCCTGCAGGCGGGTCATGCTCTCGCGCAGGTGGTTGTTGAAGGAACGCACGCTGCTGGCGAAGCGCTCAAGCGCCTCGGGGCTGACGACCGCCTGCTGCGACATGACTCTCTCCCCCGGCTCATGGCCGGTGCAACGCGGGCGCAAGCGGTGGGGCTGCGCCCCTCACCTGTTGCTGTCGTCGTGCCGGCGCGGCGGCGTTACGGGGAAGACCGGGAAAACGGGCACAAAACGGGAACGGTCGCGGTCGCGCACGGTACTGTCGCCAGGGAGCGTGACGGTCGTATCGGCCACGGCCCAGACCGTGCCGCCCAGATTGGAGAGCGACTCCATGCGGTCGTCGCCCGCGTCTGCCGTCAGCGTGCTGCCCCGCTGGCGCGGCGACACCGGGTAGCTGTACGCCTGCGAGAACACGGCGCCGCCGCTGAAGCCAGGCCACGAGCCAGGCCGTGGTGCCCGTGGTGGCCGTGGGGCCGAAGGTGAAAGCGACGTAGAAGGCGTGCGTGGCGGCGGCCGTCGCCGTGTTCGAGGCTGGAAGGAACGGGCAGGCGCTCCGCGGCGTCTGTTTCCAGGTCCGGCGATCCGGCCGCCGCAGCAGGCGCACGGATCGGCGGTTTTGCCCATCGACCGTGCGGATGAGCGGCCATACGCTCGTCGAAAAAGCTACTTCGACAAGTGATTCTTACCGGGTGCAAAGCGTGACTATGCTGAGTAACAGCAGCGGCCGGCGGCGGGCAGACGGTGCGCGGGACGGCGATGGTCACCTCGGTCCTCCCGTCAAGCGGCGTGCGGCGCCGGCAGGCGGCCGGCACTCCGGCCGCCGCGCATCGCTGCCATCCGTGGATCATGCACTCTCGCGGCCGGCGAGCGAGGTTCCCGCGCTGTGCGGCATGCACGAATGATGTAAGGAGAGGACGATGGCCACCGATCAGGCCATGGGCGCCATGCCGCATCCGGGGATGGAGGTGTTCACCGCCGAGGGCGAGAGCGTCGGCACGGTGAAGGAGATGCAGGGCCGCTATTTCAAGGTCGATGCGCCGATGAAGCCGGACTTCTGGCTCACCGCCGACTGCATCCGACGGACCAACGCCAATACGGTCACGCTGAGGGTCGACAAGGACCATCTCGGCGACGTGAAGACGGACCGGCCGTCGCAGCGCGAGGCGCAGTCACTCTACCAGGCCACAACCACCGACCCGAACATCAGCACCAGCCGTACGGCCGGCGCCGATATCGGCCGGCCGCTCGGCAACCACGCCCAGCGCGGCGCAACCTCGGCGCAGGGCCAGGGTCCGTCCGGCGGCATGAGCGAGCCCGTTGGCGCGATTGCCTTGCTGATGCAGATGCACCGCGAGGCGAAGACGCCGTTCCGCCAGATCCTCGACAGCGGCAGCGGCGGCCAGGCGGCGATGCGCTGGAATACGCTGGAGCCAACGCTCAAGCTCCACGAGGAGATGGAGGAGCAGCACCTCTACAATCCGCTAAAGCAGGAGCAGGGCCGCGGCAGCGAGCCGGGCGACTGGGAACCGCGGCACGAGCGCGAGGTGCAGGAGCTGAGCGCGATGATCGCCCAGGCCGACAACCTCTCGCCGACGGACGAGCGCTGGCTGCCGCAGATCCGCCGGATCCACGACGCGCTGGCACGGCACATCGACGAAGAAGAGACGACGATCTTCCCGCGCATCCAGCAGGTCTGGGACCGCGAGCGCCTGGAGCGCGCCGGCCAGCAGATGCAAGCGATGAAGCAGCAGCGGCTGGGACGAACGTCCTGACCCGCCGGCCGGCGCGCCACGCCGCACGGGCGCACCGCGGCGGTGCGCCCGTGCTTGTGTCCAGCCTCAGCCCGCGCCGGCCAGTTCTCGTGCCAACGCCAGCAGCGCTCCGGCCACGGCGTCGGCGTCTACCAGCATGTGGAAGTGGCCGGCAGGCAGCTCACGCGCCGGCCAGCCGCGGGCGCGCGCCTCTGCCAATGACGCTGCGTAGGGCGGGCTGAACCAGAGATAGCCGCAGGGCGCGTCCGGCCAGCCGCGCGGCACGGGCAACGGCTCGTCGAAGAAGTCGAGGCCGCGCGGCCGCAGACCGGCCAGCAGGGCGCCGCGGCGGGCGGCGTCCGGCACGATCGCCGCGAGCTGCGCATCGATCCAGGCCGGGAAGCGTTCGCCCGCCGCCAGCGAGGCGCGCAGTTGCGCGGCGAACTCGGCCGACTCGCCCGCCATCGCCTGCAGCCGGCTGCCGGCGAACGGCAGCCCCGCATCCACGAACAGATAGCCGCCCGCCGGCCGGTCCGCCGCCTCGCGCAGCAGCGGCAGCAGCGCCCCGGCGCCGCTGTGACCCACCAGCAACGGCCGCTCACCCGGCGGCAACGCCTGCAGCGTCCGCGCCGCCGCACGCGCCTCCCGCGCCCAGAACGGCTCGCCCGCGGCGCCGTCATCCCGCAGCCCGGCCACGAAGGCCGCCGCGCCACGCGCCCGCAGCGCCTCCGCCACGGGCTGCCAGACATCCGGCCCCGTCAGCGGGCTGTGCACGAGCACGAACACGACGCTCTCGGGCAAGGCTGTTCTCCCGGCTGCGATGCTGGGCCGGCTGCTATTGTCGCACGGCGGGCTTCGCCGACCTCGCCGTGCGGCGGGGCTAGCCGGATCAGGCGCCGAGCCGGTCGGCGAGGTCGGCGAAGCCCGCCGCGGCCAGATCGATGCCCGGCGGCGGCGTCAGGTCGCGCGTCTCCGGCTCGCCCCACTCGCCGGGACGGGGCACGTAGGCGGTGCGCAGGCCCACCCGCGCGGCGCCCTGCAGGTCCCACGGGTGCGCCGCCACCATCAGCGCCTGCTCCGGCCGCAGCCCCAGCCAGCGCACGGCCGTCTCGTAGGCCGCCGGGTCATCCTTGTAGCGGCCGATGAACTCGCAGGAGATGATGCCGTCCCAGGCGATGCCGGCGTGCTTCGAGCTGTCCACCAGCAGCGAAAAGCTGAGGATGGAGAGCACGACGACGGTGTAGCGCCCGCGCAGCCGCGCCAGCGCCGGCGCCGCGTCGGGCCAGGCGCGCAGCCGGTGCCAGGCGAAGGTCAGATCGTCGCGCTCGGCGGATGAGAGCACGGCCAGCGGTGAATCCTGCAGCAGTTGATCCAGGGCGCGGCGGTGCAGGGCGTCGGCGTTCTGCCAGGGCAGCGTGCCGGCGCGCACCTCGCCCACGCCCTGCAGCATCGCGCGGCGCCAGGTATTGGCGAAGGCGGCCGCGTCGAGCTGCACGCCTTTCGTCCGCGCTGCCTGCTGCACCGCGTCGCCGATGGTGTGATGCCAGTCGAAGACCGTGCCGCCGACGTCGAAGGTCAGCGCCCGCATCGCGCCGGGGTCGAACTCGCCCATCGCCGTCACCTCCCTCACGCTGCACGCTTGCGCGGCGCCGTGACGCCGGCTATAGTTAGCCGACCAGTCAACTATACGGGCGCAGGATGGGACGCACCAGTGACGCGCGGGAACGGCTGCTGCAGGTGGCGGCGCAGTTGATCCACGCCCGCAGCTACGCCGACGTGAGCGTGGACGACCTCTGCACCGCTGCCGGCGTGAACAAGGGCAGCTTCTATTACTACTTCCCCGCCAAGCGCGACCTGGCGCTGGCGGCGGTCGAGGCGCAGTGGCAGCAGGTGCGCACCACGCTGCTGGAACCGGCCTTCGCCCGCGATCTGCCGCCGCTGGCCCGCTTTCCACGCCTCTTCGATCTGGTGGCGGCGAGGCACGCGACGCGCGCCGAGCAGAGCGGCTGCGTGCTGGGCTGCCCCTTCGGCAACCTGGCGCTGGAGCTGAGCACGCGCGACGAGGTGGTCCGCGCCAAGCTGCAGGAGGTCTTCGCCGGCTACTGCGTCTACTTCGAGACGGCGCTGGCCGAGGCCGCGGCCGCGGGCGAGATCGCGCCGGCGAACGTGGCGCCGGCGGCGCAGGCCGTGCTCGCCCTGCTCGAAGGGGCGCTGCTGCTGGCGAAGACGGCGAACGACGCCGGCGTGGTCAGCCGCCTGGGGAGTCAGGTCGTACCGCTCATCCGCGGCGCCGGCGGCAGTTCGGCTTTCCGCGCGAACCAAAGCCTGCCGGCCACGGCCATGCGTGAAGGAGGATCGCCGCCATGACAACACCTGCACGGCCGCCCTATCCGCCGGTCGACGTGGAGCGCATCGGCCCGGCGCTCGGCGCACGCTTTCCCAACGTCGTGCTGCCCGACCAGCACGGCGCGCCGGTCGACCTGCACGCGGTCCGCGCCGGCCGGCGGGCGCTGGTCCTCTTTTATCGCAGCGCCGCCTGGTGACCGTACTGCAAATCGCAGCTCGTGGAGCTGCAACGGGCACTGCCGGATTACGAGCGCGTGGGGCTCGCCGTCTTCGCCATCAGCTACGACCCGGTGAGCGCGCTGGCCGCCTTCGCGGAGAAGCACGGCATCACCTATCCGCTGCTCAGCGACCAGGGCAGCATCGTGATCCGGCGGCTGGGCCTGCTCAACGAGCAGGTGCAAGAGCAGCACGCCGCCTTCGGCATTCCCTACCGCGAGGGCGCCAACGGCGTCGCCTATCCGGGCGCCTTCATCCTCGACAGAGACGGTATTGTGCACGAAAAGCGCTTTTTGGAGAACTACCGCGAGCGCGAGACCGGCGCGGCGTTGCTGGAGCAGGCGTTCGGCAGCGAGAGCGCGGCGCACGGCCCCGAACAGCGCGCGAGCGGCCCCGGCGTCGCCGGGCGCGCCTACCTGGATGCGCCCGCGTACCGCCTCGCACAACGGCGCTGGCTCACCGTCGAGTTGCAGATCGGACCCGGCCTGCACGTCTTCGGCCGGCCGATTCCAGGCGGTTACGTCCCGCTGGAGCTTTCGGTTGCGCCGATCGAGGGCATTACGGTCGGTGAGGTTCAGGCGACGGCGCCGCGGCCGTTTCAGATCGCGGGGCTGGAGGAGCAGTTCCACGTCCATGAGGGCCGCGTCGTGCTGCGGCTGCCGCTGACGTTCCAGCGCCGGGTCGAGGCGGAGTCCTTGCCGGTGCGCCTGCGCTACCAGGCGTGCAGCGCCACGGACTGCCTGCCGCCCGGCACGCTCGAACTGGCGCTGCCGCTCGTGGCCGAGAACCTCGTGGATTTGGACCGCTAAAGGGAGTGTGGCCAGATGGCCGAGCCGTTTCAGTACATCTCGCGCAGCACGATCGAGTACCACGGCGGGCTGCGCCACGCCTATCTGGGCGACGTGCCCACGCCCGTGGTCTACGGCGTGCAGGGTGGCCTGCGCACCTACTACAAGGCGCCGGAGAGCGCGCCCGTGATCGCCTCGACGCTGGATCACATCGTCGCCGCCGTCGCCGGTTGAATGTACGGCACCCTTGCCGGCGCGCTGTCAGCGCGCAACGTTCGCTTCGATCGCTCCCGCTACACGGCCGACGTCGAAGGCACGATCGAGGGCGTGGGCCAGACGATCCGCATCTCTGCCATCGCCATGCACTACAAGCTGGCGATCCCGGCCGGCAGCCGCGCCGAGACCGATCGGGCGCTGGAGTTTCACCCGCGCGGCTGCCCGGCGCACGAGAGCGTGAAGGACGCGATCCGCATCACCTGGGACGCCGAGATCAGCGAGGTCTGAGCGGGACGCCCATATCCCGTCCACTGCCGTGTGCCGCCGCGCCGTCCAGCCCGTAGCATGAGCGCAGCATGCACGGGGCGGTGAGCGATGCACGTCGATCTGCTGCTGGTGCCGTTCGGCACAACGTATCCTGAGCTGCGCGCCGCGGCCGTGGCGGCAGAAGCTGCGGGCTTCGGCGGCGTCTGGACCTGGGATCACCTGCGCGTGGCCGAGGGCGGGCCGGGCGCCGTGCCCGAGGCGCTGACCACGCTCGCCGGGCTGGCGGAGGCGACTTCGCGCCTGCAACTGGGGCCGCTGGTGCTGAACGTGGGCACGCGGCACCCCGGTCTGCTGGCGAACATGGCGGCCACGCTGCAGGAGATCAGCGGCGGCCGCTTCGTGCTCGGCCTGGGCGCGGGCGGCAGCCGCGAGACACCCTACGCCCGTGAGTACGAGCAGCTCGGCCTGCCGGTGGAGGAGAATCCGCTGCGCGCGGCGCGCGTGGCCGAGGCGGCGCAGGTGCTGCGCCTGCTGTGGAGCGGCGGCACGCAGTCGTTCGCCGGCGAGCATTACCGGTTGCACAATGCCCGCGGCTTCATGCAGCCGCAACCGGCGCCGCCGATCGTGATCGCCGGCTTCGGGCCGCGCATGGCACGCCTCGCCGGGCGCTGGGGCGACGGCTTCAACACGCAGGCCGGCCACCCGGAGCTGCCGCGGCTGATCGAGCTCGCCCGCGCGGCCCATGGAGCAAGCGAACGCGCGAGTGAGCCGTTCGAGATCTCCGTCTTCGCGGGACTGAGCGAGCGCTGGCTGCGAGCCGGCAGCAACGAGCGCACACGGCTGGAGGCACTGGGCGTGGGGCGGATCATCCTGCTGACACAGCCACCCTACCCGCTGCCGCAAATCGCCGAGGCTGGCTGGCTGCTGGCCGGCGGGTGATCACAACGGCAGGCGAGCGCCGCCAAGCGCAAATGCGCCATGCGGCAGCGTCATCACAAAGATCGGCAGGCGCTCGTTCACCTGGAATTCGAGCAACCGATCGATGATGAGATCCATGATTTCGTCGGGGTCTTCAGTATCCGCCCTGACCTCAAGCCACCACTCGCGCGGATCATCCAGGCCGCGCCGTAACGTGAATTCGGCATCCGGATGCACCCCGGCGATCATGGATTGCAGCTCGTTCGCCGCGGCCTTCAGGCGAGCAGTCCGGGCCTGTTTCTGAGCAGTCGTCACTGTCTGTTCCCCTGCCGGCTACGCACGGCCGCGACATATTCGCGTGCCCGGTGCACTGCCCGCGCAGCCTGCGTCACGGTGATCAGGGTTGTGGCATAGTCCGCCGTGTCGCGCAGATCCCGCAACCGCGTCAGCGTGTCTTTAAACTCATTCGGATACAGCTTGCGCCGGTTCACTAACCTCGCTGAGAACTCCGCCTGTACGAACGCGTGCCCCCACGCCCGGCCATCCGCGGGGATGGAAACACCCGCGCGCCACAGCGCATACACGGCCGCCTGGAAGCAGGCGTAGTAGGCGCGGTTGGCACAGTTATTGTAGCGGCCGGCGGCAAGTTCGGCCTCGGCGCCGGCCAGGCTCTCTTCGGCCTTTCGCAGAAACTCCTCCATGCAAGCGGCGCCGTCCTCTCTGCGCCGACGGCTGCGGCGCGTCTCGGGCACGAGGCTCGGACGGCAAATGCCGCCTCAGGCCGGGGCGGTGGCGGGCGCGGCGAAGGCGGGCATCACCTCCTCGACGAAGAGTTTGATCGAGCGCATCGCCTGCGCGTGCGTGATACTGCCCCAGGCGAAGCAGAAGCTGATGTAGGTGCAGCCGCTCTGCGCGAAGGCGCGGGCGATCTGCTCGCGCACCGTGGCCGGCGAGCCGGCGATGATCGTCTCCTGCTCGCGCTGCACGGCGAAGCCGCCGCGGCGCGCGTAGGTCGAATCGCCGTGCAGTTGCCAGAGGTAGTCGAAGCTCTGCCACCAGGTCGCGAAGGCGGTTTCAGCCTCGGCCAGCGCCTGCTCGTGCGCCGGCGCGATCAGGATCTGGCGGTTCATGCCCAGCCGCGGCCGCGCGATGTTCGCGCCCAGCCGCTGCGGATCGTTGCGGTGCTCCTCCCACACCTGCCAGTAACGGCGCGTGCCCTCGGCCATCGCCGCCGCGGGGCCAAGCCGCATCAGGTTCATGCCCTGCTCGGCGGCGAAGGGGATGCTCTCGATCGTGCTGGTGGCATACCAGAGCGGGGGATACGGCTGCTGGGCGCTGCGCAGCACCATCGGCACATCGTCGTACTGCAAGTATTGACCGTGGTAGGTCAGTCGCTCCTGGGTGAGGCCGAGCCTGAGCACCTCCAGCGACTCGCGGAAGATGGCGCGCGACTGCGCCGGGTCGACGTGGTGGTAGCCCAGCTCGTAGGGCGAGACGCCGCGGCCGACACCCAGCTCCAGCCTGCCGCCCGAGAGCTGATCGAGCATCGCCACCTCCGCGATCAGCCGCAGCGGCTCATAGAGCGGCAGCAGGTAGACGAGCGGGCCGAGGTGGATGCGTCGGGTGCGCTGCGCGGCACTGCTGAGGAAGAGCGCGGGCGAGGGCGCGAGGCCGAGCGGCGTTTGGTGGTGCTCGGCCAGGTGGTAGCAGACGAACGGCGCCGTATCGGCGTACTCGAGCAGTTGCAGCCGCTCTTCGTAGATGCGGCCGATCGGCGCCTCGCGCCGGTCGATCCAGTCAAACAGCCCGAACTCATAGGACACAGGGGACACAGGGGACACAGGGGACACAGGGGACACAGGGGACTCATAGGACACAGAGGACACAGAGGACACGGACGTCGCGTCGCTGCTCATCATCTACCTCCGCTGCCGGTTCCGGCCCGCTTCCGCACGCTATGCGCGGGCCGGAGCGCCTGTCAACGGCGGCACGCGGCAGTCGATCAGGCGTATGCTTGCGGACAACAGCGCACGGCGGGGAGGCAGCGCATGGCCGGAGGGCGTGTGGCGCTGGTGCTGGGCGCGGGAGGCATCACGGGCGGCGCCTACCAGCTGGGCACGCTCGCGGCGCTGCAGGAATGCTGCGGCTGGGAGCCGGCCTCCGCCCGCGCCTTCATCGGCACCAGCGCCGGCTCGTGGATCGCGACGTTGCTGGCGAGCGGCCGCCTGCTGTCGACGTTGCCCGGCGCCGTGCTGCCGCCCGAGCCGGGGCGCGGCCGCGCCCCGGCGAGCAGCAGCACGCGCGATCTCTACACGCCAGCGCCGCGCATCCCCTCGCCCTTCTGGTGGGCGCGGCCGGGCGGCCTGCTGGCGGAGAGCGGCCTCTTCTCGACGGAGGGGATGGAGCGACGGCTGCGCGCCCGCCTGGGCGAGGCCGCGCAACGCTGGCCGGCGCAAAACCTGCGCCTCGTCGCCTTCGACGTGCAGAGGCGGCAGCGCACCGTCTTCGGCGCCGCCGGGTCGCCGCGTGTCACGGCGCTGCAGGCCGTCACCGCCTCGTCCGCCATTCCCGGCGTCTTCCGGCCCGTGGTGATCGATGGCGTGCCGTATCTGGACGGCGGCATCGCCTCGACCACGAACCTCGACCTCGCCGCCGAGTTCGCGGAGGAGATCGACCTGGTGCTCTGCCTGGCGCCGATGGCGGGCGAACGGGCCGGTGAGCCGCCGGCGCCCGGCGCCGGCATCTACGGGCAGATGCTGACCGGGGCGCTGGCGGCCGTGGCGAGCCGGCAGCTAGAGGCCGAGGCGCGGCAGCTGCGCGCCGCCTTTCCGCGCCTCGAGATCGTCATCTTCCGCCCGAACGCCGCCGACCGGCGGGCGATGGGCGTGAACGCCATGTCCGGCCGCCGCCGTGAGCCGTCACGCGAGCAGGCCCACCGCTCGGCGCTGGCGGCGCTGGAGCGGCCGGAGCTACAGGCACAACTGGCGCGCGGCGGCATCGGCCCTCATCCCCCGTCCCCTTCTGCCAATCCTGGGAGAAGGGACGATCCGGTGTAGGACGTCCCAGGGGGCGTCGGGTTAGCGGTCTACCACAGGGGCGCACCCGCATGACCGCGGAGCGGTCAGCTCTCCGCGCCTGCGCCCTTCGCGGCGCCCGCCACGAGCATTGACACGCCGACTACCCCGACGCCCTCCACCGGCCGCCGGGCCTTCCGTCCGGCGGACGCTTCGGGGAGAATGGCGGCAGGCGCCGCTTGCGCCGGGCATCACAAATGGCAGCTCCACACGTCCTCCGCGGGCGGGCCGCGCGGCAAGGCGCCGCGATCTCGCCGCGGCTGCATGACGCCGGCCGCCGCACCGCCCTGCGGTTGCGCGAGGCGCCCTCGCTGCGCTTCGCCTACGCGATGGCGATCGCCGGGCAGACGCTGGCGGGCTACCGGCTGGTGCTGCTGCGCCGGCGCAGGGCGCCCGTGGCCGTGCGCCAGGCCGCGCTGCGCGCCGAGCACCAGCGCAACGCCGAGCGCATCTATGCCGCCGTGCTGCACCTGCAGGGGCTGATGATCAAGATCGGGCAAACGCTCGGCTCGAACCCGGCCGGCGTGCCCGCGCCCTACATCGACGTGCTCTCCCGCCTGCAGGACGCCGTGCCGCCGCGTCCCTGGCCGCTGATCCGCCCGGCGATCGAGGCGGGCCTCGGCCGGTCGCCGGAGGAAGCGTTCGCCCGCATCGAGCCGCGCGCCGTGGCCGCCGCCAGCCTGGCACAGGTGCACCGTGCCACGCTGCACGACGGCCGCGAGGTCGCGGTCAAGGTGCTCTATCCCGGCATCGAGCGGCTGGTGCGCTCGGACCTGCGCGTGCTGCGCACCCTGCTCTGGCTGGAAAGCCGCTTCGCCGGCTACCCGCTGCAGCCGGTCTACGACGAGCTGGCGCACAACGTGCCGCTGGAGGTCGATCTGCTGCACGAGGCCGAGGCGATGGCGGAGATGGCGGCGCTGCTGGCCGGCGACGCCGCCGTGAAGATCCCGCGTGCGCTGCCCGAGCTCTCCAGCCGGCGGGTGCTGGTGATGGAGTGGATCGACGGCATCAAGATCACGGACGTGGCCGGGCTGCGCGCTGCCGGACTCGACCCGCAGCAACTCTGCGAGCGGCTGACCGACCTCTACTGCCGCCAGATCTTCGACTTCGGCTTCTTCCATGCCGATCCGCACCCCGGCAACCTCTTTGCCCTGCGCGACGGCCGCCTCGCCCTGGTCGACTTCGGCCTCACGCGCCGGCTGCCGCGGCCGGTGGTGCGCGGGCTGGCGCTGCTGAGCCGCGCGATTATGACCAGCGACGACGCCGGCGCCGTCGAGGCGTTCGGCCTGCTCGGCTTCCGCCTGCGGGACTCGAACAACCAGGAGGCGCTGATCGCCACGGCGAACTTCTTCCGCGCCGTGACCGACCCCGCGACCTACGCCGCTGCCGCCCAGGCCGGCGACGCGGAGGAGACGCTGCGGGCGGTGAACGAGGCGATGCGCCGCGCCAACCGCGCCAACCCGTTCGTCGACTTCCCCGGCGAGATCACGCTCGTCTCGCGCGTCTTCGGCCTGATGACGGGCGTGGGTGTGGGCATGGGAGCCTCGCCCAACGTGCTGCAGCCGGTGCTGCGCTGGACCGCGCCCCTGCTCGACGGCGTAACGCCCAGCCGGCCCGCATAACGGCCCTGTGGCGGCCACGCCCGTCCGGCGCAGTCGCTACGCCTCGTGCACCACCGCGCCGCCGACCACGGTCATCGCCACGGGCGTGTCGCGGATCTGCTCGACGGGCACGCGGGCAAGGTCTGCGCCCAGCACGACGAGGTCGGCCAGCTTGCCCGGCTCGAGGCTGCCTTTGATCGCTTCCTCGAACGAGGCGTAGGCGCCGTTGATCGTGTACATGCGGATCGCGGTGGCCAGGTCCACGCGCTCGTTCGGGCCGCAGACCTGGCCGTCCATCGTCGCCCGCGTCAGGCACTGCTGGATGCCGAACAGCGGGCGGTAGTCGGTCACCGGCGCGTCCGAGCTGCCCGCTGCCCGCACGCCCATGCCGAGCAGGCTGCGGGCGGGGAACATCGTGTCGGCGCGGTGCTGGCCGTAGTTGCGGATGTAGCCGTCGCCGAACTCCCAGAAGAAGGCGGGCTGGATCGCCGGCACGATGCCCTGCGCCGCCACGCGCCGCTGCAGATCGGGCGGGCAGATGCCGCAGTGCTCGATGCGGTGGCGCAGCCCGTCACGCGGAAACTCGCTCTGGGCACGGGCCATGGCGTTCAACGTCTGCTCGATCGCGCGGTCGCCGAGCGCGTGCACCGTGCACTGGAAGCCCTGGCGGTGGGCGCGGCCGATCAGGTCGTCCAGCTCGTCCTGGCTCCAGTAGAGGATGCCGCGGTCATCGGAGTCGGAGGTGTAGGGCTCGCGAGTGGCCGCCGTGGGACCGCTGCTGGAGCCGTCGGTGATCACCTTGAAGGCGCCCAGCCGCAGCCGCTCGTCGCCGAAGCCGCTGTGCAGGCCGCTGTTCAGCATGCCGATCAGCGCGTGCTGCTTGCTGTTCACGGTGGTAAAGGCGTAGAGCCGCACGCCGATCTCGCCCGCGGCCACGAGGTCCTGGCAGGGCACGAAGGCCGGCCCGACGAGGCCGGCCGCGTCGTGCACGCTGGTGCCGCCCGCCGCCAGGTAGGCCGCGTTGGCGCGCCGCAGCCCCTCGCGCAGCTCTTCGCGCGAGAGGCCGGAGACGTTGTGGATGGGAGCCGAGGCCGTCTCGTAGCAGACGCCAAGCAAGCGGCCGTCGGTACGGTCGAAGCGGCCGCCGGCCGGGTCGGGCGTGCCGTCCGCGAGGCCGGCCAGCGCCAGCGCCGCGCTGTTCACCGAGGTGATGTGGCCACACGTGCGGGTGAAGATCACCGGGTGCGCGGGGGCCACGGCGTCCCAGTCGTCTCGGTTGGGGTGGCGCTGCTCGGCCAGGCGCGACTGGTCGTAGCCGCGGCCGCGAATCCAGGTTCCGGCCGGCTGGCGCGCCGCACGTTCGCGCACGGCTTCCTGCAGCGCCGCGATCGACTGCATGCCCGGCGCCTTGCAATCGATCATCGACATCGCCGTGCCCACGCCGGGGAAGTGCGCGTCCGCGTCGATCAGGCCGGGCAGCACCGTGCGCCCGGTCAGCTCCACGCTGCGCGTGCCCGGCCCCGCCAGCGCCCGCACGCTCGCCGCGCTGCCGGTGGCCAGCACGCGACCGCCACCCACGGCCACGGCCTCGACCACGTCGTTGTTCGCATTGACGGTGTGCACCGGTCCGCCGCTGAAGATCAGGTCGGCGCGCTCGGGCAGGGGCTGGCTGGTCATCGACGCTTGCTCCGCGGAAGGTTTCCGCGGACAGCGTACAGGCGGCGGGCGGCGGCCGCCAGCGCACGCGTGATGCGCCACCCGACGCAATCGGCGGGTCTTGAAACCAGGGCCGGAGAGAGTACGCTGTCAGGCGGCGAGCGGGGGCGCCGCGATCGGCAGCCGAATGAACGTTGGCTCGAAGCGCGCCTGCTCGCCGCCGTTGTCTGACCGCGGACCAGGCAGAGAGGAGAGCGGTGATGCCGGCCAGCCGCATCGAGCGTGCGTTAGCGGCGCGCGTGCCCGAGCCGATCGTCGCCTGGCACAACGGCCAGAGCCTGGAGTCCCGCTATGGACGCGCGGCGCCGGCGGGCGGTGTTACCAGAGTCGCCGCCGGGGCGATTCTGCGCCACCAGTTCAACAAGGCGCGCCGGCCAGACGCGGTAACGATGCCGCGCTTTCCCGTGGTAGCGGTAAGCGCCGGCCGCGTCTACTGGTTTGCCGGGCCCGTGCCGGCGGGCGAGCCGGTCGCCGTGCTTGAGCGCGCGGAGTGCGGCGTCATCGTCAGCGGCAACTGGTGGTGGCGACGGCTGGACCTCGTCGCCGCCGGCGAGCCGGCGCGCTCCTACACCGTTCTCTTCAATGGGCTCTTCGGCAGCCGCAAACGGCTGGCAAACCTCCTGCGGGCGCTCGCCGGCCAGGGGTCGATGCCGCCTGCATGACGGTTCAGGCGCGGCGGCCGGCTATACCGTGCCGGCCGCCGCCAGCCGCAGCACCTCGACTTCGCGGGCCGAAAGGGCGTTCGGGGATACGGTCGCCCTTACGCCGGGCCGCTACACCTTGACGCTGACGCTGGACGGCGGTCAGAGCTGCCAGGCCTTCTTCAACCTCTCGTAATGCCGCCAGCAGCGCGACAGACGAGGCCGCGCAGCTACCGGTCCCGTCGGCCGATCGCCGCCTACATCACAGCGGCGCGCGGGCCAGCAGCGCGGCCAGCCGCTTCGGCGCGGCCAGACGGTAGCTGTACTCCGCCAGCTCCGCCACCTCGTCCCAGTCGATCGGGCCGCGGTCGAGGCGCAGGCCGGCCCAGCCCTGGTGTCCGATATAGGCGGGGATGGAGAAGCGCCGTGGATCGGCGGCGGCGCGGGCCGCGTTCTCGCCCGGCGCCGCCTTCCAGCACAGCGCAACGATCCCGTCGCCGTGGTGGTTGTCGAGGAAGTAGGCGAACTTCTTCTTGCGCACGCTGAAGCTGGTGAGGCTGCCCCACTGCTCGCGCACGGCTTCCGGCAAAGCGAGGCAGATCGCGCTGAGGCGGCTGAGACGGGCGTCTTCGGCGTTTGGCGTGGTCATGTCCTCAGCATAGGCGCCGATCGGCAGCGCAGAAACGGAGATTCCGTTGCGCGGCGGCAGATCGCGCCCGCGGGCGACGCTGCCTCAGAGGCTCTGCCAGCGGCGGCGGCCCGCAACCCGGATCACGTTGCCCATGCTCGGGTGGGGAAAGTGGCCGGCGCAGAGCAGCAACCCTTCGCCCTCGACCCGATCGAAGACGGCGGCGCGGCTGCGGGCGGCCTGCGCCGGCTCCAGCTCCGCGGCCAGCGGCCAGTCGGGGTGGTTCAACTGCACCGGCGTGTGCGCCAGGTCGCCGATGATCATCGCCTTTTCGTCGCCGGAGGCGAGCAGCACGCACTGATGTCCCGGCGTATGCCCCGGCGTCAGCAGCACGGAGATCGCAGCCGTCACCGCCGCATCGCCGTCGATCAGCTCCAGCAGGCCGGCCTCCGCGATCGGATCGAGGCAGCGATCCAGATCGGGAAAGTCCCGGGCATGCTCCGCGCGCGCCTCCCAATCGCGGCGCTGCACGACGTGGCGAGCGTTGGGAAACAGCGGCACGGCCGCACCGTCGCGGTCCACGGTGTTGCCGCCGGCATGGTCGGCGTGCAGGTGGGTGATGATCACGCACGCGATCTGCTCCGGCGCAACCCCCTCCGCCTGCAGCTCGTTCAGCAGCTTGCCGCCGTACGATCCGGGCCGCGTGCCGTTGCCGGTGTCGACCAGCGTCCAGCTCTCGCCCTCATGCACGAGGAAGCAGCCGAGGTTCATGGCGAAGCGGCCGTCCGCGCGCAGGTACGCGGTCTCATCTGCCGTCCACGCGGCGGGCGAAACGGCCGGAAAGAACTGCGCGGGCGTGGCCGCGACGGCGCCATCACGCAGTGACAGCACGGTCAGGGCGCCGACCCGGCAGGACACAGCGGACATGCGTTCTCCTGCTCCCACGCGCGCGTTGGTGCGCTCGACACAGGCGATCAGCGCGGCAGACGCGGCAACGGTGTGCCGCCCGGCTCACGGGAGCGCGCCCGCACCTCTTCGGACGGCTCCCAGATCGCTTCCAGCTCATTGCCGTCCGGATCCAAGAACATCACGTTGCACTGGCCGTCGGCGTACCCGGTAATGCGGGCGCCGCTTGCCAGCAACCGCTGGTGCAGCGCCTCCAGCTCCGCGAACGAGGCCATCTCCCAGGCCATGTGGTACATGCCCACGCGCTTGGGGTCCGGCTCCGACGCGTCCGCGGTCAGCGGGAAGAGCGCCAGCTCGTGCGAGGCGTCGGCGCGGATGCCGAGAAAGGCGACGCCGCGTCCCTGGTTCTTGACCTTCAGGCCGAGCACGTCGCGGTAGAACGCCACCGCGCGATCGACATCCTTCACGCGTAAGGCGATATGTCCAAGCTGCGTGGGCACGCCCGCCGGCGCTGTTGCCGCCATCTCGCACCTTCCTTCTGCTGTTCTCCTGCTGTCTGCCGGCGGCCGCCGGCGCAGCAGCCAGTATATGCCCTGCTCCGGCCTCTCCGGCGGCTCTGCCTCGGCCGCCGCGCGCCTGCTGCCGCATCAGGACGCGGGCTGCCGTTGCCGCGGCTCGCAGACGAGATGCAGGTGCCGGCCGAGCGAGGCGAACGGCTCTTCGCCGCGCAGGGCCAGCTCCAAAGCGAGTAACTCCTCCAGCCGCGCCGCTGACCGTGCCGCTTCCGGGACGTGATCGTGGAAGATGCGGATGCCAGCCTTTGACCGCACGGCCAGACCGCAGCCTTCGAGCCAGCCGCGCACGGTTTGTTCGGCCAGTGGGTTCGCGCCCTGCCCCCAGCCGCTGGGCGCGAACCCGTCGCGGTAGCCGCGCAGCGCCTCGGCGGCCGCCCCGCCGTAAGCACGCTTCAGGACTGTGGCGTTGCGGTTGTAGAACATCAGCGAGAGCATGCCGCTCGGCCGCAGCAGCGCCGCCAGATCGACGATCGCGGCCCGCGGGTCGGCCAGCCATTCCAGCACGGCGTGACAGACGACGAGGTCAAAGCGACGGTTGAGCAGTGGGCGCAGATCCTCTATTGGCGCGAGCAGCGTTGTCACCGCGCCGGCCAGGCCGTGAGCGTGAACGGCCGCTTCCGCCCGGACGAGCATCTCCCGCGAGGGGTCGCAGAGCACGACGCGATGGCCGCATGCGGCCAGCCGGATCGCCAGATGGCCGGCGCCGCCGCCGGCGTCGAGGATATCGAGCCCGCCGGCGGCCAGGCCGGGCATGGCGCCCAGCATGTCTTCCCAGAGCACGCGCAGCCGGATGTAGCCCCTGGACGAGCCGTAGATCTCGCGCTCGAAGACGCCGGCGATGCCGTCGAAGCTGGTGTCGGCACTCACTGAGTCTCCTCGCGCGCCGCCGCACGGTAGGTGTTGCGGGCCATCATATTGCGCTCGCCCTCGGCGCGGGCGGCGAACAGCTGGCGCCAGAGTTCCCGCGCGGCACGATTCTCCGGCTCGGCGCTCCGTACCCAGCCCACCAGGTGGCAGGCGAGCGGCAGGTTGCCGGCCTCGCGCAGGGCGCGGGCACGCGCCAGCAACGCCCCGGACCCGGCCAGCGCCACGATCTCCCGCGCCTGTTCGCCGCTGGGCGCGGGGAACATGTCGGCCGGGTTGCCGTTCCACCAGCCGCCGTACTGGCGCCAGACGCCCTGGACGATGAACTGCGGGTGGCCGTAGACGGCTTGCAGCCAGGGCAGCGTTGCCAGGTCCTCCGGCGGGCGCACCTCGTGCCAGATCTGCTCCAGCCACTGGCCCTGGTTCATGCGCTCGACCACCTGGTCGTGGATCGAGCGCAGATAGCGCGCCGTGCTCAGCGTGACGCGATCCACCTCCTCGCGCGAGCGCAGCATGCGCCCATGGCCGGGCAGCAGCAGCTCCGGCTCCTTGGCCGCGATCGCCTCCAGCCCTTCGGCCCATTCCCGTGTCCAGCGCTGTACCTTCCAGGGGTTGCCCACGTTCGGTGCGCTGAAAATCACCAGGTCGCCTGAGCAGACCAGGCGCTGCCGCTCGTTCCAGAGCCAGAGCGCGTCGTCCGTCTCGCCCAGCGCGTGATAGAGGTCGAAGCGCTCGCCGCCGACTTCGAAGGTCAGGCGCTCATCCACGATCGTGTCGGGATAGACGAAGGCGGGCGGCGTCTGCGCCTCGCGAAACGACGCAGCGGCGGGCTGCGTCTCGCGGTCCCACTGCCAGGAGCCGATGAAGCTGATCCACGGCCACATGCGCTCGTAGCGGCGCAGCCGCTCGACCAGGCGGCGCTGGCCGATCACGCGCGGGCGCGGCCGCCCGCGTTGCTCGGCCTCTGTCACGAACAGCGGCGCGCCGCCGACGTGATCGAGGTGGCCGTGGCTGTAGACGATGGTGTGCACGGGCAGATCGGTGCGCTCACGCAGCTCGTGCAGCACGCGCTCACCCGCCGGACGCGTGCCCGTATCGAAGAGCACGATGCCGGCGCCGGTCAGGAAGGCGATCGAGGTGCCGAACGTGGGGAAGAAGAGCACCCCCGGCGCCGCCTCGCGCACCTCGCCGCGGAACTCCCCGATCTCCGCCAGTGGCCAGCCGGACTGCGATCCTTTGGCCATGATCGCGCCCCCACGCGAGGAAATAGCATGTCGGAAATAGGAAATAGGAGCGGAAGCTCGTCCTCCCCTATGTTCTATTCCTCCATCCCTATTTCCTCGTTCCTAATATCCGCCTTGCTTCTCGAAGATGGCCCGCGGGTTGCCGGTCGTCATCTGGTCGATCTGCGCCTGCGAGACGCCCTGGGCATGCAGCGCCGGCAGCACGTCGTCGACGATGTGGCGGAAGTGCCAGTTCGGCGCGAACTCGCGCAGCCGTTCCTCCGGCGCCCAGTCGAAGAGGCAGGAGGCGTCGTGCGAGAGCACGATGCGACCGGCAAAACCTTCCTTGCAGAGCGCCGCCACCGTGGCCACGCGCTTCTCGAAGGGCAGCAGGCGGTCGAGACCGAAGCGGTCCATGCCGATGTAGCTGCCGCGCGCCATCAGCCGCTTGAGATAGTCGAGATCCTCCGTGTCGCCGCTGTGGCCAATCACCACGCGCGAGAGATCGACGCCCTCGCTCTCGAACACGTCCTGCTGCTTCGTGCCCATCTCCAGGCGCGCGTTGGTATGCGTCGAGATCGGCACGCCGGTCTGGCGATGGGCGCGGGCGACGGCGCGCAACGCCTTCTCGTTCTGCGGCGTGACACCGGGCTCGTCGGTCGCGGCCTTGAGGATGGCGGCGCGAATGCCGCTGCCCTGAATGCCCTCGGTAATATCCTTCACCAGCAGCGGCACCAGCTCCTCGATCGGATGGCCGTCGAAGAAGGGCGTGGAGCGCCAGTAGATGCCGGTGGCGAGGATCAGCTGCATACCGGAGCGTCGCGCCGCCGCCTGCACGAAGCGCGCGTCGCGGTGAAAGTCGGCCGGCGTGAGGTCCACCATCGTGCGCACACCGCGCTCACGTGCCTCGCGCAGGCGCTGCACGGCCTGGTCCATGAACTTCTCCGGCTGCCACAGCTCCGGATAGCTCTGGTAGAGGCCGGGGGTGCCGACGATCACGTGCTCGTGCATGTAGGTGAAGCCGAGCTCGGCCGTATCCAGCGGGCCGGTGGCGGAAGGAATCGTGGCCATGAATCCGCGCCTCCAGAGCAAGAACCGCGATCACACCAGCGCCGCGGGGCGCCCGGTATCGTGGCCACGTGGGCGGCGGCTTGTCAAGCAAGGCAGCCGCCAGCAGTGTCTACCGTTCGCAGCACGTACCTCGCGCAGAGTCCCCAATGAACAACAAGCCGTTAACAATAGGGCGCGAACAACGGACGGGCGCCGTGCGGCTGCGCGCCGCGGCTTATTATGTACCACACGCTTCGCTGGAGCCGGATTGCAGTTTGCACAACTTGCACGGCGATCGTAGTATCTTGCTCACGCCATTGCGGCGGTCTGCCGGCTGCAGCCGCCGATGAAGAGGGGGACGACCGTGGCCGACATCTCCAAGATCATGGACAAGGCGTTCGAGGGCAAGGAACTGGCCGAAATCGTCGACGCGCCCGTCGATGCGCTGCAAGGGGTCTCGGCGGCTGACGCCGAGCTGCTCAAGAAAGCCTTCAACATCAAGACGGTCGGCGACCTGGGCCGCAACAAGTACTTCCTCTGGGCGCGGGCGATCGTCGACCTGGCGGGCAAGTAGCGATCGTCGCGGCCGGCCGGCGGCCGCGGCGTCGTCTGGATACCCCGTCGTTCAGCGCGCGGAGCGCGAAGGAGCCTGGTGTCATGGGTCTGATGGACAAGGTCAATAAGCTGAAGGACGAGGCGGAGGAATTCGCGAAAGAGCACAAGGACGACATCAGCAAGGCGGTCGATGCGGCGAAGGAGCATATGCCCGGTCATTCGAACAAGGCGGCCGACGCCGAGAAGAAGGACGCCGCCTCCAACTAGGGTCTGTCTGATGAATGGACCCGTTGCCCGGTATCCTGTGCAGGAGGGTGTGCACACCACAGGAGCTGGGCATGGTCGGGCGGGGAGAACTGACGGACGCAGCGTGGGCGGTGCT
>Ga0070730_10000921_pt1 | contig 30547 bp, 26 predicted proteins | sample Coa_R1_3_FD_66447 | JGI IMG/M metagenome (GOLD analysis project Ga0070730, IMG submission 66447) | Surface soil microbial communities from Centralia Pennsylvania, which are recovering from an underground coalmine fire - Coalmine... | ecosystem: Environmental > Terrestrial > Soil > Unclassified ... | reverse complement strand
CGTGGCACAAGCGCACGGTGATTTCCGGCAACATGATCGTAGGTATCGCCGGTGACTTCGATTCCGCCGCCATGGAGAGCGAACTGCGCGAGGCCTTTGCCGCTCTGCCTCAGGGTGCGCCCCTGCCCGCGCCGCAAGTCGCTTTTCAGCCAGCCGCGCCCGGAATCTATTTCGTGGAAAAAGACGACGTCAATCAGAGCGACATCAGCCTGCTGGACCTGGGCATTGAACGCCGCAACCCTGATTATTACGCTCTGGAAGTAATGAACGAGGTCTTCGGCGGCGGATTTTCCTCGCGCCTGGTCCTCAATCTGCGCACCCGCATGGGGCTGGCTTACAGCGTGTTTGGCAGCGTGGGAGCCTCGTATGACCATCCTGGCATTGTGCGCATTGGCATCGGCACCAAAAGCGGCAGCACCGGGGCAGCGCTGGAAGGCCTCAGGAAACAGGTAGACGACATGAAGCAGCGCGGCGTCACGGCAGACGAACTGAAGCGAGCCAAAGACGCCATTCTCAACTCCTTCATCTTCACCGTGGATTCGCGCGGTAAGGTGCTGGCAGAGCGGCTTTCCTACGAATTCTACGGATATCCGCCGGACTTTCTCGAACGTTACCGCGCCGGCATTGAAAAAGTCACCGCCGCGGATGTGGACCGGGTGGCGAAGAAATACCTCCACCCCGAACAGTTCGCAATCCTGGTGGTGGGAAACAAAAAAGACTTTGATCGCGATCTTTCCACGTTTGGCAAAGTCACCACCGTGGACGTAAGCATCAAGGGCAATCCCGGCGGCGCTGAGTAACCAGGCAAGTCGTGCGTTACCGGCGGTGACAAGCGAATCACCGCCGGTAACCGACACGCAAATTATGCGGCAAAGAACAACTTACGGGGCTATACTCGTTACCAAAGTTATGAGGAATTCCTCAGGACCAGGCGTACATTGAATTTATGAAGCAAAATAAATGAGGTATGTGCCGCATGGGCAAGCGCACCAGTCTTCAGGACACGCTGAAGCACGTTTCAGCCGAACTGCTGCTCGTGAATTATCAGCTCCGGGCAGAGGCAGCCGAGTGCGATCCTTCCGTTCTGGATGAATTTCGGGACGCGCTGGACACGATACGTTTGACCTCGTGGACGGTCTGCGAGCTCGCCAAAGCGAAGGGCAAAGGGGCCGATCCCAGGGCAGCGCAAAAGTTTCTTGCCACCGAACGCCTGCGCCGCCTCGAGAAAATGGTCAAGGATATTTGCGACGATCTCGACATCTCTTCCACCGCGAGACCGGAAAACATGGAATCTCTTCTGGAAATACTGGCGGTGCTGCAATCGCGCCTGAATGGCGAGGCAGCCAGTGTTTCGAAGGAACCCATCATCCGATAACGGATTTAGCTTTTTTATTTCGCTGGCTGGTTGCTTCCCCACACCGTTGAAGCCGTACCCGTGAATGCCGAACCCGCCGCGTTCCCGATGCGGCAGAGATTTCCCGTAACCAGATCCGCTGCTTCCTTGTCGCCGGTAATGAACACACAGGAGCGAAAGGGGTGCTCCGGAGTGTCGGAAAATATATTGCCGCTGATGTTGTTCTCTCCGCCTCCGGCAATGTGTATGGCGTCATAGCCACCGGGACGCTTGTCGCTGCCGATAAATTCGTTATTGGCGATTAAATGCCCAGTGGCCACGCGCCTGTTGCCATCGCTTCCAGCCACATTGATATCGTGCAGACGATTGTTGCCAAACTGATTGCCCACAATGATCTGCCGGCTGGACTTGAGCGGCGCGACCGCCGAGCCGTAAATCATAATGCCATCACTCATGTTTCCGCCGATATCACACTGCTCAATCCGTGTACTGGGCGCATTGTTCAGCTCAATGCCCCACGCATCGTTGTTCTCAAACTCTGAGGATGACACCAGCACATCAGCGGTATTGGCCAGATGCAGACCGGCCGCTCCATTACCCACCGCCATAATCTTTGTCAGTTTGGCGCAGCATGACTCGTTCTGATTGCTGGAATAAAGCTCGATTCCGTATTTGGGCGCGTTCTGCGCGGTCACGCGAAACATCTCCACGCGGTTCGCTTTGTTGACCAGAATCGCGGAAGCGCCTCGGGGAGCGTTGCGCCGGTTGCCGTCCACGGTAAGGTCCTCGAGCACGGCAAAAGGAGCACTCAGTTCCACGACCGAATGCAGAGCGGATTGGTCCGCCGCTTTGATCACGCTTGCCGCCTGGTCATTGCCAATCCCCATGGCCGAAGGCATTCCGGTAATAGAACTTTTTGCCTGTACGTAAATGGTCTGTCCGGTGATGAGTGTTACCGGCCCCAGCATCAGCTGGACCGGCTTGCCCGGCGCTCCCACGGTAAAGCCGGCGGCGGCTCTTTGCTCGCCGGAAAAGTCCCGAGCGTCGCAAATGCCGCCCTTCGCGGGCAGCGCGGCGATGCAGCGCGCGATCTTCTCGCCCATATCGGCGCCCGGAAACTGGCTGGCATTTTGCACGCTCTGCGCCGGAATGCCCGATGCAGAAAGAAGCAGGAGCAGAAGAATGGTTTTCATGCGGAAGTTTGCCCGTACATCATCCCAAAGTTTATCAATCAGCAAGAAAAATAAGCAGAGACTTGACAGCCGTAACACCGCCCCGCATAATAGCGAACAAAAGGCGAATACATGGCTCCCCTCTTTCCGCAGCTCGGGCCGAACGAAACACTGGTGGGTATTGCGCGGCTCGCGGCTGCGGGAGAGGTCCTCAAAGAAGGGCACAATGTCGAGTATTTCAGCATCGAGAACCGCTCCGTGCTCTGCCGCTGCACTTCAAAGCGCATGCCGTTCCGCTGGACCATCAATCCCTATCGCGCGGCTGCGAGTTTGGCTGCAAATACTGTTATGCGCGCTACACCCACGAGTTCATGGAGATGCGCAACGGAGCAGACTTTGAGCGCAAAATTTACGTAAAGCAGCACACCGGGTGGCTGCTTCGCCAGGAACTGAAGAAGGTCCGCAACGGCGAGAGCATCGCCATTGGAGCTGCCACCGATCCTTATCAGCCGGCCGAACGCCGGTTCGAGATCACGCGCGCCCTGCTGGAGGAACTGGCGCTGCACTCCGGTCTAAACGTGGGTCTCATTACAAAATCCACGCTCATTCTGCGTGATCTGGAGCTGCTGAAAGCTGTAGCCCGGCAGAACCGGCTGGGAGTGTACGTGACCATCACGACACTCGATACCGATCTTGCGGGGCTGCTGGAGCCGCGGGCCCCGCGACCTGACCTGCGCATGAAAACGGTGCACACACTCGCCGAAGCCGGGCTGAACGTGGGTGTAAGCTGTTCACCGGTGCTGCCGGGAATCACGGATTCACCCGCGGCGCTCGAATCAGTGATCAGGGCAGCGGCTGAGGCCGGTGCGAGGTCGCTCTTCGCGAATCCGCTGTTCCTCAAGCCATGTTCAGAACAGGTTTTTATGCCGTTTTTGCGAGAGCACTTCCCCGAGCTTGTCCCCATGTATGAAAAGCGCTATTCCGGCCGTGCGTTTCTTCCGGCGGAATATCACCGGCGAATCTCGGCACTGGTCAGCAAGTTGCGCGAAAAATATGGTATGCCTTCGCGGGAGCAAAGGCTGTACACCGCCCCTGCCGCACAGCGCGGTCCGGAGCAGATGAGGCTGTTTGCATCACGGGTAGACTAAGCCACCGTCCGCTTCAGCTGCCCGCACGCCGCGTAAATGTCGCGCCCGCGCGGCCGGCGAATGAATGCGGGGATGCCTGCCTGAATCAGCAGATTCTGAAAGTCGCGCACCGCCGTCTCAGAAGGTGTGCCAAAGGGAATGCCCGGCCCGGGGTTCAGGGCAATCAGATTTACCTTGCAGCGCAGGCCGCGCAGCAGCTCCGCCACCTGGCGGGCATGATCAATCTCGTCATTCACCCCCTGCAGCAGCACGTATTCAAAAGTAATGCGCTCGCGATTGCGCAGCGGAAACTCGCGCGCTGCCTGCATCAGAAGGTCCAGAGTCCACTTTTTGGTGATGGGCATGATTCGCGTACGCAGCTCGGCATTGGGAGCATTCAGCGAGATTGCCAGTCGCGGACGAACAGGCTCATTGCCAAAGTCGTATATGCGGGGCACAATGCCGGAGGTTGAGACCGTCATTCGCGATTCGGAAAAGCCAACGCCCTCAACCAGCAGCCGTACGGCTTTCGTGAACTGGTCATAGTTCAGAAATGGCTCGCCCATTCCCATAAAAACCAGATTGACGCGCTGGCGCTCCATATCAACGCCACGGTCGTTCAACACGGCAGTGACCTGCCCGGCAATTTCACCCGCGCTCAGGTTGCGCTTCACGCCCAGAGCAGCGGTAAGGCAGAACTGGCAGTTCACGGCGCAACCTACCTGACTGGAGATACAAATGGTCGCGCGATCCCAGCCCGAATCGGCTGTGCTGATGTCATCTCCGGCTTCTCCGCCATCGCCTTCCGGCATCCAGACGGTCTCAACCGTGTCACCATCAGGCATAGCCATCAGATAGCGGATGGTGCCATCAACCGAGCTGAAGCTCCTGGCAATCCGTGGTGGCCGGATTTCCCAACCCTGCTCCTGAAGGGCCGCGCGGAGCTGTTTGGGCAAAGTCGAAACCGTCTCCAGCCCGTCCACCCGCTGGCGGTAAATGGCCTCAAAAAGCTGGCGGGCCCGATAGCCGGGCTGGCCGTGATTTTGCACAATCCTGCTAAGTTCTTGAAAATCAAGGCCTAAAAGGCCGGTATGTTCATGCTCCGCCATGCATCCAATTACCTGATTCAATTTTACAGCTTTCTCTCCCGGGCTTTCCTGAGCGTTTTGCCTGTCTAAGTTATTGAAAATTAGAGTATATATTTACTCATGCGACCCGCCAGAGTATGTGAGAATCTAACAAGAACCTAAAATGACTGCCACCGCCATCCAACGTCCGCTGAGCGAGTCACGCAATATCAGGCGTGAAGTGCTGCCCAATGGCCTGATTGTGTTGAGTGAAGAGATGCCTCACATTCGCTCGATCTCCATAGGTATCTGGCTCAAAAGCGGCTCCCGTGATGAGACCGCCGAGAGAAACGGTATTTCCCATTTCACCGAACACATGGTGTTCAAAGGCACCACCACCCGCTCCGCCCAGGATATTGCCCGTCAGGTGGACTCGATTGGCGGCAACATGGACGCCTTTACCGGAAAAGAGACCATCTGCTTCAACATCAAAGTGCTGGACGAGCATGTTCCCATAGCCATCGACATTCTGAGTGACCTGGTACTGAACCCCGTCTTCAACCCCAAGGATATTGCGCGCGAAAAAGGCGTGATCCTTGAGGAAATCAAGATGGACGAGGACAATCCCGACTATCTCGTCCACGAGATTTTCACTCAAAATTTCTGGACCGACCACGCCCTGGGTAAGCCCATTCTGGGGACCAAGGAGACGGTGGGATCGTTCGATCAGGACAACGTACGCGACTTTTACCGCCAGCGCTTTGCTCCCAATCACATGATCATCTCCGCTGCGGGAAATCTGAACCATCTCGCGTTTGTGGATCTGATCAAAGAGCGCTTCGCCGGTCTTACCAGCGTACCCAATGGTTTTCATCAGTCCGCTCCGGCAGTCACACCGCGCATCATCACCCGCAACAAGAAATCGCTCGAGCAGGTACAGCTCTGCATGGGAGTGCCGTCTCATCCTATTTCGCATGAAAAACGCTATGTCTCCTACGTGCTGAATACAGTGCTGGGCGGTGGAATGAGTTCGCGGCTGTTTCAGAAAATCCGCGAAGAGCAGGGTTTGGCTTACAGCATCTACAGCGACCTCAGCCCTTATCGCGATACCGGCTGCCTGGTGGTTTATGCCGGAACCTCGGCGGAATCCACGCCCAAAGTGGTGGAATCAGTTCTGGCGCAGTTCCGCGAACTGAAGACCCAGGAACTGCCGGCGGAAGAGCTGCGCCGGGCGAAAGACCAGCTGAAGGGCAGCCTGATGCTCAGTCTGGAATCAAGCACCTCGCGCATGTCCAACCTGGCGCGCCAGGAGATGTACTTCGATCGATTCTTCAGTCTGGACGAAACGATCAACCAGATCGAAAGCGTCCGTGGCGAGGAGATTGCCGCTATGGCCAATCATCTTTTCCAGCCGGAGAAAATCGCAGTCGCGGCGCTGGGAAACCTCGAAGGCCTCAAACTTTCGCGCGAACAACTTAACTGCTGACCAATCGACCGCATCGGGTTAATATGATCGGCACCTAAATGCGGATAACATTTTTGACTTCGTTTGCTTCTCGCGGGGGCATGCAGAGGGCTGCTGCATCTTTGACTGCTTCCTGGGCCGAGCAGGGGCACGAAGTTTATCTGCTTACGATTTGCCACAGCCAGTCGCCGCCTTATCCTTTGCATCCGGCGGTAAAGCAGCGCAGTCTCGGCCTGACTTTGCAGTCGCAACACTCAGGCCGGATTTTATGGCGCAGTCTAAGAAGGACATGGGGCCTGCGCACCGCGATTCGCGAGACGCAGCCGGATGTGATCGTCAGCTTTGGCACCCAGGCAAACATCGTTGCGCTGCTGGCCACGCTTGGAATGCCGGCGCCGGTCATCATCTCGGAGCGCACGGATCCGTCTCGTTCCAAAATCCGGCTGGTTTGGCAGGCTTTAAGGCCGCTGGTCTATCCCCGGGCCAACGCACTGGTCTGCCTCACCAGTTCAACGCTGGCGAGGTTTCGGTCGCAGATGCCGGTACGAGGCTGCGTCATTCCCAACTTTGTCACTCTGCCGTCATTCCCCACGGAGCCTGCGCCCCCGCAGCGCAAACGAACCTCCAGAACACTCATTGCCATGGGACGGCTGGTTCCGGAAAAAGGCTTTGATACTCTTCTGATCGCATTTTCCCGGATTGCCGCGTGGCATCCCAACTGGTCGCTGTCCATTGTGGGTGATGGACCATTGCGCGATGAACTTGAAGCCAGTGCCCTGACGCTTGGGATTGCTCATCGCGTGCATTTTGCCGGGAAAATCTGCGACCCGTTCCCCCTGCTTCGCCAAGCGGATTTATTTGTTCTGTCTTCCCGGCTCGAGGGATTTCCCAATGCGCTTTGCGAAGCCATGGCCTGCGGACTGCCGGTGGTCAGCTTTGACTGTCCATCCGGCCCAGGCCATATTATTCGCCATGGTCTGGACGGAATCCTGGTCAATCCGGAAACCAGTGATGCCCTGGCATCGGCCCTCAACCGCCTGATGAGCCATGACGAGGAGCGCGCAAAACTTGCCGCAAGAGCGCCCGATGTGCTTCGCCGTTTTAATACTGAAAGAGTGCTGTCGTTGTGGGAAGCACTCTTTGCGGAAGTGTTACCGGGAGCGGAAGTCCGCTTGCAGACAGAAACCCCTGCAACCAGTATCCCCGCAGCAAGTGAAGGACGGGAAATCGTGGCTTCCCCGTCCAACTCTCCTATCTTTCGGTAATGCTCTCCAGCATGTCGAAAAAGCCTGGAAATGAGATGCGGGCGGAGTCGGCGCCATGAATCAGCGTTTCGCCTTTGGCCCCCAGAGCGGCAACGGCAAACGCCATGGCGATGCGGTGATCGCCTCCGGAATCGATCTCCGCTCCGTGCAGCGTCTGTTGTCCAGCTACGCGAAGCCCGTCTTCGTATTCCTCGCATTGCGCGCCCATGGCCCGCAGGTTTTTGGCTACCAGGGCAATGCGGTCTGATTCCTTGACCCGAAGCTCCTTCGCGTCGCGGATCTCAATGCCCTCGCGTGTGTATGGAGCAATGGCGGCAAGGACAGGGAGTTCGTCAATCAGCGTGACCGACTGAGCTCCCTGGACCAGAGCGCCCTTCAGCATACCGTGCTCGATCTTGACCGTCCCCACCAGTTCCCCGTGATGCTCTTCGAGATTGATGACCGAAATGCGCGCCCCCAGCCCGATGAGCACATCGAGCAGCGATGCGCGCGTGGGATTGAGCAGCAGGCCCTCAATCACCAGATTCGATTCCGGGAAAATCGCCGCCGCGCACAGAAAGAAAGACGCGGAAGAAATATCGCCGGGGACCGCGGCTTCAATGGCGCGAAGAGTTTGCCCACTGCGAATGGTGGCGCGATTGCGCGACCGGGTTATTTCCACGCCAAAGGCGCGCAGCGCCTGCTCGGTGTGGTCACGAGTGCCATGCGGCTCTTCCACCGTGGTTTCGCCATCGGCCAGGAGTCCGGCAAAAAGGACCGCTGACTTTACCTGCGCGCTCGAAACCGGCGTTGTGTACTCGATTGCGTGCAGCCTGCCGCCACGAATGTGCAGTGGCGGCCGGTCACCTTCGCTGCCGCTGATTTCAGCGCCCATCTGGCGCAGCGGAAGCATAATCCGCCGCATGGGGCGGCGCGAGAGCGACTCATCGCCGTGCAAATGACATTCGAAATCATGACCAGCAAGAAATCCGGAGAGCATACGCATCGTGGAACCGGAGTTTCCGCAGTCCAGACTCTCTGCCGGCTGCTGCCAGCGTGTTCTTCCTTCGATCGTAACCGAGCCATTGGACGTGCTCACCACGCATCCCAGCTGCCGCAGACAGCTCAGCGTGCTGGCGCAATCGGCGCCGGTGGAAAAATTAGAAAGCTTAGTGGTTCCCTGAGCCAGCCCGGCCAGCATTGCGTAGCGATGGGAAATGGACTTGTCGCCTGGCAGACGAATTGAGCCAAGCACGGTTTTTGCGGGACGAATAATCATCAGGGGTGCTCCGCCAGTGCGGAATGAGTGCCGAACAGAGTTGCCAGGTGATTGATCAGTTTTTTATTCATTCCAATTCCAAAGGCATACAACTTCCACTTCTTAATCACATCTCACTGATAGCACGCTGCAAGCGCACTTGCACCAAGAAGGAAACCTGCCGGGTTCCTTGCTCACCTGCTCCTGGATTTCCCATTCTTTCTGCACTCTGCAGTCAGGTTGTGGCTTATGATCCGTCGAGCGTTGTTTGCCTTTTTCCTGTTGTCAGCACTGGTCACTCTTACAGCCCAGGGCATGGATCCCGTTGGCAGAAGGACCGCGCAATCACGGTTCTCATCGCCCAACAACTCATTCCTGAATATTACAGGAACTGTGCGTAGTCTTGATAATAAACCACTGCAGGACGTCCGCATCGAACTGCGTGACCTCTCAAGCGGCGCTATGGTCGGTTCCGTGTATACCAGTGCCTCCGGATCGTTCGAATTTGCCCAGATTTCTTCCGGTTCATATGAAATCGTGGCGCTTTCCGGACTGAACGAAAGCAAAGAGCGAATCGAGGTCGGAAACACACCTTTGGTCATAGACATGCGAATCCCGGTGAGTACAAAACCCACGGATGGAAGCAATCCCAGCGTAATTTCCGTGGAGGACTACAAAGTTCCGGAAAAAGCGCGCAGTGAGTTCAGAAAGGCTAAGGAGGCCGCATCCAAAAGCAAAGTTGCCGATGCCTCTAACCACCTGAAAAAGGCTCTGGATATCTACCCCAACTATGCCGCGGCGCTTACCCTTCGCGGGCTTTTGAAACTCGACCAGCAGGACCTGAGCGGCGCCATGGCCGATCTGCAGCAGGCGATTCAGACGGATGACAAGTATGGTCTGGCCTATATCGGTATGGGCGCCGTGCTCAATCTGGGTTCGAAATTCGACGATGCCATCCGTACTTTGGAGCGCGCCGAATCGCTGACGCCCAACGCCTGGCAGGCGTATTTCGAAATGGGCCGCGCACTGATCGGGAAATCCAGCTTCACGGAAGCGCTTCGCCATTTGGACCGGGCCGAATCGCTGGCGCCAGCGGAGGTTTCTCTCGTGCATCTGGTCAAAGCGTATGCGCTCATGGCGCTGCGCATGTACTCCGATGCCGCCACGGAACTGGAAGTTTATCTGAGAAAATCGCCCACCGGCCCCAACTGTCCACTGGCCCGCAAGATGCTTGATGAGGCCACCGCAATGTCAGCCACGGCCGCCAACAAATAACTCGAGAGGATACGATTTGGTGGCAAGGCATTCTCTTACGTCTTGGTCCCAGCGCTGAAGACCGCCGGGATAATTGTGGCCTGGTTGTTTATTTTTCGCGTTGACCGCAAGTGCGTTTAATGGTGGCAGCCCATTATTCTGGCATATCTTGTGAATCTCATTCAGAAACATGCCAGCACCAGCCGGGATTCCGGCATTGGCTTCTTTGCAAAGGGTGCCATAGGTAATGGTGTATTTTTCAATGTCAGATTCAATTACATTGCATTTAGCACTTAATTTCGCGCAAAACCGTCGATGATGATTGATTAACACCTGGGCAAACGCTTCGGCTGTAGGGTTCATCTGGGAATGTATTTTAGCCTGCTCTGACGCTAAAGCAGCATCTTTTCTTTGTCGCGGTGCGCAGACGCGACCCTTATGGATCACTCCCAAAAACCTACTTTTTCAGCAAAATGCCCACGGCAAAAAGCGCTATCGCAGCCAGCAGCCACTCGATTCGCCACCACTGGATGGCTTGCCAGTCCGGAAGAGTGTTGGCCGAATAAAGGAATCCGGTAACGGCGGCAGCCACTACGCACACCGCTCCCATAAACATTGACACCAACGACGCTCCAGACTGGCCCAGAGCATCGCACAGAAAAGCAAAATCAAACCAGGCGCCTAAAGCCCGGCTGCCTGTATCCTCGCGGTTCGCGCCGCAAACATGGCAGAAACGCGACCCGAGCACAAAGTCGGCTCCACAGTGTTCGCAGACCTGTCCTGTCGCCGGGCCGTCCGGTTTTTGAATACTTTCTGACTGAGGAACAACCGGCGGTTTCCAGAACTCCTGCCGGTCGTCGTAATTCGGCGCCGTATGTCCCATCATGTTCACGTAAGCCTCTTTGGCAAACAGAAAGGGCATTTGGCATTCCAAAAGCGACTATGGCAGCAACTCATTGTTATAACGAGACTTACATGTATTCACCCCTTGCAGAGCAATCGTGCTCCTGGAAAAATTACTTTGTAAAAGCTTCAAACACGCCGCGGCATGCGTACGATTTTTTCCTGTTTTCGGTTACTGCTCCAGAAACGAAGCAAAACCAGCTCCCAGTCGCAAAAAGTCATGTCTGGAGGGCGCATTGTGCCTTCATTAAACACATTTTCGTCCAGCAGGACGTGAAGGTAGGCAATGGATATGTTGAGTGCTTTGGCCGCTTCGGCCTCGGAATAAAACTCTTTGCTTTCAGGTTTTACAGGTGTGGTCATAAAGGTTCTGTTCTCCCGTCTTTCGAAAAGTGTGAATCAGCGGGGGAGCCATGACCAGCTTTGTACAGCTTCTACTCTGAATGGGAAATCAGGTAAACTGCCTTATAAAAGTGCGCATGACACCTTATCCACCCATACGCTCCCTGGCGTTCCGACTGCCTCTGTACCTGTTCATCTTTGCTCTCTTGCGTCCTGTTTCCGCTTTCGCCAGCGACCAGATACGGGTACTGGACGCCACTTCGCGCAGTGGTTTTCAGCATTTCTACAGCCTCGAATACGATCAGGCCGTCGCGGACTTTCAAAAAGGCATTCGGGAGCATCCTGACGATCCCAACCGCCTGAATTATCTGATGGAAACCATCCTGTTCCGTGAGCTGTACAAATACAATGCTCTGGACACGCGCATGTATACCCATCAGCGTTTTATTGCGGCCCAGCTGGTGCCCATGGAGCCCGCGGTTAAAAAGCAGATTAAAGACCTTGCCGATAAAGCCATCGGTATCTGCGACCAGCGCCTGAAAGCCAATCCCAACGATATCCAGGCTTTGTACTCTCGCGGGGTGACCGAAGGTCTGCGCGGCACGTATCTTGCGATCGTCGAGCACGCCTGGTTTGCGGCACTGCGCAATGCGCTCGCGGCCCGTCACGATCATGAGGCTGTCCTCAAGGCCCAGCCCGATTTCGCTGACGCCAAAACCATCGTCGGCGCGCACAACTATGTTGTGGGCAGCCTCTCGACGCCGGTCAAAATTATGGCCGGAATTACAGGGATTCACGGCGACCGGAAAAAGGGTCTGGAATACCTTATGGAAGCGGGCAAGGCTGGCGGCGAATCCAACGCCGACGCCAGAGTCACTCTGGGAGTGTTTCTGCGGCGTGAAGAGCGCTGGCAGGAGGGGCTGGACAATCTGCGCACCCTCATACACGACTATCCCCACAACTTTCTCTTTGCCCTGGAAGAAGGCCATTTGCTGCAGGACGCAGGGCGCCATGCCGAAGCCGCGGCCGTCTATCAAAAACTCATAACCACCTGCAGGACGACCAAATGGTATCCCAACGCACGCGTGCTTACGGTGCAGTTTGCCCTGGGCGATGCCCTGCGCAGCCAGAATAAATATGCGGAAGCCCTTCCCGCCTATCAGGAAGCGGCATCGGCCGATAACAATGACCGCCAGATCCGCCAGCGCGCCCTTCTGGCCGTGGGTGAACTGGAAGACCTGCTCTCCAAACGCGATCAGGCGCTCACCTCCTATAACGCGGCCATTGCCCTCGATTCCTCCACCGAGGAAGCCGCAACCGCGCGAAAGTGGCTCAAAAAGCCATTTAATGGCCAGGAATAAGCCGGGAACTTTCTCCCAGACAATCACGTATTAACAAGTAGCTGTTTTTACGTAACCCGTGGACTTATCGACAAGTTGCCCGTGTACGTCCGTGGACCTGGAGCTAATGGCCAAAATCTAACAGCCCAGCGGCCCGTGAGACATCTAACCGGAGAGAGGAACCCTATGTACTGCAACTATTGTGGCAAGGTCATTCAGGATGATGCGCAGCTTTGCGCCTATTGCGGAAAGCGCGTGGCCGGCGTGATCGCGCGCAAAAGGCTGGTACGCCCTCGCCAGGCACGCAAAGTTGCCGGCGTCTGCGCGGGCTTCGCTGAATACTTCGATGTGGATGTTTCCCTCGTACGCATTGTCTGGCTTGTCTGCACGCTTTTTGGGCTGATTGGAATCATCGCTTACGCGGTGTGCTGGATTGTAATGCCTGAAGAGCCGCTTATGCTGCAGTCTCCCGCAGGCCAGGCCAGCAACGTCCAGCAGAGTTAAAATACTGAACGGGGCGGAAGCCAGGCGCGAGTTCAGCTTTTGGGTTTTTTGAGCACAATGTCGTGCTTTGCGCTGCATTCGATTGCCGGGTCATACACCGCCACGCCGGAAGCGTTGTCTTTTTGGGCGCGAAACTCCAGCGGGCCTTTGTACACCCTCGCCGGAAGGCCGATGAACTTTGCTTTGCCTTCATGATTGGTGTAAACGCTGAGATCGAGTTTTCGCACGCCCATAAAACCATAAGCCATGTGGACGCTGATCAATGACGAGAAGACCGGCTGCCCATTGCTATCGGTAACCGTGAGTTCCAGCGAGCACGGGCCGACGTCGGCCTTCATTACGTTGTAATCCTGCTGGCTGTCAGCGGCGTTTTGCGCCTGATCTTTTGTCTGCGGCTGCGGCTTTGCCTCCTGGGGCTTGTCCGGGTTCGGCTGCTGCGCTCCCAGCAGAGCGCACATGGCGGCAGCCAGCAGTAATGCCAAAAAACAACGGGTCTTCTGAGCAGGGTTATAAAAAAGCATGGTCACCAGGAGCTGTACGCTGTTCCATCCGAGCTGAGTAAATTTGACGAGCTGTGTACATCAGTAATACCGGGCTGCTGTTCCGGACTCTGCACTACATCTTCCTGTACCGTCTGCCAGTTGGTGGAATCGGTAAAAGGGTCCTTGGGAACAACCCGCAAATAACCCGCGCCTACCAGATCTTCGAGGGCCTGCGGGGCCCGGTCTTTGTCCTGTGTGAACTGGTCGATTGCCTGACGCAGTGTAAAAAGATCTTCCTTTAAAACGGCCTCGCGCGCGCGCAACAGGTGGGTTTTGTAGATGGGAACGGCGATTCCAATCAGAATGGCTATTACGGCGATCACGATGATCATTTCGATCAGCGTGAAGCCATTTTCGCAGCACCGGATTTTTTTTGGGGCAAAGCGCATGGCCGTTACCACTCCTTGTATTTGGTCCCGTTGAGGGCGATCCCGTCCGACTTCGTGCGGACATCAAAAACGTTCTGTTCGCCCCACGATTCGGTATTGGGATCGTCCTGCTCGGAGCGCAATACCCAGTCAGCGCGACCGGTCATGGGATCCACGGGAATACGGCGCAGAAAGCGGACTGTCTTGCCCTGCACGTCCACTCCTTTGACCAGAGTCTGGAGGTCGGGCGGATAGCCGTCAGTATCCACCTTGACCTGAAAGGCATTGCTGTCCGCATACAGTTTGTAGCGATCGATCGCGGCCCGCATCTCCCAGAGGTCGTGGCGCAGCTCCGCTTCTTTCTGGCGCTTTGCCTGGAAGCGCACCACCGGAACGGCGGCCCCCATCAGGATCAGCAAAATGGTGACCGCTACAATCAGCTCCAGCAGAGTCACGCCGCGCTGTGCACGAGACCTCATAAAAGCCCCGTATCTATCGTATCCGCGATCTCTAACCCGGTCTTTTGCCAGTGCGTGCATCTTAGTTCACCGTGACTGCTGCCTGTGAGCCCATGACTTTAATCGGCTGGTTCTGGCTGTCGCGTGCCCCGGGAATCGTAATGGCCACCACGCCCGAACCCTTTGCTTTGGCCATAAACACCAGATTGAACACCGTGCCATCGCCGGAGATTCCCGCCGCGCCCGGAGGACGCTGCGCCGTGATCTGCAGCGTTCCGGTTGCCGCATCATTGCGGTTCACCAGCGGGACCGCCTGCCCGTCTTTCGTGAGAAATCCTCCATTGGAGACGCTCACAAACTGGAGCACGTTCGGATCATAGGTAATTTGCAGCGGGACTCCGGCCACGTCATGCGCATTGCTCAGGGAAACATTAATGGTAAAGCTGCTGCCCTGCGCCTGGGCCACCTGCGGCGGATCCAGATGGAACGCCACGGCATCGCTTCCGGGCGCTCCCGCGGATGATGGCGATGGCGCTGCATTCGCGGCTGGCGGCGCAGCCGTACTCTGCCCACTCTGTGGCGTCGCGGCAGCCGGCGGCGTACTGGTTACCGGCGCGGACGGTGCGGAAGTGGGCAAAGCCGGGGGGGCTACCCGTCTTCCGGACGGCGCCGGAACAGGTGACACAGAGGCGCCTGCCTGCTGAGCGTTGTCCGTTTTCACCAGCGGCGCAACCTGACTGCGCAGTTCAATTCCGTTCGCGGTGCCTATATCGATGGCGCGGTCGCTGAGTTGAGAATATTCCCTTCCGCGCACGATGTGCGGTACCAAAAGGAAAATGATTTCATTGGTGGATTTATCCAGTCTCTCGTGAGAGAAAAAAAACTTCAAGACCGGAATTGAGCTGAGAAATGGAGTTCCGTTCGATGCCTTGGTTTCACTGTCTTCGATCAAGCCGCCCAGAAGGTTTGGTTCTCCGTCCTTGAGGCGAATCGTCTGCTCGGCTTTTTTCGTGCCAATAACCGGCTGCTCAACGCCGCCAATGATTCTGGTATCGGTCTGGCTGGAAAGTTCCACCGACGTCTTCAGCGTAACCCCCCCGTCGGGATGCACGTGGGGGGTAATTTCCAAAATTACACCAACATCCACGAAAGAAAACTGCGTGTTCACGCCCAGATTGGCGCCGCCTGTCACGCCCAGGGGCGTGCCGAATGAACCGGTCGCAACCGGAATTTTGGTGGCAATCCTCAGAGATGCCTTTTCGTTGTCACTCGACCGGACCCGGGGACTCTGGAGAATTCTTGCATTGCTCAGCGAATTCAGCAGTACAGCGGAGGCTGAGTCGATGGTGACGGCAAAATTACCTTCCGTGAGGTGTTCCAGATTTTGAAAGTTAAGACCGCTCGTCGAACCGGTGGTGCCTGTACCGGTCGTCGTCGTGGAACCATTCGTACCCTGCAGAGAAACGCTGGCATTTTGCGGCGGAGTAATACCGGTATCCCGTGTTTTTGAACGAGTGACCTGGGCCACAATCACGTCGACCACGACTTCGGGTTTTACTTTGTCCAGATCGTCGATGATCGTCTGGGCCAGCGCAATCTGGTCGGGAGTGCCCTTCATGATGATCGCGTTTTGCGATGGAATATGCTGCACTTTCTGATCGTCGGTGATGGTGCGAATGCTGGTGACAATGTCCTGGAGATCGGTACCGGCGCTGGCTCCGGCTCCACCGCTGTTGTTGCCAAGATAAAAAATCTTAAAGACGTTTTGCTCTATCTCCGTGCGCTTCTGCTTGCTCTCCTGAGCAACCAGAATCGTATTGGGCGTAACCGGACGCCAGAAACTCTTCGACTCCAAAGACACAATATCCAAAGCCTCGCGCAGGCTGACGTGTTGCAGATCAATCGATACGCGCTTGGAGGCGAAATCCGGATCGAACAGCACGTTCAGCCCCGCCAGCTTGCCGAGCGTTTCGTAGATCACGCGCGTATCTTCCGTCATCTTGAGGGCCGGAAGGGCAACGTCGGAAAGCTTCTGCAATTCAACCGGAGGGCGCGCCTCTTCGATCCGTTTGCGAATGGGATCTTCCGTTTGGGCAGCGGATGGCGGCGCGGGATTGCCCCCCGCCGGAGCCGCCGGCTGTGCCTGGATCATCTGCAGCGTGTGGCGGAGCTCCTGGACCGCCAGCTCATTGCTGGGATCGATTTCGGCGGCCTGCTGGAAAAGACTCGCCGCTTCCTGCAGCTTACCCGCGTCCCGCAGCTTCTGCCCGCGTTTTACCTTGGCCGCCGCCGCCAGAAAGCGGGTCCGCTGGTACGGAATCTTGTACTCCAGGTTTTTAGGCTGCTTTTCCCAGGCTGCTTTGTAATATGTATATGCAGCTTCGTAATCTTCGCGCGCATCCGCCGATACTCCCTTCTTGAAGAGAGATTTGGCCGATTCGGCCGGGGCCGCCATCGACGAAAACAGGACTAAAAGTGCGAGCGCTCCGCGTAAACTTCTCATAGGTCCCTTGGGTCATCGGAATCGCCACGGCCTGAAAGGGGAAAGGCAATCACGCAATCCCTCCGTTTAACGGCCGAGGATGTCAGAAAGCGCGATTATACACCGCCAATCTCGCCCTTCCTAAGCCAGAACGGGGCGCGAACGAAGTCTTGCGCTGTGGTAGCATAAATTTTTTAGAGACCGCCCTGCATCGTGCTCTTATGGCCCGCCAAATCGTACATACAACTCAGCCGGGCAAACCAAAGAATGTCCGGCGCGACCCCGTCGCTTCCGGCGAACGCGATGCGACCGTGAATCGCGCGGCGAGCCATAACTATTTCCTTGAGGACAAACTGGAAACCGGGGTCATGCTCACCGGCTCTGAAGTCAAGTCCGTCCGCTCTGGCCGCGCCAACCTGAAAGATGCGTACGCGCTGGTGAAGGATGGCGAGCTCTGGCTGCTCAATGCGCACATCGGAGCCTATGAGAACGGCGGATACGCCAACCATGCGCCGCTGCGAACGCGAAAACTTCTGGTCCACAAGGAAGAGTTGCGCAAACTCCTGGTCAAATCGCAGCAGCGCGGTTACACCCTGATTCCCACACGCATGTACTTTAAAAATGGCAAGCTCAAATGCGAAGTTGCCCTGGCCAAAGGAAAACAAGTTTGGGACAAACGGGAAACCGAGCGACGGCGCACGGTGGAAAAAGAAACGCGCGAAGCCATCCGGGCGCGAAAACATTAAAGATCTGCACGGCAGAAGAAAAGCGAGCGTAGAAGACCCTTATGGATATCAGATTAGTTGCGGCAAACCTGGCCGGAATCGAAACCGAGTGCCTGGTCGTCATGTCAGCCGATCACGGCGAAAAACAGCAAAACAGCCCAAAACTTTCTCCCAATGATCCCGCGCTGGAAAAAGCGGCATCTGAGCTGATCGCTGCCGGAGAGATTACGGGCAAAGCTTCCGAAACCGTTCTTCTGCACCGGCCTGCCGGGCTGAAAGCCAGCAGACTGCTCGTTGCAGGCGCTGGCAAAGCAAAGAGTTTTGCTTCCGCCGAAGTACGCAAGGCTGCGGGAACCGCTATCCGTTCTCTCCGCGCCAAAGGCATCAAAAGCTGCGTCTTTGCACTGCCCGAACTGGCCAATGGCGCTGAAGAGGCCATTCGCTGCATCGTGGAATCCGCATTCGTGGCGGATTTTGATCCCGATACATATCGCTCCGAACGCAAAGACTTGAGCATGAAAGAGATCACCCTTGCCGCGCCTGCTGGCGCCGACCAGGGCAGCCTGCAAAAAGCGCTCGACCAGGCGCGCATCATTGGCGAATCACAGAACTTCACCCGCGAGCTGGTCAACGAGCCGGGCAACCGCCTTACGCCAACCATCCTCGCCAACCGGGCGCAGGCAATGTGCAAAAGCGTCGGTCTGGGCTGCGAAATCATGGGGCCGGACAAAATCAAGGAATTAAAGATGGGAGCATTCTGGAGCGTCTCCCAGGGCTCGGCGGAAGAGCCTCGCCTGATCGTAATGCGCTACGAACCATCCGACGCCGCGTCCGGGCCGGTGATTGGCCTAATCGGCAAAGGCGTCACCTTCGATAGCGGCGGCATCTCCATCAAACCCGCCGACGGCATGGAGAAGATGAAATACGACATGGCCGGCGGCGCTGCCATGATTGGCGCTATGCGCGCCATTGCTCTGCTCAAACCGAAAGTAAAGGTCATTGGAATCGTGGGCGCAACCGAGAACATGCCCGGCAGCAAAGCGCAAAAACCGGGTGACGTGCAAATCGCCATGTCCGGAAAGTCGATTGAGATCATCAATACCGACGCTGAAGGCCGCCTTGTTCTCGCCGACGCCCTGCACTACGCCCGCACCCTCGGCTGCACGCACCTGATCGACGCCGCAACCCTCACCGGAGCCTGCGTGGTGGCGCTGGGCATGGTGAATGCCGGGGTCTTTGCCAACGATGAAGACATTTACGGTCATTTCGCCCAGGCGCAGCAGCGCGCCGGAGAAAAGTTCTGGCGTCTTCCGCTCGATTCTGAGTACCAGGACATGATCCGCTCCGGAATCGCCGACATCGTAAACAGCGGCGGACGCTGGGGCGGGGCCATCACTGCAGCCATGTTTCTGAAAGAGTTTGTGGAAGACACGCCCTGGATCCATCTCGATATTGCCGGCGTTGCATGGATGGAAGAGAACAAGGGCTGGATCACGAAGGGCCCTTCAGGAATCGCCGTGCGCAGCCTGGTGGAGTTCGTAAAAAGCTACGCCAGCTAGAAAGACGTTCTGGTTCCGCTATTCTGCAGGGGGCAGCTATGCAACTGCCCCCTGAAATTCCTCTCTGCTGCCCGGAGCTCAAAAAAAACGGCGGCTCTGCTTCCTGCCCATCCCCACATTTCTCCTTCTCATCCAATTTCTTGAATTCACCCAGGAGGAGATCACATGAAAAAGAGCATGTGTCTGCTTATGCTTCTCGGATTAATCAGCTTTGGATGCAGAAGCGACAACCAGCGGACTGCAGGCAACGCCTCGCCAAATACAAGTAATCCGTCCAGCACCAGTTCCAGCTCCGGCAGCGCTGGAAATGAGATGGCCCAGTCCGGCACGCCGCAAGTTTCCGACGAAAAGTTCATCACGGACGCGGCAAAAGGAAACCGCGCTGAAGTCGAGTTAGGCCGCGTGGTCGCTGCCAAGGCTTCTGACCCTAAAGTCCGCAGCTTCGCCAGACAAATGGTAAAGGACCATACCGAAGCCCTGAATCAGCTCCAAAAGCTGGCCCAGCAGAAGAACATCACGCTTTCCAATGACATTCCGGAAGATGCCAAAGACATGCAAAGCAAACTCAGCAATGAGACCGGGAAACAGCTCGACAAGGATTATATGGACGGCATGGTGCAGGACCATCAAAAGGACGTACAGGAATTTCAGACCGCGGCGCAGAGCGCCAGCGATCCTGACGTAAAGCAGTGGGCAGGCAAGATGGTACCCACACTGCAGGAGCACCTGCAAAAAGCCCAGGAGATCGACCAAAAGCTGAATTCTGGTCCAGCGAATCCGCCTCCCGGAGCCTAAGCTCAGGCAGCCGGGAACACGGCCCCTGCATGGAAATTTCCGGCGAAGCTGCTCCGCCTAATTTTTACACTGACGGAGCAGCCTGCCGTAAATGGCTTTACATTACCGGCGGAGCGGAGATTCCCATCAGCGCCAGGCATTCGATCAGCGCGCTGCGCACGATGGCTGCCGTCGCGAGCAGGAAGCGTTTGCGCGCCTCGTCTGTTTCCGTGAGGATGTGGTGCTTGTGATAAAAGTTGTTGAACTGCTGCGCAAGCTGAAAGGCATATTTGGCGGCAGCGGCAGGTTCGGTGGTGGTAATGCACTGCTGCACCACGCCTGAGAGTTGTCCCGCAGTCAGCCACAGTAGCCAGATTTCGTCGTCTTCGGCGAGAAAACGCAAATCCAGACTTTCCGCAAGCAGCTTCGCCGACTCCAAACCCGCCTTGCGAAAGATATTGCTGGCCCGCACGATCGCATACTGCGCATAAGGCCCGGTTTCCCCTTCAAAGCTCAGGGCCTCCTTGAAATCGAAGGCAATCACCGAGTTTTTGGTGAACTTGAGCATGAAGTAGCGGAGCGCACCAATCGCGATTTGGGTCGCGATGTCGCGCCGCTCGCCTTCACTCATCTCCGGATGGCGTGTATCCACTTCTTTCTGCGCGGCGGTAATCAGCGTGTCGAGCAGATCATCGGCCTTGACCCCAAAGCCTTTGCGTCCGGAAACTTCAATGTAAGAGCGCTTCTGGTCGTCCTCTGAGACCTCATATCCCAACTCCAGCGCGCAGAGCGGCGTGAGGGCGACCATGGCATAAGAAAAATGATGATAGTTATCCGCCTGCTCTTTGTGGCCCAGCCCGCGCAGGGCCTCGATCACATTGTTTTGCGGATCACTCTGGCGCGAATCGATCACGTTATAGATGGCGCTTACACCGCCGAAATGCTGCGCTCCGGGATCACTACTCTCGGCGGAAATCCAGACCTCGTGTCCATCGGGATAGCGATAAAACCGGCGATAGCCAAAATCCCGCCCCAGCCGCCCAAATTTCCAGAGGTGATACGCAATGTCCTTACCAACATAGGTGACCGTGCCGTTCGAGCGGACAATCACCTTGGCATCTTCATCCGGTCCGCCATCTTCACTCTCGGCAGGCTGCGTGCCCGCACGCTTCATCACCCAGCATCCCTTATTTTTGCCTTCGGTCTCGAAGTAGAGCACGCCCTTTTGTTTCATCTGCTCGAAGGCCAGGTCCCAGAAGTGCAAATGGAGAATCTCGCTCTCCTGAGGAAGAAAGTCGTACTGAATATCGAGCCGCTGCATGGTTTCAAGATGCCGCCGGATGATTGCGGTCGCGATGACCTGGCCCATCTCGGCAGCCTCGTTGCCTCCCTGCTCGATGTCATGCAGCGTCTGCAGGCGCAGCTTAACGTGCTCCTTGTCCTCTTCGTACCACTGCGAGACACGGGCATAGAGGTCCCAGCAGTAATAATCGAAGGGCCGTCCGCCGGGTGGATTGGCGATCAGAGCCTCTACTTCGCTCTTCCCTTTCTTCTCGAGATAAAGAAAGCCCACCACCACATCCGCCACCTGGACGCCGGTGTTGTCGATATAGTTCTGTATATCGACGTGTGCGCCGGAGGCGCGCAGCAGACGGACAAAGGTATCGCCCAGAATCGCATTCCGCAGGTGCCCGATGTGTGCGGCCTTGTTGGGATTGATGCTGGTGTGCTCGACCAGAATCTTCTCGGGCGCGTCGGCTTTCATCCGTGGGTTGGCTTGCAGCAGCAAACGAGCGGCCTGCTCCCGGTTCACTCGGGCATTGATGTAACCCGTGCCCGCGACTTCAAACTTTTCAAAACCCGGTACGGTTCCGAGTCCGGCGACGATTTCTTCGGCAATTTTGCGCGGCGCTTTGCGCAGAGTCTTTGCCAGTTCAAAGCTCAGCGGCAGCGCATACTCGCCCAGGCTCACGTTCGGCGGCTGGTCCACCACAATTCGCGCCAGTTCAAGGTCATATTGCTGTTTGAGAAAATCGCGTACCCTCTGGATAAGTTGCTGCTGTAGATCTAAATACAAAGTCTTCTGCCTTTGCTGTGGATTTCCAATGGCTGGTGCAGATTTTCTCTGCCGTAAGTCGCTGACGAAAAAGGCGATTATAACAAACGCCGACTCCAGTGCTGCTGAAAGACCTGGATTCGAATTATGAATTAAACTGGTTCATTGCGGTCAGGAAGCGGAGACGAATGCGTATTGCCTATCTTGAATGTTTTTCCGGAATCAGCGGCGACATGTTCCTTGGCGCCCTGGTGGATGCCGGCGTGTCTCCGGACCTTTTGCGCCAGACCATTGCCTCCCTGGGCGTGGACGCGAAGCTGGAAATCTCCCGCACCAACCGCAGCGGCATCAGCAGCGTCAAAGTGGACGTTATGGCTGCGGGTGAAAAAGAGCTGCCACGCGAGGAATTCTTTCAGAAAGAAGATCACGCCGCCGGCCACAGCCATCATCAGGCGGAAGAACACCGCCATACTCATTCTCATGCGCACGATCATGAACACACTCATGAACATGAACACGAACACAGCCATGCGCATGAGCATCATCACGAGCATGAGCATGGTCACACGCACAACCACACTCATGAGCACTCGCATCGCGGGTTGAAAGAGATTCGCGAGATCATCAATCGAGCGGCCATCAGCGCTACCGCCAAACAGCGGGCCATCGCTATCTTTGAAGCTCTGGGCGCAGCCGAGGCACGCGTGCATAACGTGGATATCGAGAAGATCCACTTCCACGAAGTCGGCGCGATTGATGCCATTGCGGACATCACCTGCGCCGCCGTGGGAGCTGAGGCGCTGGGTGTGGACGAATGGGTCTGCTCGCCTCTCAACGTGGGCGGCGGAATGGTGAAGTGCGCCCATGGCACTTTTCCCGTGCCGGCTCCGGCCACGCTCGACCTGCTCAAAAACGCTCCGGTTTATTCCGGCGAAATTCAGAAAGAACTGGTCACACCCACCGGGGCCGCGATTGTCCGTGTGCTGGTCAACCGTTACGGCACATTTCCCCGGATGAAAGCACAGAAGACCGGCTACGGCGCGGGCACACGCGACTTCAAAGATCATCCCAACGTCGTACGGCTCACCATCGGCGAGGCAGACCAGGAAGCCGAATCACCTATGCCGCTCGAAACCGTGAGTATCCTTGAAGCCAGCCTGGACGATATGTCACCTCAGGTCTTCGGCTACGTTATGGAACGAGCAATGGAGCAGGGGGCGCTGGACGTCTATGGCACTCCAGTGCAAATGAAGAAGAGCCGGCCCGGCATTCTGCTGACTGTTTTGTGCCGCCCGGAAGACGAAGCCCGGCTGGCGAAACTTGTCTTTGCCGAGACAACCACGCTGGGGATTCGCATGAGAAAAGAATCCCGCGCGGCCCTCGACCGTCGCCACGTTGTGGTCCGGACGAAATGGGGCGAGGTACGAATGAAGCTCGCCCGGCTGAATGGCAGCATTAGCAATTATGCTCCCGAGTACGAAGACTGCCGGCGTATCGCCGCCGAGAATCACGTGCCGCTGAAGAGCGTTCTGCAGGAAACAATCAGAATGTATCTGGAAAGTGAACATGGCTGAGGCCAAAAAGTTTTACATCACCACGCCGATCTACTACGTCAATGCGCGTCCGCACCTGGGCCATGCATACACCACGATTGTGTGTGATGCGGTCGCCCGGCGCAAACGCATGCTGGGGTTCGACACCTTTTTTCTCACCGGCACCGACGAGCATGGGCAGAAAATCGAACGCTCCGCCACCGCCGCCGGGAAAACGCCGCAGCAGTTTGCCGACGAAGTCGCAAGCGAGTTCCGCGCGCTCTTTGACCGGATCAACATCAGCTACGACGATTTCATCCGCACCACCGAACCTCGCCATCAGCAGGGCGCGCAGGAGCTGTGGCGGCGGCTGCGCGACCGCGGCTACATCTATAAGGGCACGTACACCGGCCAGTACTGCGTGTTCGACGAGCTTTACGTCGATTCCGCCGGCCCCGGCGCGCCCTGCCCGGAATGCGGACGGCCCACGGAGACGGTGAGCGAAGAGAATTACTACTTCAGGCTTTCGGTTTTTGCCGAAAAACTGCTGGAGTTTTACGAGCAGCATCCGGAGTTCATCCGCCCGGAAACGCGGCGCAATGAAGTCATCGCTTTTGTAAAAAGCGGACTGCGCGATCTCTCGGTGAGTCGCAGCACCTTCAAATGGGGCATTCCGGTTCCCGACGATCCGCAGCACGTGATGTACGTCTGGCTCGACGCCCTCAGCAATTACTGCACCGCCATTGGCTTTGGATCCGAGGACGAGGCGGAGCAGAAGAAATTCGAGCGCTACTGGCCGGCTGACGTCCACATGATCGGCAAGGAGATCATTCGCTTTCACTGTGTTTACTGGCCGGCTTTTTTGCTGGCGGCGGAAATTCCCATGCCCGAGTCCGTCATCGCCCACGGCTGGCTGCTGTTTGAAGAGAGCAAGATGTCCAAGTCGCGCGGCAACATCGTGCGCGCGGACACGGTGATCGATGTTCTGGGCAACGACGCTCTGCGCTACTTCCTTCTGCGCGAGATCGTTTTCGGCCAGGACGGCTCTTTCAGCTTTGACGCCGTGGTCCAGCGGTACAATTCCGATTTGGCCAACGATCTGGGAAATCTGGCCAGCCGCACGCTGACCATGATTGACCGCTACTTTAAGAATGGCATGCCGTATCCTTCACGCGCGGCATCGCGCAAGAGCGCCGATGACCGCGTGGTTGAGCACGCCGAAGCCACCATCGCCGAGTTCGCGCGGCTCTTTGACGATTATCAGTTCTCCCGCGCTCTCGAAACAGCATGGTCGCTGGTAAGCACGGTGAACAAGTATCTGGTGGAGCAGGAGCCGTGGAGCATCGCCGAAAAAGAAGGCGAAGAGAACCGCTCCCGCCTGGCCACCATTCTGTATACCGCGGCGGAGGCTCTGCGCATTGTGACCGCGCTCGCGTATCCGGTGCTGCCGGAGTCAGCCGCAAAAATATGGCGGCAGCTTGGCCAGGGTGACATCGCCACCTTTGACCTTGCCGGACTCAAATGGGGCCAGCTTCCCCTGGGCGAAAAACTGGGCAAAATAGAACCGGTATTCCCGCGCGCCGACAAGAGCGCCATCGAAAGGATGCAACAAATGGAACAGGACCGAACACAGGGCCCATCATCCACAGCCGTTTTGGCGCCCGAGGAAACCTCTCGCCCAGCCGCAGCCACGCAGGCCGCCCCAGCGACACCCGCTGCAAAACCCGCGCCCGCCGCCAGTGCCGCCGCACCGGACGGAAAAATCGGGATTGACGACTTTTTGAAAGTAGAGCTGCGCGTCGGCCAGGTGAAAGTCGCCGAACGAGTGAAGGGCGCGGACAAGTTGCTGCGCCTCGAAGTGGACATAGGGACTGAGGTCCGGCAGGTAGTCGCCGGAATTGCTCTGGCCTATGAACCGGAAACCCTGGTCGGCAGAAAAGTCGTGATCGTGGCCAATCTGCAGCCCCGCAAGCTTCGCGGCCTTGAATCCAACGGCATGATCGTGGCGGCATCGGTGGGCGAAGATGGCAAGCCAATTCTGGCCGGCTTTCTGGAAGATGTGCCCGTGGGAGCCAAGCTGAAATAAACGCCAGCCCATGTACATCGACTCGCACGCACATCTCGACGGCCCCAAATTCGATTCTGATCGCGACCAGGTTTTAGTCCGCGCCCGCGAGGCCGGATTAGAACGCATTCTCGCCATCGGCAGCGGTACGGGGCCGGGCACACTCGATTGCGCCATCAAAGTCGCCAGCCGGCATGACTGGATCTACGCGACTATCGGCATTCATCCGCATGAGGCAAAGCTGGCGACCGAAGCCGATTATGCCGAAATGCAGCAACTGGCGGGCAATCCTAAAGTGATTGCGTGGGGCGAGATCGGCCTGGACTACTTCTACGACCATTCACCGCGCGAGGTGCAAAAGGAAGTCTTCCGCCGGCAAATGGAACTGGCGCGCACGGCGCGGCTGCCCATCATTATTCACTGCCGCCCGACCAACAACAGCGAAAACGCCTGGGACGACACGCTGCAGATGCTGCGCGACCACTGGGCTCCCTCCGGTTTGCCGGGCATTCTGCATTGCTTTACCGGAGAGTGGAAGCACGCCGAAGCCGCGCTGGATATCGGCTTTTATATCTCTTTTGCCGGAAACATCAGTTTCCCCAAAGCAGAGAACATTCGCGAGGCCGCGAAGCAGGTACCGCTGGAGCGCATGCTGATTGAAACGGACTCTCCGTTTCTCGCTCCTGTTCCCCATCGGGGAAAGCGCAATGAGCCGGCATTCGTGGTGAATACCGCAGAGACCATAGCAATCCTGCGCGGCATAACTCCGGAAGAAACAGGAGAGCAAACGCGGAACAATTTTTACCGGCTGTTCCCTGCTGCGTTGCCGGCTATTCCGGTTCCCCAGACTGCCGGGTAGCGTCGCTGCCCCAGTCGGGAAACGGCGCGGGATTTTGGCGTCATTACGAGGCCCCTGGAATTCATCCGCACTCCTGAAGGCCGTTTTGTAAGGCCATCTGGACGGCTGGAATCGCCACAAACCATTCTGCCCACCGCTGCCAGGGCGTTTTGCCAATCCATACCTCCGACTCTGTTGCAAGCTCCCATTTGTTCTTGCAATCTCCGGCGCGCCGGGATAAAGTGCAAGGCATGATTTTGCCGACTTCCATCCCGCCGCTCCCGTGCCCGCGACCTGCGCGTGTGCGATCGTGCGGCCTCATGGAAGATGCCTGGCAAATGCAATAAATTCCGCATCAACCAGAGACCCACATCGCAAAGCGTTGTGGGTTTTGTTTTTTGCCCGCAGCGCAGGCCACAGGGACTCGAAACGGATCATGTGATGAATAACAAACAGAAACAAACAAATGGCAGCGGTTCGCACGCGACGCTCGCCGTGCTGGGAGCAGGAAAAATGGGCGGCTTGCTGCTTGCGGCGATTGCCAAAGGCGAAACCCGATTTACCGATCTGCGCGCAACGGTGAAGCACACCCATCGTGCTGCGGCCCTGTCCCATCAACTCGGGCTAAAAATAACTACCGACAATGCGGCGGCGGTACGAGATGCCAGCATCGTCCTGCTGTGCATGAAGCCCTCGTACGTACACGAAGCTTTAAATGAGGTCCGCTCGGAACTGCACGATGATGTCCTTATCATTTCGATCGCCAGCGCGGTAAGCACTCACGCCATTGAATCCGCGGTTGGCAGACATCTGGCCGTGGTGCGGGCGATGCCCAACACGCCGTGCCGAATCGGCAAGGGCATGATCACGCTTTGCCCGGGACGCTTCGCGACAGCCGGACATCTTGCGGAAGCAGCCGTACTGTTCGGGCACATGGGACGCACGGCGGAAGTCGATGAGGCAATGATGGACGCGGTTACCGGTCTCTCCGCCAGCGGTCCTGCGTTCATCTACACCATCATCGAAGCGTTATCCGAAGGCGGAGTGCGCATGGGCCTGCCGCGCGAACTCGCAACCACTCTGGCGGCACAGGCGACACTGGGCGCGGCGGCAATGGTGCTCGAGACCGGATTGCATCCCGCGATCCTCAAGAGCGAGGTCACAACTCCAGGTGGATGTACCGTCGAGGGCCTGCTGGAACTGGAAACGGGCAGCATCCGCGCTACGTTGATCCGCGCCATCGACACGACGACGCGCAAGGCCAGCACTCTGGCCCCGTCCTCCTGTGATGGAAGCGGATTCATGGTCGAAGCTGGAGCCAACTCACGCCGGAACACGTGACGGAACGTCTTAGACACTGCAAACATGTAATATCTGTCGCTCGCCTAACCACGCCCAATTCTGTTAGCTTGGCTTCTGGATGATTTCTTTCTCAAATATCAACAAGCAGTATGGCAAACAGCTGATTTTCGTTGACGCTTCTTTTCAGTTGAATCCTGGTGAGAAGGTCGGGTTGGTCGGGCCCAACGGCGCCGGCAAAACGACGCTCTTTCGCATGGTGGTAGGCGAGGAACTCCCCGACGAAGGCGAGGTCTCGGTCCCCAGGAAGCTGACCATTGGCTACTTCCGCCAGGACGTGGAGGAGATGCAGGGGCGTTCGGTGCTGGACGAAGCCATTGCCGGCAGCGGACGGGCCGGTGATCTTCATCACGAGCTTGAGGACTTGCAGCGGGCCATGGAAGATCCCGGGCGCGCGGACGAAATGGACCGCATTCTGGCGCGCTTTGGCGACGTACAGGAGGAGTACGAGCATCTGGGCGGCTATGCGCTTGAGGCGCAGGCCCGCGAGGTGCTGCACGGCCTCGGCTTCAAAGACGACCAGATTGACGGCGACGTCGGAGCCATGTCCGGCGGGTGGAAAATGCGCGTTGCTCTGGCCCGCGTGCTGCTTGGCCGGCCTGACGTGCTGCTGATGGACGAGCCTACGAACCACCTCGATATTGAGTCCATCATCTGGCTGGAGCAGTTTCTCCGGTCATTCTCCGGGGCGCTGCTCATGACCTCGCATGATCGCGAGTTCATGAACCGTTTGGTCTCAAAGATTGCCGAGATCGATGCCGGTGAAATCGTCACGTACTCAGGCAATTACGACTTTTACGAGCGCGAGCGCTCCATCCGCGAGACCAACCAGCAAGCGGCGTTTGCCCGGCAGCAATCCATGCTGGCCAAGGAGCAGCGCTTCATTGACCGCTTCCGGACACATGCCGCCAAGGCCGCCCAGGTGCAAAGCCGCATCAAGGCGCTGGACAAGATCGAGAAAATCGAACTGCCCAGGAAACGCCAGGTGGTGAAGTTCGAGTTTCGCGTTCCGCCGCGCTCCGGTGAGCAGGTAGCGGTGCTTGAAGACCTGCGCAAGAGCTACGGCGCACGCGTGATCTATGACGGCTTCAGTCACATCATTCGCCGCGGAGAACGCTGGGCCGTGATGGGAAGAAATGGCGCGGGCAAGAGCACTCTGCTCAAAATGATCGCCGGCGCCACCACGCCCGATTCCGGAAATGTCCGGCTGGGCGCGAGCCTGAGCATGGGATATTTTGCCCAGCAGTCGCTCGACGTTCTGGACCCGAACCTGACCATCATCGAGCAGTTGCAACGCGACTTTCCGCAGGACAGCCTCGGCTCACTGCGAAATCTCGCGGGCGCGTTCCAGTTCTCGGGCGACGATGTGGATAAAAAAGTCCGCGCGCTCTCGGGCGGCGAGAAATCGCGCCTCGCGATTGCGCGCATGCTCTATAACCCGCCAAACTTTTTGGTGCTGGACGAACCGACCAACCACCTGGATCTCGCTACGAAAGAAATGCTGGTGGACGCGCTGAAAGATTTTGAAGGCACAATGATTTTCGTGTCCCACGACCGCATGTTCCTGCGCGGTCTGGGCTCGAGCGTCCTCGAACTCGGCGGAGAGAGCGGAACGGAGCGCGAGCCGCTCGTTTATCCCGGGTCGTATGTGGAGTATGTGCAAAAACTCGGGCATGAGGCGCCGGGCATTTACGCCTAGTTCTGAAAATCTATTTTTTAACCGGCCAGAGATTCGATGGCCTGCGTTTGTTCCTGTGTAAGCGTAAAATCGCAACTCGCCAGGTCCTGCTTCATGTGCTCGGAGTCAGAAGTTCCCGTCAACGGCAGTATGCCCACGCTACGGGCAAAGGCGAATACAATCTGCGCTGAAGTGGCGTTCGCGCGTGCGGCCAGGCTTACGATCACGGGATGGCGCAATATCTCCACGTTCGCTGTAAGCAGAGAGAAGCCCTGATAGACGATCTTTCGTTCGCGGCAGAATGCGCGGACCTCGCGGTCCCAGCCGAGGCGGGCATAACAGCGGTTCTGTACAAACGCCGGCGCTTCGGCGTGAATGGACGCCATCTGCTCTAAATGCCGCAGCCTTACATTGCTCACGCCCAGCAAACGCGTGCGAGCGGCGTCACGCTCTTTGACCATTGCTTCCCAGACCTCGGAGTCAGCTTCGGTCCAGTCATAACCGGAAGAAGGGCCGTGCAGAATGTAACTGTCAACGTGGTCCGTTCCAAGATGATCGAGTGAACTGGCCATGGACTGTGCAACCTGGTCCGAAAGCCTGGCGGCTGGATCGTAAGGAAGCCGGTGGTCCTGGCCGGCCTGATACGTGAATTTTGTCTGGAGAAAAAGCTCCTCGCGCGTGACCACACCCGAGCGATAAGCGCTGGCCAGTCCCTGCCCTGCTTCGACTTCAGCGTAGTGTCGCCGCTGATTGGCCGTGTCAATGCCGCGAAACCCCATACGCAATGCCAACTCCGTAAGGGCAGCGGTACGATCTTCTTTCCAGGCGGTACCGTAGAGAAAGTCAGGAACATTCGAGCGTGACTGCATGTAAATGATCCTGGAATGATGGTGGCCAAGGACGGAATCGAACCGCCGACGCCAGCCTTTTCAGGGCCTCCTACCGAGTTGGCCAAACCGTCTGGAATCAGCGAATGTCGATGATAACACTGAAGTTATGCAAGTGGCTCTTTAGGATGGCTTGGGACAGTTTCGCCTGTTTTCGGCTGCCCGATGTTCGCGTATGGTTCGCGCATTAAGTG
>Ga0070730_10000920_pt1 | contig 30583 bp, 31 predicted proteins | sample Coa_R1_3_FD_66447 | JGI IMG/M metagenome (GOLD analysis project Ga0070730, IMG submission 66447) | Surface soil microbial communities from Centralia Pennsylvania, which are recovering from an underground coalmine fire - Coalmine... | ecosystem: Environmental > Terrestrial > Soil > Unclassified ... | reverse complement strand
GCGGGTATCGCTTAGTATGTATTTTCTTGTGGATCGCGCCGATTTTCCAAAAATGTTTAACTATTTTGGAATAAATGGCGGGGACGACGGGACTCGAACCCGCGGCCTCTGCCGTGACAGTTAGCGGGTTATAAGTACTTTCAACGACATGGAAGAGCACGGACGGCACCCGAAGTCATTGGAAGTACGCGGTAGACAACGTTATTGTGTATCGCGATGTGTATCGCGGTTCGGGACGCAATATTGCCCTGGACCAGGACCCAACGGCGAGGGTCAAGGACCGAATTCTTGACTCGCACGTCTAATAGCCCGTAAGCTCAAATGAGCATGGTGGCCAAAAGACTATTCTTAGTGCTTGCGGTAGGGGCTCTGGTGCTCCTGCAGTTTACCGACTGCATGGCTGCCATGAAGCCGGACCAGGAGAGCATGAAGTGCTGCGGGTCCATGCAATGCATGCGAGCTAATCAAAGCCACGATTGTTGCAAAAGGATGGCATCAGAGCAAAGCCCGAACATGCTTCCCGCTGGGCACGTCTCGCTTCATCCGCCTACCATTGTGCTTGTTGAATCGCTCGTATCGTTTGAGATAGCCCGAGTGCCGTCGTTGCCGTCCGGGGCGGTCGATGCTCCGCAACATTCTCCTCCAGAACTTTATACACTTCACGCATCCCTTTTGATTTAGACCCCGCCTAATGGTGTGCGTCCTGCACGCCCTCATTTCTATTTGTGTCCCTAAGTAGATCCTGTGCTGAGGAGTTGAGACTCACAGCGCGATCCACACTTTCATTATTTCGATCACTGCAACTCTCTGGCTCATCAGGAGGCGAACAAAATGTCCTTATTGCGCGGTGAAAAACCGCAAAGTGTATTCTTTGTGATCCGCATTCTCTGCTTTGCTGTACTTCTCGGTTTTTTCGCGCAAGTACCGAGAGCTTTCGGCCAAGAGCAAACCGGCGGGTCGGTTCAAGTTGCCTCGCCGCCGCGACCATACTCGCATCCTGAAGCGGTCACTTTGCTTCAGGATTTGTTAACCGAGGCGGAGCAGAACAATCCGCAAATTCAAGCAGCACGCCTAAGTTGGCAGGCCGCGAAGCAGGTTCCTTCACAAGTCTCGACGCTTCCCGATCCTCAATTCAATGTGCAGCAAGTCAATGTCGGAAGCCCAAGACCCTTCGCTGGATATACAAACAGCGACTTCGCATACGTTGGCCTTGGGGTCACTCAGGACCTTCCCTATCCAGGAAAACTGCGGCTGAAAGGCGAGATGGCGAAGCGAGATGCTGACGTAGTGGAGCAGCAGTACGAATCCGTACGCCGCTCAATACTGGCCGGAGTCAAATCGGCATACATCCAACTTGCATATCTGTCCACGACGCTAGGAATTCTTGAGAGCGACGGAGAACTGCTCCAGCAGGTTGAGAAAGCAGCGGACGCGCGCTACCGCTCGGGGATGGGAAACCAACAAGACCTGCTACGAGCGCAGCTCGAACAGACCAAACTGCTCCGCGAAATCACCATGCACCATCTTGAAGTGGCTAAGTTACAAGCGCAGATCAAGCAGCACCTCAACCGCATGCAGTCTTCGCCCGACATAGAACCCTCCGAACTGTCCGAGACACCGCTTCCCTTGACCTTCGAGGAGCTCCTGTCCGCAGCGAAAGCCCAAAACCCAGAGATTTCCGGCGCGGAGAAGATGGTTGAGAAGCAGAAACTGCAAGTCGATCTTGCCCACAAGGATTTCTACCCGGACTTCAATGTCCAGTACATGTGGCAACGCACTGAACCGACTCAATTTCGTGCCTACTACATGCTCAGCTTTGGCGTGCGCGTTCCAATTTATCGAAGCCGCAAGCAACGTCCCGAACTGGCCCAGGCGGAAGCTGAGCTGAGTCGCTCCCGCAGCGAGTCGGAAGTTCAGTCGCAGCAAGTCGCATTTGAACTTCGGAGCGAATACGAAACCGAGCAGAAAACCACCGAGTTGCTGAGGATTTATCGCGAAGGGCTTCTACCGCAGGCACGGGCGGGATTCCAGGCGGGCATCGCATCCTACCAAAACAATCGTCAGGACTTTCAGGCACTGCTGGCTTCTTTTCTCGATGTCCTCCACTTAGACGAGGAGTACTGGAAAGGGATCGCTGAACGTGAGACGGCATTGGCGCGGCTCGAACAACTCACCGGACTGTCATTGCACGGGGAAGGGGCGAAAAGATGAAAACCTATCGCACAGGGTTCTTGGTCGCCTTGATTGGAAATGCGGTGCTTGCCGTGATCTTGGTTGGATTGTGGCTGCATTATCACTCTGCCAAGCCGATGGCAAATGCCCAAACCAAACAGGCGAATTCTTCCGCGCAGGATTCTGGGGCTAGGTCGTTGCCCATACCCCCTGCTTCGACAGAAGGCGCGCTAGTTCCGGTGCAAATCTCGCCGCAACGGTTGCAAAGCATCGGGGTGAACACTGGCGAGGTCGAACGAAAATTAATCGCAGACGAGATTCGCACCACGGGCAGTGTCGCTGTGGACGAAAGGCGACTGGCTTACGTCCAAGTGCGGTTTTCCGGTTACATCCAAAGAGTATTTGCCGATGCCACGTACCAATATGTTCGCAAAGGCCAGCCGCTGTTCACGGTTTACAGCCCGGATCTAGTGGCCACCGAACGTGAGTATCTAGTGGCAAAGCAGAATCAGCAGCAAGTGGCACGGAGCACAGTGCCAGGTGTCGCCTCCAGTGCGGCATCGCTGCTCGACGCAACTGCAGAGCGTCTCAAACAGTGGGGCGTTCCGCAAAAAGAAATTGCCCGGCTCGAATCAACCGACCAGGTGCAGCAGGAACTAGAAGTCGATTCGCCAGTCTCTGGGTACATCACCGAACGCAATGCTCTGCCCAGCATTGCTGTTCAGCCGGGAATGCGGCTCTACACCATCGCCGATCTTTCGACCGTTTGGGTCCAAGCCCAGGTCTTCCAGAACGATCTCGAACGTATCAAGGTCGGCGCTCCCGCCAGGCTCACCGTGAATGCCTATCCGGGACGGATGTTCACTGGCCGTGTGGACTTTATCTACCCGCAGGTGGATATGGATACGCGGACGGCTAAAGTGCGCATTGTCTTTTCCAACCCTGGACTGCAACTCAAACCCGGCATGTTCGTCAACGTGAGTCTGAAGGTTCCGATGGGAAGCCAGCTTGTTATCCCCGCAAGCGGCGTCCTGCAATCCGGCACTCGCGAGATTGTTTTTGCGGAGCGCAGTGACGGTTACATTGAGCCGCGCGAAGTGCAACTGGGCGCACGCGTGGGCGACGATTTTATCGTATTGAAAGGATTGAAGGCAGGCGAGCACATTGTCACCTCCGCAAACTTCCTGATCGACTCCGAGAGCCAGCTACAGGCGGCGCTCGGTTCGTTTGTTCCACCTCCACCTGGCGCGGGAGCGGGGTCAGCAATGAACGCTCCTCAAGCAAATGTCGAATTGATCTCCGATCCGACCCCGCCTCATAAGGGCAGCAACGTATTCCGCGTGAAACTCACCGACGCAAATGGAGCGCCAATTTCTGGGGCGGAAGTCAGCGTAACGTTCTTTATGCCGGCGATGCCCGCAATGGGCATGGCAGCGATGCGTATACCCGTCACTCTCAGCGACACGGGCAACAGTCTCTATGAAGGTTCTGGACAACTTGATAGCGGGGGAACGTGGCAAGTCACAATCCTCGCAAAAAAGAATGGCCAACTCATCGCGACCAAGCAACTGAGCGTGAACGCCACAGGAGGCATGTAGCATGATCTCCCGATGGATTGATTGGTGCGCGCGAAATCGTTTCCTCGTCTTCACCGGGACGATGCTGCTGGTGCTGGCGGGAATCTGGGGCCTGCGTCACATTCCGCTCGACGCGTTGCCAGATATTTCCGACGTGGAAGTGATTATCCACACGCCTTGGGCGGGTGAGCCTCCCAGCATCATCGAAGACCAAGTTACTTACCCCGTCGTCACGACCCTTCTCGCGGCACCGCATGTAAAGGCCGTGCGAGCACAAACCATGTTTGGGGACTCCTATGTTTTTGTTGTGTTTGAAGACGGTACGGACTTGTACTGGGCAAGATCACGCGTCTTGGAGTACATGCAACAGATCACGGGACGGTTGCCAGCAGGCATCCATCCTGTCATCGGGCCGGATGCGACCGGCGCAGGATGGGTTTATGAATACGCGCTTGTGGACCACAGCCATCAGCGGAGTTTAGCCGACTTGCGCAGCCTTCAAGATTGGTACCTGCGCTACCAGCTCGAAACTGTCCCAGGAGTGGCCGAGATAGCCACCATTGGCGGATTCGTGCGCCAGTACCAAGTCAACCTCGACCCCGACAAACTTCGAGCCTACGGTGTCCCTCTCTCGACGGTCATTGAAAGAGTTCGTGCAAGTACGAACGAAGTTGGTGGACGCCTGCTTGAAATGGGCGGGGCCGAATACATGATTCGTGGACTCGGCTATCTGCGCTCGCTGAACGATTTAGAAACAGTGCCTGTTGCAACCAAGAATGGCACTCCTGTACTCGTTCGAGATTTGGGAACAGTCACGTTTGGCCCAGACATTCGGGAAGGCGTCGCGGAATGGCAAGGCGAAGGAGAGACGGTGGGAGGAATTATCGTCATGCGAGACGGTATGAACGCCCTGACGGTCATTGACGGCGTCAAGAAAAAGCTTGCGGAGATCAAGCCGTCCTTGCCTCCCGGCGTTGAGGTCGTCTCCGGGTATGACCGCTCTGGATTGATTCACGCATCCATCGAAACGCTGCAACGCGACTTGCTCGAAGAGGCGATCATCGTCAGTATCGTGATTGTCATCTTCCTATTCCACTTCCGTTCTGCGTTGATTCCGATTTTGATGCTGCCTATCGCAGTAGTCGCAGCCTTCATCCCGATGTACTACCTCCATGTCACGTCGAACATCATGTCCCTCGGCGGTTTGGCCCTAGCGATTGGTGTCCTCGTGGACGCCGCCATCGTCATGGTCGAGAACGGATACCGGCAGCTTTCGGAGCACCAATCCTCGGAATCCGAGCCTCTTCCCGAGCCACGGAGACGGAAAATCCTGTTGGATTCGGCGAAACAAGTTGGTCCGGCTATTTTCTTCTCACTCATAATCATCGTAGTTTCCTTTCTGCCCGTCTTTTTGTTGGAAGCCCAGGAAGGACGAATGTTTCGCCCCCTTGCGTGGACGAAGACGCTGGCCGTTGGATTCTCGTCCGTACTAGCTATCACCCTGGTACCCGTGCTCATGGTGCTGTTCATCCGTGGGCGACTGACACCCGAATCGCGGAATCCAATTTCAAGAATCACTCAGGCTCTCTATCTGCCAGTTTTGCGCCTCTGCTTGCGTTTCCGCAAAACGACCTTGCTAGTAAACCTGCTCTTTCTGATCATCACGCTACCGCTCGCGCTTCACATCGGTAGTCAGTTCATGCCGCCCCTCTTTGAAGGTTCGGCACTCTACATGCCGACAGCCTTACCCGGAATCTCCATCGGACAAGCGTCGCAATTGCTCCAAGAACAGGACAAGATCATTCGCACGTTCCCGGAAGTCGAAACCGTCTTCGGTTCAATCGGGCGATCCGACAGCGCGACAGACAACGCTCCTCTCGATATGTACGACACGACAGTCATGCTCAAACCGCGCGGTCAGTGGCGACCGGGAATGACCTACGAAAGGCTCATCCAGGAAATGGACGCCAAACTCCAGTTTCCTGGCCTATCCAACACTTGGACCATGCCAGTCGAAAACCGTCTCGACATGGAACTAACCGGAATCAAGACGCCTCTCGGTTTGAAGATTCAGGGGCCAAACCTGGAGGGCATCCAGCAAGTTGGCGCGCAAGTACAACAAATCCTTTCAACGATTCCTGAGATGCGCTCTGTTTTTGCCGAGCGTGTTTCGCAAGGTTTTTATCTCAACGTCGAAGTGAACCGCGCAGAAGCGGCTCGCTACGGTCTGACTATCGCTGACGTGCAGCAGGCAGTCACATCGGGAATCGGCGGCGAAACGGTCGTTGAAAACGTCGAGGGTCGCGAGCGGTATCCAGTCAATGTCAGGTATAACCGCGACTTCAGGGACAACGTCGAAGAATTACGGCGGGTCCTGATTGGCACGTCCTCTGGCGCGCAGATTCCGATTTCGGAAGTGGCGAATATCTCGTTTTCGCGCGGCCCTTCGATGATCCGCGACGAAGATGGCGCGTTGACTGGTTACGTTTACATCGATCTGAACACGAAAGACTACGGCAGCTTCGTCACGCGTGCGAGCGACTCGCTCAAGCAAGAACTCGGTCTGCCTCCTGGTTTTACCTATAAATGGTCGGGTGAATACGAGTTTGAGCTGCGGGCAAAGGAGCGCCTGCAGATCATTCTTCCAATCGTATTTTTTGTCATCTTCGTGCTGCTGTATATGGTGTTTCACTCCGTCGCCGAAGCCGCCGTCCTCATTTTTCCCACGATCTACGCTCTCACGGGCGGCCTGATTCTTCAGCGGCTACTGGGCTATAACTTCAGCGTCGCCGTGTGGGTCGGCTACATCGCTCTATTCGGCATCGCCGTCGAAACCGGCGTTGTGATGGTCGTATATCTCCACGAAGCCTTGGATCACCGCCTCAAGTCGGGTGCCGCGCTGCGTCACGAGGACATCGAAACAGCAGTAATCGAAGGGGCGGTCCAACGCCTGAGACCAAAATTGATGACCGTCTGCGTTGTTCTCGCCAGCCTGATCCCCATCCTATGGGAAACAGGGGTTGGCTCAGATGTCATGAAGCCAATTGCCGCTCCCATCGTGGGAGGCATGATCACCTCCACGATTCACGTCCTGATTCTAGTGCCGGTGTTCTTCGCGTTGATGAAGGAGCGCGCGCTACGCCGAGGTACATTGCAGCCGAGAGAACAAGATGCGGGGACAGAGTGAGGCTGCTGATTGCAATGGATGCCGAAGAGGGCCACTTGGTATGCTTCCAACATGAGTGAATTGACCGTCGCGCGCCAAGCTGTCGCCCATCGCGGAAGGCGGCTGGAGTATTTCACCATCGTGTGGAATGGCCTCGAAGGGTTAATCGCTGTCGCGGCTGGAATAGTCGCAGGGAGCATTTCTCTTGTCGGTTTCGGAATCGATAGTTTCATCGAGGTCACATCCGGTGCCACACTGCTTTGGAGAATGTCTGTTGATGCTGATGTTGAGGGTAGAGAACGAAACGAAAAACTGAGTCTCAGAATTGTGGGCATTTGCTTCGTCGCCCTCGCCGGTTACATCGCATACGAATCAATGTCTGACCTGATCAGGAAAACACCTTCTGAGCACAGCATTCCGGGAATTGTACTGGCGTGTGTTTCCCTCATCGTCATGGCGGTTCTTTCACGCGCAAAGAAGAAAGTTGGCAACGCGCTCGGAAGCGCAGCTATGAAGGCCGACGCTAGGCAGACTGATTTCTGCGTCTACCTCTCGACTATTTTGTTGGCGGGACTTTTGCTGAATGCGGTTTTAGGATGGTGGTGGGCCGATCCAATAGCTGCATTGATCATGGTCCCCATCATTGCAAAAGAAGGGATTGATGGAATCAAGACGCGGACTTGCTGCTAGCGGTCTCCACTGCAACTGATATTGTGGCGGGAGCGACGATACTCGAACCCGCGACCGCGTGCGTGACAGGCAGGCGTTCTAACCAACTGAACTGCGCCCCCCAAACTGATGGGTACCGCGATTCTTTCTTGGTCCTTCAGAAGTTGAGCTGATGCGAGCCTCGTTTCTTTGCACCCATCTCGCATCACTGCCATGAAAGCTTGACGACATCTCCCTTACCATATAGCTTAGATTCTAAGCTAATTAGGAATGGGCGCGATGAGAACTGCACGCGAGAGCAAGCAAGAGTTGGCCGGAGAGATTGTCGGGCGGCTGGCGCGGCGACATAGCACTGCGGTGGTGCTGTTTCACCACGTTGTGGCGGAGCGCCTGGGGCTGGGTCCAACTGATCACAAGTGCCTCGACTTGCTGCGGGAGCGCGGGGCGATGGCCGGCAGCGATCTGTGTGCTATCACCGGCCTGACCAGCGGCGCGATTACAGGAGTGGTTGCGAGGCTGGAGCGAGCTGGGTACCTGCGTCGTGAACCTGACCCACACGATGGGCGTAAACAGATCCTCCACCTTGCACTGAAGCGGGCGCACATCCAGGACGTGATCGACCCATTACGAAAAGACGTAGCCGCGCTGTTGCAGAATTTCGACAGCCACCAGCTCACTGCTATCGCCGAGTTCCTGGCTCGCACGACGGACCTTATATATCGTCATGCGGCCCTGCTCCGGGCTGAAACGATCTCCGACTTGGACCGGACTCGTGGGACCGGACGAGCACCCGCCCCTAACAGTGCCAAATGAAGACTCAGAAGTGAAAGTCCAGAGATGACACCGGCCATCCGCAAGTTGACGATAACCGCGCATGTGGCCTTCTCGGTCGGCTGGCTCGGTGCGGTCGCTGCGTTCCTGGTTCTCAGCGTCGCTGGCCTGGCCAGCCATGACGCTGACGTGGTGCGCGGGGCTTATCTGTCGATGGACTTGATCAGCAGGTTTGTCATCATCCCGATGTGTTTGGCTGCTCTGGCCACCGGACTTCTCCAGGCACTAGGCACGCCGTGGGGCTTGTTCCGCTACTACTGGATTGTGATCAAATTCAGCCTAGCCATTTTTGCCACTATCGCTTTGCTGATACACCAATTTGCGGTGATGGCTGTGGCGGCGAAGCGCGTGTCGGGGGCTGCCGCAGAAACACTGTTCAGTGCCGAGTTCGGTCCACTAAAGACCGAACTCGTGCGCGCCCCTAGCCTCTCTATTGTGTTGTTGCTCGTGGTCACGACATTGGGAGTGTACAAACCGTGGGGCCTGACCCGCTACGGGCAACGCAAGCAGCAAGAGCGACGTAAGGTGCAGCAGCAACCGGACAGTGAAACTCCCTTAGGCGTCAAGATCTTCTTCGCCGTGATCGGTGTGCTGGTGATCGTGTTCGTCGTACTGCACCTCACCGGCCACGGTTTTGAGGGTCACGGCAACTGACACAGGTCGGGTACGATTTGCGAGAGTTCTGCGACTCCACGATTCGCTGCTCCGGCCAAGGTTTGTTGTACCGGAGTTGCATCGGGTGTATCCTCAAAACTTGATGCGACTTAGACTTCTAGTCTCGGTTTTGGTCGTTCTACTGTCGGGTGCGGATTCCAGTGCCGCTTTGATTTGCACTGCGTTTTGTGCGTCGTCTGCGCCTGTTGGAAGTGCCGGGCTCCATCACCACCAGATGGACTCGAAACCCAGCACCACAGACGCTAGCCAACATGCTCATCATCACGGCGTTCCCTGCGCGGAGTGTCCCAAGTCAGGTAACAGTCTGAACCAAAAGTCGGATTGCAGTAACTTGGCTGGGATTCAGGCGCTAACAGAAAGCTCGTTTTCGCTTGATACGCCGAACGCAGTCGCCCAGGTTCTCGCTATTAGCACCGTCCATGGCCCAGCGTTACCTAGTTATCGCTCACACTCTGTCGTCTTCGGATCATCCCCTCCAATCAAAAGTGGCCATCCCTCTTCATTGCCCCTTCGCATCTAGGAAGACCCTCTAGCATATCGGTCCGTTTGTACAAAGACACGGCGCTTACGCGCGTCTGTGCGTATCTGAGTTCTTCGCGCGTCATAACCCACCCGATTTGCAAATTCGGGCCTTTCGATCTTGATAGGAGGAAGTATGAGCAGCAGGCGCGGGTTTTTGTGGAATGTCTTGGCGGGAGCGGGAGTCGTCGCCTCCGCCAAAGTGCTCTCCGCCCAGGAGATGAATATGTCTCACGGGATGCAGGGGAAGAAGATGAAAAAGAGAGGAACCGAAACGTCGGAGCATGGTCATGGCATTCCGGTTCTTGTTCAGACGCCAGACATCCCCGACCTTCCGTTTCGCATGGATGGGAACGTCAAGGAGTTCCATCTGATCGCGGAACCGGTGAAGCAAGAAATTGTTCCAGGTCGCACCGCGGATCTTTGGGGCTATAACGGCAGTGCGCCGGGACCAACAATTCAAGTAAATCAGGGTGATCGCGTCCGCATCATCGTGGACAACCACCTTCCCGAAGCAACGTCCATGCATTGGCACGGCTTCGAGATACCAAACGACATGGATGGCGCGCCCGGATCAAGCCAGGACCCCATCGCGCCGGGCGGTCGGTTCGTCTACGAATTCACGCTGAATCAGGAAGGAACCTACTTCTACCACTCGCATATGGCAATGCAGGAAATGATGGGGATGATCGGCGCATTCGTCATGCATCCGAAGGAAGTCTACAAGCCTCGGGTCGATAAGGATTTCCTCATCGTCATGCAGGAATACGCCATCCTGCCGAATATCAACGTTCCGAACTCCATGAATATGGAGTTCAATTGGCTCACCTTCAACGGAAAATCCGGCCCCGCTACCACTCCACTGATTATTCGGCACGGGGAGCGGGTCCGCATCCGCCTCATCAATCTGGGGATGGATCACCATCCTATCCACCTTCATGGACACCAGTTCGTAGTTACGGGGACTGAAGGTGGCCGCCAGCCGGAAACGACTTGGGGGCCGGGCAATACCGTTCTTGTCGGTGTCGCACAGTCCCGCGATGTGGAGTTCGTCGCCAACAATCCCGGCGACTGGATGCTCCATTGCCATCTTCCTCACCACATGATGAACCAGATGTCTTCGAACGTCGGCCCGATGTCACGCCGACATGGAATGCCAGCGGGTCTCGACATGGAGCGAGGCATGGGAATGCTGCAACAAGGAAGTGCGACGTCCGAGGAAAACGGTCCGAGCCTCGGTCGGGGACTGGGCGTCGGTTCGACAACGGAACAACCCATGTCGAATTCTCCACTGAAAGCCGAGAATCCGATGAAGCACCAAGATACGCCCGACATGCAGCACCAAGGCACGCAGATGGGCAAGCCAGATGTCAGCAAGGATGCGAATTCCGTGCCAGGTTTTCCGCAGGATGCCTTCATGGAAGGTCCGATGATGGCGATGGATCAAATGGTCGACAAACCGGAAAACTCCGGCCTGCGTCCGGGCTGGAGCGGCTTCATGGCGGGAATGATGACGTTCGTACGCGTGTTGCCTCAAGACAAGTACGACCAAATCATGGAGTTTCGAAAAAAGCAGGAAGGCAATAAACCAATGAAGATGGACATGCCGGGAATGGAGAACAAACATGAATAACCTGACCAAGCCGGTGGACCCTACGGAGCTAAGGGTCGAAGCAATGTCACGACTCCGTTCTGTACTTCGATTCGTACTCTGCTTTTTCTGTGCTTTGTTTCTGCTCGCCTTGCCGGGCCGAGCGCAAACCGCAGCTTCCGAGCAGAAGACGATCACACTCGAAGAGCTGCAGCAGATGGCCTTACAGAACAATCCGACATTCGCGCAATCGGTTGCCAACATCCAGGCGGCGGAAGGCAGGAAGAAGCAGTCGGGACTCTACCCGAACCCAACAGTCGGCTACCAGGGCGAACAGATCCGAGGCGGGTCGTTTCACGGGGGCGAGCAGGGGTTTTTCGTGCAGCAGGACATCGTGCTGGGTGGAAAGCTGGGCCTGAATCGAAAGATTTTTGACCAGGAACTCAAACAGGCAGAAACAGAAGCCGACGAGCAAAAGCTGCGCGTAGTCACAAACGTGCGGATGTCGTACATCCAAGCGCTGGCTGCACAGCAAACGCTGGAGTTACGACACAACCTCAGCAAACTTGCCGACGACGCCGTTGAGACCTCCCATCAGCTCGCGAATGTCGGCCAAGCAGATGCTCCCGACGTGCTCGAATCGGAAGTGGAAGCCCAGCAAGCACAACTCGCGGTCACCATGGCCGAGCAAAACCAACAGCGTATTTGGAAGGCGCTAAGCGCCGTCGTCGGCAATCCGAGACTCCCCTTAATGCAGCTCGAAGGAAAACTCGAAGACACTCCACGGGTCAATGCCGAAGAACTGGTGGAGAAGATCGTCACTGAGAGTCCCGCCGTTCGGATCGCTGAGATTGGTGTCAAACGCGCTGAAGCTGCCCTGGCTCGGGAAAAGCGAGAACCGATTCCCGACCTGCAATTACGCGGTGGCATGCAGCAGAATGGCGAGTTGTTGACTGACGGTAGATCTGTCGGACTGCAGGGCTTTGCCGACGTGGGAGTGAGAATTCCCATTTTTAACCGCAACCAAGGAAACATTGCCACGGCGAAAGCAAATGCAGAGAGAGCCAAACGCGAAGTCGAACGCGTGAAGCTGGTAATGCGTGAACGGGCGGCAACCATCGTCCAAAACTACACTTTCTCGCAATCCGCAGTTGACCGCTATAAAAACGAAATGATTCCAAGGGCGCGAAAAGCGTACGAAATGTACACCAAGAAATATCAGGATATGGCGGCGGCGTACCCGCAAGTCCTGATCGCTCAGAGAACGCTGATGCAGTTGGAGGTCTCCTACGTCAACGCGTTGGAGAGCTTCGCCACGAGTTCACTCTCGCTGCAATCCTACCTTCTCACAGACGGTCTTGAAGCTCCTGCGCAGCCGGGAGGAATTGACCAACCGGTCCGCGAAGTCAATCTTCCGATGCAGTTGACCGCAAGCCCGCAGTGAGGCTGACGACATGAAAAGGAGAACTCTTTTTCTTTCGATTATTGTCGCAGGCATCGCGGGAGCCACAGCGTTCGGATGGATGACCATCCGGCGCGGCTTCAGTGCCCGTGACAACCCATCCGCGATGGAAGCATACGTCGCAACGGCGGCTCGCAAACTTTCCGTCCCGGCGTCCGAGCGGAACGCGAAGAATCCGTATGCGCCGACACCCGAAATTCTCAGCGACGCGCGTTCCCACTTCGCTGACCATTGCGCGACATGCCACGGCAATGACGGGAGCGGGAAAACAGAGATTGGACAGAATCTCTATCCAAAGCCGCCAGACATGCGTCAGCCCGAGACACAAAACCTCACGGACGGCGAGATCTATTACATCATTCACAATGGAATTCGTCTGACGGGAATGCCTGCATGGGGAGACCCCGGCAAAGACGATGACAGTTGGAAGCTGGTTCTCTTCATTCGCCACCTGCCTCAGATGGCTCCGCAAGAGATGAAGGAAATGGAACAGTTCAATCCGAAAAGTGCTGCGGATCGCTCGGAGGACAAAGACGAGCAGCGATTCTTGAACGAACGCAAAGCACCAGACATGAATAAGAAGATGCATCCCTAAAAAGGAGAAACAACCATGAAACAAATGATCCTATTGGCAGTAACGATTCTGCTCGCTTGTGGGGTTGCGTTTGCCCACGGCAAAGAGCAACACGTAATGGGAACCGTGACCGCCATGACGGACGATTCCATCACCGTACAGACAACCGCTAAAGAACCGGTCACCGTCTACATGATGCCCGACACAAAATATCAAAAGAGCGGCGCAGCCGCTTCGATGAAAGAGCTTAAGATCGGCGACCGCGTGGTCATTCATGCCGCGAAGATGAATGACAAACTGATGGCAACTGAGGTGCGGTTCGGAGCCGCCGCTCAAGCGCCGGCCAAACCGTAAAACAGCATGTCCTTCGAAAGTAGCCGAGTGGTGCGCGCGCTGGAAGTGACAGCTAAGCGCGTGCACCCTCACACCCAGCGCTCTTGGCTGTAGATTGGCCCAGAAGAAAGACAACGAATGAAGGAACCCAAGGCCGAGTTCATTCCTGCCCTAAGATATCGCAGCCTGACGAGCTTATATGATCCATTGGTGCGATGGGCTCTCCGTGAGAGCGAATTCAAAAGGGACTTGGCGGAGCAGGCAACCGTTGCCCCAGGGCACAGGGTCCTAGATCTCGGCTGCGGAACTGCCACACTCAGCCTGATCGTCAAGAGAACTCAACCAACGGCAGACGTTGTCGGCATCGATGCTGACTCCGGCATCTTGCGCATTGCGCGTCAAAGAACCGAGCAGTCTGGATTGGCAGTGAGCTTCCAGCAAGCTATGGTTTCCGCCATCCCTTATCCTGATTGCTCCTTTGATCGCGTGCTTTCAAGTCTGCTCCTGCATCATCTCTCTCGAACCAATAAGTTACGCACCCTTCGAGAGGCATTCCGTGTCTTGCAAAACGACGGAGAGTTGCACGTCGCGGATTGGGGCACGCCCCTCCATGCTGTGAGCAAAATGGGATTCTTCTTCGTGCGAATGCTCGATGGCTTTCAAAATACGAGGGACAACGCGCAGGGTCTTCTGCCCGACCTTTTTGTCGAAGTCGGCTTTCGTGATGTGATGGAGACAGGACGGTATACGACCGTGTTTGGAGATCTCGTTCTGTACGCGGCGAAGCATCAGACACGTAGACTGTGGACGTGAAGATTTCCTCACAGGCAAGGTGCACATGCTAATTCAACCTCTCGACTACGCACTACTCGTCTGGTTCGCCCTTGCCGGATTATCGGCAGTTTATGTTGCATACGACCAATGGCGCAATAACCCGGAACCCAACGTTATGCGTGCCGGATTTGTACTTGTGACCCTGTACATGGGGCCGCTGGGATTTTTGCTCTATGTTCTAGCGGACAAGGAACCGAAGCCGGGCACTCATGAAGAGTTTGTCCGCCCACTCTGGAAACAAGGAGTCGGAAGCACAATTCATTGTGTAGCTGGTGACGCAACCGGGATCATCCTTGCCGCCGTGATCACAGCCTCGCTCGCTCGCGGATATATTGCGCGGACAACCGCGGGGCATGGTGGATTTCGCCGCCCCGAGCGCGGGCTCTCTTTTTGCACCGGTCCGCAATCGGCTTGACCTGGATGAGGCACAGCTATTGGAGAACCTGCAAGCGGTGCAGCGAGGGAATGGCATTGCCCCGGATGCCGCGCTACAAACTATCGACGACACCATTCATACGGTTTTTGGCGACCATCAGGTCAGGTTCCCAAATTTCTCGGTTGAAATGGAAACGGGAACGGGCAAAACCTATGTTTACATCCGCACCGCGCTGGAACTCAACCGGCGGTACGGCCTGCGAAAATTCATTGTTGTGGTGCCATCGGTGGCGGTGCGCGAAGGGGTAATCAAGTCCTTGAAGATCACGCAAGACCACTTGCGGGCGCTATACGACAACGTGCCCTATCGCTATACAGTCTACGACTCGAAGAGTATTGCAAAGGTCCGGCAGTTTGCACAGAGCGATTGCGTGGAGCTTCTGGTAATGACAATCGACTCCTTCAATAAAGAAGACAACGTTATTCGACAGAGCAGGGACAGCTTGCAGGGCGAAGTACCATTGTTCCTCGTGCAGGCGGCAAGGCCAGTTCTGATACTCGATGAACCTCAGAACATGGAGAGCGAAACTCGTATCCGGGCGCTGGCCAGTCTGCATCCTCTTATGGCGCTTCGCTATTCAGCGACCCACCGGAACCCTTACAACCTGGCCTATCGGCTAACGCCATTTGACGCCTACCGGCAATTTCTGGTGAAGAAGATTGAAGTAGCGTCGGTGGTCAAGGAGGACGATTTTAATCAAGTGTTTGTGCGGGTGAATGAAATCCGCACCGCCGCCAAGACAGTCCAGGCCAAGATTGCCATTCATCAGCGCATGGCAAATGCCGGAATCAAAGAGAAAGCCTATCTTTTTAAGCCGGGTGACTGCCTGCAATCCAAGACGGACCGACCAGAGTACGCTAGCTTTGTGATTGACGAGATTAGCGTGGGCGATCAAGTAGTGCGCTTCAAGAATGGAATCGAGGTCGGCGTGGGACAGACGCAGGGGGCTGACCAAGCGGCTCTATTCCGTGAACAAATCCGCTATACGGTGGAGGAGCACTTCCGAAAGCAGAAGCGGCTCAAGGCGGTAGGGATTAAAGTGCTCTCCCTTTTCTTCATTGATCGCGTAGAGAACTACATCGGCGAACCACCGGTGAGCAAGGGTTCAGATTGGGTGGACGGGCTCTATCCGGGCATTATCCGGGAGCTGTTTGATGAAGCGTTCGACGAACTGAAGGCGAAGTATCCCGAGTTTGGAGACAAGAACCCGGCAGACGTGCGCGCCAGCTATTTCGCGAAAAAGAGCCGCCGTGGTGGAATAACAGAAACGATTGATTCGACAAGCGGACAGAGCGCCGAAGATCGAGCAGCATACAACTTGATCATGAAAGACAAAGAGCGGCTCTTGTCGCTCGATGAGCCTGTCGCCTTCATCTTCTCGCACAGCGCGCTGCGTGAGGGATGGGACAACCCGAACGTTTGCCAGATTTGCACTCTGAATCAGACCGTGTCTGAGGTTAAGAAACGGCAAGAGGTCGGTCGGGGCATGCGTCTGGTTGTGAATCAGCAGGGACAGCGCGTGACCACAGAAAAGGAGAACGTGCTGACGGTCGTGGCAAACGAGAGCTACGAATTGTTTGTCTCGACATTGCAGGCGGAGATGGAAGAGGCTTTTGGCAAGGAAGGCGCAGCGCCAAGGCCCGTGAACGCGCGGCAAAAGCGAATTGCGAAACGCAAGCCGCTCGATGCGTTGCCCGAAGAGTTCCTTAACCTTTGGGAGAGGATCAAGCTAAAAACGCGGTACCAGGTCACGGTGGATTCCGAAAAGCTAATCACCGACGTTCTCGGGACGCTCGACAAACTCATCATTGATCCACCGCGCATCGTGGCGTCTAAAGTCGAGATCACGGCGGACGACAAAGAAGACCGTTTAGACTATCAACATTTCGGGCAAAGAGTGGTCGCCACGCTGGTAGGACGCCAAGCCGTCCCAAACATCGTAGAGATGATCGAGGACCTCGTCGCTCACATCACACCGCCGATCAAGCTCACCCGGAAGACGTTGACCACGATAGTCACGAAGACCAAGAACCGGCAGGCCGCGCTGGACAACCCCCAAGAATTTGCGTTGCAGGCGGCGCGCATTGTTCGCGAAAAGGCCGTTCAGCAACTAGTGGACGGCATTCAATACTTTAAGGACGGGACTTGGTACGACATGAGTGAGTGGGTGGAAGAAGAAGAGACGGTCTCTGAGCGGCTCATCCCGGTGGACAATTCTATCTACGACAACATTGTTGTGCAGTCGGAGACCGAGAAGAAGTTTGTTGAGAAATTGAAGAAAATGAAGAACGTACGCCTATTCATAAAGCTGCCGAATTGGTTCAAAGTGGGAACGCCCGTGGGCCAATACAACCCGGATTGGGGCTTGGTGATGGAACAGGTCTTCGGGGAAAATGGGCCTTTGCTCTATTTGGTCCGGGAAACAAAGAGTTCGACGGTGGCCGATGATTTGCGGGGCACCGAAAACCAGAAAATCCGTTGTGGCGAGCGACACTTCGTGGGGGCGCTCGGAGTAGATTATCGCGTTGTCACATCAGCCGACGAACTCCCGTAACACGCATTCCACTCTCGGCTTGCGCTAGCACACGTCTGCGCCAGTCGCCAACACGCTCTCCTGTCACATCCGTTGCCTCCCGCTCCAGCCTCTCATTACTGAATCTTCCCGTCCTCCCGTGACTCGGTGCTCTGGTTCCTGTGCTCGGGTGAAGGAACCAAATCACCTACAGGAGAACGGAAAATGAAATTAGAACAAATCAATTCTCAGATTAACAACGGATTTTCAAATAGCTTGCTGCACGGCGATTGCATCGAATTGCTTCCCCGGATGGCATCCAACCGCGTTGATTTTGTCCTCACCGACCCGCCGTACTTGGCGCACTATTCATCGCGCGACGGGCGCAGCGTTCCCAACGACAACAACTGCGATTGGGTCAAGCCTGCCTTCCAGGAAATCTATCGCGTGCTGCGCTGGAATCGCTTCTGCGTCAGTTTCTACGGCTGGCACAAAGCTGACAAATTTCTCGCTGCTTGGCGTGAAGTGGGTTTCCGAGTGATCGGCCATCTGACGTTCATCAAGCGCTATGCTTCCACCGAGCGTTTTCTTCGCTACCAGCATGAGAATGCCTACCTGCTGGCGAAGGGCACTCCGCAGAAACCGGCTCGCACCATCCCCGACGTTCTGGAATGGAAATACACGGGCAACCATCTTCATCCGACTCAGAAGCCGGTCAGCGTCTTGACGCCACTGGTCGACTCCTTCTCAAGTCCGGGAGACGTGGTTCTCGACCCGTTCTGTGGTTCAGGTTCAACGCTCCTTGCCGCTCGCAAGCTGAATCGGGGCTTCCTCGGCATCGAACTGTCCAAGGAGTATTTCGACCTAGCGGAGCAGAGGCTCCGCTAGGTCGTTTTTGGACGACGGGGGATTAACAGATCATGCCGCCGAAGCGCGAGCCAGATCGTGCTGGCTCACAGTTCCGCACCGCTCGCAAACAAATGAGCGAGTCCACTCGGCGTATTCGCGCGAGTACGTTGAATGATTGTGTCGCCAAATTGCACCCAGGAGAATCGCTACAACTATCGGGAACATTACGGCGTACAGAGTCACGGGAACGGATGACGTAGGGCCAGGATGTGACATGACCGAGCGTACGTACATGACCAGCGCGACGACAGAGACAATCACCGACCACAAGATGACCTTGCCGTATGACCATTTGGTCGGTGGACTAAGCCTCTTGGAAAGGTCGCTCTGTTGTACGCCACGCGTAGTCGCCGTGCCGATCACGACATCTGGCCCACCTTCGCCTACGACCACCCCGCGAAAACGCGAGCGAGTATTTGCCGAGAAACGGCCTTCCTGAAAGGCGACAGAGAGGCTCTTCAGATTTGAGCTATTGCACTGTGGGCATCGCAAGTCCATCTTTTACCTCCTTGCGGAGCCGCCACCGCTACGTTTTTTCATTATCCCTCTTTGAGATCGATTGTGTGCGGATTTTTTTCGGTACCCTCTGCCGATCTTTTCTCCCGAGCATATCTATGACTTGCTTTACCGCTTGCCAGAACTTCTCCTCCGGCTCAAAAACACCACGGTCTTCGTATCCCTCTTCGAGTGCACGACGGACAGCATTGAGATTCATGGCTTGAACTTCCTGAACTCCTTGAGCCTGACTTCGTCACCCGAGGACATGTCAGCATAGTACGCGTGTACGATTTTTGTTCCGCACGTGACATCGAAGTGAGTACCGTCTGTAAACCCAATGGTGAATGAGACGAAACCGTCCTCCTCCGAGTCCTCGACCCAATCAACAACCTTGCCGCGCAGTGCAACGTACTTTGCACGACGGCGCTGCTGGATTTGTGCTCCTCTATTCTTCTTTTTCATTCTCTTCACGCTCGAACTCCGCAATTTTGTCCATAAAGTCGCCTAGGTGTACATCAACACCATCGGCCAATCGCTGAAGTCGGGACAGTGTCAGGTCTTTAATCCGCCCTCGCTCGATTGCGAGTATGGCGCTGAGGGGGAATTTGGAACGTTTGCTCAATTGGAGGCGGGAAAGTCCCATCTGTTCCCGATAGAATTTCACCGTTTTCGCGAGCGGCCTTGCCAGGTCAACGGCATCTGACCCTATCCATTTCATGACCAAGTCTATGTCGGAATTTTTCGCCTTCTTTCGCTCGCGGATTGCCTTCGCTACGCGAATAAACGCGTCTCGAAGAGGCTTGATCTCATCAAGCGGAGGCAGCGGCTGATTCTTGGATATACGTCTCATCGTCCAGAGCAGAAACAGAAGCAAGTCTCGATCCTGCACTTCCGCGACCATCTTTCTGATTTCTTCGCGCAGGACTTCAGGGTTGTCTGATTCTTCGAGCATCACTAATCACGCCTTCGAAAATACTCCTGCAGAATCACCATATCGCCACTCTTCATGTCCGAATATTCGACGCCCACGAGTTCGGCAGTGGGCTCGTATTGAACACCGAAGTTTGTTCCATCCATGAAGCGGATAGAAAAGAACAGGATGCCCTCTTCCATCCAATGCTTAACAAAGTCCACCTTTTTCCCTCGAATTTCGGGATACATCTTGCGAAAACGGTCGTATTTCTGCTCTATCCGTTTGTCTAGAGCATCAACTCTCTTTTTGCGGTCACTTCGTGTCGTCATGTCGGATTTCCTCCAGTGGCCTTCTCGGATCTTGCCGATCCAGTTCCAGAGGGAGTGCCTGGGTACTGCCGCTGCCATTCCCTTTGCTCTTGCTCTGTCAAGAACCTGACCTTTGGCGACTTTCCCTCAAGCCGCCGGCTCTCCTCGACGGCGTGGACATCCTGATAAACTTGAACCTCATCGAGACTTTTTTTCTCGTATTCACGGTGCAATTTGGCAAATCGTGCCTCGTCCCACTGCTCCGAGCTGTCCATGTTGTTGCAGAAGTAGCCATTGAGAAGCGCACGATGCGTCTCAAACAGAGTGCGTTTTTCATCGAAGTATGCCGCCTTCAGCGACGGCACCTTGACGCGCTTTAGGCGCTCCAGCCCTCGGATCGCATCGTCGATTCCACGATTCACTAGATTTATCGCCTCGTACAGGTGAGCCTTTTGCATTTTGACCCTCTATTCCCAGTCACTTTCGCCCTTCGTGAACACTTTGAGGTGCTTTTCGTCCCCGCTTTTCCAATCACAGAGGTCTGCTTCCGCGATGACCGTCGCTGTTCGGATGGTCCAGCACAGTTCCGTGTGATCCGTGAAGTGGACGCGGAGAAAGAGCAACCCGCCCTCTTCGAAACGATGGGCTGCCCAGTCAACAACTTTTCCGTGTAGTCCCGGATAATGGTCGGCAGGCGGAGGAACCGGGCGGTCCGGTAATTTGTCCGCTTTTCGTTTAGCCATCTTCTTCTCCTATGGTCTATGCGATTTGCTGTTGCCAGTGCCTATAGAACACAAACGCTTCAGACCAGCGACAGCATGAACACCGACCGCGATTATGACAGGAGTGACTTGTTGAGTTTGTTGCAGCGGAGGTAGAAAATCTTCCCTCTGGCCGGCAGGACACCGCCAGAGAAGATGCAACACGTGAGCGCAGTTGCGCTCGAAATCGGAAATCGATAATTTCAATTGCAGCCACCGTCGCCTCCTTACAGGCACGCTGGTCAGGGACGCGCGGGTGCTTTGAACACCTGCGCGTCCCGCTCGCTTAGTCTTTCCTTTTCGCCTTCTTCGCTTTCTTCTTGTGCCGTCTCCCGTTTGCTATCGTTGGCAAGATCTTCCGAACTCTCTCGACATCGTCGCTACTCCAAAGTCGAACACTAACACCGCCGACCCTACGCAGGCTGGGCGCTGGCACCTTCTTCGCCGCAACATATCGTTGGAGAGTGATGTGATGTATTCCAAGTTGCTCAGCCGCCTCCCGCGTTGACTTCAAATCCGATTCGCTAATGACCATTAGCAGATAGGTTCTCCTATGTCAAGCATTTTCGTTGTCCCGTATCGCTACGAGTGTCGCACTATGCCGTTAGCGAGAATATCCCATCGAAGAGAGCTGTGGCCAGTAAAGGGGAGGAATATCCTACGCTGGCTTCAGAGTTCTTTTGCTACGAACGCCACGCCGCCAGTGAGAACTTCCTTCCCGTTGGCTGTTACAAACGACAGCCGACCATGCGAGTCGTGAATGTCCCCGGATGGATGTTTGGGACGCGCTCCATCGAAGGACTCTATTTCAACATCTGCCACGCGACCGTCCGCCTGCATTTCGCGCTTATACAACGTGATTCTCCACGTCCGCCCTTTGAAGCCGATCATGGGATCGCATCATATCATATTCGCTTTCTATTCGCCCACCCCATACCCTCTCCCCTCAAATCGAGAAGGAAGAAGCCAGGACGTGGCGGCGAACTGGTCTACTAGACAGGCTCAAAAATTCTGCGTGATACTCTCCTCACAACGCCGCATGCGATTCCTCTCCTTGCGGGCGAAGCGGTATGGAGATTTTCTATGCTCGATTGGCCTGAGATTATCAAGGGCGGTATCTCCGCAGGATGGGGTCTAATCGGTGTGGTGGCCGGAAGTTGGCTAACAGGGCGTCACCAGAGGATAGAACGACGAAACGCGCGATTCAAAGAACAGTTGCTGGAGTTTTACGCTCCCTTACGAGCTATGCGGGCTGACATAAAAGCCAAGAGCGATTTAAGGGTTAAGGTTGCTGCAATAGCAGCGGGCGAATGGCAGCAGAAGTTCGCTGGCATTTCCCACCCTGAAGTGAAGAAGCAGATTGACGAACGGGCGTGGGCTGGATACGAGAAGCTCCAGCAATACAGCGATGACCAATTGAAAAGTGAAATCATTCCGACGTATCGGAAAATGCTGGAGCATTTCATGTCGAATATGGGATATGCAGAGGAATCCACAATCGCGCACTACCCGGCGTTCGTTGAATTCGTGGAGATCTGGAACAGGTTCTTGGGGAACTCATTGCCGAGAGAGGTGGCGGAGAAGTTGAGTCAGGCAGAACAAACTCTGTATCCCTTATATGACGACATCGAAAAGAACGCGAGGCGTCTTAGCGCGAAGCTGAACAGTGAACCGTGGCTCTGGCAAGAAGCAGTGGCCTGGTGGTCCAGCTAGAACAACTGCACGGACCGCTGGTGACGGAGCAAGAGAATCATGACCACCGATAAACCTAGGCTAATCCCACTTGCGGTGTTGGGGATCGCGTTGCCCATTGTCTTTGGCGTAGTAATCGAGTTGGCGTGCGACTTGCTGCGGCTTGTGGTTCGCTATTTCAGCAGCAGTATCTACTTCGATGTCGAACACCGAATATGGGAGGACGTAAAAGCAGGCGATACCTGGATCGGATTGGCATTTGCCATTGTCCTGGTGGTTCTATCGACATGGGTGTTGGATAACTGGAAGTGGGCGCACCCGAAACGAGAGGTTCGGACTGGCCTGCTCGTAATCTCGATAATTCTTACGGCGATTGTCGATCCGCCGGATCACATTTTCAAAGACGAACTCTTGAACTCGTTCGACAAGGCTTGCATAGGTGAACCGATGTCTGAGGTTTTGAAGCCCTTCCAGCACGAGAGTCCGTCCTTCGTTTTACCTCACACTGATAAGGGGAACCAACTCGATTGCATCGGGGATTGTTGGCTCCGACTGAGCTATGAGGTCCCAGTGATTTTTGGAGAGCGTTGGGTTTCCCTCGACTTTGATCGGGATCAGAAGCTTCTCAAGAAGAATCCCCCTGGCGGATGTTCTCATACCGATTGATCGACGTGTTGTCCGTACGCTACTTTGTCGCTGCTCGTTTTTCCGCCGCTTCGAGAGTTCCGCGTCCCCGCCCAAGAATCTAAGCTACGGTCTCCACTAGCAGCTTTCGCGCCACAAAAGAACGCTGTGTCACTCAAGCGTGCGGCTCGTTTCGACCTGGACGCAGCACTCTCTACGCTTCCGTCTCCTGTTTCGCGTCGTTTGCTCCCTGGCTGCTCGGTGAAGGGAGCAAAGCTCCCCGAAACAAGGAGAAGCTTTATGAAAATCGAGCAAGCAAAGCAGATCGCAGGCAAAGCAATCGAAGAACTCAGCCATGCCCTGGAAGCGGGCCACAGTGAGAAGTTGAAGGAATATCTAGGGGCAATGGCGCGATTCCATCGCTATTCGTGGCACAACATCATGCTTATAGCGTCGCAGAGACCGGCTGCGAGCCACGTTGCAGGATTCAATACCTGGAAGCGTCTGGGCAGGTTCGTGAAGAAGGGTGCCAGTGGAATCATGATTCTTGCTCCAGTCGTGACCCGACAAGAAGCCGAGCAAAAACAGACGAACGACGACCAAGAAAAAGAAGCTGTCCGTTTTCGAGCGATCTACGTATTCGATATGGCGGACACAGACGGCAAGCCCTTGCCGCAATTTGGCAACACCGAAGGCGATCCATCCGGCTACACCAACCGGATTAAGGAATTCGTTTCGGGTAGTGGAATCCAACTTGAATACTCCGACGCGATCTATCCGGCACAAGGCCAATGCTCACCGGGAAAGATTATGATCCTACCCGGACAGGGAGCCGCTGAGGAATTTGCGACGCTGGCGCATGAATTGGCCCATGCACTTCTGCATCACGGGGAGCAACGCACAGAAACCAGCAAGCGCGTGCGGGAGACCGAAGCGGAAGCCGTGGCCTTTGTGGTTTGCGAAGGCATCGGACTCAGCGCCCGTAGCTCAGTGGATTACATTCATCTGTACGACGGCAGTAAGGAAACTCTGGCGGCGTCGCTCGAACGAATTCAGCACACGAGTGCGGAGATTCTTACGGCGATCATGTTGACCGATTGAGCCGCACCTTGGGACGCCCGCGCCAGCGGGCGTCCCTCACCTAGACTCCTTCCGAGGCGTGATGGTTCTTAGTTTAAACCCCTTCGAGTCCTTCTCGTCGTGCCCAATCAGCTTGAGGCGGACGCGATACATGTCGGAGACTTCTTGGGCTTTTGCCTTGATGGTTTTGTACTTCATGGCCTCCGAGTCGGCGTTAAACATCACGTGGTAAAACGAGGCCCAGAGCACAGCGGCATCGCTAAAAAGAATGTCCTCGTCGGGTCCCAAGATCGAGTAGCAGCCCGAATCGGGCATGATTGCCTCCGCGAGGGTGCGATTTGTTGCGGAACACGCCGAGACGAACAACCTTCGTTTGCTTAGAAAAGGCCGAATCAGCGAACCAAACTCAGGGAACGGGATCGGGTCAAGGGTCGTGAACATAGAGTCGTTACTTCCGTGGCATGACAAATGGAGGTAACGGTAGTGTGAAGACTTAAACTGTTCCAACAGAGCCTTTAGTTCGCGCTTTGTCCGTATGTAACAGTATTCGCACTTCTTCCCGCTCAGTGCAAGAATCTGAGAAATGATCCGGCCTTCAAAACGCTCGGCACGTTCATCCTTGAAGTCAAGCGACTCGATTATGAATATTTCAGGCTGGCTCATCGGAGAGAAAATGATACATCTATCGGCCAATCCTCAGAAGCGATAGCCACCCCGCTCGGTCGGGGCTCCGACCACAGGCGAAACGCCGCTCCGGGCGCGCAACTAAAGAGATAAAATGGGGTTGCTAAGGGCATGGTCTCGATCATGCGAGGCTTGGCCGTTGCGTGCCGTGGGGGCAAACCTAAAGCCAGCCCCCGGCATCTAGCGGTTTGACGAATGAAATCAACCAACCCGCCCATCGTCAGGAATCAGTGTGTCGAAGCGTCTCACAGTAACGCTCCTTCTCATATCTCTCGCTGTCCTTGCGCTCGCTGCGATCTCTCACAAATACGTTAGGCTCTACATTTCACGCGAGCTGAATCCCTCCCGCGCTCCCGCCGGCCAATTCGGGCCGGACTCAATAAAGGCTCTCGATCCGGGCATGTTGCTTGCTGAGGCAAATCGGCTTGCGTGGCTCTTTAATTGGCCCAAAGCCGAGCCACTCTATGCGCGTGCTGAGGAACTCTTCAAAGAGCGCGGCGATACCAGGAACGAGGTCTACGCTCGCGTCGGACGAATTCGCGCACAGTCAGAGACGATGTCATACGTTGATGTCTCTCAGATGATCGACCAGGAAATCGCGCGTCCAGTCACCAAGTCTGATCCGAAGCTAATGCTTTGGTGTCTCGTCCAGAAGGGATATACGGATCTCGAAATCAACGCCGCTTCTGCCAAGCGAGCATGGCTAGAAGCGAGGACGCTCGCGCATTCACTTGGTCAAACTCAATGGGAATCACGCGCGGAAGGCGAACTAGGCATCATCGCGTTCTTGGAAGGCGACAGCAAACGAGCTGCAACCATGGTGGGTGATGCGGTTCTCTCGGCGATTGCAAGCGGTGACGTGGGAGAACAGGTCCGCGCCCTTGAAATGCTTGGGAACGGTTTCAACGAAGTGCGGCGCTACGGCGAGGCTCTTGCCTTCTTCGACCGGGCCATCAAGATCAGCGGCCAAAATCCAGACTGTGGATTCCCCTATATGGCGTATGAAGGCAAAGGATGGACACTCGCGGGAGAAGGACAATTCGATGAAGCGAGGCGAGCACTGGATTATGCTTTGACGAGTGCTCGGCAAAACGAAAAGTACGGCCATCAGTCGCAGATTCTTGTCGAAGAGGGCGAACTCGCGCTCCGAACTGGCAATCGTCAACAGGCAATCGAGTACCTAGAAGAGGGCGGCGATCTTGGACGGAAACATGCATTCTTTCGGATGGCAGCCCAGGCGATGTTCGACCTTGCCAGAATTTATCGGGATGCAGGCGACCTTAAATCTGCCGAGGATCGAGCCGCCATCGGAGTTGATGCCAGTAGAAAGGTAGGCGACCGATACTACTTGCCACGCGATTTGACAATGCTCGCAGACCTGAAGGCCCGGCAAGGACAAACGACTGATGCTGAGAGATTTTATGCCCAGGCTGAGGATGTGATTGACGGCATGCTCGTCAATACCGACGAGGCTTATTGGAACAGCTCGATGGCAGATGCAATGAGTGATACCTACCTTCGCCACTTCGAATTGGAAGCTCGTTTAGGCAATGTGAAGCAGGCTTTCAGTGTGTTGGAGCGCGTAAGAGGTCGAACGCCTGCAGCTTTGCTTGAAAATGCCGCCTCACCTAATCGAAGCGAGCCGAAGGAGGTGCAGACGTTGGAGACCGAGGTTGCCTCATTGCAGCTACGCCTCATGCGGTCCGAAGACGCCGGCGACCGGGCGATTCTTCTTGACCAGCTTGTAGAGTACGAGCGCAGATTAGGCTGGACCCGCACGGACTTGGAGACAACCAAGCCGGAGTTGTTCGAACGACCAGCGCCTCTCAAGAACATTCAATCTCTCCTCCGGGCCAACGAACTGATTCTGGAATATGTTCTCGGCGAGCCGCAGTCTTACTGCCTCTGGATTTCTACGAACGGGGCTGGCTTGGAGAGGCTGAGCGCAGGCCGTAGACAGATTGAAGAACTAACGCGCCGGTACGTTGCTTCCATTCGAGAGAAGCGCAGCGATTCGAGCTTAGCGAGCCAGCTCTATGCGGTTCTTTTGTCGCCCTTTAGCAAACAGTCCGCACTGGACAGGCTCGTGATCGTCCCAGACGGCATTTTGCATCTCTTGCCATTTGAGACGCTGCGTGACGGTTCAAAATCGCTCTTGCTTGAGAGCAAAATCATCAGTTACGCCCCTGCCTCGACCGTCCTATACGTTCTTCGCAGCGTCAAGGCCTCAAGCACTCGCAGTAGAACGCTGCTGGCCGTTGGCAATGCACCGTATCAGAATCAAGGCAACGTCTCGGCGGAACTCGTGAAACCAACAAGCATGACTCAAAGATTGCTGCGCGGGATGTCCGACTCTTTCCGCACACCGCTGTACGACTTGCCCGAAACGCGCGACGAGGTTCTCGATATCAAGAGGTTACTCGGCAATGACGCAACCCTTTTGCTGGGACCAGAAGCTACGGAAACACGTTTCAAGGCCGAACGATTGACCGACTTCAAGATCATTCACTTGGCGGTGCACGGTTTTTCAGATTCTCGCTTTCCCGAGCGTTCCGGTCTTGTTCTTGGCGTCGATTCAGCAACCTCCGATGACGGGCTTCTGCAGGTCCGTGAAATTATTCATCTCCGGTTCAACGCCGATCTCGTAACACTCTCGGCATGCGATACGGGTGTGGGGAAGCTTCAGGGAGAAGAGGGCGTAACCGATCTTGCCGAGGCATTTCTCGTGAGCGGAGCGCGATCCGTCGTAGCAAGTCTTTGGAGCGCGGACGATACGTTCACCCATGCACTGATGGATCGGTTTTACACTCATATTGTGGAAGGCAAGGATCAAGCATCGGCGCTTCGAGACGCCAAGCTGGACCTGCTTGCAAAATATGGGAAGGAAGTCCCACCCTACTACTGGGCGGCTTTCGTGTTGACCGGCGACGGCGGCTCGCCGATCCGATTGGATGTCCAATGAGCCTTGAGCTTCAAGCACGCGAAAAGATTTATGCACGAGTATCTGACCTCGTCAAACGGAAGCATTTTGATCCTGGGATGAACGGAGCCGATTGGAACGCCCTCACGTCAGCCAGGAGGGACACAGTATTGCAAAGTGGCACGGATGACGAGTTTGAAAGAAAAATGCAGGAACTGCTAAACGAACTGAAGACGAGCCACACTGGATTCCGGCACGCAAAAAGCGCGAACGTTCCGGGCCGGCACGCAATCAGCGCCACGTTCATGCGCTTCAATCTGGACGGTGAACCACGCTGGATGTTTCAGGATGTTCACGAGGGAGGACCGGCGCACACGGCAGGGTTACGGCCCGGAGACATCCTTCTCCAGGTAAGAAATCGAGATTTGCGCCCGCCCGATCCCCCAATCTTTCCGGTCGGAGAAGATTCGCAATACGCTGTCCAGAAGCCGGACGGAAAGCGCGTGACCGGCAATCTTCAGGTGCCTTCGCCGCGATCCAAGAAGCACCCCGTCATTGTTCCGAAGTCTGTAATTTGTTCGCAACTACCCGAAGGAATCGGCTGGCTAAAGGTCACCATGTTTCCCGGCGCAGTCGGTATTGATCTGGCGAAGGCCCTCGACAATGCGTTTGCTCATCTACAGGAATCGACTCGTCTAATTGTGGATCTCCGAGGCAACACGGGAGGCGGCATCGGCGGGTTACGTCTAATGAGCTATCTAACACCCGGCAAAACGGAGGTAGGCTACAGCCTCACACGGAAGCGGAAAGAGCAAGGGTATGAACGCGAGAAGCTTCCAAGGTTTGGCCGCATACCATCACGCAAATCCACTTTGCTCTGGCTGGCTTTACGGTACGGCTTCATCGACAAATCAATACTCGTTGTCACCGAGGGTCTCGGCCCCCAGCGCTTTCATGGACGGGTGATAATTCTGGTTAACGAACACACGGCCAGTGCCGGAGAAATGGTAGCGGCTTATGCCGAGGAAAATCAGCTTGCTACGATTCTCGGGACTAAGACTCCGGGGCGACTCTTGAGTGGCAGCGCGTTTAAGGCTGGCTTCGGATACATTGTGGGGCTTCCTGTGGCCGCGTATCTCACGTGGCAAGGCAAATTGATCGAAGGGCGAGGTGTGTCACCGAGCATAGCCGTTGCGCAACCCCCTGAGCAGCTTCTCGTGGGCGAGGACCCTCAGATGCACAAGGCGCTGGAAGTAGCACGCCACCTTTAATGCAGCTAATCCTCCTCATCGCCTTCATCCTCTTCATCGTCATCCTCCTCGGCATACAAGTCGAACGAGATCACCTCTATATAATTCAGACTCTTTGCTTCTAGAAGAGCAACAAGTTTATCGAGTCGCTCTTCCGGCATGTCAATGACGATTGCCCATGTGACCCACTCCTGGGAATATTTGCAGCACTGACCGACGAGCCGATCCTTTTCCGTTTCCCTTGGGTCTACCTTCAATTCCAAAACCAAGCGGTCATCGACCAGAATATCGGGTATCCCGCAGAAGGTTTTCGTTCGTTTGATCACACTGATTCGCCGACCATCATCTCCGCGCTCACCACCTAGTTCATGCCGAAGAAATTGGACCAAGTTGTCGGTGTAGTCGCCTTCTCGCTCATAATCTGGCGGCTTCCAATCGTCAAGAATATCCCACACCAAGTCGCAAATCCATTCAACGCCATCGGGGTCATCCTTCTCCGCTTGGCTCTTTCGTTTTTCGTCGTGATGGCCCTGAATGATCGCCGCGCCCGCTATTCCACCCAACGCCAAGGCCACGGCGACGCTCCGTACACCTTTAGGGTCAGAGGGCATTGGCTTCTCAGGCAGACATTCTCTCAGACTCAGGCGGTAAGAAAAGCGGGGCCACTTCGCTGGTTTGCTGTCTCTTTATCTGCTCTCGAAACGGCCTTGTTCGTCCCCAGACCCGCCCTGAAACGTCAAGTCTCGGTCTCCCATGTCAGCGTATTTGCAATGGGAACGAAACCCACTCGGATGTCTGCCTGCGAATTTGAAGAAGATAGTTGCCCGGCCTTGCTAACGACATTTTCAGGTCAACACGCAGCTTCGTGACACCCTCTTCGAGTTTGGCTTCGCCCGCCCCCGAAAACAGCAGCTCACCTCGAACTGTAGTGATGCGGAGATCGTAAGGACCGTCGGTACTTCCCAAGGGTAAGAAAATTTCCATTCGGGAAGCGTTCCGTGGAATCTCTAGCGGCGGCTCCGTGGGTGGCGGCTCAATACCTCGCGCCATTGACCGACCTCGCAAATCAATGACAGCCACAATCTGCTCATTGTTGTGTCGACGCAGCATAGCCCAGGTTGCCAAACCAACCACAATCAACACGCTCGCCGCGACCGCGAATATCATTCGCGCCCGGCGTCGGCGATAGTCCGCCTGAAGCCGCAAGAAATCCTGGTAGCACGGGCTGCAGGAGGACAAATGATCGAGGTGCGCTTCCGCCTGGGACAGCGGCATCCTTTGCGCAGCAATAGCAGCGACAATTTCGTGACCAGGGCACCCAATGCGCTCGGGATTCGGGAATTCTTTGCGAAGCCCTCGACCCAGTGCTGCTAGGACATCCCTCTCTTGTTTCGCCGTGTATGCTTCTTCGCTCAGACCAGCCTCACCTTACGAGAATTGAACGCCTTAAAGCAGTCAGACTCAACAGAAATAATTTATAGGTCACTGACCGGACTTTCGCTTGCGCGTCCTGAGCAGACTCTCCCGAGTCTTCGCCAGACCATATCGAAACTTCATCTTTGCCTGCTGCTCCGTTACACCCAACCACTTTGA
>Ga0070730_10000919_pt1 | contig 30584 bp, 20 predicted proteins | sample Coa_R1_3_FD_66447 | JGI IMG/M metagenome (GOLD analysis project Ga0070730, IMG submission 66447) | Surface soil microbial communities from Centralia Pennsylvania, which are recovering from an underground coalmine fire - Coalmine... | ecosystem: Environmental > Terrestrial > Soil > Unclassified ... | reverse complement strand
GTTGTGGGCCGGGACGTGAACCAGAACTATGCCATCGGACAGCGACTGGCCAACCGTCTGCGTGAAGTGCCAGGCGCGGTAGATGTGCACGTTCAGCAGCTTATGAACGGTCCCTCGCTCAAGCTGAACGTGGACCGCACACGGGCGCAGCAGGTCGGACTGGAGCAAAGAGATGTGGCCCAAAACCTGCTTGTCTCGTTGAGCGGCAGTTTCCAGACGGCGCCCACGTTCTGGCTTAATCCTCAGACCGGCGTCACGTACAGCGTAGCGGTCCAGACGCCCGAATATCGCATTGATTCCCTGCAATCCCTGATGAATACGCCGGTGAGCGCGCCGAATGCTCCCGTGCCGCAGGTACTGGCCAATCTGGCGACTATCAAGCCGGCATCGTCCCCTATTTTGCTCTCGCACTACAACATTCAGCCAGTGGTTGATGTTTATGCCAGCGTCCAGGACCGTGACCTGGGTGGCCTGGCCCGGGATACCCGGAAGATACTCCAGGAATTTGAAGGCGTCGGCCCGGACGGCAAGAGCAAGCTTCCCCGAGGGACGCATCTTGTCCTGCGCGGCCAGGTTCAGACCATGACATCTTCCTTCATCGGACTGGCGGTCGGCCTGGTGATGTCCATTGTTCTGGTGTACTTGCTCATTGTGGTGAACTTCCAGTCATGGTTGGACCCATTTATCATCATTACGGCCCTTCCTGGCGCACTGGCGGGCATTTGCTGGATGCTGTTGCTGACGCACACCACATTGAATGTGCCGTCGCTCACCGGATCGGTGATGTGCATGGGGGTGGCCACCGCCAACAGCATCCTCATGATTTCCTTTGCACGGGAGCGCATGCAGGCGGGCAGCAATGCATTTTTGGCTGCACTGGAAGCGGGCCGGACGCGTATGCGCCCGGTGGTGATGACAGCCCTGGCGATGATCATTGGAATGGTCCCCATGGCCCTGGGCCTGGGTGAAGGCGGCGAGCAGAATGCTCCCCTGGGCCGGGCTGTAATCGGCGGGTTGCTTTTCGCAACCGTTGCGACCCTCTTTCTGGTTCCGGTAGTTTTTAGCGTAATGCACGGCGGCAAGAGAGCCGGCGGCGTGACGCCACAAATGCCTGGTTCTGACTACGAACCGGCACTGTAATTAAAGGATCCTTCGCAAATGAAACAGATTCAGGAAGAAACAATGCCAGAAACTACGAGCGCACCGCACCCGGAGCCTTCCGGTCGGCCACAAAAGCCACATGCCGTGCGGGCTTTGCTGGCTGTGTTGTTGCTGCTGCTGGTGGCGGGCGGCCTGGCCATCTCGCGCCGGGTGAATGAAGGCAGGGTCCTGGCTAAGGAAACCGAAAAGCTGGCCATACCGACGGTGGCGGTCATCGGCCTGACCGCCGAACCTGCCAGTGACGAATTGATTTTGCCCGCCCAGCTCCAGGCCTATGTGGAAGCTCCGATTTATTCGCGCACCAATGGATATCTTCTGCGCTGGTACAAAGACATTGGCAGCCAGATCAGAAAGGGAGAGCTGCTGGCCGATATTGATACGCCGGAAGTCGATCAGGAGCTGTCTCAGGCCCGGGCTACCCGCGAACAAGTGCGCGCCCAGCTGGAACTGGCCCAAAGTTCAGCCGAACGCTGGATTAGCCTCCGCAAGACCGATTCCGTTTCGCAGCAGGAAGCCGACCAGCAGATCAGCGCCTTCACCCAGGCTAAGGCCAATCTGGCTGCCTCAGAAGCCAGCGTGCGCCGCCTGGAGGAATTGGAATCCTTTAAACACATCTACGCCCCATTTTCCGGAGTGCTCACCCAGCGCAACACCGATGTGGGCGCGCTGATCAGCGCGGGAAGCTCCAGTCAGACCAAGGGGCTTTTCAATCTGGCGCAGGTGGACCCGCTGCGCGTTTATGTCAGCGTTCCCCAGACTTACTCGCCCACGATCCACGCCGGGATGTCCACTTTTATCGAGATGGATGAGTTTCCGGGGCAAAAATTTCCCGGCAAGGTGGTCCGCTCCGCTGACGCCATTGATCCCGCCACCCGCACTCTGCTTACCGAAGTAGATGTTCCCAACAAGCAGGGACATTTGCTGCCTGGTTCCTATGCCAAAGTACACTTTGCCGTTCCCGTGCGGACGACGCGGATCACCGTTCCCGTGAATACTCTGCTATTTCGCGCGGAAGGCCCCAGAGTGGCGGTGGTGGGTCCGGATAACCGGGTGCACCTGAAGGCCATTCTGATTGGACGCGATTTCGGCCCAAGCGTTGAAATCCTGGGTGGGCTGGATCCATCGGACAAGGTCGTGATCAATCCAGCGGACTCCCTGGATGACAACCAGTTAGTCACGGTAAAAACGCCCGGAGCGCATTCGTGATGCCGAGTGGCGCAACCGTGCTTTCAGCCGGTAAAGGCAGACCAGCGACCGCAACCATGGCCGCGGCATTGCTCCTCGCGCTCCTCACCGGATGCGCCGTCGGCCCTAAGTATCACCGCCCCGACGCGGCAGTTGCGCCCTCATGGAAGGAAGAACCGCCATGGCGGGTGGCAAATCCGCAGGACTCCATCCCCAAAGGCGCATGGTGGAACATTTTCGGCGATGAGGAACTCGCCCGGTATGAAGCCCAGGCGATCAAGGCCAACCAGACCCTTGAGATCGCGCGCAACCAGTTGCAACAGGCGCGCGCCTCGGTGCGCATTACTCTATCCGGCTTGTATCCCCAGCTGAACGCGGGGCTTACCGGGCAACGCGTACGCGCTTCCGCCGGGCGTCCCGTGACCGCGGGCGTCCCTTTGGCGCATCCCAGCACCAACAACGATTTTCTCATTCCCTTCAATCTGAGCTGGGAAGCCGATGTGTTCGGCGTGGGACGGCGCAGTGTGGAATCCGCCAACGCCCTGTACCAGGCATCCGCCGCCAGCCTTGAAAATGTTCGCCTGATCGTGACCTCCGAAGTGGCGGCGGACTACTTCAACCTGCGCGAACTCGATGCCGAGATCGCCGTGGTGGATGCCGCCGTGGAATACCAGGAAAAGGCGCTGGTCGTGGTGGACAACCGGCACGATGGCGGCGTGGCCTCGGGACTGGATGTGGCCCAGCAGGAGACGCTGCTTAACTCAAGCCGCACCCAGGCCCGGCTGTTGCGCCAGCAACGCGCACAGTTTGAACATGCAATCGCGGCGCTGGTCGGCGTACCCGCGTCAGTCTTTTCCGTGCCCGCAAAGCCTTTGGCCACGGCGCCTCCGGTTGTGCCAGCCGGAGTTCCCTCGGATGTTCTGGAGCGGCGCCCCGATATCGCGCAGGCGGAGCGGCAGATGGCGGCGCAAAATGCCCAGATCGGCGTAGCGAAAGCCGCCTACTATCCCAGCTTTGGCATTACCGGCGCCGGAGGTTTTGAGAACAGCGTGCCCGGAAAAATACTGAACGGCCCCAGCGGCTTTTGGGCCCTGGGGGCCAACGTAGCCGAGGCAGTGCTGACCGGCGGCAAAAGAAAAGCCCAGGTCGATTTTGCCAACTCTGCCTACGGCAGCGCCGTCGCCAGTTATCGCCAGACAACGCTCACGGCATTTCAGGAGGTCGAGGATGGCCTTTCCGGACTGGGCGTACTGTCACAAGCCGCCGATACCCAGAAACAGGCCGTGGATGCCGCACAGCGTGCTCTCACCATTGCCAATCAGCGGTACGTGGGCGGGCTGGTCACCTATCTGGATGTGGTCACTGCGGAGCAAATCCTGCTCGATAACCAGCGCCTGGCCGCGCAAATCCTCGGCCAGAGGCTCGTTACCTCCGTTGCCCTGGTCAAGGCCCTGGGCGGCGGCTGGGATGCTTCCAGCCTGCAGGCCATTCACGTTGATACCACATGGAAACAAGCGATTGAGCCCTGAAGTTTATTCCGTGGAGCATCATGAAATTCGATGTCGCGGACGAGACTTTGATTGGCAGCCGCATTCCTGTATCCATGGCTGGTATTTTGAGAACACCGCTGCCTATCCCCAGAAGTGCGGAAACGACCAGGAGAACCGCATCACCGGGGCCGCCAGATACATATACACTTACGACGAAGCCGGCAACCGCGTGGAAAAGTCCAACAACACGACCGGCAAGCTCTATTGGTAGACGCCAAGACATCGTGGCGGAAAGCGATCTTGCGCAACTTGCAGTCGGAATATATCTTCTTCAGCGGCCAGCGAGTCATGCGCAGGGAGCTTGCCCTCACGTCTGAAAACAGCCTCGGTGATCACCGACGCCACCGGCAACAGCAAATCCAAATCGGACTACTACCCATGGGGCGGTTCATCACGCCGGATTGGAACTTAACTCCAGCACAAGCGCCGTACACTTCAGGGATGCGCGTGAGAAGTCTTGCCCCTTAACCTGCCAAAGCCCGTCATGATCGATCCCCTTCCCATTTTGAGCAGCTTCGCAACTTCACCTTGCGCAGCGGCCTGCTTTGTTGCAGCCCATCCGAAAGCGGCGGAAAGCAGGGTGTTCCATATGCCTCCTTGGGCATCACATTTTTTTTTGTGTCTCCTTAAGGAAAAAAGAGGAAATCTGCGTTCTCTTGAATAAGCGAAGGATTCGGCGGCATTCTGTCTTCGTCTTGCCAACCCATTGGCAGGGCCCCATACCCGTAAGAGGGGGCTATGAGGATTTATTTTGACGAGGCAGCGTGGGGCGTTGCGGGCACGGGTGGCAGCGAACTGGTAAGCAGTCCAAATTGTCCGAGACCCGCGAAAGAGGCGGAATTCTATTATGACGTTTGTTCCCGCGCAAATGAATATCATCGCCAGCGAAGGCCGGTTACAAATCCCGCAAAAAGAAGATACAATTTCCTGCTTGATCGACCTGGCCATGGACTGGAAGGCAATGCCAATTCAGGAACTGCTGGAGCACTGCCGCACCGGCAACGAGGCGGCCTTGACTGAATTGGTGAAAAAAATAAGCCCAGTCATTCACGGGGTCGCATACAAATCACTCCGCAGATACTCCATCAATCACGGCTCTATCCAAAATCTCGTCCAGGATTTGACGAACGATACCTTTGTAAAGGTGCTGCAGGCATTGTCTGGTTTCAAGTGGCAGGGAGACGCCCAGTTTTTTGGGTGGGTAAAGACAATCACGGTCAACACCGTGCAGGACTGGCTTCGCAAACAAAAGATCGAGGAACCGGAAGACGAGGCGCTCAACACGCCTGAACAGGGGATGTCCGCCACGGAACGGGCCCAGGTGAAGCAGATTGAAGAATGGTTAAAAGGCATGGGGGAGGCCCGGCAGGACATCGATATTTTTTGGTTCTATTACAGGTACGGCTACACCGCCAAAGAAATCGGCCATATGCCGGAAATCAACCTGGCGGAGAAGCGGGTCGAAACCATTTTGGCGCGTATCATTCGTAAGCTGCGGGGGAAAGCGGGCGGCGCGGCCTCAGGCGAGTAATGGTTTTGGCGATTTGATGCGTTATTAGTTTTGAGGAGATAAGGAATCGTGAACCAGCAGAGCAGCCATCCAACGGATCGCCAGATCGAGAGCAACCATTTAACGGATCTCCAGATCAAGGAGTATGTATCCGGAAGCGTGCTGCTGGAGCAACAGCTGTCCCACATGGAAGGTTGTGATCAATGCAGCAAGCGCCTTCTGGAAGAGGAGACGAAGCAGTTGCGGTTGGATGCGCCACAAGTCACTCCGTCGCGCAGAGGCCCCTGTTGCCCCGAAGAAGAAGTTCTCAGAGATTATGCCGCCGGGCTGTGTGCGTCCGGGGTTGCTTCTGATGTGATCCACCACGCGGCCCATTGCGATTATTGCGCGCCGCGACTGAAGAACTTCCTTGAGTTGTTTTCCGACGATTTCAGCGCAGAGGATCAGGAGTTTCTGGGCCGGCTACCTGCGCCCACGAATTTGCGCAAGCTCGGCATCAAGCCCAAAGCGGAGGGATTTTTTGCCAGGGTCAGGCGTCTTTTTTCCCGGTTTCACGATATCGGACTAACGTGGGGAAAGGCCTCAGCCCTGGCCACAGCCGGGGCTGGCCTGGCTGCCATTGTAGTTGCGGCTTCTGTTGTGCCTGGCTGGATCGCCGGTATGCGTGTGAACGCGGCCGAACAATTATTAACGAAGGCTGCATCTGCCGAAAACCCCAGTACTGGATTGAAATACGCGTGGAGTCCGCAGATGTTTGATATGAAGCTGGGCGGAGATAACTCGCATGCGGCTTCTTCCGACCACGCCCTGCACAAAGTCCAGTCGCTGGCCGACGAGCACGAGAACTCACGCGATCCCAGATGGTTACGGATACAGGTCCGGGTGGCGTTGCTGGAAAAAGACTACGGCAGCGCTATCAAAGATCTCAATAACGCCCGGGACAAGGGTTTGCTGGACGCGGCTACCGAGATCGATTTGGCCGCCGCCTATTTACAGCGAGGCACTGCTCCAGGCGCCAAAGACGAGAAAATCAATCCAACGCAACTCCAGGATGTATTTGAAAGCATCGATTTACTTGGCAAGGTCCTCAAGGAACCCAATCTGACCGCAAACGAAAGATCGGCGGCTTTATATGATCTGGCGGTTGCCCACGAAGCGACGGGGCAGTGGGACCTGGCCATAGAGTTTTGGAACCAGTATCTTGCGCTTGATGCAAGCGGGCCATGGGCGGAGGAAGCGGACCGCCACCGCGCGGACGACGAGAAAAAAAAAAGTACCATCCTTTACCGGAAGGATACAAGAGCCCCGAGTTCTTTGAAGAGCATTCATCCGACGCCGTAGTGCAGGACATGATCGAGGAATACCAGGAGGCGGCCCTGCGGACATGGCTGGCCGCCGCGAGGGCCGGAGATGCGCAGGCAGGGCAAGCCCTCCGCCAGCTTGGAGACATGCTGCAGCAGCAGCATGATGATCCATGGATGAACGATTTTCTTGGCAGCCGCTGGCCCGGCGACTGGCAGGGCGAACAGGCTTTGAGCAAGGCCATTACCAGCAACAAGCAGGGACTGCCAACGCTGGCCCAGGATTACGCAAAAGAAGCGGAGGTCCTGTTCAGGAAGGCGCACAACATGCCGGGGGTCCTGCGGTCCCGATTCGAAACGATGTATGCAAATCAGCGGCTCCTTGAGAGCAAATTGTGCCTTGATCAGGCGCGGATGCTGGAGCCGGCGCTGGGGGGAACCCGCTATCACTGGCTGCAAATTCAAACGGCGCTGACCGAGGGCAGTTGTTTGATTCGCCACACGCAGTTTGAAGCGGCGAAGGAAAAACTGGACGCGGGAGCGAAAGACGCGGATGAGTTTCAGTTTCGCATTCTGCAAATGCGGGCCGAGGCGCTGAGGGCGGGCCTGGAGCGGAGCAGCGGCAAATGCGATGAAACATGGCGAATCGCCACCGCCGGACTCGATAGCTATTGGCAGGGCAGCTACCCGGCCATGCGCTTGCATGAATTCTACTCGCATATCAAGCAGTGTCTTGAAGACAGGAAGTTGTGGTACGCAGCGAAGGCGCTGCAGGAAAGGCTCGTTACCATTGGTGAGAAAGAGGTCCCCGCGGACGACCAGAATCTCAGCGTGAACGAGGCCGCGCGTGACCACTTGCAGGAGCTCCTGATCGAACTCAATGAGCGGGACGGGCACGAGCCCGCGAGAAGCGCAACGCATTCCGATCCTGTCTTTGCAACGTATGAATTGCCCATAAAAATCGACCTCGCGGAGTTGCAGATGAGGAACAACCCGCAAGCGGCCCTGACGACGCTCGAAAAGGCCGGAAGCCTGGTGGAAAGGATTCCGGACCGCCTGATCCGGCTGAAGTTTTACCGGGTACGCGGCGACGTCCTGTTGAAATTGCGGCAGACCAAGGACGCGGAAACAGCTTACGCCATCTGCCTGCAAATTGCCGAGCAGGCCCGGAAGACTGTTTCCAGTCGCGGGCAGTGGGCGAAAGAGACGAGTGAGATATATCTGGGGCTGGTTGGGGTATTGCTGCAGCAGGGCCTGCAAAAGGAGGCGCTGCAAATGTGGGAATGGTATAAGTCGCGCCTGTGGGACACTGATTCCGGCGCCGCATCTTCCGTCGGCGAGTCATGGCGGGAAATCGAGAGTGAAATTCTCCGCGTACCCTTCCCTTCAGGCGGCCCCAATACGCGGCTGATCTATGCGTACGTCAAGGACCACCTTTATATCTGGACGATCGGCCCCGCGGGCCTGAACATGCCACAGCCGGTCGAGATATCCCGGGAGAAGTTGCAACCCGATATTGATGATTACGTCCAGGAAATTGGCATCGAAGATGCAAACCCGGCCATGATGGAGGAAAACAACGGTAAACTGTTTGCCGCATTACTGGCCCCCGCGATGCCCGATGTGAGGCCCGGCAGCACGGTCGAGGTCGAGCCGGATCCCTTCATCATGAAAAAGTTGCCCCTGGAGGCCCTGAAAAGCCCCGAGGGCTGGTATTTCGGCCAAAGATACCCGGTTATCTATTCGCCTGGAATTATCAAAGAAAACAGCCTGCGCCAATTTTCCCTTTCTCTTCATCTTCCGGTATCCGGATGGCTGCTGAACGCTTTAACGGTGAGTGACCAGGAAATCACCAATCGTGTGCCCGGCATCGCCGTTTCCAACGCCGATGGCATGACGCAGAAAATTTTCACCGACCATATGACCAATAGTGAGATGTTTATCTTCTGGGGCCACGGGGAGGCTGGAGGATTGCGGATGCCCGGACGAAAGCCCCTGCAGGCGAGGGATTTTCCGCCCAGAGCGCTGAAAAAGCTGCAACTGGCGGCCTTCCTCGCATGCTCCAGTGGCACGGGAGGGGACGGCATTGTGGATACAAGCAATCTCGTTCATGCAATGCTTTCCGGGGGAGTGCCGGAGGTCATTGCCAGTAAGTGGGATGTAAGCCGGAAAAGTACCGAACAGATGCTTGGCAGCTTCTACCAGCATCTGATGAACGGCGAAACACCCGCTCGCGCCATGCTCGAGGCCCGGATGAGTGTATTCCAGGCCGGGACGACCAATCCTTATTACTGGGCCGCATTCACTCTTAACGGCAAAGATCATTAAAAAGCAACCCGGCTTCAGGGAAAAACCTTCCGGGGGCGTTTTCTTGTCATATGAACAAATTCATGAACAGGCGAGAAGTTCTACGGGGAATGCTCGCACTCTCAGCTTTAAGTTCCGTGCGCGCGTTTCCGCTTGATTTGGGTCAATATACTTATCCTTCGCGATCCGCGCCAGGTGCAAAAAAACTGGGCATCATTTTGCAGGGGCCGTTTGGCGTGGTTATACGCAATTATGAAAGCCGTGGCGTTACCGCCTTTGTACCGAAAACGTCCAAAGACGACGGGATTCACCACGAGTTTCGTTTTCTCAGCCCTTACAGGGAGCCGCTGGAATCCAGTTCCTCGACTTACCACATGCGGCTGCTGCCACGAGGATTGCGCGCGACGAAAAGTCCTGTAACGATCGACCGGGCTTTCGACGATGTACGGTTTTCGGTGAAGAGGTGGGTTGCGGACCCGGATGATTATTTCGTGATGCTGGATCTGCCGAGGCCGGACAACATCACTTTTATTCCGCCGGTCAATCCCGCGATCTTTGAGTCCGGTCAGCCACCGGCCACGAGATTTGGCAGCGCGCCGCTGACCCAGGTCCTTGAATACACGATCCAGGACGCGGACGATATCCGCGTGACTCCTCTGCAAAGCAGGAACGGCGGAAAAACAGAGGACCAGCGTCCACTTACACTCGGGGAAATGCAGGAACAGTATGACGCCTACGAGAAGGCAACACCGGACCAGGCGGAAACTCCATCTCTGTCCCAGCGGCCGCTGCTCAAACGCTGGATGGCGCAATACTCGCACCTGTACTTCTTCGGGGTTGGCGCGCATCCGCATATGGGAGAAGGTTCGATTTCGCCCTCGCTCGCCGAGCACGGAGTCAGGTTCTTTAACAATAGGCTGCTTCCCGCGATCTACCAGAACCAGGCTGTCCCGAAGGGATCAAATTTGGTCAGGATTGGCAAGGAGGTACTGGACTGCACCACGCAATCCGAACTCCCGGCCAGCGGCGTAAGGCCGGCTGTTTGGGAGCCTTCCATGCCTCACGCGCGGCTCCTCACGGTGTCTTCGACGGAGAACTGCACGTCGCCGGGGACGGTCGGTACGACTAACAACGGATGAGCCGGAAGAAATAAGGCAGAAGAGGGAAGTCAGAAGGAAAAACCAACCCCGCGTGCTGATTCAGTAAATCATGGCAATTGGTCAGGAGACTGAACGTACCAGGCCAATTGCCATTGTTGTTTTACGTGAACCTGTTTACGAGAAGCGCACTTTTACGTCCGGCCGCTTGGCCAGATGGATGCTGTCCACAAACCGCACTTTGCGGCTTTGGCGGGTCATGACGATGGAAGATGTGCGCGTGCCTTCGCCAAAAAAGCGCACGCCCTTCATCAGCGCGCCATCGGTGACTCCCGTCGCGGCAAAGATGATGTGGTTGCCAGGAGCTAGATCGCCGGCGGTGTAAATTTTTTTCTTGTCCTTAATCCCCATCTTCGCAATCCGCTCTTCGAGTTCAGGTTTATCGATTACCAAACGCGCCACCATCTCGCCATTCAGGCAGCGCATGGCGGCGGCGGTGATTACGCCTTCAGGAGCGCCGCCAATGCCCATCACGGCATGAACGCCGGTGCCGACAACCGCGGCGGCCACGCCCGCCGAAAGATCGCCATCGGTGATGAGCCGAATGCGCGCGCCCGTACGGCGTATATCGTCGATGAGCTTTTCATGGCGCGGACGTTCCAGCACCACAATGACCAGATCTTTCACGTCACGGTCCAGGCGTTTGGCGATGGCCTTCAGGTTGTCCGCCACGGGAGCATCCAAATCCACCGCGCCCTTGCACGAAGGGCCGACCACCAGCTTTTCCATGTAGCAATCGGGCGCGTTGAGCAGGCCGCCTTTTTCCGAAGCGGCCAAAACGGTGATGGCTCCGGGTGAGCCGGTGGCGCAGAGGTTGGTGCCTTCGAGCGGGTCCACCGCGATGTCCACCTGGGGAAAGCGCGAGCCATCCTGCCAGCCCGACCCTACCTGCTCGCCAATGTAGAGCATCGGCGCCTGATCGCGTTCGCCTTCGCCAATCACAATGGTGCCGCGCATGGGCACGCTGTCCATGGTTTTACGCATGGCTTCCGTCGCCACCTGATCGGCTTTGTGGCGATCGCCCACGCCCATGGTATGTGCGGAGGCAATGGCGGCATCTTCCACCACGCGCACGAACTCCAGCGCCAGTTCAAATTCCAGTTCCGTCTCAATGTGCTTGCTGGCAGACACTTTGTCTGCGACGTGACTAGCCATTATGGCCTCCGCGTTTTTCGAAGTTCGGCAGGATAGCTAAAACGCACTGATCCCGGTGATGTGTTCGCCCAGAACCAGCGTGTGTATATTATGCGTGCCTTCGTACGTTTTTACCGTTTCCAGATTCATCATGTGCCGGATCACGGGGTAATCGTCCGCGATGCCGTTGCCGCCCAGAATGTCGCGCGCCCTGCGGGCGCACTCGAGGGCCATCCATACATTATTCCGTTTCAGCATGGAAATGTGCTGATGGCCCACCTTGCCCGCTTCCTTCAGCCGGCCTACCTGCAGGGCCAGGAGCTGCGCCTTGGTGATCTCGCTGATCATCCACACCAGGCTTTCCTGGACAAGCTGATGAGATGCAATCGGCTGGTCGCGGAACTGCTTGCGAATTTTGGCATATTGCAGCGCCGTGTCGTAGCAGGACATGGCAGCTCCGATCACGCCCCATCCGATTCCATAGCGCGCCTGGTTCAGGCAGGCCAGCGGCGATTTAAGGCCGTCACTGCCGGGCAAAATGTTTTCCGCCGGAATGCGCACGTCCTGCAGAGAAAGACCGGAAGTCACCGACGCGCGCAGCGACCATTTGCCATGCACGTCGTCCGCCTTGAAGCCGGGCCGGTCGGTTTCCACCAAAAAGCCGCGAATCCGGTTGTTATGCTCTTCTGACTTGGCCCAGATCACGGCCACATCGGCAATGGACCCCGAGGTGATCCACATTTTCTCGCCGTTCAGAACATATTCATTGCCCACCCGCGTGGCGCGCGTGCGCATGCCGCTGGGATTGGAGCCAAAGCCGGACTCGGTCAGCCCGAAGCAGCCAAGCTTTTCTCCGCGCGCCATGGCGGGAAGCCATTGTTTTTTCTGCTCCTCACTGCCGAAGGCATAGATGGGATACATCACCAGTGACGACTGCACGCTGGCGAACGAACGTATGGCGCTGTCACCGCGCTCCAGCTCCTGCGTCACCAGCCCCGATTCCACCGGGGACATTCCGGCGCATCCGTAGCCTTTCAAACTTGCGCCCAGGAACCCCAGCTCCGCCATGGGTTTGATTAGTTCTTTGGGAAAACGTCCGTCGCGATTGCACTGCTCAATGATTGGAATTACGTTTTCCTCTACAAAGCGGCGGGTGGTGTCGCGGACCAGAAGCTCTTCGCTGGTGAGCATCGAATCGAACTCGATGAAATCTACTCCCGTGAATTTGAAAACGGACATAATTGAGTCACTCTCTGATTAAGCAGATACAGGCCGGGTGCCTGCTTGGGCAAACTTAAAAAACTACCAGAGCGGAGAGGCAGGGTCAATCCACCGCATTCAGCCGTCAGCTCTCAGTATTCGGTCCAGTGGCAAAATCGTGCCAAAACCGTTGCAAGTGCCATAAATAATCAATTGATTGTCCTCCGTTTTCCTCCTCTCCTCTGTGTTTCAAAGGTTTTCTGAAGCGAAAGAATACCGCAGGGGCTGAATACTGAGTGCTTTCCGTGTAGAATAAGGGTTGCGGTACAGAAGCTCCCGTGCCGCATTTCATTACATTTTTTGTCCCGCGGTCTTCGCGCAGTCTTCTGCCGTGAGCACCAGAAGGGATTTACTCAGGAGAAGACACCATGGCAAAGATCGCCAAAACTGCTGACCGCAAAAAGGTCATGGACACATCGAAGAGCACGGACTGCCCCAAGTGCGGCAAAGCCACGCGCATCGTAAAACGAGTGAAGGACCGCGAACGCAATGTTCCCGGCGGCATTTACATCTCGTGCTCGGCCTGTGAGTTCTACGAAAAGCTGTAAGTTAAGCGATATCCAGCTTGTGGAGCGCAGGCCCTCCCGCCTGCGGCTCCATGCGGCTTTCTGCTCCAGCGGGCCTCTCGCTCGTCCCTGATACGATCTCTGACAGCTTCTGCGACATCGACATTCATGCCGGTTAGCAAGCGAGCACGGAGGAGCGAAGTTCACCTCTGGCGCAGCGCCGGGTGAGTTTTTGGAACAGGTCTTCCCCCGCTGAAGCTGTCAATTAAGCCGCCATTCCTTCCGAGCGGAAGCCAAATAGGTCTTCTGTTTGCCGGACTTTAAAGACTGCCGCTTGTCATCAGGGAATATTCAGAGTACAACAATAAGCACCCCTAAATTTTACAGATATCAGCCCTTTTGAGGTGTTTCCCGTGACACTGTGCCATTTCCTGAGTCCTGTCCGCAAAACTCTTTATTTCTTTGCCATTCTTGCTCTGGCCATACCCGCGTGGGCTTCCGATCCGCTGGATGGGCCGGCATTTTCCGCCACGCCGGAACAGTTGCGCCAGGCCGCTGCTGCAATCAAGGCGGAGAAACATACGGAAGCGACAATCCTCCTCAGTGAAAAGCGTTTTTCTTTTGATCAGGCCGGAAAAGAAACGCACATACAGCACATGATTTACCGGATTGAGGATGAAGAAGGAGTTCAGGGCTGGGCGGAAATTAGTGGGCGATGGTCACCATGGTACCAGGCAAAACCGGAGATTAAAGCTCGCGTCATTACCGCCGATGGCGCGGAGCACTGGCTTGATGGCAAAACCATGACCGATGTTCCCGTCCACGAAAATTCGTCGGAAACATACAGCGACGACCGTTCTTTGGGCGGGCCGCTTCCGGCCATCGCGGTCGGTGCAATCGTGGAAGAAGAGGTTACGACCCGCGATACAGGATTGTTCTTTGCAGGCGGCATTACACATCAGGACTCTCTGGCCTGGAATGTCCCCGTCGCCCATACGCGTGTTGTGTTGTCCCACGCAGAGACACTGCCGCTGCGCTATGTGCTGCATATGCTTCCCGATGCCAGTGTCACAAAGTCGCACGAAAACGGGATTGAGACCATCAATATTGAGAATGGCTCCATTGCGGCATATCCGGAGTCGACGCACAATGTTCCTGCGGATGTTCTGCTGTACCCTGAAGTTGAATTCGCCACGGGAACTTCCTGGCAGCAGGTGGCGCTGGAATACGGGCATCTGACCAGTGATAAATTGCGAGTGGCGGATGTTCAGCCTATGCTCGCAAAGCTGGGCCTTCAGGACGCTCCGCGAGGCGATGTAATCCGCAAGCTCGTAATGGCCCTGCACAAGGACGTGCGTTACACCGGGATTGAATTCGGTGAATCGAGCATTGTTCCCGTTTTCCCGGCGGAGACCCTCAAGCGCAAATACGGAGACTGCAAAGACAAAGCCGCGCTTCTCGCAACAATGCTGCGTGCGGCTGGAATTCCGGCCAGTTTGGCCCTGTTGTCCACCGGTCCTGGGCAGGATGTGAATCCCGAACTGCCAGGAATGGGCAGTTTTGATCACGCCATTGTGTATGTGCCGCCATCCGCTTCCGATTCGGAAATGTGGATTGACGCTACCGCCGAGTATGACCGCATTGGCTCTCTGCCCACCATGGATTATGGAAGAGCTGCTTTGGTGGTTGATCCCGGCACCACAAGCCTGAAAAAAATTCCTGCGCTGACCGCGGATCAGAATGTACACATTGAGACCCGCGAGTTTGTGCTCGCTGAATATGGTCCGGCGACAATTACCGAGATAGACGAAGCCACGGGGCCGGAAGAGGCCGAGTACAGGTCTTATTACGCCGGCGACTCCAAAAAAATCCGCGAGAATGCCGAGGCGTATGTAAAAAACGCATATCTTGCCGAAAAACTGGGGTCCATGGACAAAACCGATCCCGGAGATTTGAACAGGAAGTTTCAGCTCACTCTTACAGCCACCGGAAGACGTGGATTCACCAGTCTCGATAACGCCGTGGCTGCGATCAGGATAGAGGGATTGTTTTACAACCTGCCGGATTACTTTACTGCGGCTGAAGAATCAGGAGATAAGGACGATAAAACGGATGCCAAACCGCCACGAACGGCCGATTGGGAAATCAAGCCTTATATAACCGAGTGGCGCTACAAAATAAGGCCTCCTTTGGGATTTCATGTACGCGCACTTCCTCCCGACAGAGACGAAATACTGGGTATGGCCAGATTCACTCAGAAATATTCGGTCACCTCGAGCGGAGATGTGGAAGCCATTCTGAGATTTGACAGCGGCAAGGCCAGGCTGACGGTACAGGAGGCGACGGCGCTTCGCGACGCAATACTACAGATAAAAAAGAAAAATGAAGTTATTCTCGTTAACTTTGATCAAACCGGGTATTCTCTGCTGGCTGCCGGAAAGGTCAAAGAGGCGCTGGAATCGTTTCGCCAGCTGGCAGCACAGCATCCCAAAGAAGCATTGCACAAGGTGCAGATATCCCGAGTGCTTCTCGACGCAGGGCTGGGTGAGCGCGCCCGTATCGTAGCCAGGGAGGCGGTTGCGCTGGAACCCACATCAGTCCAGGCTTTAACGAATCTGGCATGGATCCTGCAGCATGATCTGATTGGCCGGCGCTTCCAAAAGGGATTCGACCATGAAGGCGCGGTCGCGGCCTATCGCAAAGCCAAACAGCTTGATCCTAAAGATAAAGATCTGCGCGCCAATCTGGCGATCCTTCTCGAAACGGACGAAGACGGCGAAAGATACAGCAGCAAGGCGCACCTGAAAGAAGCCGTTGCCGAGTTCCGGGAATTAAAAAAGCTCGACGAAGATTATGCCAGAACCTATGACGATAACGTTCTGTGGGATCTGTGGTATGAGCGCGATTTTGCCGGAGTGAAGGATTATGGTGCAACTCTTTCTGGCAGTGATTTGCGCAAAAGCTTTCTGCTGGCTGCCATTGCTGCCTCCGAAGGTACCGAAGCGGCGCTCAAAAAATCACTGGAAATCACATCGACCCACGAAGGGCGATCCACTCTGCTCAATAGCGCCGCTGCCTATCTGTTGCGTATTCGAAAGTATGAACAGGCCGAGGTCTTGTTTGAGGCCAGTCTCGAAGGCAGCAGCAGCGGAGGACAGGTGGCGAATCTGATTGCTCTTCTTAAAAAGACAAAGCCGCACGAAGAGATCAATCTTGATCCCGCAGACCCGCGCAGTGTGGTGCAAAACTTGCTGTTACAGTTCCTGGACGGAAAACTCGATTATGACCAGGTTCGCGGTTTGATGAGCAAGAGTGTTCTGGATACCCAGGACTCTAAAACGGACCGTGAGGAGTTTCAGGCGGAGAGGCGATCCACCCGCAAACAACTGCAGGGTAGTGGATTGCCCGTGGATGTAATCGCCGATATTGCCATTTCCAGCATTCGATACTCGGTTGAAGGCGATGATAGCCTGGGATACCGGCTACTCATGGAGGCTCCAGGTGCAGCCACCGAGGAAGGTTATGTTGTCCGGGAAGATGGACAGTACAAGATCGCGGAATTGCTGAGTTCACCCTCGAAAACCCCGGAGAATCTTGGATGGGAAGTGCTGGCTCGGCTCGGACGAAAAGACCTGCCTGGGGCGCGTAAATGGCTGGACTGGGCACGAGAAAAAGTCCATGTGAATACCGGCGATGATCCTCTTTCTGGCCAGATGTTCCCCTGGTTTTGGACGAAAGGTCAGGAGGGTGATGAAGCAGCAATTCGGCGGGCCGCTCTGGTTTTACTGCCCTCAAAGGCATTGAAAGGGCAGCTTCTTGCCGACCTCATTCAATACCGTGACCAGACCAAAGATGATACGGAGCGGACTCGCCTGAATCTGGTCCTGGCCTATGCTTATGCAGCTCAGGAGCAGTGGCCGGAGTTGCAGAAAACGTCCGGAGAACTGCTGAAGTCATCTCCAGATTCCCTGGTGGCTTTCCACTTTGCGACCAGCGCGTATGCGGGGCTTAAAAAGCTGGATGACTGGGGCACGCTGATTCAGGCAGTCAGTCAAAAACATCCTGATGAGCTGGAATACACGCGTTCCGCGGCTACGCTGGCTCTTTATAACAATGATTTTGCGAAGGCGCGGGAACTGATGAAGGGGTTGATGGATCGAGGGAGAGCAACCAGCCAGGATTTGAACAATTATGCCTGGTATGCACTCTCACTGGGCAAGCCGCCGGATCAGGATGCAATCGATGCGGCTCAGCGCGCCAGTCAGATGTCAAAAAACGACAGTTTCGGCATTTTGCACACTCTGGCATGTCTGTATGCGGAGGCGGGCAAGACCACGCAGGCCCATGAACTTCTGCTGAAGGCAATTGAGGCTGCTCATGAGGATGAGCCCAATTCGGAGATTTGGTTTGGGTTTGGGAAAATAGCCGAACAATACGGCGAATTGGACGCGGCACGGGCTCTGTACGGCCGCATGGAAAAACCTAAAACTATCTATCCGGGATCGTCGTACGTTCTTGCCCAGCAGCGCCTTGCCGCTTTGCAAAATTACGGAGTCAGTGCGAACAGGAACGCCGGACAATAAGTATCGTATGCCGGGAGAAGGCTCGACTAAAAAAGAATTTTTTCTGTAAATTCGCAAGACGAAAGAACAGAAACCAGCATAACTTGTTGAAAATATTGGTCGGGGCGAGAGGATTTGAACCTCCGACCCCCTGCGCCCAAGGCAGGTGCGCTACCAGGCTGCGCTACGCCCCGACAAAAAGTGAAGGTCTGAATTCCTATTGTAGCCGATGTTCGTGCTTCTGCGAATTATCACAAAAGCCTCGGAGGACGGATATTATGAGAAATCCGCAAAAGTCATCGCAGCTTTACCATCCATGGGAAGTTTGCCATCACCCCTTGTCCTATTTTTAGTATAAGCAGAAACGCGACAGTATAAAGATACCCAATCCCGGAATGCCCCAATTCATATGCCCCAGCAGAATTTTTTTGGGGAATAAATCAATAAATTAAATAATTTTAATAAATATTGCGATTTTTAAGTGAGACAGGGAAGGGCCTGCTCCGGAAATATTAGCCGTCCGATTAAAGCCCGTGGAATGTCCCAATCACGGCTTAAATACAGGGTATCGGGCATACACGGTATTCATGCGGTCTTTGGGATTTCGGGTTCTCCAAATGATACACGAAGGCTGAAATAATTAAAAAACTCCAAATTTAATTCATGTACAACAGCAATACTGTACGCTGTTTTTCCCGTTTTGGGACTCAATCTGTTGTGTCCCAAATCCGGAAAAGCGTATGAAAATCAGAATTTTTTGGGGGGAGCAGCATCTTTTGCCAGACTCACTGGTGTTGCGAGGCAAGAAACGCCTCCCGAGGAGAAAACACCATGAAAAATACATTTGGAAGAATCATTATGCTGGCAGCTCTATTGTTTTCAGTAAGTTGCGCCATCAGCGAGCCCGCAACCACCGCTTGGCCCATGCAGGCGGCAAAACAGAATTTTGATGGATCACCATCCTGCCCTCCAAGCGGCTGCTGTATCCCAGGAGTTAATTGCACCTCGGGAATGAGGTAACAGAAGTAACGTAGCGCAATGCCTGTCCAGAGACGATACTTGTTATTGGATACTGTAGAGGAGTATCCTTCTTCAGTATCCAGTATAAGTTAATGGTCAGCAACCAGATAATCTTCGGGGCCTGGATAGCAAGCATGGTATTGCTTGCAATTTTGGCGGTTGTGCTGGGAGTACAGGGTGTATGGCGGAGATATCCGTTATTCACTGCTTACATCCTGATGGATCTCTCGCAAGCCCTGACCCTGTACGGGCTGCGTCATCATTCCGTGGCCTATATTTACACCTATTGGCCCTTTGAGCTGATAACCATGTTTTTGGGGCTGGGAGTGGTGTATGAAATATTCAGAAATCTGCTGGCATCGTATTCATCGCTGAACCGGATAGCCACCATGCTGTTTCAGATATCGATGGTGGCATTGGTGCTTACCGGTTGCATTGTGATGTACAGTCAGCCGCCGATGGCGGGAAATCGGTTTGTGGCTTCTTTTGTTGTGGTGGAGCAAGGGATTCGTATTATAGAAGTGGGGCTGCTGGCTGCCTTGTTTTTATTTTCCAGCGCCTTTGGCTTGCACTGGAAGCAGCACGTATTCGGCATCGGTCTGGGCCTGGCGGTATTTACGGCAGTGGCCCTGGCGGGTGCAGCTTTCACTGCCCGTGTAGCACCGCATATGGTGCCCTGGATCATTCTGGCTCGGCAAATGTCATTTGGTGTGAGCCTGCTGATCTGGTTTGGCTACCTGCTGGCGCCGGAGCAGGTTACAATTGCAAGCGAGATTCCGCAGAGCGGTCAGTTGGAGCAGTGGAACCGGGCGGTGAAGGAGTTGATCTACCAATGACCATTCTTTTATTTGTTCTGGCGTTTGTTGTCTGCGCCTTCGCTGTGTTGTTTGGAGCGGTTCGCAGCCGCAGCCGTCATGCGGTCCTGATGCCCGTTGATATCGCCGCTTTTCATGCTCTCATGAGCCGCGACGACGAGCTGTTTTTGCGGGAGCATCTCTCGCGCAGCTCCTTTGTCCGGCTCAAGCGCGAGCGTGTCCGGCTAAGCCTGAAATACGTGGACTGTATTGCGGGCAATGCTGCTGCTGTAATCCGTCTGGGAGAGTTGGGGCGCAGCAGTCAGGATCCGGAAGTCGCGGCGTCAGCAGCCCGCGTCAGCGAACTGGCTACTGAAATCAGGCTGCAATGCCTGCTCGCCTTCGCCAGGCTGGGAATGGAATTTGCCTTTCCCTGGATGCGGCTTACGCCAGCCAGGCTGGCGCCGAAATATCAATCGCTGCGGGAAAACGTTTTGCGGCTGGGCACGCTGCAGGCGGCCGATGACGGCGCTCTGGCTTTGGCAATCTAAGACTTTCAACTTCCTCAAAAAGCCCTGTGGCGATCACAGGGCTTTTTCATTCCAAAAGCCCAAACCGCCGAATTTGGGAAAAGTTTGTCGCAGCGTACAATAAAACTGTTACATTTGTACTGCCCGAATAATCAACACTGCAGTTTGTTGCCAGATCACTAAAGGCTGTACACGTTAGTATATGTCCTTTAGTGTGAAGATTGATCTGGTAGGGATTTTAGATAAAGATGGTAAGCTACTTCCGAATTAGGGGTTTTTCAGGTTCCCCAATTCAGAAAATAAGTAATTTGCTGTAAGCATGCCACTCCCGGCAATCGATGAGTCCCCCATGGCATGCACAGCGGGGCCAGCGCAAGTGTTCGTCCAGGGTGCCCGGTGGAAAAATCCCTCTAAACGGGCAGTTCGTTTCATTTTTGTCAGGATGGATACATGGGAACGCAAGCGAGCGAACCGACAGGGCAGAAGCTGCCAGGCACACCAGCAGATGAGCTGGCGATGATGATTCAAAGAGCACGGGTTTTTACCAATGCCTCAGGAGCGGCAGTAGGATCCGTCGACCCAGGTACGGGCGAAATCGTCTGCCGCGCGTGCAGCGGTTCCTCTGCTCCTGATGTGGGCGCCAGAATGAGGGTCGAAGGAACGTTTTACGGAATCTGCATCGAGACCGGCAAGGAGTTGCGCTGCGATAACGCGGAGACCGATACCCGAGTCGATACGCAGGCGATTCGCTCCCTGGGCATTCGTTCCATCGTCATCATTCCGGTCAAGGTGAATAACAGGGTGCTTGGGGTGATGGCGGTGTTTAGCCCCACGCGTTATGCCTTTACGGCAACGCACGTAGCGGTGCTAATGACCATGGCGAACCGGATGGCAGCACTGCTGCAGGAAGAGAGCGCGACACAGCCAGTACCGCGGAACGCCGTTGCTCCCGCCAGCGAAGCTCCCGTGATCGAAAAACCGCCGGCACGTCCCCTGATCGTGCCTCCATCGGTTCCTGCGCCTGTTGCGGCCGCTCCGGCCATGGCCCCCGTACCCCCACCGGCATTCATTCCGCCGAAGGTGGCTGCTCCCGTCCAGGTGGTTCCTTTGGCCGAGACGGTTGATTCCTCACGTCGTACGCCGGTCCTGGGAGAAAAACACGATACCGCGCGCGGAAGCAGCAATACAGCTCCTGCGCCTCATCCTGGATTGCCCCCGAAGGCCGAGCCGCTTCGCGCGGTTCCGGTGGACGCAGTGGCACCGCATGCCCCGCTACCAGAGAAAAAGCCTGAAAGAAAGATCACGGAAGAGAAATCAGAGAGTTTCCGGCCGGATTCCGCGCCCGCAGTCAAATTCGATCTGGGGACGCTGGACGCGGCTGGCGGCACACAGAAGCAGGGAAACAAATTCCCTTTACTGGCTGGAATCGCTGTTGCTGTGCTGATTGCGGGCGGGGCTGTCGTGGGATACATGAAATTTGGTGGATCTTCCGTACCCACGCAGGCTCCACTTGTGCAGCAAGCAAAAAATCCGGCGCTGGCGCAGCCTGCGGCGGCGGCTCCAGGTACGGCCAGCGGTACGGTTGCTTCTCTGCCTGCGGCTAATCCGGCAGATGGTGCGTCCACGACTCCGGCGCCGTCAGCTCCGGTTGCGGACTCAAGCACGAGTGTGAAGCCTTCCAGGCCTTCGAATTCCGGGAATGCATCGGGGAGCGCCCGAAGCGGCGCGTCGGAGAGAGCAGAAAACAGAAAAACTGAGCCGGTGAAAAATGAGAAGCCTCAGCTTAAAATAGAGGCCCTTTCCGGTGCACCCTCAAAGATAAGAGCTGGTGGACAGGAGGCGTCAGCAGAGGCCGCGCCTTCTCTGGGGATTGGCGGCAGCGGTGCACAGCTTTCCTCTTTGGCGCATCCTGTGAACAATACCAAACCGGCGATACTTTCTCAGTCGCAGATGGTGCCTGCTCAGGTTATTCGCAGCGTCCCCCCGGTTTATCCCTCATTCGCCAAAGACCGCCACCTCAATGGTTTGATCCGGGTAAAATTCACTATTGGCAGGGATGGTACGGTGCGGAATCCGAAGTTTGTGAATGGCTCGGCCATCTTTCAGGACTCAGCTTTTGCCGCCGTGAAGCAATGGCTCTACAAGCCCGCTATGCTCAATGGTCAGGCAGTCGAGCAGGAAATGGAAGTCATTCTGCACTTTAACCAGTGACGCTTTCGTAATCAGAAAAATGCAAAAAGCCAAAAGAGGCTGTGCTTCGGCACAGCCTCTTTGGCTTTTTAGAAACAAATCTAATTCATTTAAACGCCCACTGGCTGTTTTACCTGTTTTCCAACAGGGACTTTGGTGAACCAGTTGTGACGGTCGGCTTTGGCGCCATTGACAATGCCGAAGAATTCCTTCTGCAGAGCCAGGGTAACTGGCCCGGTAACGGCGTTATTGATGCTGATTCTGTCAACCGAACGAATTGGGGTGATTTCCGAAGCCGTGCCGCAGAAGAAGACCTCATCGGCAATGTAGAGCATTTCCCGGGGAATCATCTGTTCAGTCACCTGCATTCCAAGGTCTCCGGCCAGGGTGATAATGGCATCGCGCGTAATGCCGGGCAGTACGGAGTTCCCGAGAGGCGGCGTAAGCAGCTTGCCTTTGCGCACGATAAAGATGTTTGCGCCGGAAGCCTCGCTGACGTAGCCATTGACGTCAAGAGCAATGCCTTCCACGTATCCGTTGGCCACTGATTCCATCTTGATCAGCTGGGAGTTCATGTAATTGGCGCCGGCTTTGGCCATGGCAGGCATGGTGTTGGGCGCTATCCGCGTCCACGAGGAAACGCAGGCGTCAACTCCGTCACTGACGTCGCCATGCCCCAGGTACTTACCCCAGGGATAGTTCACCATGTAAACCTCAATGGGTGTATTCACCGGATTCACGCCGGCTTCCCCGTATCCCCGCATGACGATGGGGCGAAGATAACAGGGCCATATGCCGTTGGTGGTTACCAGATCGACAGCGGCCTCGCACAGCTGATGTACCGTGTACGGCATCGCCATGCGGTAGATTTTGGCTGAATCAGCCAGCCGTTGCATGTGCTCCTCCAGGCGAAAAATGCCTGGACCATCGGGATGAGCGTAGCAGCGGATGCCTTCGAAAACCGAGGAGCCGTAGTTGACTACGTGCGACATTACATGAATGGTGGCGTCATTCCAGGAAATCATCCGGCCGTTGTGCCAGATTTTCCCGGTGGTTTGAATTGCCATGGACAAGCTCCTGGTCAAAAATAGGCAGCCTTCCGCGCGGGGCAGCGGCCGCAGCTCAGCAGATTAAAGTTTCATATCTCCAGGCTGCGGGGCAATTATAGCTGAGTGAGTTCCACCAGGCTATGTACAGATGTACTCAAAAATCGGCGCTACAGATGAGTTCCCGCCGAGCCGCCCGCCGAACTGGACTCGCTGCCAGCCGCGCCTGCGCCGGCAACCGTGGTCTTGTGCGGCTGAACCAGATATCGCGCGGGATTGGCCATAATTACCGGCATGGCGACAAAAGGTTTGGAATAATCGTTCCCGGCATTCCAGAAAAGGAACCCATTTCCTCCGTGCTGCCGGGAGGTTCCCACCTGCTTCAGGATATATTCCGGTGAATACGTGCGGGTCCTCCAGGCAAATGCCTGCAGCCAGGGGCGCAGGGTCACGCCGCTGCCGGACGTTACTTTCTGATAGCGGTCCATGGAAGTGCCGATGAAGTGCTCCGGTTCGTCACCCGGATGGGCATAGCCATCCATGCCAAAAAAGTGCGAGGGATAAATCATGGGCGAAAGCACGTCGCAGTGCCGCGCCATCTTTACGATGTCCTGTCCGGTATGGTTCAGGTCCACCTGCCGCTGCCATGCCATTACCCCGAAGACGTCGAGCGAGAGCAGTATTCCCATCGAATGCAGTTCGCTGTAGGCGCGTTCGAGAAAGCCGGCGATCACATCATCGCGATGCATTTTGGGGTCGGCCTGAAAAACGAACTGCGCGTCTTTTTGGTCTCCCTCGGCAGGGAAGCGTACATAGTCAAACTGGATCTCATCCACACCCGACTGCGCAATATATTTGGCCAGAGCTATGTTGTAAGCCTGCACTTCTTTACTCGAAGGGTCGGACCACACCAGCTTTCCGTTTTCGAGCCACGGTGCATGCGTCCGGCGGGACTGTACCGCGAGCGAGCCGTGGTTACGGGCAATATTATCGTCGCGGAAGAGTGCCTGGCGCGCGATTACGTGCATGTCCAGAGAGTGCAGGTAACGCACATACTTGGGCAGATTTGTAATGGGGTAATGCGTAAGTTTGCGCGCCAGAGGATGATTAAAGGGAACATTGATCGTGCCATCGCTGTCCTTGATGTCAAAGACCACGGCATTTCCGCCGCTCTGATGCCACCGGCGCACCAGTTCAAGACCGCGCACGCTGCCCGCGGTCGATCCCGTGAGGTAGATGGCGCGCACTTCACCATCTTTGGGAAACGGCCGGCTCTTTTCGACGATAGGCTGTGGTTCGATTCCGGGAACAAAAACTGTCTGGCCTTTTTTGAATACTGACTTGCCTTCATTGGCTTTTCGGATGGCTGCTTCCAGCTCGGGCGCCGTCATGAAGGAAGATTGCGCCAGATGAAGCCGTGCAATCGCCAGCGCGGTAGTATTTCCCGCTGCTGCGTAGGTGATCGTACCTGGAGGCGGTGCCTGCGGCGTGACGGCTGGCGCTGGCGAAGTTGCGGCCGCCGCCTGCGCCGCCGGATGGGTCTGCGAATTCAACTGCCCGTGACGGCTGACAAAAGCAAGGGTGAAGGCGGTTCCAGCCAGCAGCAGGGCAAGAAAGGAAATGGTACGAAAAATTCTGGACGACATCAGCTAACTCTTTCCCGAAGTGTTTGAGCATCTTAGCATAGCCAGAGTTGCCGGAGCAGAACCGTGGTGGATGACCTTTTGTCACACATTCGGCATCTAAGAGTGTGGCGAAGAGAGACAGGCAACGGCGTTTACAACTCAGCGGTCTCCTCTTCCATCTCAGCAGTAACCCTGCTTTCTATCGCAGGCTCGCCACGAGAAGAGGCGACGAAGTATGAGAACCGGTCTTAATACCGCACTTGATCCGAGCCGTCGCAGTTCAGATGCTCAGAGCTTTGAAGCTGCCATACGGAGGAAGATTGTTGGCCAGGACCAGGCTGTTGAAAAAGTGGTCGAAATCTACCAGATGTTTCTTGCCGGATTAAACGCTCCCGGGCGTCCGGTCGGGAATCTTCTGTTTCTGGGCCCCACCGGTTCGGGCAAGACCCGCGTGGTGGAAGCCATGGCCGAGGCTCTGTTTGGCGATCCTCGCGCGGTGATTAAGATCGACTGCGCCGAGTTTCAGCACAGCCATGAAATCGCCAAGCTGATCGGTTCGCCCCCAGGCTACCTCGGGCATCGCGAAACCCACCCTCTGCTCACGCAGGAAGCGCTCAATCAGTGGCACACGGACCGTCTCAAGCTCACGTTGCTGCTGTTTGATGAGATTGAGAAGGCCAGTGACGCGCTTTGGCAGTTATTGCTGGGTATCCTCGACAAAGCCACGCTGACTCTGGGCGATAATCGCCGGGTGGATCTTTCGCAGTGCCTGATCGTGATGACTTCCAACCTGGGCGCGGGCGAGATGAATGACCTGATGAATGGGGGACTGGGCTTTGGACAGTCGGCGCGCTCCGGTCAGCCGGACAATAGACTGGATGAGAAAATTACGCGCACTGCCCAGGAGGCGGCGCGGCGTAAATTCTCGCCGGAGTTCATCAACCGCATCGACAAGACAGTGGTTTTTAAGACGCTCAAGGCCGATCATCTGGAGCAGATTCTGGAGATCGAACTCGGCATGGTGCAGCAGCGCATTCTGCAGGCCACGGGCAACAGTCAGTTTGTCTTTACCTGCACGCAGAAGGTGAAGCGCGCCCTTCTGGACGAAGGGACCGATCCTAAATACGGAGCCCGTCATCTGAAACGGGCTATCGAAAAAAATATCGTGTTTCCTCTGGCCAATCTGGTGGCGACGAGCCAGGTGCGGCTGGGAGATTTCATCCGTATCGATATGAAAGAGGGCGACCTCACCTTCACCAAAGAGGCCGAAGGCGCTCTGGTGCCCATGCTCCTCGAGAAGTATGGGGAAATGCCAGGATCAGCGTCCGCCAGCGCCAAGGCTGGCCGCGGAGTGGTGAAAAGAGATTTCGGCATTCCGTAGACCGCCGTTTTTTTGTTTTGATTACACGCTGCCCTGAGCAACTGCTCGTCATGAGAAAATGGAGCGGAATTGACGGAGCCAAAGCGTTGCACCGGCGCATTCAGCTGCTTATACCCCTGTTTCTCCGAAACTTGCTGCCGGTCTGTGCTCCTAAAACAAGAAAAACCAGGGAGGAAGAGATGGCGCTTCACAGCCGCTTCTCAAAAATACTGTCTTCTGTTCTTGCTCTGCTGATGATGCAACAAGGGGCGCTGTGGGCGGCTCAGACGGCTCCACAACTGCCGGATCCGGGGCGCACCGGGCTGGACCGTCAGCAGCAGGAAAAGCTCGGCCTGCAGGCCATGGGCGAGGTTTACAAGCAAATGCCGGTCCTGCCGGATTCAAGTCCGGTAACACGCTATGTTCAGCAACTGGGAAACAAACTGGCAAGAGTGATCCCGCCGGACAACTCCTGGCCCTACCAGTTTCATGTGGTCCAGGCGTCAGACATCAATGCCTTTGCCCTTCCCGGCGGCCCCATTTTCGTGAACATCGGCACGATCCAGGCGGCCGACAATGAAGCGGAACTGGCAGGGGTGATGGCGCACGAGATGTCGCATATCTATATGCAGCATTCGGCGAAACAGGCCCCCAAAGCCGCCTGGGCCGGAATCATCTCTGGTCTGGCCGGTGCGGTACTGGGGCAGAGCGCGGCGGGGAGCCTGGCCCGCATGGGGATACAGTTTGGTGCAGGTACGCTGCTGATGAAATATTCGCGCAAGGACGAAGCCCAGGCCGATGCCGTGGGCGCGATTATTGCCTACAACTCCGGTTACAATCCGCAGTCGCTCGCCGATTTCTTTACCAAGCTGGAACAGCGGTATGGCCAGGGCGGGCCGCAGTTTTTGAGTGATCATCCCAACCCCGGCAATCGTGAAGCGGCCATACAGCAGGAGATACAGGACTGGCCTGCCAGAAAATACAATACGAATAACAGCACGTTCTTGCAGGCCCGGCAGGAAGCAAAGAGCATCAGAGCCTACAGCGCGCAGGAAATCTCGCAGGGAGCACAGCAAAATCTCTGGCTGCAGCATAACCAGAAAAATGGCTCGCTGCGGTCTGGTACAGCCACCAGCGAAAACGTGGGAGTCGGCGACAACGGCAGCATTTCGAATGTGGCGCCGGAGGATATCCGGCCGAGTAACCAATTGCGGCAATATCAGGGGCAGGGTTTCATCATTTCCTATCCGGATAACTGGCGGGTCAGCGAAAGTAATTCTTCCGTGACCATTGCACCCAGTGGCGGAGCTTCCGGCGGAAATGTGACATATGGAGCGATTATCAGCGGTTTTCAGCCGAACTCCCAGGACATCGTCCAGGCTACGGACGATCTCATTGCGAACATGAGGCAGTCCAATCCCGGCCTGCAGCCAATGGGCAGCGCACGCACCATTCAGGTAAGCGGCGTATCCGGCCGTTCTGTTGAACTAACGGGGAACTCGCCGCTGCAGGGCCAGCGCGAGCGCGACTGGCTGGCAACTGTCCCGGCTCCCGGAGGCAATATGTTTTACACCGTGTTTGTGGCGCCAGAGAAAGATTTTGAACAGTTGCGGCCCACGTATGAAACCATGCTGCGCAGCCTGCGAGTGCAGTGAAGGCAATTCCCGAACTATTTGCAGTCAGCCCTTCTTCAGTTCCAGCAGTACCAGCCGCGCAATTTCCTTGAGGGTTTCAAAGACGCCTGTACCCTGAAATGCGACAGCCTCGAAACTGGGTTCGCCTTTGCGCAGCAACTCGCGCTTCAGGTCTTCCACCGGCATGGCCGAGGGCAGATCGCGCTTATTGAACTGGAGAACGTATGGAATCTTGTTGAAGTCGTATCCGTGCTCTTTCAGGTTTTCCTGCAGATTTTCCTGGGCCTCAAGATTGGCATCCAGGCGTTCTTCCTGGGAATCAGCCACGAAGACCACTCCATCCACGCCGCGCAGAATCAGCTTGCGGCTGGCATCGTAAAACACCTGCCCGGGGACGGTATAGAGATGGAAGCGCGTTTTGAAACCGCGCACCGTGCCCAGATCGAGAGGAAGAAAATCGAAAAAGAGGGTACGGTCCGTCTCGGTGGCGAGCGAGATCATTTTGCTTTTTTGTTTGTCGGCTGTTTTATCGAAAATGTATTGCAGATTCGTGGTCTTGCCGCCCAGACCGGCGCCGTAATACACGATCTTGCAATTGATTTCCCTGGCCGCAAAATTGATAAAGCTCAATGGTCGGTTCCCTCATGTTTCGGCCCATGCATGCTGCCTTAAATTCATTGCCGCACGGGCAGCCCCGCGGATACTTCAGGCGCGAAGAGTTTTTATATCACAGCATACGGCAAAAAGTGGCACACGCGGAGGGTCCTGTCTTTCCGAACAATCCCGGTACCGGACCGTTACGCGCTCTTTATCGCGTTTGTGTCGGCTCCCTGCGTGTCGGAGGAAGAGGACAATAACTCTGCCGCGCGAGCACACGCAGGTCCGGGCGATGCACATGCACATCCAGTTCATGACAATTGCTGGCGGCCGTGCCTCGCGCATAGAAGCCCATGGTGTACTGGTTCCGCGCGGTTTCGGTGATTCTGGAATAAGCCTGCTCTATAACGTCACGGCTGAACGCGGGGTACACCTCGCCGGCGGTGTCAACCGCATAACGGGGCAGCAAATCGCCATAGCCCAGGCCCGGAATACGAATGCGGTTCAGCTTGTCGTAGACGGGAATCGAGGCCGTATCCACACCCACGGCGTACACGGCAATATTGCGGGCCAGGAGTACTTTGCGCACCTGGTCGAAAGTAGCATGGCTTCCGCTCTCGCGTCCGTCGCTGAGCACGAAGATGACGCGGCGGCGGGCCTTCTCCCCATGCGTCGCCAGATCATTGGCGGCGCGCAGGATAGCATCATTCATTACGTGGGGTTCGCGGGGCGGAGCCGTGTAAATGGTATTGGGGGATCCTGGATCCGCGGCATGTCCATTAATGGTTGGCCCGGCATTAAAGGGTCCGCCAGCGGCTGGAGGCGGTCCGGTGCGGCCAGGACGCCTAAGCCGCTGGAGCGTGGAATCGGAAATCGTGGTAGCCCCGGAGAAGTTCGATACCTGTTCCACCGAGGCCCCATAGCGGTACAGACCAATTTCATCAAATTCGCTGAAGGCGCCCACCAGCGCCGGAAGACTGTCGTTAATTTTTTTCATCGTCTCCGCAGGCAGGTCGGTATCCACTACTACGGCCACACTCAGCGGAAAGGGCTGGCTGTAGAAGAAGCTCATCCGCTGCGGCTCGCGATCTTCATAAATAGTAAAGTCCTGGGCCGTGAGTCCTTCCACCAGGCGTCCGGAGCTGTCTTTTACCGTGACAGGAATTTCCACAAAGCGGACATCAACGCGGATAGTTTGTAGTACGTCGATGTCACTAATCACACTCTGCTGGTCGCCAGGCGCCACCGGTTGTGAGGTGGGTGTTTGCTGCTCGGCAGGTGTGTCCGCGGGTTGCTGCGGCTGGTCGTGAGAATTTTTGGGCGCCGGGGGAGCGTCGGCCGGAAACTGCTGAACGGGTACCTTCGGCTGCGGCGCGTCGGGAATGTTCTGGGCCCAGCCCTGCGCGCAGGCAAGACTCAGGATCCAAATCAGCTTTCTTGCACAAGACCCGAAGCCGAACATGTATGCCTCCCGCGCAACGCAGAGCGTCGTCCAATAAAATATGTGGAATTGCTACTACAATAGATATTAATTGATTTCCGTATGTAAGCGGAAACGAAAGGCAGCGTTTTTATGCGGATCTGGCTTTGCAGCGCACTCCTGCTGGTGTTTTTAATTCCTGCGCCGGGCTTCACTCAGGACACTCAACCCGAAGCCCCTCAACAACAGGAAAACGTGCCCACGTTTCGCAAGAACGTGAATGTGGTCAACGTGCTGTTTACCGTCAAGGACCATCACGGCGCCCTCATACCGAACCTGTCCAAAGATGAGTTTCAGGTATTTGAGAATGGCAAGCCGCAGACCACAAAGTATTTTTCGGCGGAAACCAACCTTCCGCTTACGCTGGGTTTATTGATCGACAGCAGCGGCAGCATGGGCCGAATGCTCCCTACCGAAAAAACAGTCGCTGCGGATTTTTTCCGCCAGGTCATTACGGACCGCGACCTCGCCTTTGTGATTAGTTTTGATATCAGCGTGGACCTGCTCCAGGACCTTACTTCAGACACTCACCTGTTGCGCGCTGGTCTCGAAAAAGCCCGAATCAATGTGGGCGGAGGCAGTGGTGGCATTCCTGGCCTGGGGCAGGGGCCTGTCCCGATTTCACGTCCCAAAGGCACGCTGTTGTTTGATGGAGTTTTCCTGGCTGCCGACGAA